>Ga0315552_1000002_pt1 | contig 186443 bp, 137 predicted proteins | sample SalMarSW160170MG_2_FD_203102 | JGI IMG/M metagenome (GOLD analysis project Ga0315552, IMG submission 203102) | Salt marsh sediment microbial communities from the Plum Island Ecosystem LTER, Massachusetts, United States - Salt Marsh Sediment SW1601-70 ...
ACCCGGCTTCACCGCGCTGAGGTAAGCAGAGACGTCGATGTTCTCGAAGTTGACGGCTTCAGAGTCAGAACGACTGCCGTTGGCGCTGGAGTTCCAGGTCGGTGTACCGGTGAAATTGCGTCTGGCAGCCTCAACGCCGTTGATGTAGGCGATAAAGCCGTCGTCGTAACGAACTTTGAGCGTCATAAAGTCAAAGTCGTCCGGACTGTCATTAAAGACAAACAGGATGCGGATATAACAGGTGTCATTTTTTCCATACATCTGGTCTTCGAGGTCAAGTTTAATGAGATTTTGATAACCGGAGCTTCTTTCGTAGCCGACACCGCCGGGATTTCCGGTGTTTAATCTCCATGCCGAGTCGTTGAAAACACCGCCCCCTTTCCAATTGCTACTGATGTTACTGGTCGGAACCAACACCCGTTTAGCCGCATTCTCAGTAACAAGGGTTGTACTGGTACTGTCGTCCGGTAAGGTCTGCGGCAAGCGTGGGTCGCTACCGTCGAGAGTATAATAGATTGTGCCGGTTGCGGCAGTCATAGAAAATCTGTTAGTTGGCAAAATCAGGCCGCCGTGCTTATAAGAGCCATTGATGCGAAAGACCGGCGCATCAGTCTTAGGGTACCATCCCCTGGCCTTGATTTGGTTAAGAACAATTTCCGTTCGCTGTGGGAAGTATTCGTTAAGGAGCCAGTTACGTTCGCGAACCCAGTCGATGTCCCGTGTATAGGGCGTGGAGCGGTGGTTATCACCCCATCGGGCCGACTCAGCAACCACAGCCCGGTCAACCTCATCGAGCCGGAGTTGGTATAAGGCTGTTGCAGTGTCCGGCGTAAGAATACCGTCATTGAAGAAATAACGATGGACATGGTCGGCGAAGAGCATACGGTATTCGGTATTGTCTGCCAGCATTTGGTGGAGGCGTGTGGGGCCGCCGTTATCGTCTCTGCCTGTAACATTTGCACCCAGGGCTTCCATTACGTGCTCGGCGTCCCAGCTATGGTATCGCCATCGGCCGTTGGGGTCTTCACGGTTGCGCGAGGCATACCAGTTTTGATGTGCCCAGTCCGTATTACCGACGTAGAAGTTCGTGATTATGTAGTCGATAAGATTAGGTATATCCAGATACCGCTGGATTAACTGATATTGCGCATCAGAGGCCAGGCCGGCATTGGCGATATTGAACATTCGGTTGTAGTCTGCTCCAGAACCATGGATGACTGAGCCGGACCTGTGCTTGAGGGCATCATAATCATCATCATCACCACCAAGGTAAGCGGAGGCGAAGTGCTCGTCCGGCCGTTCATGAAGCCAGTACAATCCCCAATATAGGCCATTTAGATATAGGTGGACATGCCTGCCGTGTGGTGCGTAGCCACCCATAGCGTTTTGAATATCTGCAACGAACTGGTCTCGAGTATATTGTGCAACATCTCGTTGCGAAGGACTGCCCGATATCCACGGTCTGCTGTTATTAGGTAGCATAACTCCGCCGCCATAACCCCAGCTGTTGTTCATCCGGGCATCGACCACAAGTGTGTCAAACTCATCTGTGAAATCTTCGCCAAAGACAGGGAACCTGAGCTTGGAAGAGCCATATTCACCCTTGAATTTTAGCCGCAATGAGAGCTTGTCCATCTTCCATCTGTTTGGGCTGCTTCCACCGACAATCATAATAGAACAGTTAATTTGGAAGCCCGGACTCCCATCAGGAAATATCAGTTCGGCCGAGACCGCCCGCTCACTTCTTTCGCCCCGGATGTAGATGCCCTGACCACCGCTTTTGAACCAGTCGTCAACATCCATTACCAGTGAGAGTGTTGGTACGGATTTGAGGTCGTCCTTTATTGTGTTGCGATAGCGTGAATCGTTGACAACTTGCGAGTCCATCTCATAATCGCCGTTGCCGGCGTGCCCCCAGTTAGTAGGGAAACCGGCTGGACGGGCAGGTTGTCGAATGACATCGTCGAGAAAGATATACGTCTGGGCGTCCATATTTGTGGATTTCCAGCCGGGCTTGACGGCTATCGCCCGCAAAGTCGCGGTCGTGGTGATTGGAATAGGACCGGTATAAACCATACCGCCCGGAGACCGCCCGACATTAGTAACATTATACGGCTCAGTGCCATCGAGCGTATAGTATATCATGGCATCTTTGGTTTCAGTGGCAATCGTGACGGAGAAAGGCGTATCGTAAAAACCTCGCTTATAGCTGAATTTCGTGTCGTCAACCTCGCCTAAATACGCACCATTATTTTGCCCTCCCGGACTGGGGAAACCGAAGAAGCGTTGGTCATCGTTAGCGTCGGGGTAGCGACCGTATGAGATATCGGTACTCTGAGCGGGAAAGGCGACACTATCAATCAGTGTACTGCCATCGGTGTCGAACAGGGCAAGCTCCTCGCCGTCCGCATCGAGTTTAAAATTCGCATGCAACCCGGCGTCTGTCGTATCATTGTCGGCCCATATCAACAGATAGCCCCCTACGGGGATGGTAGTCCCGACAGGGATGGCCAAGTCCATTACAGCCGAATTGCCATAGGGAATTCGCCACTTGGTCGGAACAGACAGGTTGTCCGTCAGGTACATCCCACCTACATTAATAGCATCGGTGCCGTAGTTGTAGAGCTCGACCCAGTCATCATATTGGCCCTGTGGGTCCCTGATACAACTGCTATTGGACGCCATAAACTCATTGATTGCCAGAGGTATGCCCCTCTGGTGCCATTGGTCGGCCAACAGGGCAAAATCACTCATATCGACCTCATCATCCCTGTCGAGGTCGGCTGGACTTTCCGGAGGTGCCAACCACTGTTCGGCAAAAACATGGATGTCCAGGAAGTTGACCTGGCAGTCGCCGTTTAAGTCACTCACCGGACAGTCGGCCTTCACAGTCCGCAAGGACTCCATAGGAAAGCTGAGCAAGGCCACAGCTAATACCAGGCTGAGCAATGAGATTTTCATAAATCGGGGCATTTTCTCTAATCCCTTCTCCCTTCCTCAATTCCATTTTAACCACTAAATGCGGTTTTAGCCTACGCAGTTTACAGGCTTTACATATATTAACATATTGAGAGCAGATGAGTCAATACCTTTTGGTCGAAGGCAGCCGTTCAACAATTGTCGGGAAAGTAATACCCGAGCAAAAGTTGTTGCAGAGTTTATTACGAGCGGCTATTGTTAAGAGCTAATTTGTCCGATAGCGATGTCGAGCGTTTGCAATGTAAAGTTCAAAATTAAAGGAGTTGTGAAGTGAAAGTATTCCGCTCGCCGAATAATCCTATAATTAAACCGGAGGATATTAAGCCCTCCAGGGACGACTTTGAAGTTATCGGTGTTTTTAACGCCGGCGTTGCTCGTTTTAAAGACAAGGTCGTGCTGCTTCTTCGTGTGGCTGAAAGACCTATCAATAAACATCCCGATATTGTACTAACCGCTTTTTATGAGGTGAGTAAAGGTAAGCTTGTCGTAAAAGAATTTTCGAAAGGCGACCCGGAAAATGACTTTTCAGACCCGAGGTTAATCATAACACCGAGCCGGACATATTTGACATCTATTTCACATCTGAGGCTGGCTGTGTTGTAGTAATATAGATCTGAGCGGATAAGGCAAAGACGAAACTATCCCGGCCCCTCAATGGTTTTAGTTATATTTACCCGCTGACCAACTTTCTTGAAGTGGGACATCGCATCTTCACGGTTAGGGAAGTCTTTTTGCGTGAAAAAGAGGACGGTCTGCCCTATACGAATCTGGTCGCCGTCCATCAACGTTGTCTCATCGTCGATTTTTCTATTGTTGATAAATACACCGTTTTTGCTCTTCATGTCGAGTGCAGAATGTTTCCCTGTGTCTTTGTCGAAACGGATCTGCACGTGTTTTCGGGAGACACCACCATCGAGGATCTGAACTAAAAGTGCTTCATCTCTACCTATCACAGTTGTCCGTCGACCGAGCGGGTAATAGTCACCTTTATTTTTCCCAGACATTACAATAATAGAAGCCATTACAACTCCTTGTGACAAATACTTAACCAGATAAAAGTCGACAAATGTCGGTCGGTCGATATACCGCCGTTGGAAATTACATTAGCAGCTTTTCGAGCATTGCCGAGCAAATATCGCCTTCAATCGCTATTGTTCGTATGCTATTGGCTATTCGCAATAAAATCAAGCTTTTTTGGGCTTAATTTTAAGATTTTGTCATTTTGCTCTTTTGATTTTGCATTCCTGAACGGCCAATTGCTGACGTGAAAAAAAACTTGCAAAATGCAGGGCCATGAAGATAATGGGGGCAATGGAACCTAAACAATGTTTGGAGCCAAGGGTAATTAGTAACTCCCTGAACAAACGTAGTATTTGAATTAAACACCATTTATTAGGAGAAGACCCATTATGAGTGAAATTACGAAAAAGAACACGTCGCGTCGTGAGTTTTTGAAAACTACCGGTCGGATCGCCGCGACCTCGGCACTGGCAGCGGGGATTGCACCGAAGGTCTATGCTGCCGGTAACGACACTATCAAGGTTGCGTTGATCGGCTGCGGTGGTCGGGGCACAGGCGCAGCGTCGAACGCCCTTTCGGTCAAGAACGGCCCTATCAAGCTGGTCGCTATGGCCGATGTCTTCGGGAACCGTGTTGCTCGCAGTTACAAGAGCTTGAATAACCAGCATGCTGACCAGGTGGATGTGCCCAGGGGTCGTCAGTTTGTCGGCTTCGACGGTTACAAAAAAGCAATGGATTGTCTTGACAAAGGTGATGTGGCGATATTTGCGACGCCTCCGGCATTCCGCTGGGTGAATTTTAAGTATGCCATCGAGAAGGGCCTCAACGTGTTCATGGAAAAGCCGGTCACAGTTGACGGCCCGACCACGCGCAGGATGCTCAAGCTCGCCGAACAGTCCGTGAGGAAGAACCTCAAGGTGGGTGTGGGTCTCATGATTCGCCATTGCAGGGGCCGACAGGAGTTGAAACGCCGCATCGACGACGGCGAGATAGGCAATATCATCGCGATGCGGGCTTACCGGATGGCCGGACGCGCATGCACCTCCGGGCCTAAACCCAGCGGGATTAGCGAGGTGCTGTACCAAATCCAGCGATTCCATGCCTTCCTGTGGGCCAGCGGCGGCATGTACAGCGATTACTATATTCACCAGATAGATGAGTGTTCGTGGATGAGAGGTGCCTGGCCGGTCGAGGCTCATGCTACCGGCGGCCGACACTACCGAGGCAACTCTCTGGATCAAAACTTTGACAATTACTCGATAGAATACACCTATCCGGACGGCACCAAGCTCTTTTACTACGGTCGGGCAATGGATGGCTGTCAAGGTGGGTTCTCCAGCTATGCCCTCGGTACGAAAGGTACAGCCGTCATCTCGACGAACAGCCATTATCCGGGCAAGGTCCGGACCTACAAAGGCCATAACATGACTATGGAGAACCTGATATGGCGATTCCCGCAGCCCGAGCCGAATCCGTACCAGCTCGAGTGGGATGACCTGATAGACGCTATTCGTAACGACATACCGTACAATGAGGTTGAGCGTGGCGCCATCTCAAGTATGATAAGCTCTATGGGCCGAATGGCTGCCCACACGGGCCAAATCATTACTTACGACCAGATACTAAACTGCGAGCACGAGTTCGCTCCTGATGTTGACAAGCTGACAAATGACGGCCCAGCACCCCTGCTGCTTGGTCCCGACGGCAAATATCCCGTCCCGCAGCCGGGCATCCTCAAGGACAGGGAATACTGAGATTTAGTTTAGACAGAATTACAATGCATGATTTTCCGCTGGTCCCGGTTTCACCTGGACGAGCGGTTGGTTATTCGATGGCCCAGGACCTTGGCTTGTTTGTTGCCATGTTGACTGCTGGGTGCCGTTGGTCAGGTGTAATCTACGCGATCTCAAGAAGAATGATACGAATTATTAGTGACTCAGTCTAACAAGGACAGAAAGGAAAAGGAGGTAGTATGGCACGAGCAAAACAATCCGACAAAGGCGCCGGCACAACTCGGCGTGATTTCCTGAAAGCTTCAACCGTGGCGGCTTCGGCCGCTGTGTCGAGCGCTTTAGGCATAAATCGCAGTGTATTTGCCGCCGGCAGCGATATCATTCGCGTAGGCATGGTAGGTTGCGGAGGACGTTGCACGGGTGCAGCCGCTCAGGCGCTCACAGCGGACTCCGGCGCGCGCTTGGTTGCTATGTGTGACATCTTTATGGACCGTGTCAAAGAAAAACGCAGAATTCTCAAAGAACAAAAAGGAAGTCAGGTCACTGTGGACGACGCTCACTGCTTTGCCGGCTTCGATGGCTACAAGCACGTGATCGAGTCGTCCGATGTGGTGCTAATTGCCAACGCGGCCAAGTTCCACCCGCTCCATTCTATGACCGCGATTCAGGCAGGAAAACACGTTTTTGTGGAGAAGCCACACGGCATCGACCCTGCCGGGGTCAAGCTCATGCAACAGGCCGCCGACCTGGCAAAGCAGAAGGATTTGTGTATTGTATCCGGCCTGCACAGCAGATATCACACTGGGTACGCCGAAACCGTCCAGCGGATACATGACGGCGCCATCGGTGACATAATCTCTATTGAAGAGAACTTCCTTCGTCCCCCATATGTGATCATAGACCGCAAACCGGGGCTCTCGGAGCTCCAGTGGCAATGCAGCACCCAATACCATTTCCGCTGGCTCTCCGGAGACGATGTGCCTCAATCGCTGGTGCACAACCTGGACCGCGCCAGCTGGGCGATGCACAACAAAGTGCCCGTGAAGTGCCACGGTTTGGGCGGGCGGTCTTCGATGACCGACCCGATTTACGGTGACGTATTCGACCATCATTCGGTGATTTACGAATGCGACAACGGTGTGCGTATTTATGCCTTCTGCCGCACTACAAAAGGGTGCTACAACGAAGATTCCAGCATTGTGTTTGGCAGCAAAGGCAAGGCGGACATTAAGCAGTGCCGAATCTGGGGTAAGACAAACTGGCGCTGGAAGGGAAGATGTAATCCTTATCAGATAGAGCACGATGTGCTCTTTGCGGCGATTCGCGCCGGCAAGCCCGTCAACAACGGCGACTATATGGCCCACAGCACGATGGTCGGCGTGATGGGGCAGATCTCCTGTTATACAGGCAAAGAGGTTACCTGGGAGCAGATAAACCAGTCCGATTTCTATTACCCGCCCAGGCCGGAGGATTGCCGCGACGATATGGAGCCTCCCGTTAAGCTCGGTGCCGATGGCAGCTATCCTGTACCCAAACCGGGTTTTACAAGCATGATTTGAGCGAAAGTCTGAAAAAGGTTATAATGCCAAAGAATGGGGTTGTCAAACGGAGAGAATCCCACGAATGTAATGTCCCTAATGATACTTTGCCCTTTTTGTATATGTTTTGAGGAAACAGAATATGAGTATTAGTCGTATATTGATGTATGTTATTACCGTAGCGACCTGTCTGGTCGTCACGATGGCTACAGATACGGTGGCCTCGCAAGACAAGCTTTCGAAGAAATATACCGAGACCATTATGACAAAAGACGGCAAGAAGGTCTCTTTTGAAATGGTTCTCATTCCCAGCGGTAGTTTCACAATGGGCAGTCCTGCAGGTGAGGCCGGTCGTCAGGACCATGAAGGGCCACAGCATAAAGTGCGCCTCGAACCCTTCTACCTTTGCACGAAAGAGACCACCATTGAGCTTTTTCTGGCCTACTATCAAGAAACGGTCAGTGCGAAGAGGGACTTCATTGAGGTACAGGAGGCAAAAAAAGATACAGAGCAGGAGGGCAGGGATGAAGTTGATGCGATTACAGGCCCTACACCTGTCTATGGCGACATGACGATGGGATACGAGGAAACACACCCCGCCATGGGGATGACCTGGCACAACGCAATGACCTTTTGCGGGTGGCTTTCGAAAAAAACCGACAAAAAATATCGACTGCCGACAGAGGCCGAGTGGGAATATGCCTGCCGTGCGGGTACGATCAACGTCTTTGGCTTTAGGAACGAACCGAGCGGGCTCAAGGATTTTGCCTGGTATGAAGCAAATGCCGATAGTGAGACCAATCCTGTAGGCAAGAAAAAGCCCAATGCCTGGGGTCTCTATGATATGTCGGGCAATGTTCGCGAGTGGGTTTACGATTTCTACAGTCCCACGGCTTACAAGGAAGCTGCCAAGAAAAGCCCGGCAGTCAATCCGAAAGGACCAAAGGCCGGCAAAGTACATGTAGCTCGCGGCGGTGACTATAGTAGCTCTGTGGAGGCACTGCGCTGTGCGGCCAGAAGCTTTGAGGAAGAATGGTGGCGTTCGGGGGACCCCCAGATTCCCAAGAGCATTTGGTGGCTGCCTGAAATGGATTTTATAGGTTTCAGGGTGGCCCGATCTGTAGAGACAGCCACTAAAAAGTAACGCAGATAAGTGCTGCTTCAGCGAGAAAAGTCTATCTTGGCATCCGATGAGGCAAAATCGCCGCTGGAATAGTCGCCTACACTCCGAGGCTTCGGCGACGGAGTGAGGATGCTGGTTCTGAAAGACTCATTTTCAAAGAGCTGTTTCGAAAGCATGACATATCCTTCGCTCATCGGGTGACTGGCATCAACATACAACTCGCTGGGTAAAGTCGGAGGCATATAGTAGGCAATATTATTTTGTTGTAGCCAGTCTTCAATTTTACTTTTCATCTTTCGATAAATCTCGATGCTCTCGCCCTTGAGCATGTGCTCGTTAAATGGGCCAACGAGGACGAATACGCTGTTGCCTCTTTTCTTCAACAGCTTGACCGACTGCCGGAAAAAGTTCCATTGCAGTGAGGTCTCGAGCTCAACCCACTGGAAATCCATTTTAGCTGTTCCCTTCTCCGTCCAGGAAATATGTTCGCTCTGACTATTGTTGGCAGAGGTGGAAAGCTCGAAAGTGACGGCGCTGGCGGGATTCTCGTAGGGGTGTTCCAGCGTCCAAGTGGGCAGGTCCATGTTCTCGAAATAGGTAATATTCAGATGGGATGTCCAGCTTAATAAAGGCACATAGCGTTCTACCACAGCGGAAAACCTCTTGGAATACGTGTCCTTGTAGCAGGGAATATTTGGAATAAACTGCGGTACCAGCCTGGGATGATTGAAACGAAATTCTTTTTCGGTTTGCAAATCGTGTTTCCTTGAGCTCATCCATAAAGGATTAAAATGAAGAACGACCTTCTTGTTTGAGATGTCGTGACCATAGTATTTCAGCAAACCAGCTAATGCCACGGGATGGATGCCATCCACACCCAAATTAGCGAAATGGTCGCGGCCCGCAATTTCGTTGAGACACTCGGACAACGTGTCATATTTGGACACAAAATGTCCCCAAATGACCGAATCCCCAATCACAAGAATTTCGTTCCGGGAACAAGCAAGCCGACTATAACGGCTGTACAACCAGTAATCATTGCTTAACTCATAGGGCAAGCGATAATGAGGTTCGGGCTCATATTTTTCCGCTCGTTCCCAAAGTCTGGGCCCGAAACAAAATAAAGCCAGGGTAACAATTCCAACGAAAGTCCATTCGTATCCGGATAAACGCACGCTGTTGGAACTGAATACAGCTTCAGTTTTATTAGGCGGACAAAAATCTTTTCGGTTTTCTAAAATGTTATTTTCAGGCATCTTGTTTTGCCTCAGTTATTAAAGCCTCTTAAAAATCTTACTAATTTCAGAACTGCAGGTAGATAAATCCTTTCTCACTCGCCGGGGCAAAGACAGCCAGGTAGAAAACTAACAAAAGAACAATCCCTACGCGGACGGCCCTCAGCTCAAGGACCCACTTAAGTTTGGATTCATAAGCAAACTGATATAGCCACACAGCAAAGACCAAGGCCAAAGCCAGCAATGGACAATAGGGATTTGCCAGTCCGGAGCTGAATATTCTTGTTACAATCACCCAAGCGTCACTTATTGTTTCAGCCCGGAAGAAAATCCACGCAAAGCTGACAAAAATAAACACAAGCAGTTGTTTCACTAATTTCGGCGCCCTTTCTTTGTAAAATGGAGTTCTTTCCAGCTCTCGAGTACAGAAACGCCCGAGCGCATGCAACGCACCCCAGATAACAAATGTCCAGGCCGCACCATGCCACAATCCCGAAATCACCATAGTCAGAAACATATTTCTGTAGGTGTTAAACTTGCCCTTGCGGTTGCCTCCCAGGGGAATATACACATAGTCTTTGAACCAGGAGGAAAGACTGATGTGCCATCTGGACCAGAAGTCACCCAGGCCCGTTGCCAAATATGGATTGTTGAAGTTAAGCATTAAACGAAATCCCATCATTCGCGCCACGCCTCGTGCCATATCCGTATAGCCGCTAAAGTCGAAATATATCTGCCAGGAAAACAAAAAAGTGGCCAGGACCAAAGCAGGCGCTTGAAACTGCTCAGGAGCGTCATACACCCTGTCAACGTATAGAGCCATATAGTCGGCCAGGGCGACTTTCTTGAAAAAGCCGACAACAAAAAGGGAAAGACCGTCAGCTATGTCCTGTATGGAGACCTTAGGTGGTTTGTGTAGCTGGGGGAGTAAGTTTTTCGCTCTTTCGATTGGCCCGGCAACCAACCGAGGGAAGAGTGAGACAAAGGTGGCATATCTTATGAAGCTCATCTCCCTCTCTATATTACCACGATAGTAATCTATGGTATAGCTCATTGACTGGAAGACATAGAATGATATGCCCACGGGTAAAATTATACCGGGAGCAGGGAGGACATAAGGAATTCCCAATGAAGACAATAGAAAGTTTAAATTATCGGTTACGAATCCACTATATTTGAAAAAGCCAAGCAGCCCGAGATTATTTACAATGCTTATGGAAAGCCACATCTTCCGCCGTGCGCTTTTGGCCATTTTCATAACGACGGTGTAGTCCAGCAGTGTCGAATACGAAATTAGAATCAGATATAGTGGGTTGAAGCAGGCGTAGAAGAAATATGAAGCAGCCAAAAGCCAGGGAACTCTGAGCTTGGTGTTCTTGAGGGCCAGGTAGGCGGGGTAAACAATAATGAAAAATAGCGCAAACGGCCAGGTATGAAATAACATTCCTTGTGTCCCTTTACCTCATCAAGACCTGAATATGCGCCTCTACCGAAGCAGCCAGACCATCTAAACCATATCCTCCCTCAAGAATGGACACAAGCCGACCTTCGCAGCACTTCTCAGCTATCTCTTTGATGATCTGCGTTAGTTGCGCAAATCCCTCCGTGGTAACCTTCATTCCGCCGAGCAGGTCATCCTTATGGGCATCAAACCCCGCGGATATGAGCACGAAGTCCGGGGAAAAGGAAAGGGCCGCGGGCTCAAGTTCTTCTTTGAAGACCTTTACATAATCGGCATCTCCGGAACCAGCCGGCAAGGGTACGTTAATGTTGTAATTCAAACCTTTTCCGCTGCCCTTTTCTGCTTCGCTTCCGGTGCCTGGATAGAAAGGGTACTGGTGAACACCAAAGTACAGCACTGAAGGGTCATCATAAAACTCTGCCTGAGTACCGTTGCCGTGGTGTACATCCCAATCCACAATGAGTATTTTTGTTAGGCTGTGTTTCTTTTGAAGGTAGCGGGTGCCGATAGCGATATTGTTAAAGATGCAGAACCCCATCGCTTTATCCTTTAGTGCATGGTGGCCCGGCGGACGTACCGCACAAAAGGCGTTCGTGACTTTCTTTTCCATGACCGCATCGATGGCTGAGAGCACTCCTCCCACGGCTGCAAGTGCTACTTCATAGGATTTTGGTGATATCGGAACATCCATTGAATCCAGATATCCCACGCCGCCCTCACAACTTTCTTTGGCTCGCTCTACATATTCGGGTGTGTGAACCATAGTGAGCCATTTCGAAGAAACATGCTTTGGTGAGAGCTTGAATAATTGAGAGTATAATCCTGTTGCCTTCAGCCTCTCGACTATCGCGACCAATCTCAGAGGTGCCTCCGGATGGCCTATAGTTGTTTTGTGCTCGAGGTAAATATCATCATAAACGAATCCTGTTTTTAACGCTTTTTTGCTTGGATTCTCCTTTGTCATATCTTCTCCAGTAGATGTGTTGGCAGGTGCATTTGGGTCGCCGCGAAGCGGCGTCGCTCTTACGCAGCGAAATCCTATAGCGTCACTTGCAAGACAAGTATCATTGATAGAAGGGTCGCTGGCACGGTAAGCTGACCGGCAACTTTCGGCGCTGGAGTTCCATGCGCCGCCTCTCAAGACTTTTTCCTTACCTTTATCTGGCCCCTTCGGGTCTTTTTCCAGGCTATGCTTGTAATAATCCTCTGAATAAAAATCATTGCACCATTCCGACACACTTCCATGCATATCATAAAGCCCCCAGGGATTGGGTTTCTTCTGTCCAACAGGATGTGTCTTTCCGGATGAGTTTTCGGCAAACCAGGCGAAGGTTTTCAGCTTCCGCACATCGTTACCAAAGCTGAACTTTGTGCCGTTGCCCGCCCGACAGGCATACTCCCATTCAGCTTCTGTCGGAAGTCTGTATCCGTTGCCTCCGAAGTTGCATTCCCAGGTTTCCTCATCGTAGCAAGGCTCAAAGCCCTCTGCTCGTGAGCGGTCGTTGCAATAAAGAGCTGCATCGGTCCAGTTTATTTGCTCTAAGGGATTCTTCGGATTTTTGAAATGAGAGGGGTCAGGGAGCTGATACTTTTCGAACTGCTCCTGGATCACTTCTAATCTGTCCATCCAAAATGAGCTAACCCATACCCTGTGCACCGGCGACTCGTCCGGTGAGCCGCTATTGCTTCCCATATCGAACCAGCCTCCGGGAATTTTCACCATCTCAATACCCGTCTTTGTTTTTATGACCTCCGGCATATTGGCGGTTTCCTTAGTACGGCGGCAGCCAGTGATAAATGTCAATATCAATAGCAGACAAAAGATTCCTACTGTGAATTTAGGAAATCGTGTATCCATCTGCTATATTCCTACAGGCAACCTTTCTTGTCCATTTTCCTTAAGTTCCTAATCCACTTAATGGACGGGAATTGTAATCGGCACCCAGTCGGGCTCCTTGTTGTGGTTTCCGTCGGTAGTGATTTGGACCCATTTGCCCGACAAGTCACTGACGCAGATATTCCAGCCCGGCGCTTTGCCGCCTACCATTTCGTTCGCTTCCGGCCCATGGCTAAAAGCGAGGTATTTACCATCAGGTGAAAATTCAGAGTGATAAACCTCGTACTCTTTTCGACAATTTATGACACGTTGAACATTCGTTACTATGGGTGCGGGGGCGTACAAGTCAATATCACCCGTGCATAAATCCCAATCGGTTAATCCCCACGTTATCCTCTTGCCATCGGGGCTAAAATCGGGCCTGCAACCCGTGACTTTGTACTTTGTTAAATCAAAGACTTCGGTTCCGTTTGCTTCGATAGCAAGATTGGCGTGCTTGAAACCCATGCCTCCGTGTACCGTTGCGACAAACCAATTACCATCCGGCGACCAGCAAATATTATAAAGATGATACAAGCCTTTATTTCGATGTTCTCTGTGTTCGTGTGTTTCTATATCGTAAAAGAAAATTCCCCTGGTGGCATAGTCTTTAATGGTATAACGATTAAATTCTCCCTTTAAATAAGCAATTGTTTTGCTATCAGGGCCCCAACATGGCTGTCGAGCATTTTCAGCAACCTTGACACATCCGGTCCCATCAATGTTCATATAATAAACATTTCGAATCTTTTCCTTTCCCACGAGCTCATCGGCAACAAAACAGATTTTTGTACCATCACCAGATGCGTGGGGATACATCTCATCCACATCAGGGGTGTTAGTCAGGTTAACAGGATTAGAGCCATCCGCATTTATCAAGTACAGCTCCCAGTTCTCTTTGCCCTTGGTTTTACGGTAGGTTTCGTAAACTATCTTAAAGGGGATTTCTTTGAGGTTAAGCTCAGATTTTGGTGAAGGTATTTGCTGTGGCTTGGTGGTGTCTTGTGCCCCTGTGCCACAAACAGCTTCATTCACACTATAATGCAGAAGACAACAGAGGATAGAGGACAGAAGACGGATTCTGATTTCTGACCTCTGATTTCTGACTTCTGACTTATACTGTTTCATTGTCATATTGTCTCCTTTGCTTAGCGGCCTATCGATGAAATCGGCACCCAATCGGGTTCCTTGTTGTGGTTCCCGTCAGTTGTGATTTTTACCCACTTGCCGGACATATCACCCACACAGATATCCCAGCCTCTCGCCTTACCACCAACCTGTTGTGCTCCCCCGAAAGGGCCATAGCTGAAAGCGATGTACCGACCATCTGGTGAGAAGTCAACATGATAAACTTTAGACTTACGCAGGCATTGGACAACATCTTGGATATTAGTTACCCGGGGTGTACGGCCCGTCAGGTCGATATCGCCGACGCGTAGATTCCAGTCGGTCTCCCCCCATACCATTTTTGTGCCGTCAAGATTAAAGTCGGGTCGGCAGCCCTTAACTCCCCACCATCCCAGGTCAAATAGCTTTGTCCCATTGGCTTCAAAAGCCAGGATAGCATCGCTGTACTCCATACCTCCCTGTACTGCGGCAACAAACCAATTGCCATCGGGTGACCAACACAGAGCATAAATGTGATGTAAACTTGTATTAGGGTGAGGAGTGTATTGGCCGATTTGAAGGTCGTAGATTATCAGATCAGAGGTTGCGTACGGCCTGTCGCTATAGCGCTCATACTCTCCCATTAAATAAGCGATTTTTTTGCTGTCAAACCTCCAGCAAGGCTGCCGGGCGTTTTCGGCAACTTTGACACGCTCGGTCCCGTCAATATTCATATAGTAAACATTTCGCACCTTTCTTCTACCTTCCCCTTCATCAGCAACGAAACAGATCTTTGTACCATCAGGAGAAACGTGGGGATACATCTCATCCACATCAGGGGTGTTAGTGAGATTAATCTGATTGGAACCATCGGCATTCATCATGTACAATTCCCAGTTTGGTCGGCCCTCGGTTTCTCGGTACGTTTCGTACAATATCTTAAAAGGAACTCCTTTCAGATTCAGCTCCTCCCGTTGTGACGGAACTTTTCTCATGTTTTGTCTTTTTGGAGTGAGAGGTCTGCGCTCAGTACCGTTGACTGCGGTCAGAGTTAGTATCATGGAGATAAAAATGCCAACACTTTTCATAAGTAGCCCTTTTCTCGAAATATACAATCTTTACAATTCTTTACTCTATTTTGCATCAAATCTTTGATAAAGTCAACAATCCATAATCTTGCGACTACCTGTGTTGTGAACTTTAGATTGAGCTTGAGTTATAGTCGTCACTGTGATATGTATAAAAGAGAAGCACAATTGTTTTTTGTGATATGTCTAAGGTCATTATTAGAACGGCTGCACCATGACCGCCAAGCATAGTGATAGCAGCAATAAGTCATCCCTGAACAAGCTAACGCGCAAGAAGCGGAACAGAAAGAGGAACCGTTCACATAAAATAGAGCCAGACAAATGTGCTGAACGCAAGAAACAAGAGCAGCAAAGAAACAAACAAGGAGCGCCGCCAAAACGAGTTAAGGGATGGCGTCTGTGGTTGTTTCGTGTTATCTGCCTTGTGGTTGTTCCGATTCTATTTTTCTTGTTTTTGGAAATTGTCCTGCGCATCGTTGGTTGCGGATATTCTCCAACTGCGACCATCAAGTGTAAAGTCAACGGAACAGGTGCTTATGGAGACAATGTAAAATTTGGCTGGCGGTTCTTCCCCCGAAACATTGCCCAGGAATTTGACCCGTTCATTTTCTCAGCGGACAAGCCGGACAATACTTATCGAATCTTTATACTTGGGGCTTCTACTGCTCAGGGCACGCCGGAGGCGGCGTTTAGTTTTGGACGAGTTCTTCAGACAATGCTGCGCAGCGCGTATCCGGAAGTGACATTCGAGGTTCTTGTCGCTGCAATGCCGGCCATAAACTCGCATGTGGTTGTCGAAATTACTAAAGATTTCGCAAAACACCAGCCCGACCTGTTCATTGCATATCTCGGCAACAATGAGGTCGTAGGACCCTATGGAGCAGGAACCGTCTTTGCTCCCCTATCGAACAGCTTGTCCCTTATACGTATTGGTATTGCTGTGAAAACTACGAGGCTGGGACAACTTCTGACGAGCTTATCAGAATCAGCAGGCGCAAAACGAAATGTTCACACGGTTTGGCGCGGCATGAAAATGTTTCTTGAGAAGCAAATACGACCCGACGCCCCCGCTTTGGAGACGGTCTATCAACACTTCCAAAGAAACATCGAGGATATTAGCCGCATTACCGGTGAAAGCGGAGCTAAGATAATTCTTTGCACTGTAGGCAGCAGCCTGAAAGATTGCCCGCCCTTTGCTTCCCTCCACAAGCCTGGGCTTCGTGAGGAGGAAAAGAAAAAGTGGGACGATATTTACCAGCAAGGCGTCGAACACGAATCAGCAGGTAATTATGCCGAAGCGGTTGAGCACTATTTAGCCGCCGCCCGGATTGATGACCGTTACGCCGACCTGCAGTTTCGACTGGGCCGCTGTTATTGGGCCATGGGCGAATATGACAGGGCCAGGGACAGGTATATTGAAGCACGTGAGATGGATACACTTCGGTTCCGTGCTGATACCCGAATTAACGAGATTATTCGGGCTGTCTCAGGTAACGGTGCCAAGGAAGGTGTTTATCTCGTGGACTTTGTCAGAACGCTCGAAGAAAACAGTCCTTATAAGACTCCCGGAGAGGAGCTGTTTTACGAGCATGTACATTTAAATTTCAATGGCAACTATCTCCTGGCCAAGACAATTTTTGAGCAGGTGGAAGAAGTGTTGCCGGAATGGGTAAAACTTCGACAAGCACATGAACCTTCAATGCTGACCGCAGCCCAGTGCGCCCAGCTTTTAGCCTATAATGACTGGGCCCGATACAATAGTATTTACAAGGTCCTTAATTACTATATAAAGGAGCCGCCGTTCACCAACCAGCTCTACCATAGCGAACGCCTGAGCCGATTGCAGCGAAGACTCGAGGCCCTTGAAGCAGGCTTAACGCCCGAAGCTCTAAAGAATGCCGCAGCTCAGTATCTCCGGCTGATTGAAAAAGAACCATCCGATTTCTGGCTGCATCGGAGATACGCCGAATTACTGTCGGTACGTTTAAAAAACGAGAGGGCCGCAGCCGAGCAGTGTCGTCTTACACTGAAACTTTTACCGCATTCTTACAAACCGCACCTTCTATTGGCGTTATCGCTCGGAAGGCTGGGCCGTCTTAATGAGGCTATCGACCATCTTCTGAGGGTGATAGAAATTAAGCCGACCAGCGCCAATGCTTATCACTGCCTGGGTATGGCACATCAAGCACAGGCTCGCATCGATGAGGCCATAAAATATTATTCCATAGCGGTTCGAATCCAACCGAATAACAGCGAGGCATACAAAATTCTTGGAGAGCTGCTGTCTCAGCAGGACAAGATTGACCAGGCAGTAGAAATATCCCGAAAGGGATTGATTTTAATACCGGATGACCTTTATCTGCATCACAACCTGGGTGTGTTTCTCAATATGCAGGGACACAAAGACGAGGCGGTCAAAGAGCTGCAAACCGCGTTACGTATAGACCCAATCTCGGCTCAAACTCGCAAAGTGCTCAATGCCATACTGAGCGGGCCAAAGTACAGTCCAAAGGATGCCTTACGGCAAAAACAGAGGACAGAAAACAGATGACAGAAGTCAGAAGCCAGAAGTCTGAAATCTGACGTCTGACTTCTGTAAAATTACGGAGCAGGCCAGAGTTGCTCATCAAGCCACTGATCTGCAAGAGCATACCTTCACCGTCTTTGTTTGTTGTTTGGCTGCTTGAAGATTTAAATTAACGTTTTTTCCTTACCATCAGCCCAATATGGAGCAACCGTCTTAAGGTTAAAGAGCCGGTCGTTTCTCATAAGTTCCGGGCAATTGCATCGAGCAAAAAGATTTGGTAGTATAGCAATCTGGAGAGGGTGAGAATTGTTAAAAAGTTGTTATATGAGGGAAATATTAAATTCATAGTTCACCATGGAAACGAATGAAAACTATTAGAGTGCAGCGTTCTGCTGGCCCAATTTACTCAGGAGGATTCGTAGCTCATGAGAACTAACTATCGAAAAGAGTTTTTTTGCATATGGTGCTCGGTCACCTTGGCGCTTATGGCGTTTAACACAACTCTGGCCGAGAACTGGCCCTGTTTTCGAGGACCGACTCGGCAAGGTATATCAAATGAGAAGGACATCCCGCTCGAATGGAGCCAAATGTCCAACATTGTCTGTAAGAGACCGATTCCGGGCGAGGGCTGGTCATCGCCTATCGTTTTCGATGAACACGTGTTTGTAACGACCGCAACGGACGGAGGCGCATCATTTCGTTTGTTGTGCCTCGATCGGCTGACCGGAACCGTCCTTTGGAACAAACAAGTGCTCCGGCAAAATCCGGGACACAAGCAGAATTTCAACTCATACGCCTCTCCCACGCCGGTAACCGACGGTCGGAGAGTATATGTCCTGGCCTTTGATGGAACTCTTGCGGCAGTTTCGATGGAAGGTAGTGTAATTTGGACCCACCGTGAGTTTGAGTATTACAGTGAACACGGGCTGGGAGTTTCGCCGATACTGTACAAAGATTTGCTAATCGTTCCCTTTGATGGCAGCAGCAGCGGTCCGGACAGGAAACTCGGATGGCAAAAACCATGGGACCAGGCCGTGATACTTGCGCTGGACAAGGATACAGGCGAAGTGCTGTGGAGGGGCCGGCGAGGGTCTTCCCGTATCGCACATATCACACCACAGGTCCTGAGTGAAAATGGCCCCCTTGTCTTCTGTCGAAGACAGGAAAGGGGGCTTTTCCTGGTCACCGAGACCGGTGTCGCCAAGTGTCTCAGGGCGGAAACCGGCGAAGTTCTCTGGAGAGAGCGCCTGGAAGGTCGATACTCGGCCTCGCCGGTCTGGGCGGATGGCAGGATATATTTCCTCTCCGAGAAAGGCAAGACCACGGTTGTCCGAGCGGGAGACGAATTTACAGTCCTTGCCGAGAATGAGCTCAACGAGAAGTGCGGCGCCAGTCCCGCTGTTTCTCAGAAGCATATTTTCATTCGGTCGGAGAATAATCTCTACTGTATTGGCCGGGGCCGGTAAACTATGAGACTACGAAGAACGTCCGTTTCGTTGATGCAGTACAAATGGAGAGAATAGATTTAATTAGTTTCTGTTGCGGATAGAGTATTTGTCATTCCCGCCCCGCATCGTGTGCGGGATAAACTCCAGCCCCCTTTCCTGTCTTCGACAGAAGACAAGGGGGGCTTTTTCGCTCTGGACCCCTGCTCCTTCGACCCATTCGGCTTCGCTCAGGGCAGGCTTCGCTCAGGACAGGTTTCGCAGGGGTGACATCGTCGATTTTTGTTTTCCGCAACAGATACTAAATATGAAACCAGGCCGATATCCTGTTCGGAAAGCCGATGACATTCATCATAATATACTGCATATTCGAGCCGTCAACCGCGGGCCATTACCAGCGGGTTTTACATATTATATGCAGCAGGAAACAGACTCACCCAACCGGGACCGCAAACCGGACAACCCAAGGGTACCCATGATGATTTATTTGGTCAAGGTGAGAAACAAGGGGTGACCATTTTGAACGCTATCACCCTGATATGAAACGGTTATTTTCAAGTTATCATTTTCAGTTACTTTGTTGTTTTCTTCTCGAAAATAGATGGTTTTTCTCTGGTGAATTCCATCCCCCTGCCGGTAACTATCTCCTGTTTTTCTTTGACGAATTGGATGTACTGTAGCAGCTCCCATGCCGAGTTGTGCCACCTCATCTGATAGCCTCTCTCGTGGGCACGTGTTTCCATCTCAAGGCGTTCGTCTCGATTGAAGACAAGATAGTCAAGGGCCTGTGCTATTTGTTCGACCGAAGGCTCATCGGGATCGACCAAAACGCCTCTGGCATGAGGGCCAATAATGACACCGTCCTTACCTTGAGCCTCTGAATTAATCAGCTCCACCGCGTACTTAAATTTCGTTGCAATAACTACTCTGCCTGAACCCACGGTATCTGCTAATATGCCGCTTGATATTTGTTGTAAATTAAGATAAGGCAGCACCATGATATTTGTCGCACCGTAAAGATTTAACAAAGTACTCTCATCCAGAAAAGTATCAAGAAAAACAACATCGTACTGTCTAAAATCCGTAGTATGAAACTCTTTGATTTTACACCATCTCAGCTTTGAATCCTCAAGAGTCTTATTGAGCATTACTTCATATTCTCGGTATGGCTTTCCACCTTCTGCTTTTACAAATTCAGGATGGCATGTTCCTGCAATCAAATAAACCACCCTCTCTCTTTGAGCTTTCGTACACGATTCATTCAAAAACCTTGCGTAAGCTCGAATACTGTATTGCAGCCCTTTGCCCGGCGAGTGGAGTCCAAGTGTTGTAACCAGAAGCTGATTTTCCAGGCCATATTCCTGTTTTATCGCTAACCGGTCAAATTGAGAAGGATGTTGCATTCTAATCCCGTGGTCTATATGCCTGACTTTTGAACGGGTGATTCCATAAGTGGCTGATTCGAGTATATCAACCGCACTGTCCGTTGTAACAAGAAGTCCGTCACTGTTGTCGGCAAGGTCCTGCAGGACCTTTTTTTGATGTTCGTTCGGACTATCAAGAATAGTATGCAGATAGACCAGGGTCATAAACTCCTGCTTGTGCAATGCTTTTGCCATTGCGACAAAATTAGTACCTTTTGAGTCGTTGCCATCTTTATCCGGATCAAGTCCGTATTCGTGCTGCAATAGAACCACAGTGGGATTGGCGCTTTCGCGTGCTCTGGCAACTATATCCTCGGTAGCTTTGTGCCAGGATTCCGGATTATACTGATGAATGATGAGGTCCACCGGAATGTTATACGGCAGCTTATCTTTATCGATTGCCGCAACTCTTATATGGCCCACTTCTCCTGTGAAGTTTTCAAGGGCGTTGGCCAAATCACGTGAAAATGTCCCTACACCACACTTTCGTGGTGGGTACGTACTCACAATTCGTATGTTATACGGCATGGAAGAACCCTCGTGGGTATTTTCAAAGCACTCTTTATGGATTGGTCCCGAACTGAAATCGATAGTCCTCAGGAGTATCAATACCGGTCAGGATTGTGCTCTCGGATGTTTCAAGTTCGAGAACTTTTTCTGCATTCGAATGTAGGACATACCTGGCACCTTGTTCTTTCGGGGCATTCACCAGCTCGCTGAACAGTGACCTTGAGAATAATGTAGGATGCCCTCTTTTTCTGTTAAAAACAGGGACAATGATTGGATTATTCGTCTCCTTGAATTTAGCGATAATCTTATTAATAACCTCTTTGGTAATAAATGGATTGTCCGCCAAACAGGCGAGGATGGCGTCCGTCTCTTGTGGCGTATCCTCTATTGCAGCGATTAAAGACGACAGCTGTCCTCTTTGATAATCTTTATTTATAACAATATTTGTTCCGGATAAATCAATCGAATTTTTTATCATTTCAGCACCTGCTCCAAGGACTATGGTGATTCTGTCCACATCGGAGACTCTCAGTACTGAAATAATTTGTTCTAAAAACGTTTTATCATTAAACCTCAATAGGGGCTTTGACTTCCCCATTCGCCTGGACTCACCGGCTGCTAATACTATTGCATTTATCATCAGTTTCCTTCTTGCAGCTCTTCTGAAAGAGTTATTCTCATATGATTTGTTTTAGGCGCATCTCCAAGCCTTCTTATTTTTATCAGCTCGCTAACTATGCTTAGAGCAATTTCTTCGGGGGTAAATGCGCCTATCGAAATACCAATAGGAGAATAAACCCTCTCAAGTGTTCTTATCGGAATTCCCTTTTCGTGGAGGTTTTTCAGAATAGTAAGTGTCTTTCTTTTACTCCCGATCATTCCAATATATTTTGCATTCGTTTTGACAGCTTTCTCGAGAACTATTTCATCGAATTTATGTCCCTGTGTGACAATGATGATATATGAGTTCTTGTTGATGTCAATTTTATCGAAAATACTTTCATAACCTTCGACAATAATATTACTTGCATCTGGAAATCTGTTTTTGTTTGCAAATTCGACTCTGTCATCACATACGGTAACTCGAAAATTTACAGATTTTGCAAACCTTGATATATGGTAGGATAAATGTCCTGCGCCAAAAATGAAAACCATCGGTTGTTCGACTATGGTTTCTATAAATATTTCTACTCCATCCTCTAACGTCTTCTTTGCAGGGCGTTCTTTAGCCACGAGCTCTTTTATGGATGCAGTGACTTCGGGGGGAAAATTAATATTAGCGGTGGTATCAAGCTGCTCGACACTTCTTAGAAGGATTTTTTCAGGTGCCTTGTTGGGACAAATTATTGAAACAAGGGCACCCCAGACTCCGTTCTCTATAACGACTGAAAGCTCTTTAAATAATGGAAGGCTTTTTTTATCAAAGGTTTCAATAAGAAACTCTATCGACCCTCCGCATATTCCTTTTTCATCATCTTCAGTTCCATCGAAATTAATTTTGACTACCTGATTTTTCGTCTTAGGCAGGACATTTTTGGCTATATTGATTACATTAGCTTCGGTCAATCCTCCACCCACAGTGCCTGTAGTTTCTCCATTTTTCCCCCAAACGAGCATCTTATAGCCGACTTTCCCGGGAGTTGAACCCGTTGTGGATATTACTGTTATCAAAGCAATATTTTCGCCCCTGCTGAGAACGGATGTTGCTTTTTTATATACATCAAGGTCATTCATCGTTTAAGAATAATCGTTAGCTATTCATTAAGTTTAATTTGTATCTTGCATTGTTCCTAACTAATTGTATAAAAGGGCATTGTAAAAAGAAACGGCCTTTTAATGAAATATCTATTTAAATTATTCTGATAGTGAAATATAAAGCTGTTTGCGCGGATTAATTGAAAATATTTGGTGAGGATATCAGCTAAGAAGGAGGCTAATATGGCGGAGAAGATTTCTTTCAAACTCAATGGGAAACCAATAAGCTTGACCGTGGATAGTGAGCGGATGCTTTTATGGGTTTTGCGCACCGACTTAGGTCTCACGGGAACAAAATATGGTTGTGGAAAAGCTCTCTGTGGTGCCTGCACCGTTATAGTTGATGATAGGGCAGTCCGGTCATGTGTGGTTCCGGTCAGGAGCATCAAAGGAAAAGAGGTTCTTACTATTGAAGGCTTGGCCAAAAACGGCAAACTCCATCCGATTCAGGAAGCGTTCGTAAAGCACGATGCTCTTCAATGCGGTTTCTGCACGCCGGGTATGATTCTAAACGCGTACAGTTTTCTATTGAGGAATCCACAGCCCACCCGTGAGGAAATCATTGAAGGCATGGAGTATAACCTGTGTCGGTGTGGAGCACATCTTCGAATTATCCGAGCTATCGAATCTGCAGCTCAAGAAATGAAAGGAGCCCGGTAAAGATGAAAGAGGATGGATTACAGATTAGCGAGTGTGACTGTAATGATGGTCTCTACCCAATTAGCCGTCGAGAATTCCTGCAGAGCATAGGTGGCGGCATCATAATCTTCTTTACTGTAGGCGGGGCATCTACGGCAAAGGGACAGAGCCGTGGCCAAAAGGAACGCCCTGACTTCAATGCTTACCTCCGGATAGGTGAAGATGGCACAGTTACTTGCTTCACCGGTAAAGTTGAACTGGGCCAGGGTGCCATGACTTTTTTAGCCCAGACATTAGCTGACGAGCTTGATGTGCCTATGGAATCGGTTGATATGGTTATGGGAGACACGGCTCTTTGTCCGTATGATGCAGGTACCTGGGGCTCTATGACTACTCCGTACTTTGGACCTGTTCTGCGAGCGGCGGGAGCGGAAGCCAGGGCAGTCCTGATAGGATTGGCAGCCGTGCGTCTCAAGGTGCCGAAGGAACGGTTGGACGTAAAAGACGGAGTTGTATTTGATAAGACTCGAAAGGAAACTAAGGTTACTTACGCTCAACTGGCGGAAGGCAAAAGGATTGAAAGGCGTCTGGAGCAAAAAGCCCAGGTGAAAACCGTATCGGAACTCAACATAATAGGAAAGCCTCACAATCGGATAGATGCCCTTGAAAAGGTCACGGGCAAAGCCAAATATACGGCGGACATCCGTGTGGCCGGTATGGTGTACGCAAAGGTTTTGCGGCCTCCGGTTTACGGTGCTAAGTTAAAGAGCCTTGACACCTCGGCGGTTGATAATATCGACGGAGCCAAGGTGGTCCGGGACGGAGATTTAGTCGCCGTCCTCCACAAAAATCCCGACGAGGCCGAGAAAGCCCTGGCGAACATCAAGGCCGAATATGACATCCCGGAAGCGCGTTTTGACGATAAGAGTGTTTTTGATTATTTCGTCGATAATGCCGCAGACGGCGAAGTAAATAACAAGGGCGGTGACATCGAAAGCGGACGAAAGCTCGCCCGGGACGTAGTCGAGCAGACATACTTGAACAGCTATGTTGCACATTCCCCTATGGAAACGCACATCGCTTTGGCACAGTTCGAAGGCAGCAAAGTCACGGTCTGGGCGTCAACTCAGACGCCTTTCGGCCTTCAGCGAGAATTAACCCGTGAACTGAAAATTCCTATCGAGAACGTCCGCGTTATTGCTCCTTTCGTGGGAGGCGGATTCGGAGGAAAAATTAGTAATGGGCAGGCTATACAGGTAGTAAAGCTGGCAAAAATAGTAGAGAAGCCCGTCCAGCTTGCCTGGAGCCGTGCCGATGAGTTCTTCTATGACACGTTTAGGCCCGCTGCAGTTGTTAAGATAAGGTCGGGCCTGGCGGATTCGGGTAAGATAGTTTTGTGGGATTATAACATTTACGGTATGGGTGCGCGAGGCGCCGACTTGTTCTACGACGTACCGCATCATCGTACCACCATCTATCGAAGGCTCAAAAGCGGCGAAGGAATGCATCCTTTCGCCACGGGAGCCTGGCGCGCACCCGACAATAACACCAACAGCTTTGCAAGAGAATCGCACATTGACGTCATGGCCAATAGAGCAGGGATGGACCCATTGGAGTTTCGCCTGAATAATCTAACCGACGAAAGGATGCGGGGAGTCCTCAAAGCCGCGGCAGAGAAATTCGGCTGGACGCCGGCGAAGGGCCCCAGCGGCCGTGGATTCGGGATAGCCTGTAGTTCTGACGTGAACGTACCTGTTGCTCTTATAGCAGAGGTTAAAGTCGGTAAGCAAACTGGAGATGTGCAGGTTAAACGCGTGGTCTGCGCCATAGATTTGGGCCTCGTAATTAATCCGGAAGGAGTCAAGCTGCAGGTAGAAGGTTCTATCACCATGGGGATGGGTTACGCCTTAACCGAAGAAGTCCATTTCGAGGGTGGAAGGATTCTTGATTTAAGCTTCGGCACATACAAGCTGCCTCGTTTCTCATGGGTTCCGGAAATCGAAACGGTGTTGATAAAAGCGGACGATTCTCCTTCGAAAAGGTGCCGGAGAACCGCCTATTATTTGTGTGGGTGGCGTTATTGCCAACGCTATTTGCGATGCAACGGGCGCCAGATTGTTTCAAATGCCCATGACTCCGGAACGGATAAGACAAGCGCTCTGAAGTCTGTTTACCCCGTTAGAGAATTCGATTCCCTAAAGGCTTGTGCCGACGGTGAATTTGCTAATTAGTTCTTGTTGCGGAAACAGTATTTGTCATTCCCGCGGAAGCGGGAATCCAGCTTTTTCGCTCTGGACCCCTGCTCCCAGCTTTCGCGGGGACAAGTTTATCCCTGCGGAGGCAGGGACAGGGGTGACATCGTCGGCTTTTGCTTTCAGCAACAGATACTAATTAAACGTCAGTTTGGAATCTTAGCTATTTTGAGTCATTATCGGCTCAATATAGTATGAGGGTAGTTTATGTCCGAATTTGTGTTCTCATTTTCTAATTACACTTTTTAATAATACATTAGGCCAAGAGAGGGTTCGATATGATTGAGACTATTTCCTTCACACTCAATGGTAAATCGGTAAGCTTAACCACAGACGGCGAACGAAAACTTTTATGGGTTTTGCGCACCGACCTGGGGCTCACGGGAACGAAATATGGTTGTGGAAAAGCTCTTTGCGGCGCCTGCACTGTTATAGTTGACGATAGGGCAGTCCGGTCATGTGTGGTTCCGGTCAGGAGTATTAAAGGCAAAAAGGTTCTTACCATCGAAGGATTGGCAAAGAACGGCAAACTGCATCCGATTCAGGAAGCATTCGTAAAGCACGATGCTCTTCAATGTGGTTTCTGCACACCGGGTATGATTCTTAACGCTTATAGTCTGTTGTTGAGAAATCCTCAGCCTACCAAAGCGGAAATCATTCAGGGTATGGAAAATAATTTGTGCCGATGTGGGGCACATACGCGAATCATCCAGGCTATCCAGTCCGCAGCCGAAGAAATGAAAGGAGTTGAACAGAGATGAAAGAGAATGAATACATTCAGCTCGATTTCAGTGATATAACCGCCGACCCTAATCTTACGCGTCGGGAATTTTTGAAGTGCTTGGGCGGTGGAATCATAATCTTTTTCTGCATTGGAGATATTCCGGTTTTAGAGGCGCAAAGACGCGGCAGAGGGTATCCTGATGATTTTAACGCCTATCTTAGAATTGGAGCCGATGGCCGGGTCACCTGCTTCACCGGCAAAATAGAAATGGGACAGGGTGTCATTACTTCCTTGGCACAGATGTTGGCTGACGAGCTCGATATAACCCTGGAATCGGTTGATATGGTTATGGGGGACACCTCTCTCTGCCCATGGGACATGGGCACCTTCGGTTCTATGACCACTCGTTTCTTCGGTCCTCCTCTGAGGGCCGCTGGGGCGGAGGCAAGGGCTGTCTTAATAGAGTTAGCTGCCGAGTATCTCCAGCGGCCTGTGGACAGATTGGCCACACAAAATGGAGTAATATTCGATAAGAATCAAAAACAAAAGCAGGTCACGTATGCCCAATTAGCTGAAGGTAAAAATATAGCAAGGGTCGTAAAACAAAAACCTTTCTTAAAGACGCCTTCTGAGTTTAAGGTTATTGGAAAATCTTTTTTACGCCGGGATGCTGTGGAGAAAGTTACCGGTAAGGCTGAATTTGCCGGCGATATCCGGCTACCCGACATGTTATATGCAAAGATTCTAAGACCTCCTGCTCATGGTGCCAGATTAACCAGTGTTGACACTTCTGATGCTGAAAAGATTGAAGGTGTTAGATTGGTGCGAGATGGTGACCTGATTGCTGTGCTGCACAAAAATCCCGACGAGGCGGAAAAGGCTTTGGGAAAAATCAAAGCCAAATTCGATGTGCCGGAAGCGAAAGTCGACGATGAAAGTATTTTTGAGCATTTACTCAATCAGAGCCCGATAAAAAACGTTGTTGACAGTGGAGGTGATATCAAAGAGGGGGAAAGACTTTCTGATGTTGTAATAGAGGAAAAATATTTGAACAGCTATGTCGCGCATGCACCTATGGAAACCCATACTGCTGTGGCTAAAGTCGAGGCCAACAAAGCGACCGTCTGGGCGTCGACTCAGACTCCTTTCCCGCTCAAAGACCAGTTAGTTCGGGCACTGGGCTTTCCTTCTGAGAATGTGCGTGTTATTACTCCATTTGTTGGAGGGGGTTTTGGGGGAAAGAGCCAAAGCTCACAGGGTATAGAGGCGGCAAAGCTGGCAAAATTAACCGGCAAACCTGTCCAGGTCGCCTGGAGCCGTGCGGAAGAATTCTTTTATGATACTTTTCGACCTGCAGCGGTCGTCAAAATAAAATCAGGGGTTACTAAATCAGGCAAAATTACTCTGTGGAACTATGAAGTTTATTTCGCAGGCTCAAGAGGCTCTCAGCATTTCTATGATATTCCAAACCATTCAACTATAGCACTCGGAGAGTGGAGAGGAAGCTCCAATGGCGCACATCCCTTTGCTACTGGGCCCTGGCGTGCACCTGCAAATAACACAAATACCTTCGCCAGAGAATCACATATCGATATTATGGCTTCCAGAGCCGGGGTGGACCCTGTAGAGTTCCGTTTGAAGAATTTGAAGGATGAAAGGATGCGGAGGGTTCTTAAAGCGGCAGCAGAAAAATTCGGTTGGACGCCATCAAAAGCGCCGAGCTCTCGCGGTTTCGGTGTAGCCTGTGGTATTGATTCGGGAACGTATGTGGCCCATATAGCCGAGGTTGAGGTTGAGAGGCAAACCGGAAGCGTGCAGGTTAAGCGCGTAGTATGTGCTCAGGATATGGGTATAGTAGTTAATCCTGAAGGAGCTATTTTGCAGATAGAAGGCTGTATCACTATGGGATTAGGTTATGCTCTGACCGAAGAAATCCGCTTCAAAGGTGGAAAAATTCTCGATTCTGATTTCAGTACATATGAACTGCCTCGTTTCTCATGGCTGCCAAAAATCGAAACAGTATTGATAAAGGCAGATGACATTTCGCCCCAGGGAGGTGGGGAACCGGCCATTATTTGTACGGGTGGTGTTATTGCCAACGCTATTTATGATGCAACTGGCACCAGACTGCTTCAACTTCCCATGACACCAGAACGGGTAAAAGAAGCCCTGGCAAGTGGTGCTCGACATGCGGCTCTAACAGCATAAGGTGGATATTCAACAACACGACTGGGGCGCTTACTGTAGAGCGCTTGGATTAATGGCTCGTACTATACTCTGGCTGCCGAATTAGTGTTGAGCGTGAATAGTCTGCACATCGCACGTATACTCCGATATAGAATGACCGTTTTTCAATCAAGGGACTGCTTGTTCCATATTTTCTATCCAGGGAGAGGGTGGCGTGTCAACCTGAGTGCTTATGAAAACAAACGGGGCCTATGCCGATTCAATCGGTACAGGCCCCGAATTGACTTAAATCCGTTGCTTTATTGTCCATCATCGCGGGCAATCAATTGCAACTTACGGTGCTGGTGGCGGAGGATACAGCCGAATATCATCGAAGTACATCGTACCAGAACCACCGGCTACCGGATTCTTCTTGTTACCAAGGCCAAGGGAAATTGTATTGACGTTGGCCAGATTCACACCCTGGTCGGCAAACGCCTGCAGGGGGATACTCCATTCTGTCCACCTGCCTGTCTGTGCTGCATCAGGATTATCGTGATTAACCACCGCACTGCCATTGAGAGCAACATACAAAGTCTCAGCAGCGTTAGCAGCATCACCCCTGAACCAAATTGTCAGGGTGGTGACACCTTTCTCCGTCCAGTCACGCGGGTAAGTCAACGTCAAAGTCGCCTCAGAGTATCCAACGCTGTTGTCGTAGTAGAGCGGCATCGACTGGTTGCCGCTGTGAACGATAGTTTGCTCGGCAAAAGGAGGATTGTCATAACCAACAAGAGACCCGTTTGTCGGGTCGTCGTATCCGTCTATCCACGCATTAAATATCCTGTTGCTCTCGGGGTCGGCGGGGTCAAGGTCGTTATAAGATTCGAAATCGTCCACGATAAGGAAGTTGGCTGTCGTAAAGCTCCATACATTGCCAGTCCACGGACTGTCGGGATTGACGTTATTGGCCTCGTCAATACGCCAATAGTAGGTGGTATTCCACAGGAGTTTTTCTGGTTCGTAGCTCTCAGCACCAAGGTTTCCTGCACCTTTATACTCCGGTGAACCGGTATCGGCATTGCGTACGACCTCTTTATCTGTGCCGAAGTATATCTGATGCGAAGCAGCATAGACTCCCGGCGTCCAGGTAAGAATCGGTATTTGCTTTATATCCACAGCGCCATTAGATGGGTCCGGGCTTCCGACGCCGCCCTCAGTAGTAAAGCTCCAGACCTGGCCTTTAAATGTCTCGATGGCATCAAACTCATCGACCCGCCAGTAGTAAGTCTTAGCCAATTTAAGTGTGTCGGGAGTATAGGTCGTAGTTCCCTGTGGGAGTCCACCGGCGGCATTGTCCACATCGTCAAAATTGTCGCCAAAATATACTGTGTGCAATTTCGAACCGAAACCTCCGGTCCAGCTAAGCCCTACATCCGGGGCCACCATCTCGGCACCATCAGCCGGGTCGGGATTGTATGCGGTCTTGGGTGGGACCGAAAAGCTCCAGACATTACCTTTCCAGGGACTATTAGGCTCGTTGTCATTGATCTCATCGATTCGCCAATAGTAAGTCATCCCCGGAACAAGGCCGTCCGGAAAAGGAAATCCGGGAAAACCGACAACAATAAACGTATCAGTTTGGTTACCCTGGAACGTACTCTCGGCGCCATCGTTCACATCGTCGAAATTGTCACCAAAGTACACATCGTGCGAAACAGCCAAATCTCCTGGCGCCCAGCTAAGGGTCGCCCATGTATCCGCATAGAGGGAACGGTCGCGTGGGTCGGGGGTTCTGGCCTGAGTTTTCACGCCCAGTACATATTTAACGGTTGCTTCAATCAGTGCATAAGCATTTTCATTCAATACATCATGCGCATAATAGTGAAAGAACATACCGATGCGGATATCCGCTGCAAACGGGCCGCTGCCATCTGCAGCAGGTACAGCCAGCGCAGCTCCCTTTTCGTAAACAAGAATAACATCGTAAGTCTGGCCGTCGGCTAAGGTAGCTGTTGCAATGACGGTGGCATCACCCCCTGCATCGCCATTGGCAAATTGGGCCGTGCCTGCTGAGCCCGTGATATCGGTCAGAACAGTCACGGTTCCGCTGAGACCTGCGGCCAAAAAATGCCCGGGACTGACGATTGTTATATCTGTAGTTGCCACATCGCTTGTTGAACCGCCACCACTTGTCATACCCATCTCATCCCAGCAGTAAGGCTCGCCGACGACTATCGGAACTTCTACTTCTGTGATTTCGTTGGCGACGTTGCTGGAACCGATCGACTCGGAAATCCAGACCAAATCCGCAGCGGCCGCGGCAGCCTCAGTAGCTGCTTCATCCTCAGTGTCATCAAAATACGTTACCGTGTGTCCAAGGCTTTCAAGGAAATCACCTATCAAAGCGTCATTGGGGTAGGAGGCTCGGTCGGCGTTCACTATAAATAGTATATTGTCCCCCATGGCTCCAGTAGCTGAAAAACTAAGTGCTACCACCAAACAGAGTAAGGCTCTTACAAATTTTTTCTCTAACATAATAATCCTCCTTCAAAAAATAAATATAGGTTGTTAATTGAAATGCAAAATATCTTATCCGCAAGGCACAAGTTCTGATTTCCAGCTCTCTGCCTCGCATAATACTCAATAACTCCTCCTCTATTCTGTAAACTACTCGTCGGGGCGGAGCCCGCCGCAGGCCGGTAAGTATTGCGCCCGCTTGATGACCTTAAAACCGCAGATGTCCGGCTGCACAGGCACAAGCTTTACTATACTGGTTTATACCAAATTATCTACTTTCCCGTCAAGGAAAATCTGCCGACTCAGCGAAATGCCTGACCGACAATAACTCCATACCGGTTACTGAGCGGGGACGCCCGAAACGCTGGTCGGGTCAAAACCTAAGGCCATGTCATCCGGTGGGAGGATTCTAATACCATAAACCGGAACCTCCAGCTCAATAACGGCAGCGGCGACTTTCTGATCTTGAACTCCTATGAGGCCTGTATCCTTAAAGTCGGCAGGTAAAAATGGAGTCGGCTCATCAAGAGGCTCGCCCTTCTCATCTAAAGCCTGCATATAACCTGTGTCGTTGCCGCCCTTCTCGATAATGAAGATAGTTGTAACCGGCCTAACAAACATGGTTTGCACATAGGCCTGATCGTCGGCACTGGCCCCGACACTTAGATCAAAGTTATCTGCATCCTCAGGTGGGAACTGCGCATGCATCGGGTCACCGGCAAATGTCGTGGTCCCAAGAATCAGATCACCGACGTTATTCCCATTAATCGAAAGAACCATACCGTTGTCACCGGTCGCCTCAAGGGTGTCAATCGGACTGATTGTGATAACCGATGGTAGAAGACTGTCAAGATACAGCCGAATGTCGTCAAAGAACACCAGACCCGAACCACCAGGCTGCGGATTTTCCTTGTCGCCAAAGCCGATAGACAGTTTGCTGACATCGGTCAGAACAACACCGGCATCACTGAGCTTTTTCAGGTCGATATTCCATTCCGTCCACGTGTCTATCAATGCAGCATTGGAGTCATCGTGGTACACAGTAGCAGACGTGCCGCTGCCATCTTCCACAGACACATACATCGGTTCAGCCTCATTACTGAGCATCCCGATGTCCTCGTTGACCCACTGGCCCGTACCATCGCTGGTAACGTTGGAGAATTTGGCCTCACACGTTAGAGCAGTGTTATGGCTGGTCAGCGCTAAGCCTATATACATAGGTGTATTCATAGCGACCGTCGTCAGATTCAACTGTGTCCACGTGTTGCCGTCCGCTGAATAATAGGCCCTGACAAGTCCGCCTACTGTACGCTCTAATTTTACCCACTGCGGAGCGGTAATGCCTTCTTCGAAAAACCTGTCCGTGATACCGCCGGTGGTGTTGCGAAACTGGAACCGGACCCCGTTTTCAGGAGTAATGAGCAGTACGACGTTGGCCGAGTTCGCCTCAAGCGTATCACGAATCATCACGCCGGCCTTGGCAAAAGGATCTGTGTTTTCCAGACTCTCGACTTTTGCTGAAATCGAGACGGCGCCGGAGGCCTCCTTCCAGGCGAAGTGGAACTGGTCGGAGTTACCCCAGATGTCCTCGCCTGAGGCGGTCATCGTATATGTTCCGGTCGGGCCTTCCGTGAAGCTGCCGACGTACGCCGGATGTCCCCTGAACCACAGCGACAATATCCCAACGTCTTCTCTGGTCCAATCCTGCGCAGGACTAAACGAACGTTCAGCTTCTGAATAATTTGCTGTACCACTGTTGTCATATAAAAACGGCATTGACTGCTTGCCGCCGTGGACGATATTTCGCTCGGCAGCAGGAGCATCAGGATAACCAACAGTAGAACCGTTTGTCGGCTCTTCCCACCCATCTAACCACGCTTCATATATAATGTCGGGCGAGAAGTCGGTGTAGTCCTCAAAATCGTCCACGACAAAATGGTCGATTAACGTAAAGCTCCACGTATTGCCTTTCCATGGACTATTCGGCTCGACATCATTGAACTCATCGACCCGCCAGTAATAACTCAGGCCGAATTCAAGAAGGCCGGGAGGTTCATAAGTAGTATCCTCCTGGTTTTGGCTGACCAATACGTTCTGCGGATTGGTCCTGCTGGATTCGGTAACATCGTCGAGAACTGTTCCGAAGTACACATCATGCTTGTCGGCATAGGTCCCCGGCCCCCAGCTAAGAACCGCATCCTGTGGCACATCTATGGCGCCGTCACGCGGGCGGGGGCTCCTGGCCTCCGTCAACGGGCCGGTCGTACCCAGCGCATAGTTAATCGCCGCCTCAAACAGTGCATAAGCGTTCTCATTCCATAACGGGTACGATCGTCTATCAAAACCCAGACAGATGCGAATATCCGCTGCTACCTGGTCACTGCCATCTGCAGGAGCTTGGGCAAGCGCCGCTCCCTTTTCGTAAACAAGAATAACATCGTAACTCTGGCCGTCACTCAGCGTGGCTCTCGCAATGACAGTGGCCTCTGCCCCTGCGATACCCATGCTAAAACGGGCCGTGCCGCTAACAGGATCGGTAATGTCAGTAAGAACGGGCACTGTCCCGCTGAGGCCTGCGGCCAGATAGTGTCCAGGATCAACAATCTCTATGTCTGTAGTGGCCACGTCGATGCCTGAGCCGCCACCTTCTGTCAAACCCATCTCGTCCCAGGCCCAGGCCTCGGTGATGACCATAGGTGTTTCAATCTCTGTGATTTCGTTCCTGATTCCGCCGGAGCCTACCGATTCGGAAATATAGACCAAATCTGCGGTGGCAGCGGCAGCCTCGGTATCCGCTTCGCTCTCGTCGTCATCAAAATACGTTACCGTGTGTCCAAGGCCTTCCATGAAGGCTTTAAGTGCATCGTCCCCTGACATGTTTTGATCGTCGCCGACGGGCGCGTTGTAATTCAGCGACGAGATGAATAAAATATCGGCCCCCATAGTTGAAGTAGCGGAAAGACTGAGCACTACCACCAGACAGAGTAAGGTTCTTACAAATTCCTTCTCAAACATAATAATCCTCCTTCAAAAAAAATATAGGTTGTTAATTGAAATGTAAAATATCTTCCTTGCGAAATACGAAGCTCTCACGAAGAAGTTTGTGTCTCGCATAATGCACAATAATTCCTCCTCTATTCGCAAAACTATTAAGATTACACGGTTTTGAGGGGCAGAATCTGCAAGCATCCTCATAGGCGCACACACACTCCACCAGGATTATTTATACCAAATCATCCTCTTTGCCGTCAAGGAAAATCCCTTGAATTATTCATCCATTTTCAATGGAGCAGAGTTGCTTGTATGCAGGATTTTGTCCAAACAGGTCTCTGACCTCCTCTGCAGTCTGTATAAGCTCGGCGGGATATAACCGTGCATAGACTATAATCTCAAAAATGCAAATTGTTTTGAAAAACCTTCTGTTTTTCCCATTTTTTGCTGGACATTCTGTGTTGAATTTGATAAAATAATACACAATAAGAAGGTTCCTCAAGGGTGGGGGGATTCACTCTTCATTAGTATAACAGTCAGTGCGCTGGAATAAGCGGGGGGGGGAAAAATAATCTTAGGTAAACATAATACATTGCTGATTGTATTGCTGTTGCTCATTACGGCCACGGCGATAAAAGCCGGGCCAACGATGAGCAATTGCAATGAGAGCTTCGTTGCCCGTGCTGTGTCACCGACTTCGGAAGCACATATCTCCTTCGTACACAAAACAAGCCATATTATCGAACCTCCTAATGCTCACTTGGCTAATATCGGCGTAGAGCTTCTGAAGCCACCCGCTGATTTAAGGAACTCAGCACCTGTTGGCGCAAAGATTTTGCCCCCCATACCTGCTGCGCTTTTCATGGTCTTAACTGGATTCCTTTACATTTCATTGGTTAAGGACCGCAGGCTCTGGCTGGCAGCCCTGGCCAGCCTGCTGTGGGCAGGCCAAGCTGGTTTTCATGCCATCCCTCAATTAGCTGCCTATATGAACCCCCAAAAACACATTCAGCAAAAAACGCCCGATAATACCGCCTGCCTGTATCGGTTTGAAGATTGCTGTCATTTGCGTAGTGATATCGAAGGCACACAATACATTGGCCTGCTTCACCATTTAGCTGCAATACCAGCCGGCACAATGTCGTTGCTATTACCAGCGCCTCTTTCGTCATTGCAAGCGCAGAGAGCCTTTAGCCCTGAGCGAACAAAGCTTGTCCTGAGCGAAGTCGAAGGAGCTTGCCCTGAGCATAGCCGAATGGGTCGAAGGGCAAGCATCCTTATTGCACTGCATAAGCGCGTAGTCTCTGCGCCAACCAAGAGCAACACTGGAGCTCTTCAATTTGCAATAACTAACTTTTCATTCTTACTGAATCCTGCAGTTATCTGCCCGGCCGCAAGAGCTAAGCAGTACATTTATTTTTCGCCGGCATCTACATTTGCTAAACTGGCCCGCGGCCCGCCTAACCCAGGCCTGATAATTGTAACCTCCTTTCTATACGGAGGGTCGTTGCGCGCGGGCCCTTCAGGTCAGAGGTTGATGTAATTGTTACTTAACACCTTTGTAATTTTGTGCACTAAGGAGAAATTAAAATGAAACGAGTATTATTAACACTTGTAGTATTGACCTTAACGGCCACAACGGCTCTGGGCAACGCAACTCCTATTGGTTCGTCTCCTCACCTCGGATGGTGGAGCGAGGATGCCCCTGGCACTACCCATCAGGCCTTCGATTTCACAGCCGCAGAGCAGGTCACAGCAGGGCCCCCCATCTGGACGTTTACTCCTGAGGAGATAAAAAATCCTTCGACCGCACAAGCTATCGTCACCACCTCCGTGAACGGTATATGGGAATCAGGCGTGTTCTACGATAATGGGATGATTTACGTTACGTTGAAGATCGAAAACTATGAAATTCCCAACGCATATAAAGAAATTTGGATTGATGTCGGATATACAGGTACGCTTCAAGGTTGGACGGCGGGAGCACATAATGGTTCCGATCCGCTAGCTGACTATAAGGTGGTCAGTCTTGGACCCGGTGGGCCCAGTGGCGTAGCTGAATGGGATTTCCGCATCTACCCGAATCCGCATTGGGAAGATATCAACTTTCAAATTGCTCCGATAATGGATTCGGAAGGGCAGCAGATTGTGATTCCCGCTACCTTAGATTGGATTCACGTGGACACGATTTGCATTCCCGCACCTGCACCTGGTGTTATTCTGTTAGGTAGCATTGGTGTAGGCCCTGTTGGCTGGCTGAAAAGACGCAGGGCTTTTTAAAATAACTTTAGAATACAGACTCTATAATAAGGACAGGATTATGAAAAAGTTAATTGCATTTTGCGTTTTTGCAGTGTTGATGCTGTCCGTCAACAATCCGGCAAATGCAAATATAACAGTTGCGGATATGGTTGATTCCAGCGATGGTCAGGCAAACACTTATTTCAGTAGTACCCCGACCGATACCGACGTTACTCGGCCGTCTTCAACGGACACTTACCGTTGGTGGAATGAAGACTGGGGCTGGACCCACACATTTAGCCCGCCGGGACCGGCGCCTGTCTCGATAATTTCCGCAATATTATCGATTGAAGCATGGGATGTGGACCCCGGCCTGTATCTGTATCCCGAAGTTGATGAGATATATGTTGGAACAGATTCCACTGGAATCTACTTGGGGGACCTAAATGACATGGATGATGTTTGGAGTACAACACCCCTTTCTCTTCCCACCTCGACCTTTGCCGACTTGATGGATGGGACTATCAATATATTCATGGATATTGATTCGACGCACAATCAGGACTTTTGGGCAGTAACCTTAAAATCATCCACGCTTACAGTTACTTATGAACCGATACCTGCTCCCGGTGCTATCGTATTAGGTGGAATTGGTATCTGCTTTATAGGCTGGCTGCGAAGACGTCGGTCATTTTAACTGATGCCGAAAGGCATCCTGTGGACTGCGGACTGCTCAGCGAAGTTGCTGCGTAGCACGAGTTACAAGAGGCTCTGGTCTGATGGATCAGACCCCTATTTCTCTGTTCCCTTTTTCCTTGACTTGAGAATGTAAGCTGACTGTACGCCTGTAAGTCAAAGACTCCTTCAAACAGGGGTAAGCGTATGTATTCATACTTATGTTTATGTGAGCAAGAGCAGATTGGATTTTAACCTCGGGGCACAAAAACAGTGACTCAGAGTCCATTTTAGCGGCGAACTCGTCTTGAAGGGTATACGGAGACTCCCGGAACTTAAAAATCACCCAAGGGAACATAATCGAACTGGGCTGGAGCGGTTCCTGTCAGTTCAGAAATTTGACGCTAAAAGCTTGCGTTATCGCGACCAGGCGTGTTATAATTATGGCAGACAGCCATGCCAGCGAAACTTATCGTTTCTGGCGAGAATTCTCGGTTAAAAAAGCCTTCTTTGAAAGAGAAGTAGAATCGAAATGCATAAACGAAACGCTTTTACGTTAATAGAGCTTTTGGTGGTAATTCCCATCATAGCTTTATTGCTCGCGATATTGCTGCCGACATTACAGCGGATTAGGAGACAATCGAAATCTGTTGCCTGTCAATCTAATTTGCACCAATGGGATATAATGTTTTCGATGTATAAAGCAAATAACGATGGTAAGTTCTTTAAGCCGATGCACGGTGGCACCTGGATAGAGCCTTTACAACCTTACTATCAGGACTGTAAAGACTCGCTCTTTTTATGCCCGATGGCCACGAAGCACTACATCGAGAATCCTGACGACCTAATCACAGACCCACTTATTGATAGTGCCGTCAAAAAACGATTCTGGGCATTGAAGTACATAGGAGGCGGCACCAAATTTCACGCCTGGTTGTTATTTGAGCCTAAGCCTTTATGCAGCTACGGCCTGAATGACTGGGTTATGGATCACTGGTTGACCTCTTCTGCCATGAATGTCCCGGTGCTTCTGGATTGCGTTTGGAGGGGCGCGCGTCCACATTACTTGGACCCTCCTCCGATAAATGAAGGTTATCCGCCTAATACCGCGCTGGGTTTGGATGAGCACTATAGCGCAATGCAGTATTTCTGTATCAACCGCCATGATGGAGGAATAAACGGCCTGTTTTTGGACGGCTCTGTCAGAAAGGTCGGACTAAAGGAGCTGTGGACCTTGAAGTGGCATGAATGGTTTAATACTAAAGGTTCCTGGACCAAAGCCGGCGGCGTCAAGCCGGAGGATTGGCCAAAGTGGATGAGAAGGTTCAAAGACTGAGGCTGTAAAAAAGAATCAAACTTCAAAAAACGTGAAATATTCGGACCTACCGGCGGAAAATGCTTAAAGAAATTGGTTAGTAATGGCATAAAGAGACATCGACTCGACTATTTTAATTGACTCAATCGTTCTATATATGTTAAAATATTAAAAGTTGATATATATTTTGTAGTAGTGGCTCCGAGGCCCATAAGTTGCGCCAGATCCGTTGTGCTCCCACCGTTTTGCTTCGCAAAAGCGAAGCAGTAGGGGCGAAACGGCAATCCACAAAGATAAGACAGCAATCGGTGGCTTCAGGCATTTTTTAGGATGGAGATAGAAAATAGCCATATCTGAAAAAATCTTGGTAATATCATTGGCTTTGGTCGTATCATTTCTGCCCCCTTGTCTTCTGTCGAAGACAGGAAAGGGGGCGGCCGGTGCCGGGTCTAACGCCAAGGATGGTTTAAATGGTGTCTGCAAAACCGATTGGCAAGAACAGATTTTCCCCAACCACGCGCTGGTCGCTTACGCTCCAAAGCTTCAGCAACGGAGCTATTCAGCGACTGACTGTAAGGATGACCTGGATGGCGTCCCTGATGTGAAAATATCAGATTTTGCCCTCTTAGCAGGGAACCGGCTCGCCGATTTCGGGCAAAATACGTTAGTCATCAATGAGTTTATGGCTCAGAATGGTGGCTTCATCCGGGACCCACAGGGCGATTATGACGACTGGATAGAAATTTACAACTACGGGGACAATGCCATTAATATAGGCGGGTTGTATCTGACAGATGACCTGTCCGTTCCCGTCGAATGGCGGGTCCCTGATAATAATCCTGCTGCGACTACTATCGGCCCGCAAGGTTACTTACTGATTTGGGCTGATGGTGAAACTAACGAAGGGACGCTGCATGCAAGTTTTAAACTCAGCGCCGGCGGCGAGCAAATCGGCCTGTTTGAGACTGATGGCATTACACCCATCGATAGTGTTACATTTGGCCCACAGGCCGAAGACGGCTCCTCCGCTCGTCTGCCTGACGGTAGCGATAACTGGCAGGTTCTGAGCAACCCTACGCCGGGATGGTCCAATAATGCTGAGCCCATCGAAGTGCTCATCAACGAGATTATGTACCACCCTTACCATCCCACCCCTGGGGCCGAGAACATCAGCGTCGAGTACATCGAGTTGTTTAACAGGGGGAGTAACTCAGTCAACTTAGCCGGCTGGCAATTCAACAATGGTGTGGACTTTCTTTTCCCGGATATAACGCTCGGCGCAAGAGATTACCTTGTTGTAGCAGCGAATGTGAATACTTTTACGGCCAAATATCCAGGCGTCATTAATGTCATCGGCGGATGGAACGGAAGGCTGAGCAACAGTGGTGAAACGATTGAGCTGGTTGACAACATGGGCGTGAGGATTGACCGGGTCCGCTATGCCGACGAGGGGGATTGGGCGGTGCGCGAGCTGGGACCGGTAGATCACGGCCACCGTGGGTGGGTCTGGTCGAATGAGCACGACGGCGGCGGCAAATCGCTGGAGCTAATCAATCCAATACTGCCCAATGAGTACGGGCAAAACTGGGCAGCCTGCATTCCTAACGATGGCACACCGGGTAGGATTAACTCGGTTACCACTGATGACGTCGCACCTTTAATTTTGGACGTGTTACATTATCCAGTCATACCGAGGTCTGGCGACCCTGTGACAGTAACGGCCCGTATCATCAACGAGCTGATGCGCGGTATCACGGTGACATTGCACTATCGCGTTGACGTCTCAGCATATAGTAAGGATTCATACCCACAACACGACCCGGATGACTACAACAGCTTGATAATGTTTGACGATGGAGCACATGGTGATGGGGAGGCTGATGATGGTGTGTATGGCGTGGAACTACCCTCCCAGCCGGATGGCACAATCGTCGAGTTTTATCTCGAAGCGAGTGATGCCGGGGCCAATTCGCGAACCTGGCCCGCGCCGAGCTTTGTGGATGGCGTCTCAGAGCAGGTCACCAACCTGCTCTACCTGGTGGACGATTCGTTCGAGCCGTACTGGACGCTCGGCAATCAGCCGATTTATTACCTCATAATGACCGAAGCCGAGCGGGGCAGGCTGGCGTATATTGGGTCCCACTCATCCGATAGTGGGTCGAATGCCCAGATGAACGGCACATTCATCACTGTTGATGGAGTGGATATAAAGACCAGATACTTGATAGGCATCCGTAACCGCGGCAAAGGCACCCGAACGTCACCACCCAACAACTATCGCCTCAACATTCCACATAACCGGCCGTGGAAGGGCGTAACTGCACTGAATATTAACAGCCAGTACGCGTTTTCACAGATAATGGGCAGTGTGCTGTGGCGGATGGCGGGACTGCCGGCAGAGGACGCAACCGCCGTGCAGGTCAGAGTTAATGGTGAAAACTTGGCTCTGGACGACCCAGCTCGTATGTACGGTTCATACGTCGCTTTGGAGGTGCTCAACAGCGACTGGGCCGACAACCATTTCCCCGATGACAGCGCCGGAAACCTGTATCGCGGCGCCGACGACCAGGGACCGGCTGAGCTGGCTTACGCAGGTGACAATCCCGATGCCTACCGCAGGGGTTATTCCAAGCATACTAACGAGTCCGATGATGACTGGACGGATTTAATCAACCTGACGTACGAACTCAACAACGACGGCATCTCTGATACCGAGTTCATAGAAAGGGTTGGCCAGGTCATTAACATCGAACAATGGATGCGATATCTCGCTGTTGATTCGCTGTCAGGCAATCGCGAGGGGGGCCTGAATACCGGCAGAGGCGACGATTACTTGATGTATCGAGGCGTTAAGGACCCACGGTTCTGGCTTGTCCCGCACGACCTGGACACGATACTGGGGCATCGCAGCGCTGACCCTGGCCGCAATATCTTCACCTTCTACGAACAAGTAGCAGGATTAAACCGATTGCTTAACCATCCGGAGATTGTGAGAATTTACTACAACCAGTATCTCGACCTGATAGACACGGTCTTTGCGCCGGAGAAATTCAATCAGTTGATAGACCATATACTGGGTGACTGGGTCCCGCAAGCGAAGATAAACCAAATGAAACAGTTCGTCGTGGACCGCATTGGCTATGTTCTGGACCAGATTCCACAGGGCCGACTGACGGTCAGCAGCGATCTTCCGTTACTTGGCGGCTATCACCACCGTAGGACCAAAAATACTTTCACGCTGTCGGGCACAGCAAACGCAGTTACGACCCGTTCTGTGCTGGTTAACGGCCAGCTCGCCGATTGGTCGCAGAAAGATGGAACCTGGTTGTTTAGTGGCCAAGGCAGTATGAGTGAGCCGCTCGTGGGGCGTGGCTCAGTCTGGAAATACCTCGACGACGGTTCCGACCAGGGAATATCTGCTGCCGGAACAAGCTGGTTTGGCCATCCAAATTACAACGACTCATTTTGGCTCGAAGGGCCGGCCGAGCTGGGCTACGGAGACTCAGGCAATAACCGACCGGAAGTAACACAGGTCAATGGTGGCCCTTCCGGTGACCGCTTTATCACTACATACTTCCGGCATTACTTTAACCTGGACAATGCATCACGGTATTCGGGCCTGCACCTGGCACTGATGCGCGACGATGGAGCGGTGGTTTACCTCAACGGGGTGGAAGTTGCTCGCAGCAATATGCCTGATGGCCGGATTAACTACCTCACGACTGCCAGCAGCAACATCGCTGGTGATGTTGAATCTACCTTATTCGACTTCACCGTGGATGCAAGCCTGCTCAATGACGGTCTTAATGTTCTGGCCGTCGAGGTCCACCAGAATTCCGGAGCGAGCGCAGACATTAGTTTTGACCTGGAGCTTGAAGGTATCCTGTTTCCTCGTGGCGCAGGTTCGCTACAGCCGGGTATAAATCGCATTGTCGTGCAGACCTTCGACGGCCAAAACGGCACCGGCAACGAGCTCGAACATGGGCACATCGACATCTGGTACCACACCGGCCAGTTCAACGATTACCCGAAAGACAATAATGGCGGAGCCCCAACCAATGTGTCTGACCCGCTGCCCCGACTTGCGTCGGAAGACGCAGGGGCAAGTTTGAGCACAAAGCTACTGGTTCGCGACAGCTATCTGCCGGGCGTTGGGATTCTGGTTCGCGTCGAGGTCGTGCGACGCGACGGCAATGTTGAACACGAGCTATGGGACGCGGTGGCGACGCTTTCGGTGGACAACCCGAGCATCAACCTCTCCACAAACCGGATTGTGCTGCACAATGGTTTAGGAAGCGCGCTGGTAACTTTTATAGGCAGTGGCGACTTCATTTTAACGGCCAATGTCAACGGCATGGAGGACAGCCGTTTACTGACTGACCTGAGCGGTGAGCCAATCACGAGCATCTCCGGCACGCTTGCAGGTAACTCCACCATCTGGAATGGCATTATCCATATAACCGACGACCTGCTGGTTCCCAGCGGCCACACACTGACCATCCAGCCGGGAACACTCGTCCTGCTCGACGGAGTAAGCTCAGGCCCAACGGGAACAGACATCGACATACGGGGCACTATCGAGTCTCTCGGCACTGCCTCGGCGCCGGTAACATTCACAGCATTGAACCCGGCCAGAGCCTGGGGTGAAATCCACCACGACTATTCGGCGCCGTCGATATATCAGTACACGAACATCACTCGTGGCGGAAACTCGCCCGGTGGTGGACATACTGGCTCGGGCCCGGTTATCCGGCCGGTGGGTTCTAATATCACTTTCGACTATGTCTCTATCACCGACAACGCTGGAAAGGTCATGCAATCCTCTTCCGGCTCGGACCTGACCTTCCGCAACTGTCAATTAGCCAGGTCCGTAATGGGGCCTGAGATTAGCAACACAGCCCTGTTGTTTGAGGACAACTGGATCACGGAGATGCTTGGGCCGGATGACAACGATGGTATCTATATCCACAGCCAGAGTGCCGGACAGAATGTAACACTTCGCCGCGGTGTGATTGCCGATACGGACGACGATGGTCTGGACACATTGGGTTCGAATGTCTTAGTCGAGGATTATATCTTTCGCGACTGCCTCGACAAGGGCGTCAGCGTTTTTGACGGCGAGGTAACGCTTGACTACGTGCTGATTGTCAACAACGGCATAGGTATCTCGGCCAAGGCCACAAGCAACAGCAGTGCTCAGGTCTTTCTCAACCACGCGACGCTCGTTTGTCGCGATGTTGGTATTCAATCCTTCAATAAATACGACCCCACCGACCCATTGATTGAATATTTTGCAATCAACTCCATCATCTTTGCCGTTGACCCGGTGCAGACCGATTACGACCCTGCGGATATCTATATTGACTACTCTGATGTTGGCGAAATATGGCCCGGCACCAATAACATCAACCACGACCCGCTGTTTGTTGATTCGGTGAATAATAACTACCACCTTTTGGAAAATTCCCCTTGCATAAATGCAGGTAACGACGACGGCCTCGCCGCTACTCAGGGATACTACCAATATGGGCAAGCCGATGATGCCAAAGGTGTTTTAACAGAAAACACCACCTGGACACCGCAAGAGGGTCCTTACCACATTACGGGCGAGCTGACCGTGCCGTTTGGCGTTGACCTGACTATTATGCCGGGCACTACAGTCTTCTTCGACCCGGGTGCAAAAATCAATATTAAAGGCCGCCTTATTGCCGAGGGCACTGAATATGAGTTGATTATGTTCACACGCACACCTGGCACAGAAAGCACGTGGGACGGCATTCAATTTGTCAACACGAAACGCGACAATCGTATTACATACGCGGTAATCGAGTATGGGCGGACCGACAACGGTATGGTCGGCCTTGAAAACTCCAACCTTTTGCTCGACCACGTTACATTCGACAATACCGACCTGCGCCGTATCAGCACGATTAATTCGTCGCTGATTGTGTCCAACTGCGTGTTCACTGATATCTTCGGTCCGGATGAGCCGCCAACCACCGACAACCGCAGCGAGCATATCTATGGTCGCGGTATCCCCGAAGACGGTTACTTCATCATCGAAAACAATGTCTTCGGAACCACAAAGGGACATAATGATGCGATTGATTTTAACGGCCCGTCGCGTCCGAACCCCATCGCACAAATCCTCGACAATGTCTTTATGGGTGGCGGCGATGACGCCCTCGACCTTGATGCCGACGCCCATATTGAGGGCAATGTTTTTAAGCACTACCATAAGGACGTTTATAACACCAGCACCGGTGAGGCGAATGTAATCTCCGCAGGCGGCGGAAAAGACTATTGTCTGGTCCGTAATGTCTTCCACGATATTGACCATGTTGCGTTCATCAAGGAGAGCTCATTTTTAACTTTCGAAAACAACACTGTAGTTGATGCGAGCAAAGCAGTCATTTATTTCAACCTGGCCGGCCAGACCGCTGGACCGGGCCGCGGGGCCTATGTGGACGGCAGTATCTTCTGGAACATAGACCTCATTTTTGACGAGGTCACCGCCTCCACAGATATTACCGTCAATCACTCGATTATTCCCGTCGAGTGGCACTACCTCGGCCAGGGCAATATCGACGCCGACCCTGTCTTTGTTGAGCCAAAAACTGACCCGCCGTGGCTCGCTTGGCGAAACCAAGTCGCGACAGGCTTCCATCTAAGGCCAGGTTCGCCGGCGATTTCTGCCGGGCCTTGCGGCCTCGATATGGGAGCTTATGTACCCCGCGGCGCTGCGATCAGCGGCGAGCCGGACGAGGTGACACACCGCACCGATGCCGCACTCATCGTAGGCGGACCGGGCATTACGCATTACAGGTATTCCGTCAACGGCGGGCTGTGGAGCCAGGAGCGGCCGGTGGATGTACCCATCGAGCTGACAAACCTGCTTAACGGACAGTCTTATACCGTTTATGCAATAGGCAAGAATTCCGCCGGCTATTGGCAAAGCGATGAAAGTCCGAGCGTCTCGCGCACCTGGACCATCGATGTCTCTCATAGACGACTGGTTATCAATGAAGTGCTGGCGATCAATGTTTCAGCCGTTGAGCATCAGGGGACATTCCCCGACCTGATAGAGCTGTACTACGATGGGCCTGCTTCACTTAATTTGTCCGGCATAAGCATAACCGACAATCCGGACAGTCCGACGAGGTTTGTCTTTCCTGCCGGGACCACGTCTATTAAACCCGGCGAGCATTTGGTCCTCTGCGCCGATTCAGACACAACCACCTCAGGCATCCATCTTGGTTTCGCTCTTGACGGTGACGGGGAGTGCGTTTACCTTTATGACAAAAGCGGTATGCTGCTCGATTCGGTCGAGTTCGGACTGCAATTGCCGGATTTGTCCATTGGTCGAATTCGCTATAATAGTCAGACTTCGGCGAGCTCAGCCGGGCAATGGCGTCTTACTATCCCTACCTTTGGCCAGCCCAATATCGCTCAACCACTCGGCAACCCAAAGACATTGAAGATAAACGAGTGGTTCGCCAACGGCGAGGTTCTGTTCGAGGACGACTATATCGAATTGTTTAATCCACACGTCTTTCCTGTGGATCTGAGCGGTTTGTACCTGACCGACAACCCCATAACGCAGCCCGACAAGCATCAGCTCGGCCCGTTGAGCTTCATAGCCGGTGAGGGCTTCGCTGTGCTCGACGTTGACGACCGGAACCAGCCCGGCCACGTCGATTTCAGACTCTCAGCCGATGGGGAAATACTTGCCCTGCTTGATGCCGAGCTGAACGAGATTGACAAGGTTATCTACGGGCCGCAGACGACGGATACCTCACAGGGTCGTGCGCCCGATGGATTGGAGAACTTCGAGTTTTTCGAGCTGCCAACCCCAGGCCTCGCCAATCCGTTAGGCGGCAGTGTTCTCGTAACCAACCTCATTGCCATTGATGACGTCTGGTCCTATGAGCAAACGGATACAGAACTATCTGCGATACGTAGATGGAGTGGGCCTAACTATATTGATTCATCCTGGCCGAGAGGAAAAGCATTGTTGTACGTTGAGAATTCCGATTTACCGGCGCCCAAGAACACGCCGCTTACGCTTGGCGCTATGACATACTACTTTAGAAAGCACTTCTCCCTCGACGCCGACCCGGACGATATAACTGAGTGTGAGCTTTACACCGTTATTGACGATGGTGCAGTGTTCTATATCAACGGTGTTGAGGTGCTGCGTCTTGGCATGCCCAACGGCACTATCCAGCACACCACCACAGCCGGCCGCAGCGTAGGCAACGCAGACTACGAAGGCCCGTTCATAATCTCCACAGAGCATTTGCTTCGCGGAGATAATGTCATTGCAGTCGAGGTGCATCAAACGAATACCACCAGCAGCGATATTGTCTTCGGGCTGCAGCTCGATGCCGTCGTTGCAGCCTCGGACGAGTCATTTACTGATGCGCTGGCGCTGCTGGATGGTCTGCGCATCACCGAACTAATGTACCACGCCGTTGAAGGCAGCGACTTCGATTACATTGAGCTGCAGAACATCGGTCGGACTGCTCTGAACCTGACGGGCGTGCGCTTGACCGGAGGGATCGACTTCACCTTCCCGCAGATGTTCCTTGACCCGGGCCAATACGTTGTGGTCGTCGGTAATCTGGCGGACTTTCAGTCAATCTACGGCACAAGCACCAATGTTGCAGGCGAGTATTCCGGCAATCTGAGTAACGGCGGTGAAAATATCATTTTGCAGCTTCCCTTGCCTCTCGAAGCAGCGATATTGCAGTTTGAATACAGCAACAGATGGTATCCGACAACAGACGGTGGCGGCAATTCGTTGATGATTTATGACCCGGCGGCTCACCCGGCCACCTGGACTCAACCCGAGAGCTGGCAGCCGGCCACTCCCACCCCCGGCTGGTAACAATACTGTAAGAAACTATCCGAATAACCCTTCATCCTTTGTCATTCTTAGGCGAAGCCGAAGAATCTGGCCAGCGAAGAGGATATTCTTTTTCAAACTTTAGGCACTTTTAACTTTGGGGCTCACTCGCCTTTTAGCCGATATTCATAGAGGTTGTATCCAACTTCACGGCAGGCACGGACTATTTCAGGGTAGGGCTTGTCGCAGATGTCAATAAAGCCAATCTGATAGTTTTCGCCGTCGCCGCGACCGGTCGTGGCCTGGTCCTTGTACTGGAACCAGTGCGTTCCAACAATATACGGATTCTGAAGGACCCCTTGGACATAACTTTTATATTTGTCGGCACGGTCCTGCTGGTTGGCAGTTTTCCTCAGCCCAGTGTGGAACATACCGCGGTCGAGTGCACCAAAATGGAACTCGCCTATGATTATCGGCTTGTCGATATTATCAGGCAGATGTTGCTCGGCAACGCTGTAGCTGTAACGGTTATAGCTGACAATATCGCAGAACTTCGTTGCCGCCCGCGCCGCCCGGTCATTTACCCAGGCGAACCGGCAGCCCATATAAAGCTGGTTCGGCGCAACTTTTTTTAGCTCCTCGCGGATGGTACTGAAATAAGTCTCAGCGGTCCTGGTATAGAAAGCTGTCAGGTCCGCCCAAGCCTTCTTTTTGTCCGGGGCCTGCTGGCTTTGAAGCAGGGCATCCCAATTTGCATGCTCGGTATCCCATTCGGCGTTGAGCTTTTCGATAGTGCCGTACTTTGCCTTGAGGTCCTCGACAAAAACTTTCTTGGCCGGCTGGTCGGCAGGAGAAATCAAGGCAGCTACCGCCAGCGATACTTCATCCCCCCAGGCTATTTCATTATGCACAAAATATCCGATACACCACGGGTCATCTCTGGCCCTGCCTTCTTCTAATTCCAATCTCTCCCGAAGCCTCTGACGGAAGCTCGGGTCAAATACATCGTAAAACTTGCCCCAATAGCCCTGTGAGCCTTCCAGACTCCTGGAACTATAGCTGATAGTGCAGACGTATGGCGTCTTGCGCATCAGATAGATACTGCTGTCCGACCAGTTGGCGATGGTATTTAATCCCCAGCTTTTGAGCCGGCGATGGGTTATCTCGGCAAAGATGTTTTCCCAATCCCGCCCGTACTTTTGCAAGAAGTTGGCCTGACTGAAATCGTAAGTCTTATAAGGCGAATGGTCTTTGTAATACCCGTGGGGCGCCCATCTGCCGGCACCATAAAACTCCGCAAATGGTGAATCAGCTTCGGGCAGATTGTGGTAATAATGTTCACGGTCGGTAATCGGCGTGGCGTTTGCGCTGCGGACGCAATCGATACCGTGCGACCAGAATAGTCGGCCTTCCGGATCAACCAGCCACCACTTACCCTTGTACTTTTCGGCGAGGAAAAAGCCGGTGGCATCGAGATTCGGTCCGGCAGTCCAGCCGCCGTATTTGTTGCGGTCGGTCGGACCGGGATGAGCGGCAAGGTCCTTGTCTTCTGCTTTACCCTGAGCAATCATCTCCTTTAGAGAGTGTGTCTTGCCGGGCCAGTCCTTGTGGATGTACTGGCCAAAATCATCAATGAAGGGAAAGAAAGTCTTTACATCAAGTGTCTCAATGCGGCCGCCGGCGCGGATATTTTTGACCTCAAACACATGGTCGGTATCGGGCTTGCTAACATATACAAGCATCTGGGTAATATTCAAGGCATCGACTTTGCCGGAGTGAACAGGCGCCCCCCGCATACCAATCAGCTCGACCGGCTCGGAAAGTCGCCAGGGAGTGGGAAAAACTCGTACCACAAGTGTTCCGGCTGAGCGGGGATTGAGCGTGATGCTATCGGATACGCAGTTCTTGCTGCCGTCCGCGTCGGGATTGTCCACACGGCAGGAAACCATAACCGGTTTTGTACCAAGATTCTTAACGTCGAGTGAAACATACTCGTACTTAGACAGGTCCCATTTCCCCGCAGGCGCTTTTAAAGTAATGCCGGGCCACGGTTCTTTATGTCCGGTTTCAATACGCAGCGCCCCACTTTCGGATAGGGTAGCCTTTGCGTCGCTCGTTATAACCGAGCCGATATCAAAGCTCCTTCCAAAATCAAAAAGGACCAGAGAGTGTCCCTGTTCTCCAGCAGAGAGCGCAACCGTCCCGGTGATAAGCAAGCCGGAAACGATAATTATGAAACAAAATAAAAAGCTTTTCTTGTTCATTACGTTTTCCTTTCAATCGAGAAGCGTAAATAGAACCATTAGATATAGATTACTCCTATTCTGAATTTCGTGTCAAAAGATACCACATCGTCTTGTATTTTGGCGACAGGTCAATATAGTTACTGTCATTCTCAGACCGAACAGGAACATCGGTTTTGGCCAGGCCATCAGGCCCAAGCGCCTGGCACCGCCAATTTCCCCTCGGTATTTCTACCGCGCCCTTAACCACTTCAATCTGTGCGGGCCCGTGACCCCATTGACGTCCTACCGTACGTCTGTCCTCAGAGAACTTCATCCCCATATTCTCACACCGCCCGCAAGCGGTGATAAGTATTTTTCTGCTGCGCAACCAGGATACACCATCAAGCGGGGTGGCTGTAATTACCGCAAAGGCGGGCTCATCAATTTGGCATCGCTCGAATCTGGCGGTGTCTCCCGCCAGAACACCTGCACCGCCCTGGGCAATATATAATCCCTTACCGTCTTCAACCGACCATATCAATTCTGTAAAAGACCGCTCTGTCTTCTCTTCGCCGGATGAAGGCCGAAGACATACGTACAACTGATTACCCAGCAAATTCTGTAGGGTTGCACTACAGACCGCATTAACAATATCTAACATGTCACGGTCGTACTTAAGATGTAGTTGCGCCAATTGACGCACCACATTTGATGACTGACTCAGGACCGCAACCAGATGTCCCTCAAGTGGTGTAAGTACTCCTTCACGGAAAATAGCTGCTCCCGCCCGCATAAAGCCCCACTTGGCAGGGTTGGTGTCGATGTCAAAGTAACTGTTCAAGATCTCTCTTTCCCAGTTATCAGAACTGTGAGAGTAAGTATATAGCCAGACACCGTCCCAGTCCTGGGCGGCGGCGAATGAAGCTATCATAGGAACGCATTCCGCCTGCGAATCAAGAGGAGCAGGATGGTTATATTCGCTGACGGTAAAAGGTTTGCCGGCCAGGCGTTTGGCGGCCAATTGAAACAGCGTCGCCTCGGCGGGGTAATCGGTCATTGGTTTTTGTTCAACGAGCCAATTGTTGCTGTCCCACGGTCTTCCCGGAAATCTCGGATGCTGCCAGTAAGCATGGGTGTCAATAAAATCCATATCACTTTGGGCATACAATCCGAGCGGCCCGAAGACAATCGTGCCGGTTACAAGAGCTTTGGAAGCCAGGTCATCCTTGATGAATTTTCGCATCTCGCTGAAATATGCCTTTTCCGTTTCCACCAGAAACTGCATTCTGTCCAGAGTGCGAGCGGGACTCTCATTGTCGGCAAAAAGAGCAACACTACTGGACTGAATGGATTCGCCTTTTTGCAGACTTAACCGGCCGCCGGGCCGAAACTCAACATTGGCAAGATAAACTGGGACCTTGCTGCCCCCGAAGCTAAAGCTCAAACGGGCATTATTCTCATCGGCCTTGGCAACAAAGCCAAAACGAAACGTTTGCCATTTTTGATTTAATTCCACTCCTCGCGACAGGCCAAGATTGCTCCAGGGACTGTTTGCCTGACTGACACTACAACTTATCTTCCTCGGCTCATCAGCGGCGGCTTCAAACAATACTGTGTAATATTGCCCCGCCTTGACAGAAATATCTCTCTGGTTGAACTGAAGGTGCCATTCGGTGTCGTCGGCCTTATCAATCTCAATACGCAACGCATCCCGGGACCGGTAGCGCCGGCGTGACATCGAAGCTTTGCAACCTGAATGCTGCTCCAGGTTCCATTCTTTTGGGATACTTTTGGCGGTCATCCACAAGTTACCGTTGCTCAGGAGGTTCCCTCCGAGCTGCTCGGCGCCCTCGGCCCAGACCTTGCGCAGCTTCTGGTCCGAACCGTATTTTTCTTTAAGCCAGGTGTTGAATTTTTTTTGCAGAATATCCGCATAGTACGGGCCAAGTGTCCGCAGCGTAGCCTCGCTGGCCCACATAAAGAAGCTGTTTTCATTGGTAATTTCGACCATCGCCACAGCCGGGTCATCGGCATAGCGGACCTTGCGATATGGATTGACGTGTGTCAACATCTGGCGGGCATATTGTTTCTGAGCGTCAATTAACGCAGGCGTGAAGATATTGGAGATTTTATCGTATTGACGGTTGGCCTTGGGCAGCCCTAAATATTCGCTGTGTGCTCGGCCGACATGCAGGTTGATATTGACACAAATCCCATAGCGAGCCAGTTGGTTAATAAAATAATCGAGTCTATCAAACGCTTCCGGAGTGATGGTTTTGCCGTCCTTAGCATTCCACAGTCCGCGGGGCCACCGGGCGGTGTCCAAGTGGTGACATCGGACGGTGTTGACGCCGGCCGAAGCCAGGCGGGCAGCGACATACGGGGCATCCTCATGCCTGGGCAGATTCGCCCCAAACGACAAATTGACACCCCAAAGACGGACGCGTTCTCCATTGCGATAGAAGTGCCCGTTGGCTGACTGCAGGCGGTCGCTGTCGGTCTTGATAGGCTCAAAAGAAGTAACCGCAATCAGCGAGTCGGCATTCGGCTTTGCAGGAATTACGAAGGGAACAAAATCCCCTGCCACTGACATCCTGCAAACAAAAGCACAGATTATAAGTGCAAAACACAAAAATTGTTTCGTGCACTTTTTTCTTATGCTCCTGCTCACCTTGCTATAACGTTCCTGATAAATCATAGACACCTCCTGTTTATATGATACGCTTAATTTAGCGCACGATTTTTTCATCTGCTATCGGTAGCGAAAAGCTCATAAGAAATGATACAAACTGTGTTATGCACTATCAACAGAAAAACAAACTGCGGCTGTATCAAACAATATTATTCATTACAGAATTTATAACGGAGCTTGCATAGAGGCCCCTCAGACAATATGATTGGGGCACTAATATAACAGAAATATTAAATACGGAGCTAATAATGGCACATAAATTCATCAACCAGATCGAGTCGGGAGAGTCAATCGATGATATTTATATCATAAGAGACCCGATTTTGCGGAGCACAACACGAGGCGATTTATATATAGCGATGTTCCTTTCGGACCGCAGCGGACAATTGAACGGCCGGATGTGGCAGGCAACAGAAACGATTTATAAGGCGCTGCCAAAACCCGGCTTTGTCCACATACAGGGTCGAAGCGAGCTTTACCAAAACAACCTGCAAATCATTATAAATAACATTAGTGTCGTCGATGCAAGTAAAGTCCACATAGATGATTTTCTTGCGCGAACGGAAAAAGACATAAAGCAGATGTTCGAGGATGTAAAAAAAATAGTAGGACGAATAAAAAATCCGCAGTTAAAGACGCTGGTCGAGGAGTTTTTAGCGGATGGTGAGCTTATGGAGAAATTCCGCGATGTGCCCGGCGGGATGAAGCTCCACCATAATTATATCGGCGGACTGCTGGAGCACACACACAATATGCTGCGTGTGGCTGTTGCGATATTACCGTTGTATCCCCAGGTGCAGACTGACTTGGTTTTGGCAGGGATATTTCTTCACGATATCGGCAAGACCGAAGAGCTTTCGTACGATATGGCCTTTTCATATACCGATTCAGGCCAGCTAATCGGACATATTGTAAAAAGTCTTCTTATGGTAAATCAAAAAGCTGATGCGCTGAGAGCTAAAGGCACAAAGATTGAGCAAACGGTCCTGGACGCTCTCGGGCATATTATCCTTTCGCATCACGGCCAATATGAGTTCGGCTCGCCAAAGCTGCCGGCAACGGCGGAGGCCTTTATGGTCTATTATATTGACGACCTGGACGCAAAGATAAGCCAGGTAACAGCGGCGATTGACAATGAAATGGGCGATTCAAACTGGACAGCCTGGAAAAGCGCTTTGCAGACCCGGCTTTATAAGAAAAGGATAGAATAACGGACATTGATTCGGTTCGGACAAAAAAAACAACCCGGCCGAACTCCCCCGCAAGACTCAGCTCAGCCGGGGCGGCCTTATAACCTTAATTATCGCGCCGGTGATGTTCACCCCGTCTCGTCTTCGACGGGCGGGGTTCACACGCGCCCATGCCGCATGTGCGCAGTTCACCGTATCTGCGGGTAATATCTATTATCCTTTGATGATTTGGCAATATTTATATCCGCACTGTGACAACGGTATGTCACAGGTTGTGAAGAAATCTGCAGTTGGGTGGGCTTAATTAGATGCTCTGAGTAGGGGCCCGCTCCAGGACAATACCGGAAAATCGCCAGATTTTCTCGAACTGCTCATGGGACATCAACTTCGTACCGGCAAGGGGGTCGGCCACAGTGATCGTGTGGTCCGAGACTTCGAGGACAGCCAGACAGTGGTCCAGAAGGAATGAGTCCCTTACCATAGCTAACGTAAGACCGGCATTTCTGAGCTGCTCGATTGTATCAAAGCGACGGTACTGACATTTTAAGCCAACGGGACCGTAACGTCTCTGAAGGGCTGAGCAAAGGCAAGCCGGGAGTGTCCCTGCGACCGGACTGGTATGAGAAAGTATAGCTATTTCGCCCTCTTCGGCGGATAAACCCAATCTTCCAAGAGCGGTCACCGCCGCCGCAGGGCCACAAGTATAATTTGTACTTTGAAAACAGACACCCTTGGCATTAAGCCTTGTTTTAATATTTGAGAGATGGTCCTTAATCAAAGCTGGAACAAGGAAAGGCAAAACCAAGAACCAGGTTACAACCATGACCATAATGATGCAAACCAGCAGTTTTTCACATTTGTGAGGCAGACGTAACAACAGAATGGTCAGACCCGTTGTAACAGCTAAAGATAAAATGACGAACTTAAACCGTCCGCTTGTAACCCAGGAGAACGGTCGGACAAAGTATAACGCATTATTGAACCTGACCAGGACCAGCATCGCGATTAGCGCAAGGGACAGAAAATAGCCTAACAGCCAATATGGTTTTCGAAGACCCGAAAAGAACCTGCCAAGAAAAACACCCAACACAGCTACCAGGACAACACCTGCGGTTTCAACCCACGGGTTCATCTCTATCCTCCTCAGAACTTGCACATTTTCGCGATGATTATTCATTTTATCAAATTAAGGCCCTCAAATCAAGAAAATTATTTCGGGACTTACGAGACGAATGACGAAAATGCTATTGTAGTCGAAGCCGATTGCGAATATGGGGGCCCCTGGAATTGTTTCGAGATTGGCCCATTCGACCCATTCGACTACGCTCAGGGCAGGCTGCGCTCAGGACAGGGTTTGTTTTGGCCCATTCGACTGCGCTCAGGACAAGGTTTGAATTGGGTTTGTTTTCCGGGACTGCGAAAATGTCATTTCTTTCATAATCCTTTGTTATAAGTGAGGTTATATTCATTTTGGACTTTCGGAAATTGGCCCATTCGACCCATTCGACTACGCTCAGGGCAGGCTGCGCTCAGGACAAGGTTTGAATTGGGTTTGTTTTCCGGGACTGCGAAAATGTCATTTCTTTCATAATCCTTTGTTATAAGTGAGGTTATATTCATTTTGGACTTTCGGAAATTGGATTTGATTGGGTTTGATTGGATTTGAATTGGGTTTGTTTTCACCAAGTGTCCAATTGCATTTATTTTCATAAGTCTTTTGTAAATAAGTATCTATAGTCATTTGACTTTTTTGGAAATTGGGTTTGTTTTGCATAAAAAGGGTCGATTTGTAGAGGATTCTCTACAAATGTAGAGGGCCTTATAGGCACGTAAATAACTGGATTCTCGATTCTCGATGCTCGATACTCGATACTTGATTCTCGATGGTTTTGATGGTTCATTCGTTAATTTGGTAAAATTGGATAATTTGGTTAAATGGTTAAGCTCTAATCTGGATCCCCGACTACGACATTCGGGGACAAGCTTGCCTGGGCCTTCTGGACCTGAAAACGTGCGGTTCTCCGCTATATCTTCCGCTTACTGGCGGGTTGCGTTAGCCTGCTGGCCCCTAAGGGCCAAGCTAACAGGTAAATATTATAACATAAAACAGGTTAAATTTCAAGTGAAATCCTGAAAAATGTCCAATACTACTAACCCGTATTGCGTGAAGCGTGAAGCGTATCGCGTATTGCGTATTTTTGGGTATTTTGGGGGGGAATTTGGTTGATTTTCGTTGGCCGGGGTGGTAACACAGATTTACACAGATGTTAACCACGGATTTGCACGGATTAAAATGGGATAAATTATCTATAGTTTGTTTTTAGTAGATAAATTTTTGTTTGTTGAGTTGGTTGGATTTGGCCGGTAAAATGTTTTGAGAGGTTTGCAGCACGTGGGGTTATTTTGGGAAATGGCATAATGGTTAAAACCAAAGCAACAGAGTCAGAGTTTCAGGGGCAGGTAATTTCGTGGATAAAAGAACAAATATCACACGGGGGTTTACCATTTGAAAACGCTACAAGTGATTCATCTCTTTATGGATTATCAACAGTTAGATTTCCAGATGTTTTAATTACATTAGATTTTGTGGGTCAGCGTCCGTTTTGCGGGTGGGAGTTGAAAACGCCTAAAACTGATGTGCGTGACAAGAGACTTTTGAAAGACGCTGTAGAGAAAGCACAAAACCCAAACGCGAAATATTTCGTTACGTGGAACATGCAAACAGCGATTATTTGGCGCACGCCCGTGAAAACAAGAACAACAATCGAAGAAAAAGATAGAATTCGGGAATTTGGACCAGAACCGCGCATACAATGTGTGGACGATATAAGAGATGCCGAAAAATCTTTGATTATGGAGAGTGTGTGTGCTCAGTTATTACGCGACCTTGACAGACTATATAAGGACGAGAATGTAAATCTGCCGATTGCGGATACTACGGTTTTCGTAGGGTTGATTAGTAATGCTTCGAATCAAATTGAGGGTGCGATTTTAAGTGATATAAATAAAGCAAGAGCAAACAAAAGTTTTGACAAGAGGTTGCGGGCATGGGCTGCAAAGCAGGGTGTAAGTAAATATGACCAGGAATACTACCAAACCTTAGCTCAGCAGGTTTCATATAAAATAATCGGCAAAATAATGTTTTATATGACACTTTGCAGGTATAGATTAGAGCTACCAAGAATGGAACTTACGCCTAAAAGTTACAAGGCGGCAATAAAGAAAATGCGGGCATTGTTCCAACAGGCGCTCGAAGTTGATTATCAAGCGATATTTGAACCGGACATTACCGATGAGATAGAATTTTCTGCTGATACAGCAAAAATAATAATAAAGCTCACAGAAAACCTTGCCCATTGGAGTTTCGACTTAATGCCTCTTGATGTTGTAGGGGCAGTATTTGAGAAGCTGATTCCTGAAGATGCAAGACACAGTCTTGGACAATATTTTACACCTGATAACCTTGTAGATTTGATAGTCTCTTTTTGTGTACAGAGTGGCGATGATTTTGTAATGGACCCAACCTGCGGGACAGGGACTTTTCTTATTCGTAGTTATCACAAAATGAGAAATCTAAAAAGCAGAAAACACCATAAATTATTGGAGCAAGTGTGGGGGATTGATATTGCAGGATTCCCCGCGGAGTTAGCAACAATAAATCTATACAGACAAGATTTGAGAGATTATCAGAATTTTCCAAGAGTTTTGTCCAAAGACTTTTTTGAAGTAATGCCCGGACAAAAGTTTGAGTTTACACCGCCGAAAAAAACAGTAAAAACAGGCGAAAGAATACAGGTAAAGATTCCGAAGTTTGATGCATTAGTTGGTAATTTTCCATTCATAAGGCAAGAGTTGATTGAGAAAGCAGAGAAAGGATATAAGGGAAAATTAGAGGAAGTCTTGTTTGAGAGTTGGGGTAAAGAATACCCTGCGCTTTTTAACGGGCCAATTGCGGGACCTAATAACAGGACAAATCATCGTATTCAACTGTCCGGCCAGGCGGACATTTACGCTTATATGTTCTTTCACGCAGCGGCTCATTTGAAGGTTGGTGGGCGGATGGGTTTTGTTACAAGCAATTCGTGGCTCGATGTTGCATACGGATATGAATTACAGAAGTTCTTCCTGTCGAAGTTCAAGATTGTGGCGATTTGTGAAAGCAGATGTGAACCGTGGTTCGAGCAATCGGCGGTTAATACGGTATTTACGATTCTTGAGCGCTGCGATGACGAGAAAGGAAAGAAAAATAATCTTGTGCGCTTTGTGAAAGTGAAAAAGCCATTGTGTGAGCTGTTTCCTGAAGACTCGCTAACTAACTCACAGGCTCGATGGCTTCGACTTGAGCGGTTCGTTGACAAGATAGAGGGTATTGCTGCATCAGGACAAATCTGGGATAGTTCAGGCTGTAAGAAAATGTCGCGTATTTGCACAGAACATATACGGCAACCGGAGATAATTTCATACGAGGAAGAAGAAATAAGGATGAGGATGATTTGCCAGGAGGATTTGAGGGATGAGGTAGAACATACTGGCCAGACTGTAAAGTGGGGGAAGTATTTGCGTGCACCGGATATTTATTTTGAGATGCTTAAAAAATGTGATGACAAATTTATACCGCTTGATGAAGTTGCAGATATACGCAGAGGTATCACAACCGGTATAAATGAGTTTTTCTATTTAACGGACGACAAGGTTAGGCATTGGGGTATTGAACGAGAATTTTTAAAGCCAGCTATTAAATCACCAAAAGAATGTGACAGGATAAAATTGAAAAGTAAATATCTGAAGCTCTCTGCGTTTCTATGCCACAAGGACAAATCAAAATTAAAAGGGACAAAAGCGATCAAGTATATCAAGTGGGGAGAAATGCAGAAAACCGCGGGTGGAAGAGCATGGCCAAAAGTAGAGAGTGTAAGAGGGAGAAAAAACTGGTATGAGCTACCCAAAAGAACGCCAAGTAAGCTGCTTATGCCAATGATCACGGGTAATAGCTTGAGATGTATTCTAAATTCTTGCAAAGCACAAGTTGATCATAATTTGTTTGAGATTGTTTCCGATGATAATGCTATTGTGGAAGGACTGGGGATATATCTCAACAGTGCCTTTGCATTTCTTGAGAGAGAATTGATCGGACGAGCAAATCTTGGAGATGGTGCGCTCAAAGTCGAGGGCATCGATTGGAAAAGAATTCTTGTTCCGAATAAAGAAGCTTTGTTAAAGATAAAGAAAGATGCTGGAGAAACATTTGAGAAACTTTGCAGGCGAAATATAAAGGACATTAAGACAGAATCGAAAAGAAAAGACAGGATAGATTTTGAAAAGACAGTATTAAAATCATTAGGGTTGACGGAGGAATTAACAAGTCATATTTTAGCAGCAGTTGTTGGGCTTGTGGAGGAGCGGCATTTGCTGCCTAAATTAAGGAGTTCGAAGAAAAAGAAGCGAGTAGAGCATGACCTTGAAAAGTTACGTGATGAAGTCAGCGATGAAATCCTTCCAGATGGTACTATTAAATTTCCTGAAGGTTTTGTTAAAGATTGGTCGAGATTGGAATATAAGGAAATTGGCGTCCCGGCAGGTGTGTTAAAATTTGGAGAGGCCTTTTTTGATAATCACGATATTTGTAACGAAGAAGGTCAGCATTTCATAGAAGTGCGTAGCGAAGAAAAAGCGAAATTTATTGTTTATGCAAAAAAGAAAGATGAGCTTGTAATAAAAATACCTGAAAGTTTTTTGGTTATTAAAAAAGCAGTACAAGAATACGAAATATACTTAAGAGAGTTAAAGGAAAAAGTATACACAGCTTTTATGGAGAAGTGTGGAGACCATTCAATATCGGAGAACTTAACAAAACAGGTTTTTGAAGATTTCGACTTGCCAGATATTAAGTAAATTCAGGAGAATAAAACTAGGAAAAGCTTACTATTGAAATATAAGCCATTATGAGAAGATAGTGGTAGAACTGGGTGAAACAATTCGGTTAATGAAACAAATTGACGAAGTAATCGATTCCCACGGCGGCTGGCCAATAAATTAAAATTCTCTTAGCTCGACAATACCGGCCTTCGGCCGCGTATCTCGTATCTTCCCTCGACCTTGCTCGGGACAAGCTTAGTTCGTATCTCGCTTGAAAGACTCTGGATTCCTGCTTTCGCAGGAATGACAAAATAAAAAAGCCACGTCCGAAATAAAAACCCCCGGCACAGGTCCGGGGGCTAATTATACATAAAGTACACCGTTGCCTTGCAATCGTCGCTCACTCTGACCCTCACCCAGTGGGCCGAAAAACCATCCGGAAACACATGGTAGTTGTATCCCCTCTTGGCAGGAACCGTAACCGGTGAGTATAGTTTCCAGGTCCCGTCGCCGAGAAAGTCAACCTCTATCCAGAACCATACGTCCTGCGTCGAGTCATGGGTAAAATGCGCGACCTTCTTATCAAAGCCGGTCATCAGAAATGGGTCGGATGTTTGCCCCGCTTTCACCGGGGTTTCCCACCAGGGCCCGCCCCAGCCGCAGGGCTTACCCATCGCCCACAGGTCATCTATATTTCCAAACCACAAACCCGATTGCGGCTGTCCCTGGTCGTGGTCTATCTGGTCAGAAGCCATCACAAAAAACCCGCGCCAGTAACAAAAATCGGGAACCACGCGCAAATGACTGCAAATCGGACGAATCCCCCATATCTTACCGCCATAAGCGAAAGGCGGAAGGTCGTAAAACATCCCGTGAACATCCATCAGCAATCGTTCGGTCTGCGCATGACGAATTCGCATCCATTCCGTGTTCCAGGCGTGGTCCCAGGAGTGGCTGGCCTTGGGAAGCAGATAGCGCAGCCATTTACCCTGGGCGAGCACGCGAAGCACAACAGACGATTTTGTCCAGCCGGTGGCGTAAATCGTATGACCGCCGTAGGAGCTGCCGGAGGCGCTTCCGTGGACCTCCACGAAGGGATTGCGCTCGATAATTGTCCATTTCTTACCGTCCCATTCGGCCAACCGCCCGGCATCTCTCTGGCCAAGAAACTCCTTCTGGTCATAAGTATTGTTGGCTACAACAACCCGACCCTGTGCGGTGTATGCGCTTTTGAAATGCTCTTTGGCATCTTTAATTTTCAGCTCCTTAACCAGATTGAACAGGAGCTTTGCTTCAAGGCTAAGCACATCCACCTCCCAGAAACGGCCTTCCATACCAAGGAAATAGACCTTATTATTCGGGTCGGTCAGGTGATTAACAGTGGCGGTCAGCCGATAGCTCTTGAGTGCTTCAATTGTTCGGACGTTTCCGTTAGCATCAATGGCATGCGGTCCGATGAATGCCTGTCCGGACGGCCAATGTACCATCCGATTTGCAAACGTGCCGGTAACCGAGGCCGGATGCCGCCGCATTGTCATATCATCACTGATTTCATAAAGCCCGATACCCTCGCCCTTAATGTGCGAGACATACCCAATCGCCCAGAGCTTTTCAGCCCAGGGAATCAGCGCCCCGATACCGGCCTCCGAATCACTACCCAGCCCTTCGGCCATAACCGTCAGCTTCGGGAACACCCCATTGACATGAATCTGAAGTTCTCTGGTATCAGCATTCTCCTGTGAGGGTGTATTTGCATCGACCTCTTGAGCTTGTACATATCCGTTACTGAGAACTAATACAGACAGTATAAATAATACCAACCAGCTACGATATCGTAAAACTATCAACCTATGCCTTTCTGAAAATTGCAATCTGCTGCATTGTTTCATAATGATTTCCTTGGCCAAAAATCTTAATTTATATTCTTAACAATTATTAGCTCTGAGCCGGCTAACAATTCAAAAACAAAAATATTACGGCTAACCAGCTATGTCAATGATTAAAAACTTCCGGTAAGATAATAGCGTGCTCGTTGGGAATGACGTGTACTCAGGACAACGGAAGTATATAGTCAAATGGATGATGAGGCGGTCTTAAAACCTGTAATTGAATCAGCCGAGGGCTTAATATAAAAGGTCAGATGCTCTTTTTTTCTATGGTCTCAATAGGCGCTTTTCGTCTCTGGCCCCGGCAGCTCTCACAATCACATACGCCGACATGCTTTAAATGTGATATTCCGGCGAGTTTCTTGGTCTCGATCAACTTCGCTCCTTTAGTCTCCATCTTTCGAAGTGCCAGCTTGGCCTCTCTTTTATTATGTGAACCCACCGCATCAACTACAACGGTAACTTTTTTGCCTCTCTGCAGTAGTCCCAATGCCGTTGCCTCAACGGCACCTTCGAGACTGATACCAATAAGAATAAATTCGTTGGCTTTCACTTCGCTCAGCAGCCTGTCAATCCGGGGTTCATCAAAGGGGTCAACGCATCGCTTGTGAAGGATGACCTGCTTGTACCGCCGCAACATATCTCTCGGCAAATCAGTACAGCCGTCCGCCGGGAAACTCACCCTGTTATTAAACAGTGAGTAACGTATCTTTTTTTGCCCATCAGTACCGTCAAGGCAATAACGACCTTGGCCTTCACCAGTATGATTGGAGTGAACCTCGGCGGTCGAAATTACCGGGATATTTCTATATCTCGCCCAGGCCATCACCCTGCGGATATGCGCTAATACCCTCCTGTGGTTCCCTATGCACGCCTTTCCCTCCGCCAAAAGAAAATCCTTTTGGGTATCTATATCTACTAAAATCTGCTTACGCCGTGCTCTGACCAATTGTAGAATCATTTTCAGACTTCCTTATCTTGGCCTCTGCAATTACGTCCTATAATTAGTACGTATCAGCCAACAATCAGGTTCACAGATTCTTATCGAACACTCCGTGCATCTACTTTAATCACAGTAAAGCCGGATAAGCAATTTCGATATTAGCCCAAACGGCTGTTATTCTGTATAATACAGACACCAGGAAATCAGAGAATCAGTCCTGATAACCTGATGTCCTGTTGCCCTAATAACCTGAATGTGTGTTTTTTGGACTTGATTTAACGAATGGCGCGAATCTTAAAGGAATATCCTTCGGTCTCACTTAATCCCGAAGATTTGGACGGCAAAATCGATTTTGTCCGGATTTTCGGACGTGCCGGTCCGGCCCACATCGAAATCGGCACCGGTAAAGGGACCTTCCTGCTCAACCAGGCCGGGGCCCAGCCTCGTGACAATTTCCTCGGCATTGAATGGACCGGCAAATACTACCGCTACGCAGTTGACCGCATTGGGCGATGGGGCCTGACAAACGTGCGGATAATCCGCACCGATGCCGCAACCTTTTTAGCCGATTTTATTCCCGATGACTCTGTTGAGTGTTTCCACATTTATTTTCCCGACCCCTGGCCGAAAAAACGACATCACAAAAGACGCTTCATCTGCCCTGCTAATTTGGAGCATCTGATTCGCTGTTTAAGAACGGGCGGACAGTTAAAAATCGCCACCGACCACGCGGACTATTTTGAACAGATAAGGAAGGTTTTGAGGGACCCCGCAAGGCCCGAACCCACTGTCGGGGCAGGCCAACATGCCTGCCCTCGGCTTGAACAAATTGATTTTCTCCCTACGGCCGGCGCAGAAGCCAGCGAATGGGTCGGCACAAACTTTGAACGCAAATACCTCAAGGACCAAAGACCGATTTACACCCTCGCCGTTAAAAAAACATAATGCCCATTCACGAGCGTTTCTGCTCTTCGCGAGTGACGAGCCACGAGTCAGTATTTTGAGCCCTGCGGTGCTTTCAGCAAAGGTCCATAACTTTCCACCATGCGGTGACGCGGCCCGATCGAACGCCAGTATCCGACCCATTCGAGACTCTCGCGCGCGTTGAGGTCAATCTCCGCCCAGAAGACACCTTCTTTGCCCTCGCTGCAAGCTAATATCCTTCCCATTGGGTCAATCACGAGACTATTGCCGCTGTACACCGATGGAACCATATATACTCCATTGTCACGGGCCCGAACCCGGAATGTCGACTCGCCATTCACCCGGCCGGCCTCGTCCGGCAGTGTATTGCCCCACGTCGGCGCAAAGATAATCTCCGCTCCTTTGAGGGCAAAAATTTGTGCCGGCTCCGGAAAGAACCAATCGTAACATATCTGAATCGCTATCTTTCCGAAATCCGTATCAAAAACAGGATACGCATCACCCGGCCTGATACCATTCTTCCATTCCTCACGGGGCAGATGAACCTTCCGGTACTTGCCGGCAATCCTTCCCTTCCTGTCCAGCAGTACTGCGGTATTATAAATAACATCGCCCTCCTTCTCAGTAAGGCCCGCCACCACCCAAATGTGATTTCTCCGTGCAGCATCAGCTAATTGCCTTGTGGCCGGCCCCGGCATCGGCTCGGCGCAGTCTTTCACCGAACAGCCCGTCCCAACCATAGTCATCGCCTCACCAAGGCATACAACGTCCAGCCCCAGTTTACCTGCCGCATCAATCTGCTCGCACCATAGCTTTAGGTTATTCTCTGGTGTGCTGTTTCTCGGTCGCAGATATACAGTGCCGACCTTGACCTTTCGCGGCGCCGGGTGGGACGTCGCCAGTAAACTCGCCTTCTTCCAAATCACCGAACCACCGCCAGGCCATTTAACCTCAAGTGACAATCGTGCACCATCAGCCGACTCAGGTGCAACAAGCACATCTTCAAAACCCACTATACCTCCGTCGAGCACCCGCCCTGGCACAAGCATTCCAGCCGGATGAAGCAGCTTCCCATTGCCAATCCAGCTTACACGTACCAATACCGATTGGTAGGGGGTAGGAACATCGCGCAATTGACAAACTGCTTTAACCGCATAAGCCTGCCCAGGCTTGATGTCTTTGATTTCCTGAATAATCCCACCGACGGCGTAAGGGTCTTCTGCCTCGACCAGGAGTCCTTCGCGGACACTTTTAAACCGGCACGCCGCCTTGTCCCACACAGGTTTCCAGACAGACCAACCAGTTGGCAACTTTGCTGTCTCCACCACCTCAAACCTCGGATTCGACACCAATTCCTTAGCCTCAATGCCCTCCTCGGTGCTGAACACAATCCCACCAAAACAAACAACCACCAGCACTCTAAACACAAATCGCTTATACATTTTCAACTCCTTCGCAAAATCTTCGCCCAGGTAGAAACATCACCTGCGTTTTCCTTACAAGCCCGTCGATACAACCTATTTAGTATCTATTTCGGAAAGCAAAAACCCATGATGTCACCCCTGCCCCCTGCTTCCGCAGGGGTAAACTTGTCCCCGCAAAAGCGGGGAGCAGGGGTCCAGAGCGAAAAAGCTGGATTCCCGCTTCTGCGGGAATGACAAATATTGTTTCCGCAACAGGAACTATTTAGCCCACATTTCATGTGGGATTTTGTAATCTACTCACTTCCAAGCTGATTCAAAGTTGTGCGTGCTACTCGCTGGACATAGTTGTCCGAATCCTCTACAGATGCCTTTATCTGAGGCAAGAGCGGCCGGGCCTTTTCGCCAATCTTGTTCAGGGCGATAATCGCGTAAAGCCGTGCTTTGTCGGTTTTGTCTTTCAGTGCTTCGGCCAACACCGGCAAACCTTCCTTTTCTTCACCCCAATCGCACATCGCATGCGCCGCGGCTATACGAACGACCGGCGCCGGGTCCTTCAGAGATTTTCCAAGCGTCGTTTTTGCACGCTCTATATCTGGAAAGCTTTGACAATTGTTGTGTAAACCTATGACAGCCCAGTAACGCACAGAGGCGTACTTATCGCCCAAAGCCCTAAGGTATTTGGGTATTACTTTTTTGCCCTGGCCATCCAAATCTTTAATCTTGCCAAGGCGTTCAAGCAGGTCTGTTTGGTCGAGCTTATTCCGCCAGTGCTGCTCATCCTTAGCCGATGTTTGGGGACGCTTTGGTGTTGTCACTTTGTCGTCGAATTTGAACCGGACCTCGCTGCTGTCCTTAAAGCCGATACGGCAGGCCCTGGCGTGCAGCACTTTGCCCGGCGTGAGCCATACGGATTTTCTATATAGTTTCCAGCCGGTTTTAGTTTCGCCAGCCCCAGCGTCTCCCGTCGCAAGACGGGGCTGCGGGCCGTCGCCACTGATTCTGTAAACTATCGAGGCACCAGCTGTGGGACAGGCGATTGTAATGCGACGAGCAGCTTTACCCGGCGCTCCAGCCTGCCACTTCGGCGACCAGAAAACAGGTTCTGCCGTTTTTTGGTACCGGCCGCCCGGACGCTTCATTTCGTCAAATTCAGGTTCCGGAATCAGCCCCACATCGCCGGTTTCTCTCACCCATTCTTTATGCACTCTGCGCATTCGTTCGAGCACAGTTTTATACTCCGGATTGTCTGCAAGATTTTTGACCTCGTGCGGGTCGTTAAGCGTGTCATATAATTCTTCTACCGGTTTTGTTTTCTCGAAATATTGTTTCTGCGGGCCTTTTAGTTTGCCTTCGGCGTTGAGACGGCGCATTTCCTGCATTGTCGGCATCTGGTTCATATAATCGATATCCTGGCCCCGGGTCAAGTGCCACATATAGTTGCGAATATATTTGTAACGCTTGTCGCGCACGGCACGGATAAGGTCGTACGCTTCATCCATCCGGTCCCTCGCAGCGAAAATATACTCACGGGGTTTTGCCTTTTGACTGCCTAAGAACGCACGGCCCTGTATGTGCTCCGGTATCTTTACGCTTGCCAACGACAGCATTGTCGATGCAAAATCAATAAATGCAACAAGGTCGTCCTTGACGGTGCCGGGTTTGAGCGCATCAGGATTACCCGGCATTGCAAGTCCTCGCAGTTTCTCCGGCACGCGGATAACCAGCGGAACTCTAAGGCCCGAATCATAAATCCATCGCTTACCGCGAGGTAGTCCCCGCCCGTGGTCGCCCCAGAACCACACTATCGTATTATCAGCAAGGCTGTCCTCTTCGAGCTGTTTTAGGACATCGCCGACCTGCTTATCCATAAGGGTAATAACATCGTAATACTGCGCCCAGTCTCTGCGAACCGCCGGCGTATCAGGATAGTAAGGAGGCAGGACCGCTTTAGCAGGGTCGTGCCTCTCATCCGGTTTGAGATTTGCCAAACGCTTGAGCATCTCTTCGCTCCTGTTTCGAATCTGGCTCTCGTGCGAAATTGTGAAATTGAAGACGGCGAAGAACGGCTGGCCCTCGGCGCGACCCCGCCAGTGTGCCTTTCGGCTGCTCTGGTCCCAGGCGCTCGGCGGCGGGTCAAACTGGTAATCGGTTTTGACATTGTTCGTACAATAATAGCCTGCCTCCCTCAGGTATTCACTAAAGCACTTTACGTATGCCGGCGGCACACCCTTGCAGCGCATCTGGTGCGTGCCGATGGTGGTCGGGTACATCCCGGTGATGATACCCGACCGCGCCGGTGCGCAAACACCTGCGTGTACATATACGTTAGTGTAGCGCACACCCTGAGCTGCAAGTCTGTCGATATTGGGTGATACGGCGTAAGCATCACCATAACAGCCTAAGTCGGGACTGATGTCCTCGCAACTGACCCAGAGGATGTTTGGCTTTGGCATTTCCGAGATTTCATCTGCTTTAAGGGAAATTTGAGGTAAGAACATTGCGGCCACCGAGCCTGAGCTAATCTGTAGAAACCGGCGCCTGTTGACATTATTCTTAGAGCTCGCCATAAATGGAACCTCCACACATCAGGAGTTAAAAACACTTTTGCAACTTTCCCTGGTCATTAATTATCAAGGCGTGGATTTACATACTTGAATTCGAAGAAGAATCCGTCCGGTCTGCCCAGACCGTAGAAAGCGGACAAGCCAAAATACTTCCGCACCACATCAAACTCAGGCAAAAGACTGAAATCAAACAAATCGGAACCTGCCTGTGAAAGCACCAACTGCGGGAAGGGCGAGCCGGAGCTTACTCCAAGGCCTATCTTGGTGCTCGAATCTGTGTCCTTGCTTTTGCTTGTTTCCTTCTTTAATTCGCGCAGCTCGGACCAGAAGAATTCGCCCGAAGCCGCATCGTTCTGCAAACTGGCTAATCCTACAACCGAAGGAATAGTCGATTTGGCCTTATTAAACCACTGTGCAGAACTCACTGATAGGTTTTCTGTACTGTTCAATGCGCGAATGACCTGCTCAACAGCAGATTCACCTGCGAAAATCAGATGCGTATCGGTAACGGTAAATGCAAATTTAGGCATTGTTGGAGTCTCTGGTGGGTTCGCGCCTTGCGGGGTCCCTCTGCCGGGGATTTGCATCGGCCTCCTGGGCATCTTTGGGGAAGCCGGAAATAAAGCCGCCGTGTCAATTAAATATATTGTGTGGCCGAGAAGCTGCCGCCTCGCGTCAGGATTGTTCGCAGCTAATAATGTACCGTGCAGAAGCGACAAAGATTTTTCAAGAGCGCTGCGGTTGTCTATCGCCACGGCAATAAGTGATTTCTTCTGCCTTGGCTCGCTAACATCAGATAGAGGCTCTCTTATGCTCTGGGCAATAATAATTTGTGAGCCGAGATGGTCAACAATATCAGCTTTTAACTGCAGCGGCGGTTCGCCCTGCGGGCTCGGCGGCAAAAGCGGCATATACATCATCGCAGCAAGCTGTGGTAAAATACTATTAAGAATATTGCCGAGCTCATTATACGCTTTCTTGATATTCAAATTTACAAATGATACTGAATATGCCGAGGGCTGAATAAACTGCGGCACCCTAATAGTGGCCGATTCTATGTCGAGCATTTTGCAAATACCCTTTTTTTCGCCTCTGACTTTCAGGAATGCCTTTGCAAAGGAGGTATTACTGCCCGCTGTTGACGGTCCAAGACCAATTGAACAACCAAAAGATGTAACATTATCAAGGCCCAGGTTGCTTATTGTTGTTTTTGTCTTGCCGGTATCATCCTCGGCAATTATTATTTTGACGATTTGTTTTATATTAACATAGAAATCAATCTGTGTTTGAGTGGACAATTCAGCAGCTTTCATAGTGGCGGTATAGTCGGCGTCATCAGCGAGTGTCGCGCTATCGGCACCTTTAATGTGTGCGATAACGAATTTTAGAACATCCAGGTCCATAGAGCCTATCAAACAATCGTCGATATAACAGTAGCTCAGAGCTGCGGAAGACCGGCGAATTATAGTTGTGATACTGACACCGCGGTAGTCTTCGCTCTGCCGGTGGGCGCCGTCTTCGATGGCCTTTTCGACCGTCTTGTCCACCGCTTCTTTGATTTTGCCTATTGTCTGTCCCCACTGGGTTATGAGCAAAAGCGGCGGCTCATTGGCATCTTTATTTATCTGCTCGTTTAATACAAAAGCGGCAGCTACTCTGCCCTGGGGTAATGCATCTATATCAGCGATTACCCTGAGGAGCTCGTTATCGGGTTTGCGGATTTTTTCCCGCCATTTGGTCTTAAAGTCATCAACAAACGCCGCCATTGCCCGGTCCTTAAAGAGTTTATAAATGTTAGTTCCTTCAAACTGCGTTCGCAGACGGTCAAAATCGTCAACATCCACCAGCAGGATTGTTTCAGGTGGAATAAGCTTTGCTGTATTGACAAGGGTCCCCGCCCGAACAGAGCTTGATGAGCACAAGCACATAAGAGCACAGGAGCAAAAGAGCATAAGGGCAAAGGGGGGCTTATGAGTAGTTGTGGCAGCATGTTTCATTTGAGCACCTTTCGGTAATTTACCCGTTAGTGTTAACGATTAGCTTGTAGGTAGATATCTAACAAGACTTTTGCAAAATCGAGGTTAGGCATACTTTGGAAAGGAAAAATTGTCTTTTAATTTTTCCTTTCCAAACAGTACGTTGTTGTATAATAGATAGTTAGTTGATTATTCAAGAAAATCGAAAACATGATTTCTTAAATAATATATGCCTAACCTCAATTTTGCATAACTTCAGATTTAGTTATTATTCACTCTTGTTTTCGAGGAATTTCGGCCTGGCTTTATTGCGTCTTCTGTCTGGCTGGATGTATTTATAACCGGTGTTCGGATTATCCTTGTCATAGGCAAAAGCGTCCCGGTTTTCTACGAAATGTTTAACATAGCTAACCGGTATGGCGAAGCCGAGTCCGCCGTAAAATATATATCCCATATTAGTAACACCGATGACCTCGCCTGCCAGGTTAAACAGTGGGCCGCCGGAATTGCCCGGATTGATATCGGCGTTAGTCTGGATATAGATAAGCCCCTCAAAAGCCCTGTTCTTTGTGCTGATGACACCATTAGTGATAGTACGCTCCAGGCCGAGCGGATTGCCGATAGCAAAGACCTCTTCACCTACTTTGATGCGGTCGATATCGCCGAGGTAAACAAATTTGACCTTTGTGTCTCCGAGCTCTTCGACCTTCAACAGTGCCAGGTCAACAAAAGGATTAATGGCCTCGATTTTGACCTTTTTGAAACTCTTTTTCTCAAAGCCGTTCTTTGCTTTTTGGAACACAGTAACTTCGATTCTCGTTTCTTTTTCTATTACGTGATAGTTGGTTATCAGGAACCCATCTTCATTGATAAAAAACCCCGAGCCTGTCCCCGCAGGACTTGAAACTTTGACAACCGCTTCAGAGACTGCGTTCACGCATTTTTCGATAGTTGTCTTTTTCAGATTGGCGATTTTATATAATTGACCGCCTGGGCTTATGACATACTGCAATTTACCCGCCTCTACCTGTGAAACATTTATGTCATTGACATTGACGTCCCCAACATCGAGAGCGCCGGTGTATTTGTACTCGAGTATCTTTTCTTTAGGAATGGTCAGGACCGTTATGCCGATATCAACGTACAACTGGGTTTGCTTTTCTGCGAGTATATCGCCGGTTATAGTCTGGCCTCCCTTGAGGACAATTCTATCCGCCCAGCAAAGAGCACAAGAGCACAAGAGCACAACAGCACAAAGGCACGTCTGATTTATGCGCTTGTGACTTGTACATTTACGAGTTATGTTCTCAAACATTTATCGCTCCCGAATTAATATCTTCACCTGGTTTTTAGCATCTGACTACTAACAGTATTAACAAGACTTTTGCAAAACTTCAGGACTAACTTTCAGCCAAAGTTCAAAGTTCATTGTAAGTGTTCTCCGATTTTGACGCAAATAGAAAATACGGTGGGGCGGTTGACAATAAACGACCCTAAAAACTATCAAATGATAAATTAACTTGACTAAAGGCGATGAAAAAGTTATAATAATATTTACAAAAATATTATTTAGGGGGCTAAAATTACCGAAAAAATTATCGGTACCGGATGTAAACTTTCAATATTTGAGGAAAATACTTATGAAGAAATTATTTTCGAGCAAATTAGCAGTGGCTGTTGTAGGTCTATCGATAGCACATTGCCAGGTGTTGGTCGCAAAGGCCCAAAAAACAGTCGGTAAAGCCGGAGAAACAAACCGTCAGAAACAGTCTGTAGTTGAATCATCTGCTGAGCCGTCAAATATCGTTGTTGCGAGTATAGGCGATTATGTCATTACACGCCAGGAGCTTGAGAAAAGACTAATGACAGAGCTTTACCCTCGTGGCTATGATAGTTACGACGAGCAAGCTGAGCCTCCTGATGCCGAAAAAGTGCTTATGAAAATGATAGCGGAAAAAGCTATGGTTACCGAGGCCCGCAAACTTGGGTTTCTCAAAGATGAATCGCTCGCGGAACAGATTAAAGAATTCAAAGAAAAACGGCTTGTAAACTTGTTGTTACAAAAACAGTTGCAGCCCAAATTAACAGTTACAGAGTCCGAAATTCAACAAAAGATGAAAGCCGACCCAAAACTCAATAGGGCCAGGGCAGAAGCGATGCTTAAAAACGCAAAAGGCCGCATGCTTTTTAACCAGTATTACAAGCAAATATGTAAAAAGTTAAATATGACAAAAAAAAGCGAGAATTACCTCAAAGCGGCCCAAATCCACCAAAGACTGCTGACTCAACCGAAGAAACCGCGTAAAGTTCCTTTTATCCGCATCTCTCAGATAAAAGAGGAACTGACCCCGGAGGAGAAAAACATTGTTCTGGCAACGTTCGACAATGGAAAGATAACGTTGAAGGACTGGTTCGATACTTTGTGTAATAGCGCCCCGCCAAGCCGCCCGAAAGACCTTAACACTCCACAGGGTGTCGACCGGTTGGTAGAGAGGGCTTTGAGTATGCCGATTCTTGTTACCGAGGCCACGTCACTCGGGCTCGATAATGATAAAAATCTATTAAAGCAAGTCAGAGATTACGAAGACACCAGGCTCCTGAATAAAGTCAGGTCTGAAAAGTACAAGGAGATTAAAGAGCCGACGCCTGATGAGATAATGATTTACTTCGGCAAGAACAGAGAAATTTTCAGAACAAACAGGACGCTCAAGATTGACCTCATCTGGTGCCAGGGCCTTAAAACAGCCCGGCAGGCAAAGGCTGAATTAGACGGCGGTGAGGATTTCGAGTCGGTCAAACAGAAATATTCTTTGAATAAGAAAACCAAGCCGTTCAATACCTATCCCAGCGGCGAAGGATTGTTCTGGAAGAATCTTTGGAAAGGCGACCCGAACGATATATTAGGGCCGGTTAAAGGTTTTTACCAGAACAGCATCAAGTGGCGAATTGTCAAAATCATAGAAAAGAACCCCGGTGAGTTAAAGGGTTATTCCGATAATATGGGACAGCGCGTCAAAGAGAGGATACTAAGCGAACAGAGAGATGCCATCCTGGCCAAATACGATGACGAGCTGCTGAAGAAATATCCATACAAAGCCTATACCGAAAAAATCAAAGATATTGACCCGCTGGATATTCCCTAAGGCTGAAATTATAACTTGTCCCTTAGGGACGAGCTCCTCGATGCTTGCAGAGCATCGAGGAGCGAGCATCCACTATCGAGCAGCACTTATCCTTTGAAGAAAAATATAAACACCAAAATGCTCACGAGCGCAATCGCACCCGGCACCATGAAAATCTGACGCCACTGGAACTTCTCTTCTTTCCTGAATTTGTCCATTATGAAACCGGCGAACTGAGTCCCGCAGAATAGTCCGACGCCTGTAGTGGCGGCAAAAAGCAGCGCCTGCATAGAACTCCGTATTTCGGACGATGACTCGGACGCCACTTTGTCTGCGAATATCTGGCCGACAATGACAAAGAGCACATAAGCCAGGCCGTGGAAAGGCTGGCAGGCAATAATAATCCATCGTGGTTTCTGTTTTATGTAGGCTAAGTACAGTATGAACCAGCCCGTTGCTCCGACGATCAAGGTCCATTTCGTCCCGAGCTTTTCGATGAAAAGAGCCATCAGGACAACGGTGGCTATTGCCTGTACGGCCTGGGCGATGCCCATCGAGGCAGGGACGTTCTTAGCTGGGATTCCTATGTCCTGCATAAACGGTGCCGTTCCAAGGAAGTAGAACTGCATCAGGGCAAAGAAGACCATCGAGATTAAGATAAAGAGAAGGAAATTGAAATCCGTGAGCAAGGATATTGCTTTGATAATAGGAATCTCGCCCGTTCCTGCCGGTTGCATGGCCGGCAAGAGCACGAGGCAGCCTATTCCCATGATGACCGAAAGGATAGCCGCAAGGTAGAGGCAGTCGCGTCCCTGCTCTCCGGTTTTGAATATCCATCGCCAGCCGGTAAGGGACCAGCCGATAAAGGCCCAGGCAATTGGAGCCCAGATGAATACTTTGCCCTGGTCGGCGACATCTGAGACATTTGCGAACAGCACAGCGTTGGCCAGCGGCAGTGTAGCTGCATAGCAGAGAGAATAGAGAAACATGACTACAAAGAGGCTTTTGAAAGTTGTTTTACGCACAGCAACGAACATTAGAATTGCGCCTAACAAGTGAGCTACGCCAAGAATGATCTCAGTGTTTACATACTTGTCAGCGAGCTGCCCGGACACCAATGGCATGAAGATACAGGCAAGCGGGAAGGTGGCATAAATCCATCCGGTCTGCTTGCCGGTCATTTTCAGAGGCCCCAGAAGTCGAGCGGCCAGTACCGGCATCCAGGCGGCCCAGACCGCGTACTCCATAAACATCACAAAGCTCAGGGCGAAGTACAGTTTCCATTCCATTTTGTTCTCCTTAGTCTATTTGTCCTTTATCCAAGTCTTCTGCAAAATCGAGGTTAGGCATACTTTGAAAAGAAAAAATTGTTCCCCACTTTCGTGAGGACAGGCTTTTAATTTTTTCTTTTCAAACACTAAGTTTTTGTGCAGCGAGCAGATACTTGATTGTTTAAGAAAACCAAAAACCTGATTTTCTTAAATAATATATGCCTAACCTCAATTTTGCATGACATTATATCCGTCCTTTATTCGTTAGAGCCCAACAGCCTTTCAGCCGCCAGCTTAATATCTCCGAACCGGTCGTCGCCGGCTTCCCGTTCGATTGCCAGAACGCCTTCAAATCCTATTTCTTTCAGCACACTTAAAAAAGCATCCGTTCCAACTTCACCTTCTCCCCAGGGGACCTCCGCGCCCCACGTGCCCGGCTGGGTAGTCCGAATAGCATCCTTAATATGGATGTGTTTTATCCACGGCGCCAGCACCCTTACCGCTTCGATTGGATTGCCCTTGTCATAAAGAATCATATTGGCCGGGTCGAAATTGACTCCAATCGCCGGATGATTCAACTCCTCCATAAAATGCTTCAGTTCCTCGGCCGTCTCCTGGCCTGTCTCCAGCAGCAGCATAATATCCTTTCGGCCGGCGGCATCAGCCAAAAATCTGATACGGTCGTAAAATTTCTTAATATATGCCTCGTCGGTCTCATCGATAAAACCGGCGTGCATAGAAAGGTATTTGACGCCAAGCTTGACTGTAACATCAGTAGCGCCAACGAACAACTGGCGGCTCCGCTCCCAGTATTCATCCGGTGCAATTCCGCCTGTTATTTTTATGCTATCCAGTGTCGAGTAATCTTCCTGAGGAAAGTCTATCATTGTACAGCTTACAGTCCAGTTTTGATTCTGCACGGCATTCAGGTAATCGTCACCCTTGTCTTCCAATGCAGCCCTGACCCCTAAGTGCACGTGTTCAATCCCGATTTTATCCATCGCATCTGCCACGCCGGCGACGTCTGTTTGCAGCGACCAGCTACAAATCCCTATAGGCCAATCCTTACATTTCATTGTGCTATTCTCCAATTCAAATCTTTTCTTTCTTTACTTAGCTAAGCGTAAAACAAAAATCGACAATGTCACCCCTGCGAAAGCAGGGGTCCAGAACGAAAAAGCTGGATTCCCGCTTCCGCGGGAATGACAACTACTGTCTCCACAACAGGAATTATCTAATCGAAACCTTTTCTATCTTTCCGGCGGATTCCTTCTCCGCCGCCACGATTCTAACCGAATCCCGTGACTGCTCCAGGGTCGTTATTTCCTCGACCTTTTCTCCTCTTACGGCTTTGGCAAAATGGGCTATCTCCAGAAGCCAGCCGTCTCCTTCCTGCACTTCCGGAGTGAATGCCTCACCTTCAGCCGGACAAACTCTAAACGCCGGCTCCCGCGTCAAATCATACACAAGCGTCGCTTTGGCCAGCGCAATGTTAAAGCTCATCTCAAATCCGAACGTAGGCATCATCGCCCAGCCGCCTTCTGCGGTTACTACCTTATTACCGTCATAGAGGTATTGTGTAACTATATGTAGCAGCCCTCCGCCGGGGCCTTTTGCTCCAAAACTGCAAACCGCCCGCGGCACCCCGAATAGATACTGCACAAAGTCCGTGTCGTGGATGTGTAGGTCAAGGGCCATTCCTCCGCTGCGTTTTTCGTCCAAAAACCAGTTGTCGATGCTCCAGGTTGGGGCCGCCCCCAGGCGTTGGAACGTCGCTGCGACGACCCTGCCGTACTCGCCGCTGTCAACTATCTCCTTGGCTTTGGCATATTCGGGCCAAAATCGCACGCAGTGCCCGATTTGCAGCACCTTTCCGCTGTCTCCGGCCTCTGCAATCATCCGCTCGCAATCTTCGACGTTTAGTGCCATCGGCTTCTCGCAAAAAACGTTGACTCCCGATGCCAATGCTCTTATCGAAAAGTCCGCGTGCAGAGACGTCGGCAGTGTAATCGAAACGGCATCGAGCTCGGCACTTTCGAGCATTTCTTCAAAATCCGTGTATAACTGTAAGCTGCTAAAATCAACCGCCTGTTCCGTGTCTCCGATGTTCCCCACCGCTCTTTTCGTATCTTCCACTATGTTCGGATTTACGTCGCAAACTGCCACAACTTCAGCACCTTTCAAGGCCTTCCAGCACTTGTAGTGCGTTTGCCCCATAAATCCAAATCCTGTTATGCCCACTCTTAGCATACTCGTAGTCCTCCAATTATTTCCGCCGATGGCGGAATAACCAATCCTTTCTTCGCTTTACAATAACAGCAACCCTCCCGTATATTTCACTGGTTCAGAATTTTATCAGAAACAGTCACGTACTCAAGCATATTTCTCTAAATTTGTGAATTATAAATTCCGCTTAATTCGACCGCTTGCGCAGCAAATGTTCGATATTTTGGATACGGGCCTTAAAAGGCGGATGTGAGGAAAAATAACTGCCGAGGTCAAACTGGCCCACAGGCTGGCTCAGCGTGGCCAGACGCGAAAGTAACTGCACACAGGCGCCGGCGTCATAACCGGCTGCCCCAACAAGACGCACTCCGAGCTTGTCGGCTTCGGACTCCAGGTCCTGGGAATAGGCACTTTCAAGGAACTGCACACCCACCTTTCGCAACCAGCCGGACAGCATGCCCCGAACTGGTGCAACCCTGGATGCTGTAGCAATGGCTGAATTGCTGATGATACGGGCCATTGCATGGCCCCGCATCACGTGGCCCATCTCATGTCCGAGAATGAACGCAACCTCGCTCTGATTCCACCGGCATAGTTTCATTAGCGAGCGGGTGACAAAGATGAATCCGCCCGGCAGAGCGAACGCATTCGGCTCGGCGCCCTTGACGGTTTCAAAACTGAATTTACGAGACTTATTGGCGACACAGGCAGCCAGACGATTACCTACTTCGTTCAGTATTTGTTCGGCTTGTGGTTCCAGGTCAAGTTCCAGTTGACGCCTGATTTCGCGTGCAAGGTCCTGACCAACTTCGTGCTCGACTTTAATAGCGTCAGCTTCACTGCCGACCATTGATTGCCAGAGCCACTTGGCCTTGCGGACTTTTGGCCCGACTTTTTTGCCCAAATTGTAGAACAGACCGCTCACCTTCTAAGGTCTCCCGTTTATGAGTCATATATATCCAGGTTTTGCCGATGTTGTTTTGGCATCTTACATTAGTTGTTACCATTACCGGCTGTAGGTTCTCCGCCGGTACCCCCACTACTGGCTTGTGCCAATAAGCCGTGGGGGGCAGGATAAATGAGAGCGCTGGGACTCGAACCCAGGACCTACGGCTTAAAAGGCCGTTGCTCTACCGGCTGAGCTACACTCCCAAAAAATTCTAAGTTGTTGTAATATAACAACTTTCTGCACATGCTGTCAATTCCTTTCGCCCGAAAAAACAGGTGCGTGCCAAATGTGTGCCAAGTTTTGACCAATTCCGGCACTCATTGCGGCTCTTGCGCGGTCGATTAAGTCATCCGCAACTGCCAAGTAAAATTGGTGCGTTGTCCTAAAATCCGCGTGGCCAGCAAGCTTCATTACTTCGTATTCGCCCATGCCGTTAGTGAACCAATTTGTCAAAGCTGTGTTCCTTAAATCGTGAAATCGTCTGATCCTGATAGATGCTCGTTTCTGAATTTTCTCGTACTCGCGACGAAAGTTATTGATTACCTTCAATCTCGAATCAGACAATGTCCATTTGCTCTGCTTTCGTAACTCCTGAATCCTACCATATCGGCATGGGGGAACAAACACATAGGCATATTTGTTGGGCTGCTGACTCTGATGCTCTGCCAGTTTGATTACCGCATCTTCTGTCAGAGGCAAAGTTCTACGGTCTGTGTCCTTAATCAGCCATTGCCACGTCTCAGCAGTATTCTGTTTCGGGGATACGTCAATCGTCTTCGCCTCAAAATCAATGTCAGACCAGACTGCGTTGAGCAATTCGCCCCTTCTCATCCCGGTTATCATCGCAACATAGATCAGCAAATCCCACCTTACAGAGCCTTTGCTTTCCTGACTAACCTTCAGGAGCTGCTCACATTCATCGGTAGTATAGACCTCGATTTTTCTCTTAGTCCATTTCGGCAGCTTGATATATTTCAACGGGTTCTCACTCAACTGTTTGCGTTCAACTGCTAATTGAAACAGTCGCTTTAGTGCCCTTAGTTTCTTGGATACCGTTGCCCCGCTATTGCCCTGGTCTAAGCAAGTTTGCCTAAACAGCTCACCATGATTTAAAGTCACACGCTGATAATCAAGATTGCCAATAATTTTAATAAAATGCTTCATAGCCGACCGATGTTCATATTGTGTGCTTTCCCTTGTTTGATCTCCCGTTCTGGCTAAACTATCTTCCAAAAAGTCACTAAGTTTCATAGAGGCCGGCGCAAATACACCCATTCTTAATTCACGTTCTTTCTGTACCCTCTGGGCTTCAGCCTTTCGCCTATCAGCGTGACCGAGAGAAAGCCGGTGCCTTTTACCTTCCTCATTCACATAATCGAGCAGGTACTTAAAAGCCTTGCCGTCTCTTGACGGTCTTGTGCTTAGTCTTACCAGTTCGTTCATAAATTGACCTCCTTTCTATCCAACTGGCAAGGCCGGTCCGGCCATAATATTAACCGAACCAATAATTTTTTACAGTCTAAAATCATTACTTTTGTTCTTTCGCAAGCTTATCTTCTATCCATCTACGAACAGCAATAAGCGGGTAAAGAGGCTGTTTGCATATATGAATACAAGGCAAATCATGCATACGCTGCAGATTATCCACAACGTTATCGAAATTACTTGTTTTTGAAACCTCGGGTATTCGCAAGAAACGAACTAACTCGGAGCGAGTCATAAGCTCCGGGAAGCCATTAACTTTGTTGTGAGATTCCTTTTTCATGCCAAATCAAATCTTTTCCTTGATCCCGATAACGCAATACCGATGCCTACAGATTCCCCGCCGGCATATCCGATACTGCTTATTGCCCTTGGTCGAAGTGGCAACGGTATCGTGCGTCCTGCATCGAGGGCACATACTGGCGTTGGGAAAGTGCCATTTTTTTCCCCGTTCATTCACCGCAGGGGCTTTCCGCTTCGCGTTCGCGCTTTTCTTCTTTGAGTCTGTTTTTACCATAATCAATCTACTCCGCCAAAACGATTTCGGCCAATTTCTTTGACTGCTCAACTGTACGCTCAATCTCAAAAAAGTCATGTCCTACACTAATCGATATTGTCGTCAAGAGACCGCTCGTTTGGACAGTAAGTTGCTTCGCCCGTTCAAGATTTTTTTCGGCAAGTTCGTAGAGTTTGAATATTTCAATTCGCAATTCGTCTTGGCGCCCTTTTAGGTCATTGATGTCACTGTCGGAGTCCAAAACGTTCTGTGCAAGATTGACCAATTCCGCTCGGACTTTACGAATCTCATCCAAGATTTTATCAGCACCGATGGCATCCCCCCTGTTCAAGCAAGCATCGTATTGATTTCGTAGCCCGGCAATTTTCTCGTCACGGTCCCGCCGGAGTTGCCGAAGATTTACCTCAAAGTTATTTCGCCGAGTTTGAACCTCTATCTGCAACCGGCTGATTTTGTCTTTTATCCTTTCGGTTTGTTCCTGTTGTTTTTGAAGGTCCGTTACCTCGACAAAACCTATGTCGATTTCCTCAATTGGTTGCTCAATAGTTTCGGCTTTTTTTTCTTTCGCTGCTAGCATAATATGATCCTTTCAAAAAAATTTCGTTATGTTATATGGCCTTCACTGCGTAGTGACATCTTCTTTTTTCACATCAATCCAACTCGGCGAGCTCCGAGACCAGCTCAATTCCCCAACGCGAAAAATTTCTCGCGTCCTTCACCGAACCTAATTTTACCGCCGCTTTGAAAGCTTCTGTGTTTTTCTGCAATTCCTCGAGCTTCTCTTTTATCTCAACCTCGATGCTCAATGAAGAACGCTTTTTACTAAGCATCAAAACCTTAATGTTTGCACGAGTTCTTGCAAATCCATCCAAGGTCTTCGCGGCAATATTGAGCTTACGCGCTTCCATAGCTCGCAAAGCCTGTTTGAACCCCTCTGATTGCAGTCGGAAAAGACGGCTTAACGTTTTCTCCCTTCTTTCCCCTGTCATCTGTTTTGCTTCACTTACTCTCATTTTCTTAACTCCCAAAAAATCATATTTCAATTTCTTTTCGCTCAAAGCAATAAGTCTTTGAGCTTCGAGTCTATTTCGCGACTCCACCGCAAAAAATTTGTTGCCTCACTAACCGATCCTAATTGTATCGCCCTTTCAAAACCTTCAGCGTTTTTCTTCAGCTCGGAGAGCAGCTCCTTCAATTTGACCGCGATACTCAAAGAAAACTTTTTGTCATCGCGGATCGAGTTTGCCAGAGTTGAAATGTCGCCGCAGATTTCCCCGAGACAATCGGCAGCCTTCGTTGCAATTTTCGACCGCCGAGATTTTAGGGCTTTGAGCGATTGTCGAAGAGCAGCGCGATGCAAGGTAAATAACTTGTCAAGTTTTTTGGCTTGTCGTTTCAGAAACATCTGTTGGTAATAATGCGGCAGCCATTTCAAAACAACCGAAACATCATAACTGCCATCTGAACTGCGTGGCAGGCCCTTCGCCGCCCAATCGTGAAGAGTCTGGCGAGTCACGCCCAAAAGCTGAGCTAGGTTTTGCTGCGACACACTGGCAAGTGAGATTTTTATCTCCGCTGAATTTCTGTAATGATTTTCGATAAATCTTAAAGAAGTTTTTAAATGGAATCTTCCTTTTCTGGTTTGCGGCAAACCATTGAACTTTATCAAACGCTCGATATAACCCGCATCGTGCCCGATGAGCCGAGCAAGCTCAATTTTTGACACAGTAGAATGTTGCCAGGTTCGTTGTCTCATAACATTACATTTCCAAAATCATAGGTAAGTAAGATAATTTTTAAAAAAATCAAAAACACACGCTTTTCGCCATTTTTTTAACCGCAAGCGCAATATCGCCAGGAAGAACCTAAGAGTTATACATCTTTGTCCTTATTACACTTACCACCCTTACAAACCATGCTATTAAGTTCAATCACAAACATTAAATTACCTATATTACCTAATCAATAACCTCGGCTCACTTTACGTAGCTTTACATAGCCTTGCTCAAAGGCTTCCCTATCTTACCCCTTTTTTTGTCTCTTATGATACCGACTCATCAACTCGTCAAGATAAGCAGGGTACGGTTTTCTCTCATATCTCATTCGTAAACTCTCATTAACCAGCCAATTCAAATCCTCACAGCTACAACCTACCTGAACCAAATCTGCTGCCAAGTTCAATGCTTGTGAGAAACCGCGCCGATAACTGCTTTCATTGTTCGATAGCATAATCAACTACCCTTCGTAATAATTCCGATTTCCGATGTACATAACGATTCAACTTGAAACTCATAAGCAAGCCGATGGCCAACCAGTGAACCTTCTCTTGCCTTTGCAATCGTAATCGTCTGATTATATTGTGCTTCACACCGGCCCAGCCTTGTTATAATCTTTGCCGTCTGTTCCTCGTGTTTTTTGAGGGTGAAAACATTATCAGAAAATCGGCCGTAACTCGCACCGCCAGCAAGGTTCATCAGCGATGGGTCCTCAACGCCTTTCTCGGGGTGGGTGACGAGAAGAACATTACAAAGAAATTTTTTAGCTATATCCATAATCGCCTTGACAAAACGCTGGTCCGCAATCCACGCCTTACCAGCTCGCAAGGCCAAAGTGATTGGATCAACGATAATAATGCGGATACCTTTCTTTGCCTCTGATTCAATCCAGGCACTAATCTGGTCCAGATAATCCGCTGTCATATCACCGATGACAGACAGAGACGCAGAGAAACGAGCCAACTCTAACTCATGCTCTCCTCGTAAAAGCTTAACTTCCTCGATGTTTTCCTTGACATAACTCATCTTGGTTAATTCTGATTTGCCAGCACATTGTGCGAGGCATCGCATTTGGTATTTCACCCGCATTCCTTCCATCCCGTAGTATCGAACTTTCTCGCCGGTTTCAAGCCAGTATCGAATTGCCTGAAGCATAAACAAACTCTTTGCTGCACCCGGGCCGCCTGATAGAATCGTCAGTGTGCCTGGCTGCAGGGCCTGAGTACCTTCGCTTAGAAAATGCCAGGGCCAGTCGATTGTCCGTAGCCGGCCCGTGGAGATATCGTCAATGTACTCATCCATTTCACTAATCGGGTCTTTGTGAGGTTCTTGCCTGCTTGTGGTTCGGGCAGGCTTATTCAATTTGGTTCCCACCTTGCACTTGCCATACTTAGTAGAGTTTTCAAGGGCCTGTCGTAATTCCGCATCCGATAGAGGTGGGGTATTTGATTGATTCCAGTCTGCTAAAATTGCCCAGGTCTCATTGTCTGGCAGGTCAAAATCACGCCGGAGCTGGCAAGCGTGCTTATATGCCGCGTTATTCCGTCCCTGGCCCTCAGCTATACTTTCCCACTTTGAAGCATAAAGCATGGCCCGGGCCTTATGCTCCATATGCTCCATACGTCCTGGACGTTCACCTTGTTGTGTTTGGACCGGCGTTTTTCCGGGCTTTGGCAATTCTTTTAGGTGCGGGAGAATATCGTCAATTTCGTAGATAAGCGAAGGGTCAATATACACAATTTCGCATTTGACGTAAGGCTCTGATTTCGTATTCAGAAAACCAGGTAACCGCATCAATCGCTCTGGATTCTTAATGACAGGATCGCTCCCCACAGTCGCATTCAATCGCTGTTGCAGCTCCTGCCAGAATCCAGGTTCAAGCGGCGAAGTTAGCCACCAGTAACAATGAACACCATGACCGGAATGAATCGCTATTGTGGGTTTTGATAGTCCGGCCTCTGATATCTGGGCCAGGGCGATATCGCTGGGAGAAAAATGAGCACTTCCACAAATACCATCAAAGTCAACAAATAAACACCGGCACAAACAAACATTCACATCGCCGCTACAACCGGAAGCCTTTCGCGGATTAGGTCCGAAATAGATATTTGAGCCTTGCTGATTCAATTCCTGCAGTTGTTCAATCATTTTATCTAACTGCGAAGCTTGACACCAGAGTTTACGCCCGGGCGGCAAGGCCCTAAGCTCGACAATATCCTCAGGTTCATAAATACAACTAACAAAATTTTCAAGCTGTGAGCATGTTGTCATTATGTTTTGCTCCGTGCAAAAATTTTATTACGTATCGCTTCGGCCTCTTCGATTGACGGATCGGAAAAGAGAACGTCATTCCCGCCACCGCTTACGCGATAACGCTCAGCATCAAAATTATCCGGTATGAACGCCCACCATTGCCGGGCAGCTCCTTTGTGCCGCTCAACACCTCGTGTGAGAAATTCATGCAAAGCCCAGGGATACGTCCAAAAATATTCCCTGCCCAGCAGGATTTTGGCAAAATTATCTATGGCGCCACAAATTTCCTCAATCGCGTAATCTTTAAGAGCCGCCATTATAGCCTGGCGTTTGTCTTTAGTGAGTAGCCGGTGAGCTTTCCAACGGACCGTCACCAAAATTTTACCCTGACTATTTCGCTTCTGGACAGACTGGCCGGCAAACTTGTTCCAGTTGTCAAAGACTTGTTGAACCACCGGTGGAATATTCTCTTTTTTTGTCTTTGGTGGCTTTAAATTTTCACCTTTATACAAAGAGGTTTTTACTTTCTTTTGTATAAGTGTCTTTACTTTCTTTTGTAGTGCCTGTATTGGTAACGATTCGTTACCTGAATCGGTAACGCTCGTTACCGATTTAGGCACTGTGCCTATATTGGTAACGATTCTTTGTTTTTGGCGTTTAATTAAAGATTCGTTACCTGAATCGGTAACGATTCTTTGTTTTTGGCGTTTAATTAAAGATTCGTTACCTGAATCGGTAACGCTCCATTTATCATAATCTTTATTCGGTCCCAATTTTCCGCCATTTTCGTTCAAGATATTTTTCCTGACTAAAGCAATTTTTGCTCGGCAAGCATGAGGTTTTAACAATCTCGTGCCCTTGGCTATTTGAGATACCGAAATATAATCATCCTTTTTGTTCCATCCGTAGGTTTTTCTTATAACACAAAACAGGACGCGAGTTTCATAAGAGGAAAGATTGATCCGGCTTAGGGCCTCAAGCAGCTCATTAGTCACCTTAGCATAACCATTCTCGGTTTGTGGATTTGCCATAATTAAATCACGTTCGATTTCAAAAAAAGAGTTAGGTCCTCTCTCAAGTTTTGGGAGTTGCTCAGAATCTTCAAAAGATTTATACATCTCTGTTTGCTCAAATCCGCACCACTGAATTGGCCTGTTGATATTGCCAGACGTAATGGTACGTCTCTGGCATCGTCTGAGGAATAGAAAAAATCAGCTATTTGTTGAATCCGTTCATTCGTCATTTCAAGCTTTCTGCTAATCGTACAGCTTGTTCCCGCTGATAAAATATATTGAGCCCGATCGCATCGGAAATATCGAGGCCGGGGTCATTTTCAATTTTATATTCAGGAAACATAGCAGCTATGGCAGCAGCTCTATCTCTTTTTGAAACTGATCGACACCATTCGTTCTCGCGGATCAACCGCAGTTTAGTTTCAAGTTGATTTTCCGGTGGCTGCCAGCGAAGCCAGGCAACGCACTCGCGCCACAAGGCCCCTGTAGCGGCGCCTAAGACCGAGAGGCCGGCACCCCCGCCTGACCCGTGCCGCTTGCCTACTTTACCGGATGTCCACTCGACAAGAATTGTTTTAGGTTGATGATAGTTCAAAAGGGTCCAGAGAGAACGGCACATCGCCGCAATCCTAATTTCGGATGGAGCCGTTTGTTTATCCGGTAGCAGCAAGCCGGCTTTTACAAGCCTCTCAGGCGCCAGCATTAGTGCCCAGCCTGTTTTTTTTGACCCGGGATCAAGGCTGAAAATTTCATCTTTCATAAATAATCATAACCTCCTTGTTACATAGGGATATCTTCAACCACCGCGGCCGCTTGGCTTCGCAGAGCTCCTAAACCAGCTTCGAGAATTTGAATCGGCATTTTAGCAATCAGCTCGACCTGTGTTTGCCCAAAAGTGTATTTCAGGGTTCGCAGACTCGCAGCTTGTGCTTCTACGGAATTGCCCGGGTGTAATTTGCCGAGCTCATTTACGATCCGATTTATAAGTTTCGCTTTTTGTGCATCGAGAGAATCTTCAGCTTGACCTGTGGTCTGAGGACCGCTCGGCTGGCTTTCTTCGGCAGGGGATGAGCCGGGCTGCTCATATTCAAAATCAGTACCAAGCTGACTGGCATCATCTATGATTTCGCCGGTTTGAATATTCACATTTTCAGGAGTAATATCCTGCGTCTCGATTGACTTGCGAGGCTGGTCTTTGTCCGGTTCTTCCGCTGCTAACGCATCGTCAAAGGCTGTCGGAAATGGCAGAAATTTACAAAGGCGCCTTAGCACCGTCTTGCGACACATCTCACTAAAATCCGTTCTCCAGGGGCCATTTTCTGCCGCTCGGCTCTTGTTTTTGATTTTTTCAATTTCGTCAATCGCCATAACCTCAATTTGCACAGAGCCATCTCGTAACTCTGCCAAACCATAAGCACAAATGATTTTTCCACGGCCCGATCCCAGATATGGTCGGTGTATAAGCTGTTGACCGCTGCCGTAGCTGACCTTGAAATGGTCCCGCTCATAAACAACCCTGGCCTCGATACGTGTCACCTTGCCGGTTCTGCGAGCTAATGCACATAACCCCCGATAACCGATAATCAAACTACATTGATTTTTGAATGGGATCAGATAGGCCTCACCGCCGGCGCCTGCGAACCGCAGCCCGAGCTCGGCAGCCCTCACCATAGATTCAAGAAAGCTGTGCTGCGTGCATCGAAGCAGGGCAGGATTTCTCGCTACAGCCAGGACTGCTTGTGTCCTAAGTTGATCCGCGGACATCCAACGTGTGCTGACCCTTTCTAATGTCTGGCTGACCTGTCTTTTCTCCATTAAAGCCTTGAGGTTATCTTTGCTGATAACAAGAGCGATCTGTTGATTAGATATTTGATTTGACATATTGATCCCTTTCAAAATTTTCTATGCGAGTCCTTTTCTTCTGAGTAGCCGCTGATAATTGCTACCCTCGAATGTCACCACCTTATAACAGCAATTGCCATTTTTGCTTCTGCTGACGAGGTCGATGGTCAAGCCGTATCTTAAGAGCCAGCAACGAAGCTCGTTGATCCGAGCACAGTATTGATATGCGATTTTCTGAAGCTCAGAGGTCCAAACCGCCATATAATGACCCGAACCATCCGGGCAAAACAAACGCCAAATTCTCTCCGCCTGAGCCGACAATCTTTTTGCGTCCTCGGGCTGAACGCTCGGGTTTAGTAATAATTCATTAAAACTCATCTGATGCATGTCACTTTTTCCTCAAAAAAGCAACCGACTGGCCGACTCCTGACAAAGCCAGCCAGTCGATGTGCAAAACACAAAGAGACTATATGAGAAACAGAAAAAGCAGACACAACTTTCATAATTCATCCCCTTGTCGTTACGCAATTATCTTTGGAGGCTGTTCTAATATGGGCTGGAAGCGCACACAAACACCGAGCAATTGGGCTGTTTCGGATTTCTTCATCTGTTGTCTTTGTTTTTTGTTTTTTCATAAGTGCTCCTTGTCATGCAATAATTTTCGGATGCTCTGAATGTTTATATCGAAGCAGTTCTTCGATATCTGACCGCAAGATACGAATCGACCCATCAGGAAGTGTTACGTGAGGAAATTTGCCAGCCTTAACCAAACGGGCTGTTTTGCCGAAAGGATATCGCAACAATCTATCAACTTCTTTTGATTTTAATAATTCAATTTTCATAATGCTCATAAAATACGAGCAAAAAAAATGAATGCAAATAAGTATTTTCAGAATTGACATGAAAAGTAACCAGTTGACGTGAGAAGTAACCAGTTTAGGAGTGAGTTGGAAGGAGTTTATTTAACAGCTTCAAATTTATTTCTTGTATTTAAATCCATTTGGTCTAATCTAATTTTCCATAATTGGCGATTTCCGGCGTTTTGTAAATCGTATTGTTTAGCCCAGGTTTTGAATTTTTTATAACCATCAACACTAACCTTTGACATCATAGTTGACATTGACATAGGATTCGACCATTCTCCTTCAATGTGTTTAGGTTTGATTTTTTTCTTTTTGAGTTTTCGTTTTGTAGGGATCTGATTTCTTTCATCGAATAATCCTTTGGATTTGAGATCTGCTTCGATATAACCCCAAAAGGTTTCCATCGGGTCACCATAACCCATATAATCACCCTCAAAACACGGCCCGAAACTAAGAAAAACATTCAGTTCATTTATCGCTATTTGTGGCTTAACAGCAAACTGCCATTCGCCAACAATGACTTTAACCATTTCCTCAGTGACAAACACCCTCACACGGTACAACATATCAAGTCTCAATCCCACAGCCAGATATATAGCATCGAGGTCAGCCGGCAGTTTATAAATTCGCTCGCAATGTTCACCGAAAGGCCAGATTTCCTTGAGCCAGCTTTGGGCCTCTTTTACACTGGGATTGTCATTTTTGGCAAGCTGTTCACTGTTGGTCACAACAAGGCGATTCAGTAAATCTTTCTCTCTTTGCTGCCAATAATGTAATCGTTCTTGATTAGTGACTATTGATAGATACCGCTCTTTCCAAACATTATTTCGGAGTTCCGCTCCAACTATGCGAATATCTTTAAGCCATTGAATCTTGTTGAGTGATTTCTGTTTATGTTTTGTCATTTCGTACCTACCTTATTCCGGCCCGGGCAGGACAACGGCGGTAGGTGTACCGTTGCCTGCTCGAACCGCTTATCGCCGGCGTCCCGGCGTCTGATACTTACTATACGATTTTCAAAGAGAATGTCAAGTTGACTGTTTCTCCACGGCCGCATCCCGGAGATATATTTTGCCTGACTTTGTGATAAATAGGCGGTCTGTCAAGCGCACGAGAGTCCGGTTATGAGCATTGAGCTTTTTCTCGATATAGCCTCTACGCTGTAGCCTTCTAAGGGACCGATTTAGCGATGAGCGGCCTGAATCTGTTTTGTTTTCACTTAGGTCAGCAGCAAAGCACCACTGGTCTATACCTTTTGTTCTGTGGGATATTTCAATGAGTATGCGCCGCTGGTTTTCGGATAGAGAATCAAGCTCGTTTTCCCAGGGGTACTTCACAATGCCGAGAAGCCTCTCGCACCGCCGGCAACGCTTGACAGCAAGGGCTTTATCGAAAGCTGCTCTGCTGCAAAGATTCAAAAGATCGCCAACTTGGTGGCATAGAGGGTTTTGTCCGTCCCGAACGTGGACCTGCCCTGAAAGATAATGCTGTGATTTATCTGGCTCTTTGCTCATAATTAAACAATGCTTGATAAGCACAGAGGCCAGCGTCCGTGCCGGCCCCTGGCCTTTTTCGCTTTCAGCCATCCATTACAATCATCGCTGTCAAATAGCCCTGGCAAAAAGCCTCATTGCCTGGAACACCTTTGAGCTGTAATTGGTCAAGACTACCAATAGCAAGAACTTCGTCTCTCCATTGCTTATAGAGTCTATCACCGATTTGCTCGTCTGGAAGATATTGTTGTTTACTAAGTAGCATCGACAGAGCAACTGCCGCTTGCTTTTCTTCCAACGTACGAGTATTCATGTATTGCTCAAATACTTCGTAAGCCTTCACTCGCTCTTTTGGATTAAAGCCATACGATTCTTTCTCAGGTTCTTCTTGTGTTTCAATGTCTTCCTCTGGTTGGTCTGTGGCTTGTGTTTCTTCCTTGGCGGTTTCTACTTGTTCTGTTTCTGTGCTCGCGGTTTGATTCACAGCTTGCCTGGTTATGACACCGGCTTCAAAACCGTTACTAAATCTAAGCCATTTAGTTGCAGGCGCTACATCACACTCAAAGTCCGCTCCTTCAGGGACCCCACCATCTCGGATTGGTACAAGTGCCGAATGAAGCACAGTTGTTATCCTGTCCCCCAGACTTGCATCTTGCTGGCACAGGTCAAGGCAGGTATATGCCATTGCTTGACTTACATACATCGCTCCGTCAATGAGCTTGTCTAATTGAGGTATGCCCGTTGTTGGCTTTGATTTGTCGCCTTCTTGACTTTCTTCCTCTTGCTCAGACTCCGCTTCGGTTTCCTCCGGTGCCACAAGCCGCTCATCAAGGTTCTCATTGATAAGCTGTAGCTGCTCTTCGACAATTTCGTTAAGTAGCCGGACCAGCTTCGGCTCGAACTTGTGCCTTGCGGCAATGTCCTTCTCCTTTTCTGTGAATGTGTTTGGAGCTGCGGTGTTTGTTGTCGGCTCCTGTTTGTCCTTCGGCTCTGTAGCCGGGGCGGACACTTGCCCTTGTTCCTCAGTGGATGTGTCTTGAGGTGTTTGTACGGATTCCATAATAAATCTCCTTTCGGAAAAGATGGCCAGGGCTTATGACGCTCCGTCGAAGCGCAGCCGTCCTTACAGATAGACTTACCCTGGCCGTGATTGATTGATTCAACAGAATTGATTCGACGGATTTCATGCCCGCCACTATAACCGCCTGAGCCGGTAATGCAAGAAAAAAATCCCAGAAAATGAAGTTTTTTTCAAAATCACCCTTTTTGGCCTGTTTTCGCGAAAAACGAGGTCCCCACGTGCCCTGTGCTGGACAAACGCAGGTGATTAGTGCTGTAGGATACTGTCCATAGACCGTTCATCGATTTTATGGCGCCCGCCTGGCCTTAGAGGGCAGGTGAGAAAAAAGCAAGAGGTAAGCTTGATAAAGTTACAGAGAGCATCTTTGATTCTCAGGCATAGCTCTGGAGCGCCTTCTATGGCGCCAGATTGAAAGCTGAGAGCTGGCCTTGAAAAACTTTGGCAAAATATCAGACTTATAAGCAATTTTGTTCGGGAGAATTAACCCGACCTAAAAGCTACGGTGCGTAGTACAGTTAAGTTGCCAAAATCGAGGACACGGGATAATTACATACGTTTCGACTTAAAGTCGCTTAGAATTGATGTCAGGTGCCTTAAATTGAAAACTACGCCCCTTAAGCAACCACCCTTTTTAACCTATTTTGTTGGTAAAATTTCCGATTACTCTCTTTTGCTCGTTTTTTCGCACAGGACCCGCAAAATCTCTGTCGTAGATTCAACACAGCTCCGCATCCACATCGCCGGACCTTGACCCGCTGTGTCTGTGCTCCGGTCAGCTCTGAATATTGGGCAAACAGCTTTGAGTAGTCGTATCCGGGCAACTTGTACTTATAGTCCAGGGGTCCGAGCACACACTTTTCAAAGTACCCGCACCGCTGTCCATCAAAGACTCTGCAGGTATCGGCAAAAAGACACTTCTGATAATGCCGGTCGTAATTGGCACAGTTGTCTTTGAGAAATGCGATAATTGTTGACTCTTTCGTTTTTTTCATTTTCTTATACCTCTAAAATCCCCGACCATAATCAATTCTGGCCATAGCATCTTTGCTTATATGCTTTGTACAACGCCGGCTGTTCTTTGCATACCTGCTTGAGAGCTTGTCCCAACTTTATGCCTTCCGCCGCGGCCAGCGCCTTCCCGGCTTCTATAAAGTCAGCCTGGTTCTTGCCGCTCGGATCTTCGGTTATAATAGGCTCGGCAGCTTTAGCTTTCTGTTCCTCCCATCGCCGCCAATACTCTGTTTTGGCTTCCTCTATACTTAAATCTTTAGCATATGCTTCAATAGCAAATTCCGGGTCATCATCAAACTCCACCTTAAATTTATTAAGTCGCTCTTGCTCCTCGGTCCTTAACTTCTCGCGCGCTTCGTTAATCTCGATCTGGGCATCAATCTCTTGGATTTCTTGTCTCATATTTGTTTTCTTCTCTCGCACTTGCTCTCGAACGATGCTCTTAGATACCTTCTCTTTTTTCTTCGGCGAATTGGGATTTGACCCCAAAAGACTGATCCGAGGTTGTCCCTGAGTTTTTATCAGTGAGTTAAATAAATTAAACATCTTCGTTTCTCCTTATCACTATACACCTGGTCTGGGGATCATATCTTCATTCTCAATTAACGTTTGTTGCAGCTCTGGCCATTGGCGTATGACGTTCTCCTAAGAAAATATTTATCTCAAGTATGTCGTCAACTTTCTCTATCTGTCTGCCAATAATCATTATGTCACTACAGGTTGTCTGATTTGTTATGGTTATCTTAATGTCTTCTGGCGATTCTGCTTGTCTCGACTCGTTTTGGCCCATCTTCATTATTCCCTTCATTATTCCCTACTCCATATTAGCTATTATCTCCTGGACCATCCTCCGCACGGGCCCACCTCTCAGGGCATTATCTACCATAATATGTACTATCCTCTCATCCTCCGCATCTCGCATTTCAGCGTTGAGAACGTTCATAGGCTGACCTTTATTCTCAACAATAATTGTCATGTTACTGCCACCGCCCACTCCTGAGTACGTCTCGCCTTTATGCACCTTCGCCCAACCTGTTTCCAGAACTTCGCCGCCATATTGCAAACCTGCCTTCGCACGGAGAGCGGCCCATCCACCAGGGGGTGTTCCTATTCCTCCTCCGCCTTCTCCGACGAACAATCCGCCAAACAATCCACCAAATATTCCGGCATAGATATTTTCACCAAGACGGCTCATAGCTACCCGGGCCACTGACATAAACAGAGAACGTAAGGCGTCATTTACAGTTTCTATCCGCATAGCAATATCGGCGAAGGCAGAACCGAAGCCCCGTTGCATTGTCATTGCCGCTTCGTAACCGATATCACCCCAGCTCTTTATCTCCATTTGCATCTGGAGACCTGCCGCCTTAAAGCCGGCAATCAAACTGCTACTGCTACGCAGCCGCTCGATGTCGAGTTTCTTTGTTTGCTCAAGATACCATTGCTCGACCTGTACTCGGGCTATACCCGAATCGATGTATTTTTGTTTGAGGTTTTTAATGGTCTCAAGCCGGAATTGATAATTTACCATGGTCATTTGCTTCATATCCCTAAACATCGCACGCTGGGCAGCAGCGATATCCATTGTTGCTTTTTCTTCGGTTTTACTATCTACTATACCCAGACCCACTCCCACGGCCCCGCTTTCTAACTGAGCACGTCTTTGAGTAGCTTCTCTCCTCAGATTATCATAGAAACGGCGGACAGCATTTTCTTGCCCGTAAGTCCCGGCAAGTTGTCTGCCGCCGGCTTCAAGTAGCCCCGCTGCGATTTGCCGTTGCTGCTGTGCTAATTCTTTATAGGTATATTTCCATTTAGACATCCCTAATTTTTTGAAAAGCACATCCAGGTTCGTTGCTACATCGGCCAATTCATAAACAACTGCAAGGGACTCATGTGCAGCCGCTTCAAATCCCTTCCAGTATGCCGGTAAAGTCTGTAGCGTACTTCCAAAACGAATAGCACCTATACTCATATTTTCAAAAATGTTGGTGACATTAGTCCCCACCCCTTCTCCTGCTGTTGCAAAATCTGTAAATCGATTTGCTAATATCTCAATGTATGGTGCCAGCTCAATTGTCAACTGACGGAACAAGCCGGTCATAGTAGCCCGTGCCCTGGTCAAAGCATCATTGGCAGCCTCGACCTGGCCTGCATCAAATCGACTGAAAGTCAATCCCAATCGTTCAGCTTCTTTTCTCATTGCCTCTATGCCGCCACGTCCTTGCTGAAACATATTGAGCAATTGCGTACCCTGCCTGCCAAAAAAGTTATAAGCGATACCTGCTTGTTCCGCTGCGGTCCCTGCCTGGGAGATTCTATCGGCTATCTTCAAAAATGCCTCTTCGGTGCCCATCGAGATCATCTCTTTAGCTGTCAGGTTTAGCATTTCAAGACCCCTCACCCCTTCACCTACCCCATAACTGGCCTCTCCCATTCTCCTAACAAAAATCTCTAATCCTTTGTGTAAGGCTTCAATGCTGGTCCCGCTTATTTTGGCCGCGTGTTCCCAGCCGGTTATCGCCATTGTTGAAAGCTTTAATTCATCGGACATCTTCGCAATAGAATCGATCGCTTTCATTTGCTGCCGTATCATGTAGCCAAAGCCCCCTACCCCCGCCACGGCCAGAACAGAAGTAAGTAATCCTCCTAACCGATAACGAATCTGTCGGACGCTATTGCCAAAAGCGAGCATCGTCCTGTTCGCCTTATTGCGGGCGATAAACTCCAGGCCCACCTGTGTCGTTAATGCCATGATTAAAACCCCTTTCTGTTGCGCGCCCAAATAAACGCCCAACTCTTTATAGACCGGCCTTGCCAATAATTTTTCTTAGGCGCGTGCCAAAGCGCGTGCCAAACATGTTCTGCTCACCTTTATTTGGTCTTCGCTTGAACTGAGAAAATTTTGGTTCTTGGGTGAAAAAACGCTGTTTTTGGAAAATGGTGCAAGGTGTGATTTCGGCTTAAAAGGCCGTTGCTCTACCGGCTGAGCTACACTCCCAAAACTTTACACATAAAGATTTACATTATTTAGGATGAGCCGTCAACATAATTTGTGCTGTTAGAATTTGCGGCTCCTGCCCGCTGCAGGGTTTTCTTCTTGCGCCACCAAGCATCATCCTTAGCGCAAAAGCTTGCCCTGAGCACATTGAGTTTAACCTGAGTGTAATCGAAGGGAATGGGCCGAAGGGGCGGCAATCTCAATTGTCATTCCGCACTTGATGCGGAATCCAGATATTTAGCCCCCAGTTTTACTGGGGGTTTTCCGTTTAGCCGTCGCCGCCACGGCGACGTTTTCATTCCTGCAAAAACAGGAATCCAAACTGTTAGCCCCCGGCAGTGCCGGGGGTTTATTTATTTCCTTGATTACCCTGCACTGCAGGGGATTTATTTATTTCCTCATTACCCCGCCCCGCAGGGGGTTTATTTTAATGATATTCTCTACACGGACGAAGCCCGGTTGGGGTTTCTTGTTGTTTAGGATTTCGGATTTCGTGATTTGGGTTTCCGGCCGGTGGCCGGTTCAGAGTAAATTTTTTTAGTCGATCTGAAAGAATTCTATTTTATTGCCCAGACGCCGTGGACATTTTTAAATCTATTATTGATTATTCACGTTGACTGGAGTTATGAGTAGAAAATTGGCCTGCCCATTTGCAGAAAAAAATCTTCGGTTTTCTCCCTTCATAGAAGGCTCTGTTTTTTCAGAGTTGTAATAACCATTTACAAATAGAAACGAGTTGTTCATCGTTTGTTAGATTTGCTGCATTTGATAAGACACCATTTCGGAGTTGTTTAAATATCTCTTGCGCCATGGCCTTTTCAATAGCGGCTCCAATAAAGAAAGTCATTGGCTTGAGTTTTTTCTTGCGAAAGCCTGCTCTAATACGCCCAAGCGCAGAGTTTGCTGTCTTCCAGTGTTCATCTGCGCCTGCAGGGTCTATGCCTCCTTTTAATTCTCCCAAAGCAATATATTTTTCCAAGGAGTAGTGGCAGGATTTTTTGTTCCTAAATATAATCTCGTCAGGAGCACAATTAAAAAGGCACAGGTCCACATTCTTTTCAATAAATGGTACAGTTAGATTGTAGATCAGCGTTCTATTATTGGTAGTTTGCCAGTTCAAACCTTTAAGATGCAACTCAATATTAGAATCGTCTGCTGAACAGTTAATCCACTTTCTGGATTTTGAGTGCAGCCATTTATATTTCTTATCCTGAATTGACATAGTAGAAATAAGTGCTCTTGTAAATTTTCTTTCGCCTAAAGAACCAGCTAAGTTTCTCAGACTTCCACCAAGAGAATCTCCCCTAGTAAGTAGGAACCTATAAACAAGTTCATCAACAAAATCTTTTCCTGAGGGTTCTAAAAAGTTTTCTATTAATCCCTTAATCGCTTCATTTTTATCATTGTTTGAAAGATGTTTAGTAGCTTTATCAGATACTCCTGCCGCTGTTAAGATCGATGCTCTTATTTCGGTAATTTTCAACAGACTTTGAGGGTTAGGTGCTTTTGACGCTAAAACTTTTAGTACCTTTGCTTCCTCAACAAAAGGGGTTGCCTTTCTATTCTTTTCAAGAGCTAAAGCAATAAAACCAGCACGCGTTTCCTCATAAGGGGTAACGAGTGAGTCGCTTGAAGTGAGATGATCTTTATAACTCATCCTTTCAGTCAATTAGGTTTCCTCCAAAGATATACACATTTCCTTAATACATCTCTTCCATATTGTCCCATTTGTTGGCTGCTATTGCCTTTACCGTTTTGGAGGGTGAATATTTTTTGCACTTCGAGGCCAGCTCTTCTGGCAAATTCAGATAAAATTAGATCTACTGGGATAGTTTCCCCTGCATAACGGACATTATCATTTACATAATAAATCCTACCCCCAGGTTTAAGTAATCGGGACATTTGAAAAACAACAAAGGAATGTTCATAAAAGTAGTTTCGTACCATTCTATATATGCCATTATTGTTAAGCTTGTTTTGTTTCATATATTTTTGGAGGATGGTAAGAACTTCCTGCAATGCCTTATTGGAGTTGAAGGCAGATGTTGCCTGGTTGAATAGTTTAAGCTGGTTATTTGATTCGTAGGTTTTCAGCAGAAAATCTTGTTTATCTTTATTCTCGACCGTGCATGATAAAAGAGATTGGCGCAACTTTTTTATTTTTTGCGAATCAATTTCTAAGAAAGCTAGCTCCAAGGCATAAGTCCTCGTGTAATCATATCGGTTGCAATATGGAGGCGATGTTATGATAAGATCGTAATTAGCAGCAGGTAGATTAGGCATTAACTCAAGACATGATGCGGTTTGGAGTTCAATCTTTGGCTTGTTAAAACTTGTTCCCCCAAAGAAAACATCAGAGTTTGCAAGATCATTAACAATTTGGTCTAATGTTGAAAATAGAGCTTGTTCGAAGCTATAAATTTTCCCCTTACTGAATTTTGTTTTTGTTTTCCCCGCTCGATAATCCCAACGTAGATATTGTCCATCTTTCCGTGTGTAGCTGATTCTTTCAAGAATAGAAAAACATGAAAACTTAAGGATTTGTTTAATATTTTTATCTTTGATTTCATAATCCAAATACTTCAGAAATGCGTTAAGCTTTTTCTCTGTCTCTAAAGGAAAAGCTTTATAGGTAATCGATATGTGCTTGTAATTTGTATTTGCATCGGCTGGTATTTTCAAAAAGTCAATTTTACGTAACATACTTACAGATTCTCTAAGATTCTTAAGGTCAACTCTATTAGCAGCTATTCTCGTATCGAGAATGAATTGTCCTATTGGGAGTATCTCAATTCCAAGAGAATCGAAACCCATTTCATTTGCAGAAAACAATGTTGTACCAGATCCCGAAAAAGGATCTAACAGTTTACCTGAATTCTTGGGATAGTCCTTAATAAACATTTTGACCATTTGGTATGAGAAGCCTTCTTTGTATGGAAACCAATTGTAAAAAGGAATTCCCTTGTTGGCTTGGAAACTTACCAGTTTTCTGTTTAAATTGGGATTTATTTCAATTAAATTTTTGTAAGCACACTCTAGTTTATGGCGCTCTTTTCTGGTTGTACTCCCGACATCGTCGAAAGCTAAATTCTTTGCGTTAGGTCTTATTACATATTTCTGATTTGCTACACGATTAATAACAATTGTATCACCCGCTTTAAGATTGTGAAGCTTGACAAACTTCTTTGTCCAAGCTCTTTCTCTGAACATCCATCGGGGATGCTCCGTCTTTTTATCTGTGGGAATGTCGGTTTTGATAGGTTCCGGCAGGCCTTCAACGCGCAATGTGATCGGCGTGCCTAGGCCAGCTTTTTTGGATGAGCCACCAAATACGTCTGGCGGGAAAAAATCCTTGCCACAAGCTCTTATGTTAAGATTACCATGTTTATTGGCGGCTTCAGTAAGTTGGATTGTGCGTGATTCCATTCTATAAAATGCTCCTTGTCAACTTTGAATAAAATTAAATGATAAAGAAATTTATGATTTGGTCAAGTGGATTTGGAAGCAATTATTTGCGGCAGGTATCAGCCTCTGTACCCATTTCAAGCTGACCTCTAAAACAAGATTGTCAATTGTGACCAGCAATCTCTCCGCAATTACCGTTTACCCCGTTAGATAGTGATGTTTATCTAACTGGGGTCACCTTTTCCCAAAAATAATCCAACGTGATACAAGCCTCTCGAAGACTCGAAATTCCCACCCCAGCCAACGAAAATCAAGAAAATTCCCCCCAAAAATCAAACTCAACCTTATCTTAAACATATCAGCCAGTCGGCTTATTCATAAGTAGGCAGCACCAGGCTGCCGGGTAATCTGTGTAATCCGTGGCTTAAAATAGGTAAAAATTTCAACGGTTTTCAATCAAAAACGCTGATATCTCAGAACAAAAATCAAGATTTTCAGAAATTTTTTAACTTGCTGTCCCAAATAGAGTTACGAGAATCACGAATCAATATCCGAGGTCTTTTTTCACATCAAAAGTGCAGATAGCTCTAATTATAGAGGCGCTGCTTTTTTCGCCTCCGGCAAAAAGATGCCAAAATCCAAGATTGTCCTCGAATGTCTTAGGCGGGGATCCAGATTAGAGCTTAATCATTTAACCATATTATCCATTTTTACCAAATTAACGAATGAACCATAACAACCATCGAGAATCAAGTATCGAGTATCGAGCATCGTTCATCGAGAATCCAGTTATTTACGTGCCTATAAGGCACACCTCTACATTTGTAGAGAATCCTCTACAAATCAACCCTTTTTATGCAAAACAAACCCAATTCACTAAATGTCCAAATTTATATAAGTATCTATGATACAAGGATATATAAAAATAAAACAGCCCTCAGGCGGGGAAAAAACAAACCCAATTCAAAGCCAATTCAAACCCAATCAAACCCAATTTGCCGGATGACCAAATGAGCGTAAATTCAATATTAAAAAAGGATTATGAAAGAAATGACATTTTCGCAGTCCAAAAAACAAACCCAATTCAAACCTTGTCCTGAGCGCAGCCTGCCCTGAGCGTAGCCGAATGGGTCGAATGGGCCAAAACAAACCCTGTCCTGAGCACAGCCTGCCCTGAGCGTAGTCGAATGGGTCGAATGGGCCAATCTCGAAACAACTGCCCTTTACATCATCTTTAAGAGGGGGGTGTCTTGGAGGGATTTCACTGTGAGAAGGTCATCAATAAAACTCGATTTGAGTTACTTTTTTCTTGACTTTTACGTGAAAATGGGTATAATAGTATTAAACTGGGGCGGTCAGTACAGCCTTGTATTGGCAAGGCGTTCCTGCCTACAGCATTTATTTAATGTAAAGAAAAAAATCAAAAGAAATCATGGTATGTGAGATATGGGGAGAATGATGAAAAGTAACTATGGTTCGATAATAAGAGGGGTTTTGACACTCATAATAGCGATTTTATTAGCTTTAACTGTTCTGGGATGTCAAGGTCCAAGTGATGTTAGCATTGCGGCCAAACACCGTCAACTGACGAACATAGCCGAGCAACAGCTTCGGTGGGGTCTGTCTGCTTTTCCACCGACCTCACAAACAGAAGCGTACCGTCCGGCACCATAGACTGCCGAGCTTACAACTTACTCGTTGGGCCGAATCACCTGCTCTCGTTGTACGTTATAGAGGTCCCCTTTCCATTGAAGGCTTGCGGGGCCAAAGGCATGAAATACACGCACTTGATGAGCGTCCTTCAGGTTTTCCCTGTCTATCGCCTGGAGTGTAAATAAAGCTCCTTTGCCATAGTCTTGTCCGGCCCAGCGGCGGGCATGAAAAGCCATAAAACCCGGCCCTTCGATTACGAATCCCCATGGTGGCAAAATGACATCTCCTCCCAGCACCGAGGTTACCTGGGTCTCTGTCGTCCCGAAATTCACAATGACGTTAGTCGCACGCTCACCGTGTCCATAGGTGGCCTTTCTGACCTTGAAGTCTTCGGTAAGGTATTCCAGCCGTGTCAGTCGAACGTGGGCCGTTATCCTGTGGAGAGGTCCTAATACCTCGTGTGTATTCTTGAGGAATACATCGAGCGAGTACATACCTTCGGCCCAGCCGTTATCACTGCGGACATAACACGAGCGGTCGGGAACCCGGCTGTCGCTGTTTCCTTCGTCCTTTTCTCTCGGCGATTGCCAGTAAAGGTGGTCGGGAAAAGAGTGGTAGTGCAGCGGACGGGCACACAGAACGTGATGAGCGACATATTCGGCTGCCTTTTCTGCCGCATAGCCGTACTTGCCATAGCATATTTGACAATCGTGATAGACCATCTCGAAAAATGGTATAACCGTGGCTCCAAGCTCCTCTGGTTTGAGGTTATGAAAATATCGGCCACTGACAGCCACAAGGCCCTCAAAAAAGTCACTGTGGGGAAGTGCCCACTCGCGTCCGCACTCACTGCCGAATATTCCGAATTGTTCCCGGGCGTAGTCACTGAGACGAATCTTCCAGGCGATATCATCGTTTCGGTCGATGGGATGGTTTGGGTCATGGCATTCACGAGGCCCGACGGCGTAGGTCGTATCGATGAAATAACTCCAGGGTGAGAACAGTTTATGAATGGACGGCAGGTTCTGGGGGCGTTTGGCCAGCTCTAATTGCTTGGGTGCACAGACCATATATGCCCGTCCGCCGAGCCATCGGCCTCCTTTGATGAGGGAGCCGTCCGGATGTTTTTCGATGAATGCCGGGTCCCAGCTTTTGGCATCGCGATACATATCCTGGACGTTGTCATGAAGGCATGCCACGTATTCCAGGGCTTGAATATGCTCGATGGCGTCCGCCAGGCCCTTGTTGCCGCCGCACTCGGGATTAGCCGGTAGATTGTCAGGATGGCGACAGTCATATCCGCCTTCCGTCCAGCCACCAATTATAAATAGACAACGCTCGATACCCACGTCTTTCTTCAGGTGCTGAGCGATTTGGGCCGCCTCGTTGAATGTCCAACGAACTCTCACTGATTCCTCCTTTGTGCTTTCCTCGTTCATGCGGCGTGCAAGGCAGGTCCAGAGCTTGGCGTTCGCTGCACCTATCATCAGCTCGACATGCGGGTTACGAGTAATCTTCTCTCGCAATGTCGCCACCAGGCCTTGCTTTTCAACGTAGCGTCTATAGTCTGCAGCTATAGTATTGAAGTCGCCTTGGCCTAACGGCATCAGACGCAATGAGTTAGCGCTGCGACGAAGTTCGAGTGTCGCCGTAAGCCTTTGGCTATATCTTTTACCGCTGGGTCTGGTGCTTTGAAGTTCGGGGAACACATAAGCATTGTCCCAGGTTACGATTAGCGCTGAGCCGTCCTTGACGAAGCCGAGCATGTTCATGTGGCAGCCTTCGTAATCAGACGTGCCGAACACCCGCTTAAATGCCTTACCGCTATTGGCTGGAATCAGCAGCCCCTCGCGAGAAGGGACGATAGCATAACCACCCTCGATGTCGGTGATAGCCAACGCGTCATCAAGCATACGGACACTGCCATCGGTCTTGCCTTCATAACGAAGTTCCAGTGCGTTTCCTTCTTCAAGCAAAGCAAAAACCATCGTTGCCCCGTTTTTCTGATGTAGCCTCACAGAATTCTTGTCCATGGTCTGGATTTTCTGGAAGTTACCCTCGAGCCATGTTGCAGTGCCCGGATTGGCCATCCCTTCGGAGGGCCACTTAGCTCCCGAACGTTTATCCAGCAGGGCCCATCGGCCTGTTGCATCATCAACCTCAACCTTCAGCGAGTGACTTTCTAATCTTACGATATCAGCTTGAGTGCTCGCGGATATTAACAGTGCGAGCAGACAGATTAAAACGGGCTTACCCATAACTCTTCGTACTCGTCGATTTTTAGATTTCTTTATCTTTCTGCCGATTTCTTAGCCTTGTTCAATATCGCCCTTGCGCGGCGAGTTACATTTCTGTTTTTCGTGACTTTCATTACCTTCTGCATAGCATCGGCAACTTCACCGGGCTTTTGCTCGACGATCTTTTCACTGATTGCCACGGCCGCGAAGCTCGCCTCGTTTGTGGTTGCCGGGTCGTCCAGGTGCGCCATTGCCATCGATAGGGCCTCGGCCGCCGGTATTGTGCCCAGCACGCCGAGCAGAAGCTTCTTCTCTTCGTTGCGTTCAATCAGCACGGCTGCATTCTTGCACATCGCAAGTTTCTCCTCGGTCGGGAGATTCTCATCTCGAATCAGGCTAATATAGCCACGCAGGGCCGCCGTCTTGCGAGACGAATTCTGCGAGCCCTTGGCCAACGCGAGCAAGTCGGGCGCCGCGTCTGCGGTTTTCCAAGCACAAAGCACGCGGATGGCGGCGGCACGGACCTGGGCATTGGAATCATTGGCCGCTGAGCGTACAGCGTTAAGGGCGTCCGTTCCCCCAATGACGCCGAGGACGCGCAACAGGGCGTTTTTTTGTTCGGGGCGGGCCTGAACCAGCAGGCTGATAAGCTTCTCGCTGTATGATTGCGGATTGTCGGCTCTCATACAAACAGCACTCAAGGCCCGTTCAGCCGCTTCCAGGTCTTGCGAGGTCTCAAAACGCATGAGCAGATTGAGCAGCTCCGGCAATTCGGCGCCACTGCCCAACTCGCCCACTTTCCTCAGCGCAGCCGGACGGACTTCCGGGTCGGCGTCGACGGCGGCCTTCAGCAATGCGGGAATGCTTGTCGTCATTCGCCGACGTCCGATCAGCTCGAGCGCGGTGAGCCGTTGGCTGGTCTGGCTGCTATTGAGCATCGCCATCACGGCATCATCTGCCTGGCGACCCGGCAGGGCAGCAAGGCTTTCCTGGGCGGCTTGCGAAATATCACTGTCGGTATCGTTCAGCAATTCGGCCAGCACGGGCACTGCGGAAGAATGGCCAATTTCCGTGAGAGATTCAATGGCTGCGAGGCGAACGGATTTTTCGCTGTTCCCGGCCAAAGCGAACAGCGCCGGCGACGCCGATACATCGGCACGCTTGCCAAGTGTCTGGATAATTAGGATTTGATTGTCAGCGGGCAGCCGGTTCAACTCAGCGGTCAGCGCCTGGGTTACTTCGGCGTCCGGTAATTCCTGAGCGGTCTGTACGGCTGCGGAGAACATAATGTAGTCCTTGCTTCGCAAATGCTCACGAAGCAATGCGACGCCATCTTTACCACGGGCGAGGATTGCGCCGCGCAGGGCCCCGCCACGCACCTGGTGCGGTGCATCCAGCTTACGCAGCCGGTCGTAAATCTCGATGGCCTGGTCTTGACGTCCTTGAGCAACAAGTGCCTCGGCGCAACGGAACAAACCTTCGCAAAATGCGAGCTGATTGGCGGCAGAGACATTTGGCAGGGCACGCTGCAGCGCTCTGGTTGCGGGTTGATTACCGATTTTGCCGAGCGCCCTGGCTGCGGCCTGGGCCACTTGGTTATCAGGGCTCCGCAGCATTTTCGCCAGTGGCTCTACAGCCCTAACATCACGCCGTACGCCGATGCTGCCGATTACGCCGACCAGCGGCCGGCCTTTGAGTTTGCCGATCGCATCTCGCAGGGCCTCATCCACAGCCGGGTCAGGGATGGGCTCCAACCCGTAGCGGGCCATGTGCGAGAGTTTTTCGTCACCGAGCAGCGCGGCCAGGGGCGCGATGGCGTCTTTGGTTCCAACGATGGCTAATAAACGACAAGCATCGGCCTTTTCTTTATGTGGTGCGTCGGATTTGAGCACGGCAATAAGTTTGTCCACCTGCTGCTTGGTTGCCGGTACGACGGTTTGTCCGAAGGACTGCATCGCACAGGCGAGCAGCAGGGCAATGATGAGCGTATAGTTTATTTTTGACTTTGACATAGCTTTGTCTCCTTCCGGGTTTATATAATCCACGGCTCACGCATCGCGCGTGAACGCAAACGATTGGCTTCGGGGTCGTTGATGAATTCCTCTTTGACGGGGTCGTAACGCATGTCGCGTTTGAGCCACATGCAGATGTTGGCCGCGTGCACCGTAGTCATGGTCCGGTGCATCATTACCGGATTGGACACGGTCTGGCGGCGTGACTTTACGCAGTCTAAGAAATTTCGCACGTGGCTCATCGGGCGCTGGGTGCGGGCCATGTAGTTATAAACCAGCTTCCTGAAGTCGTCCATCCAGGCTGGATTTGAGACATCAGGTTTCGAATAACCGTCGGCCGCCGCGACCCATCCCTCGGTGCCTTCGTAGCGAACACCGCAAGATCCTCTCCAGATTTTCTTTTCCATGTCGCGTTCGAGGATCATCTGTATGCCGTTGGCAAACTTAGTGACCATTCCGTCGCCGCTCTCATTTTTTACATATTCGTATTCGATGGCTGCGGTGTCTGCCGCCCCAATCGCCACCTGGCACTGGGCGAAGGTGTGCGCGCCCCATTCGCCGATGCAACTGGTGTGGAAATCGTAATATCCCCGCCAGCCGCCTCGCGTGTAGGCGGAGTTATAAGGCCTCCAGGGACACGGACCCAGCCACTGGTCCCAGTCGACTTCTTCTTTTGGCGGCATCGGTTGTGCCGGCAGCCACTCGTGGCTCATTTCGGCCGCATCCCAAGGAGCAATGTGGGCCCGAACCGTGTGTACCTTGCCGAGCCGGCCGAGACGGAGCATCTCGTTGCAGAACGTAAAGTTTCCCTCGCTGAGCCGTTGCGTTCCGGTTTGATAGATGCGGCGATAGCGATTCGCGGTTTCCACAACCGCCCGGCCTTCCGCAATGGTCATGCACGACGGCTTTTCGGAATAAACGTCCTTGCCTGCCCGCATCGCCATTATGGAAGCCAGGGCATGCCAGCGGTCGCCTGTGGTGACCAACAGCGCGTCGATGTCCGTGCGCTCGGCCAGGAACTCCGGCGTGTTGTGGTATATGCGGCAATCCTTGTTGCCATACCGTGTGTCCACTATTTGTTTGACGGCCTCGGCACGTTTTCTCTGGGGGTCGCAGACTGCGACAAATTGCACGTCCTTCTCAGGCATCATCCAGCGCAGGTCGTGCGAGCCGCGGTTGCCGATGCCGATGCCTCCGAGCACAATGCGTTCGCTCGGGGGCACCTTTCCGTCGCGGCCCAATGCCGAGGCTGGAACGATGTACGGCACCGTCGCCAAAGCCGCCGCGCGCTTTAAAAATGCACGCCGCGTAAGATTCAAATTCTTCTTTAACATGACAATCTCCTAATTTATTTGATGAGTTGTGTTCACTAAAACCTTTCATTTAGGGCAAAAGCCAAACCTGGTTGGCTGCCTTGTCCTCAATCCTGAAGGCTTCGAATCATAGCTGATAAGATTAAAAATTCTACCCTGTTGAAGATTGGGAGTCAATACAATTCGAAAAAAATAACTGTCTCAAATATTGTTGGACAGCAATGGTCATCATAAGGGCTTGAGATTTCGAGAGATAGTGCTATGATAATGATTATGATGACGTTCTATTCGTTGCATTAGGGATTCTAAAATGAGCAGGTTAATTCACATCGCTTTGATTCTGTGTTTGTTCACGTCCGGCCTCGGGCGTGGCTCCACGGAGTTTGTCAGGGTCGAAAGGCTATCAGAACGTGTAATCCTTGGCTACTGGCTGGGGACAGGCAGGTGTAATCTCGTTGCTGTAAAATCGCAGAAAGGCATGGCTATTATCGATACGGAGATGTCACCACGTATCATGGCGCCGATTAAGGAAAGGATTGAAAAGGCGCTTGGGCGTGATGATTGGGCGTATGTCATCAATACACATGCCCATATACATCATGCAGGCGGAAACTGTCTGTTCAAAGACGCGGTGATTATCGGCCACGACAATTTGCCTGAGGACATGCAGTGGCTTATCCAGAAGCAAGTGGACGAGACCTGGAAACGCAAGGAGCTTGATAATAATGCCGAGACCATTCGTAACCTGCAGGCTATGCTACCGAAGGTCGCAGGCAGTCGACTGCAAACCAGGAGGATACAAGGCGAAATCAAGTTCTTTCAGTTAAACACCCAAGACATAGAGGAAGGTTTTGAAGTGGTCAAGCCGACTGTTACGTTTTCCGATAAATACACGCTTGAGCTTGGAGACCTTCGGCTGGAGATGGTCTTTTTCGGCAAAGGGCACAGTCTGTCCGACATTCTGATATATATCCCTCAGGAGGGCGTGCTGGTCACAGGTGCTATCGTTTATCAACGCGGCCACCTGCCCGGAATAACTGAAAATGCGGAATTGAAGGACGTGCACCGTTACATCGCCGTGCTTAACGATTTTCTCGAAGAAGGAGTAAAGCTCAATTATGTGATTGCTTCCCACAGCTTTCCGCTTGCACGCAGGGACCTTAAATATGTCCGGGATTATTACCAGACGATGCTCGATGGGATTTGCTCAGCCCAGCGGGAAGGCTTGACACTTGAGCAGGCCAGGGAGCGTTTCGCCGTGCGTAAGAAGTTCCCCCGCTTCTTTCAGAGGCAATCCGCCCAATGGTCTAAAGCCAAACAGGACCGCAACATTAATGTTCTATGGAACCTCCTGAAAGAGGCGGACCAGCAATCGAAAAACTAAGCAATTCACACAAAATACTCTTCATGGGCGATAAAATTTTGCAAAAGGAAAATTTCTACTTGCATTTCCCCCTCCTACAACGTAATTTACTACCGACGTGCGGGCATTCCTTGAGTTTAACCATCGGAGCTATTTATAGTATAGTAAGTAAAACATATAAGCAGTAGACAAGCATCTCTTGTGTTGATTAGGTCGTAATTTGCAATTTATAAATAGTAGGGCTATATCATGGCGCGTTTCCTAATCACTACTGGTCCATATCCTGGACATGTAGCACCGACTAAACCGATTGCCCAAAAACTGGTTGAACGTGGTCACGAGGTTTTATGGATCACGGGCCGCAAGTACAAAGATAGAATTGAAACTACCGGCGCAAAATTTCATCCTCTCCCGAAAAAAAGTGATCCGAATGGGATGGAAGTCTATGATTGGCATCCGGAATTGAAGAAACTGAGAGGACTAGCTCAGATCAAATTTTGGCTAAAGCACGTTTGTGTAGATTCTTTCTTACGAGACATTAAAGTCATTGACACAATCCTGACGGATTTTACAGCCGATGTACTTGTTGGTGATCCAATGGCCTTCGCCCTTATGTTCAGGTCACAAATGGGAGGTCCACCCTTCGCAGTCATCTCTCTCTTGCCTTTGTCCTTGCCAAGTCGAGACACGGCGCCATGGGGTTTGGGTTTATTGCCTGGAAGAAACATCATCACGAAAACCCGAAACCGACTTCTCAACTTTCTGATCTACCGTGTCCTGCTTCGGGACGTAACTACATATACAAATAAAGCGCGACGCGAAATTGATGCAGCGCCACTAAATGGCTCACTTTTTGAAGCCGGCTGGAAGATACCTTCACTAGTTATGCATATCTCTACACCTGCTTTCGAATACCCACGCAGCGATCAACCTGAGAATTTCCATTTCATTGGGCCGGTTTTACCTGAACAAGACTACGCATTTCAACCTCCACCTTGGTGGTCTGATTTGAAAGATCCAGAGCCAGTGATCCTTGTCAATCAAGGGACTTTGGCTAAGAACCTCGATGACCTGATCGTTCCGACGATAGAAGGATTGAAGGATCAAAAAATATTGGTTGTTGCTGTTCCAGTTAAAGAGGGTCAGTTGCCAGAACTTCCAGCTAATGTGCGTTCGGATCCATTCATCCCGTTCGATCATTTACTTCCTCACGTCGACGTGATGGTAACAAATGGTGGATACGGAGGAACGCAATGGGCCCTGGCACAGGGCATTCCGTTGGTGGTTGCTGGTGAGACCGATGACAAAATGGAGGTCGCCGCGCGGGTAGAATGGGCGGTAGCCGGTATCAATCTGAGGAAGCAATGCCCTTCGCCCGAGGAAATTCGAGACGCCGTCAAGGAAGTACTCGTTAACCCTGTCTATCGTGAGAACGCGAGACGTATTCAATCCGATTTCGCCAAGTATGATGCCCCAACACGAGCAGCCGAATTACTTGAAGCTCTGGCTAAAAGTGAGCTGGGCCAATAACGAATAGCCTATTGATTCACTCGTGAAGTATGGAAAACCGCTCAGCCGTGCCAGAGCTACGGTTCGGCAGGCTAATTTTAATAGACACTTTACTCTCGAAACATTTCCCTTACTGCCGGTTTAGCCGGATATGCGTCTGTCTTTCTCCCGCACACTCAGCACTTATCTTCATCAGATTTCCGCACAGCCCAATAATCCATCTTGGCAATTTGTAAAAAGGTCACGTAGTACTTTTCGTTAGCGAAAAGTACTACGTGCTTTCTTTAAAAAACGCGGCAAGGTGTGATGTGCCGGGCACACTACGAGATTAGTTGCGAAATTAGAGAAAACTACGCAGCCGTGTCAGCCCGCTGCGACGCATCGCGGCGAGAGTTACAGCTCGGCAGGCTATTTTTAATAGACATTTCACTTCCAGAACATTTTCCTAACTGCCTGTTTAGCCGGATATTGGTCTGGCATTCTTCAGGTGTGCACTTTTGTGGTTTGTGCTTTTATAATGTTTATTGTAATGCAGGTGCCTCGGCTGTTTTGCCAACAGCCGAAACATCCTCACTTGTGTTGAGCAGCGTCCGGAAGATGTCGAATACCGTTACTAAGCCCTGCACTTTTCCCTGTTCGTCGACCACGGGTAAACCACGCCCACCAAACCGGCACATATTTTCTATTATTGTCGCCAGCGGTGCTTCCGGCCTTACCGTGCGGACAGGCCTGCTCATTATCCATTTGAGTTGGATTTGAAGCGTAGCATCATCCGAAGGGCCATGCCATTTCGCAAATATCGGCCGAAGATAAATACTGGTTGCTCCCGTTATATCAGACTTCGATACTATCCCTTCCAGTGTCCCGTCCTTGCCCATCATTATATAGCCGCTATCCTGCTGCTGCATTTTTGTAAGAGCCTGCTGTACGCTCTCGTCGGGACTTGCCCAGACCACATCTTTTTGCATAACGTCTTTTGCACATACTGTTGATGAAACGCTGATATGTGCAGGGCTCCCGCCTTGTGGGGTCCCCATTGTGGGTTTGCCGGACTCGCCCGAAGGGACAGTCATTGACTGGGTCAACTTTTGGATGGCTTCGGAAACTACACCCTTGGCGGATACTTGGCTCTGGTCAGGTGCAGTTGTTTTTTCTTCGGTCTCGGTTTTTTCTTCAGGCTCAGTCTTTGTTTTTTCTTTGGCTTCGTCCTTTTTTTCAGCTTGGGCTTTTGGCTCTACTACAGCCTCGACTTTGACTTCCGTTTTCTCTTCTACTACTTTGGTTTTTTCTTCGGCTTTGGCTTTTGGCTTTTCAGTGGCCTCAGCCTTTTGTTCTACTGCTTCGGTTTTTTCTTCGGCTTTGGCTTGGGGTTTTGCTTCGGCCTTTTCTTCGGCATCAACCTTGGCTTTTGCATCAGCCTCTGACTCAACTTTTTCTTCACTTTTGGTTTCGGTTTTGGCTTCTGCTTCGGGCTTGCCCTTCTTGCCTTCCGCTTCGGTTTCGGCTTCTGTTTCGGGCTTTTCTTGCTTGTCCACTGCTTCGGCCTCTGGTTTAGCTTCATCTTCGGGTTTTGTCTTTTCTTCGGCCTTGGTTTTTTCTTCTGTTTGTGATGTTACCATTTACTATGCCCCGTTTTTTTCTTGCTAAAAATTACTCTTTGGCACCCTTCCAGACTTCGAAGTCTCTATTTAGATAATATGTATGTTTTTCGATAGATTTTTGAGTGTACTTTAGTTAAAAGTGAGAAATGAATGGATGGAATCAATTATTTATTCGCTGTTCTTTGATAAATACTTCAAGGCTCGGTTGATGAGAGCTTTATTTTTTACCTGATAGTACTTTCATACAATGTGAAATAGTACTTTAAAGGGCCTGTATGAATTTGTCTCGAAAACACCGGATTTTTCTTGACGGCGATTAAGCAGTTTAGTATAAGTATAGTTGGTGGATTCTGGGTGTTATTTGTCCTCTTCGCGTGTGGAATCTTTATGGTTTTTCGATAGAGGAGGAGTTGTGGAGTATTATGCGAGGTACAGAGTTGAAATTAAGACTCTGTGCTCGCACCCCTTTGTCTGCTGTCGCAGACAGCAAAGGGGATAACGCGAGTACAGGTGCTTTGCGGTGAAGATATTTTAACATTTCAATAAACATTCTGTTATTCACTATTATTTTTCTAAGGAGAACCGGTTATGTGTAGGCAATTGATTTGTTTAATATTATTTTTATTTGTTTCGCATAGTGCTATGGCCGATTACGTCCTGATAAGCGGCTCGAATGACGTCAATGGAAGTACGCAGTCAATTATTCGTTACAGAGATGATTTTGTAGTCGTCTGGGAGAGGTCACCTGCAGCAGGAACACCTGAGCCTTTGGTCAATGATGTGTTAATCAATCCGCTCGAATCCATGTATGGTGGTGGAGATGTATATACCACCCACTACGGCTTCGAGCCTCCTGACGGTCTGGTCGGAAAACATTTTGATTGGGAGACCGGAGATTACATTGGACGTCCGGTTCCCTCGTCATTAGAAGACGGCCAGGCGGATGGTACGGGCACTTACACACCTCGAGGTAACGTATTACAAGACATTCAGTTTGGCCATGACTATAACGGTGACGGCGTTGATGATTTGTGGATTGCCAGAAGGGATTTTTTTGAAATATATGATGGGACAACTTTAGATAGAACAGGCGATGACGGTGTGGCAGATATATTGACTTGGCTTGATATCCCGGATAGTGTTGAGGGTACTCGGGATGGGACCGGTGCTTTTGGATTTTGTTTTGGGCTCGATGTTACAGGCGATGGAGTCGGCGAGTTGTATGCAATGAGAGGCATTAACCAATCAACGGGCAGCAGACTGAATATCTGGGACCCGGTCACGATGACTCAAATAGCTACCTATAATGCCGATGGGATTAGGGACAACACATATATGATTCTTGGCCCTGATGTTAATGACGACGGCCAGCAGGATTTGTGGGTCGCGGATTCGCGAAGCCACCGGATTCGCGCACTCGATTGCGCCACTGGTGAAGTTGTTGCTGATGAAGTAAGTCTGGCGGATGCGAGTAATCCGAATACGGATGTTACCCTTCGATATCCATCGCATATAAACGATGGTCCTGACGGTTCTATTCTGGTTACTACGCGGTTTGCTACGTCGCTTGATCCGGACTGGACTGGCCCTTCGGATATTGTGGGCGGTGATTTACTGAAGATAGTATGGGACCCGGAAAATCAGCGGGGACTTGTAACTCTGCTGTTTGAGCACAGCCGAAGGTTAAGTGGCGTCGCATACAAGCCAATTGACCTGAAAAAAGCTCATTTTGCTTTCCCTGTAGATAAGGCCAAAGATATAACGAGGGATGTAGTTCTTAGCTGGACACCGGGATTGAATGCCGGTAAGTATGATGTGTATCTGGGAAATGATTTCAACGATGTTAACGAAGCAAGCATAGCTGAACCGCGTGGTGTCTTGGTAAGTCAAAGCCAGGACGATGCTGCTTATGAACCCCCAGACATCCTCGAATGGGACCGAACATATTACTGGCGGGTCGATGAAGTCAATGATGCTGAACCGGATAGTCCGTGGAAAGGCAATGTCTGGAGCTTTACTACCGCCAATTATATTGTCATTGAGGATTTTGAGGACTACAACGACTACCAGCCCAACACGGTATTTGATACCTGGATTGATGGATATGATGACCCAGCGAACGGTTCCACTTCAGGTTATCCTGACCCGGCCTTTTTCTCCGGGGAGCATTACCTGGAGGATGAGATTGTTCACGGCGGTAATTGGTCGATGCCGCTGTTCTACGATAATACTGCCGGTCTCTCTGAGGTAACTCGGACGTTGACTTCTTCTCTGCGTGACTGGGCCCAGGATGGATTTGTTACATTGTCGTTGTGGTACTATGGTGATGCTGCTAATGCTGCTGAGCCGATGTATGTTGTTCTCAATGGCAGTGGGGTAGTCGCTCATGATAATCCAGATGCAGTACAGTTAGATCAGTGGACCGAATGGACAATCGACCTGCAGACATTAGCAGACCAGGGCGTGAACCTTGCCAATGTTAATACGATTGGTATCGGCTTTGGTAACAGGAACAACCCAGTAACTGGCGGTTCAGGTACGATGTACTTTGACGATATTCGGCTGTATCAGCCGGCTCCAGAGCGGGAACCGGCACCTTAAGCTAAGATTTAAGTGTCCCCCATTGCTTCTGCCGTAAGGCATCCTGTGGACTTCGGATTGCAAAGCAAGATACGGGGGCGAGGTTAATGTAACAGTCGCCGCGGAGCCCAGTTAGGGTAGATTTGGTCAATTCAGGGCTTATATCGAACGATTCGGTATAAGCCCCTTTTACTTGACTCTGCCGAAATGCAGCGGATTTCGCCCGGAGCGAATCTTTAAAAATCTTGTTAATTTCTCGACAGAAGAGGTATGAAATTGTAAGAATTACCAATTTGAAGCTCTAAGGCAGCCTGTCTCAGCCATTTTTGGGCCGCCAATACCGAAAAAATTCAATGGCATAACCGTTTTTTATAAAACAGTCATCAAGCCTGCATTTTGTGCATCAGCGCTTGGCTCTGCGGCACTGATAGAGATACGATAGTTTTGTTTTTATCCGGTGTAGGCTTATCTGTTAGCAAGATTTCGAGAAAACATCAGCCGGATAATATCATAATTGGGGGTATTTATATCCGCTTTCGCACCTCGTACATCGTTGTCGTTAGAGAGGTTGCCCAAAAGGGACGTTTGTACATTTAGTTTTAGGCTTTTGCTGAAAAATGTTATAACTCCTTGTTGTAAAGATGGTTACGACGTTTTAGAGGGGATTTTGAGAATGAGTATTTTTTATAAAAAATTTGGAAAATTGCAAACTTTTTGACCAAGTCTGAAATGGGGTATCTGAAGGACTTGACTTTTCGTGATTTTAGGGCTTGACAAACAGCGTTATTTGTGTATCATTGATGTTTGATGCCTTGATTTATAGTTTGCGGACAAAGGCTGATAAGAATATAAGAGTATAAGTTGACAGGTTCCAATTTTTTCAATTTTTTTCATAAAAAAGCAATAAAATTCTTGACGTAACATCGGCCAATCTGGTATAAATATATTTGGCAATGTCTTTACGGACCTTAGGTAAGGCTTTGCTGATTCTAAACAGCCGAAGTATGGAAGCTTTATAGTTTTCCAAATAGAGGAGGAGCTATGGGTTATTGTGCGAGGCACATGAGCCGTAATAGGGGCTTGGTGTTTCGTAGTCAAGCATTTCACATTTCAATTAGCAGCTCATTTTGGGCTTTTGTAAGGAAGGAGGTAATGTTAAGTCGCACACAATTTTCCTGGGCAGATATCGTGTGGCGACAGTTGAATTTATTGTCGGTCGCTTTGGTGCGTAGCCAAAGCATAATTCAGAATTATTGTAATTGTTTTGGAGGAGAATTATTATGTTTAGGAAATTGATTTTTTTAATTTCTCTTGTTTTAGTGCTGGCTCTGGTCGGTACAAATGTCGCCTTCGGGACCGTTACCGCTATCGAGATCCCGGTCGCTGTCGATTCTGATGATGTTGAAGAGGCACCTGATGGCAGTATGTACCTCGACAGCAGTGACCTGGAGTTCATGTACGATAACGACGTAACCAATCCGGATGACTTGCAGGTAGTGGGTATCCGCTTTGTGGATGTCCAGATTCCAAAGGGCGAGAACATCCTAAGCGCGGTTGTGCAGTTTGATGCCGATGATGTGGATGATGAAGAGCACGTCGGCGAGGCGTATGTTATCATCGAAGGTGAACTGGGTGCGAATCCCGGAACGTTTGAAGATATAGCCAATAATGTCTCGGCGAGGGCCAGGACTGCAGCGCAAGTAGCATGGGGCCCCGAACACTGGTCTGAACAACATGCGAAATATATGACTCCAGACATTGCCGGCATCATCCAGGAGATAGTCAATCAGGATGATTGGGCTGCGGGCAATGCGTTAGTGTTGATCTTTAGCCAGGACCCGGACAATGCGTCAACGGGGGTCTTAGAAGCCGAAGCTTTCCCGGACAACGCAACGGAAAATATTGACCGAAGGGCGACACTGATTGTAGAGTATGGCGAGCCGGTACTCGTGGCCGTTGATCCCACCCCTGCTGATGGCGCTGTTGGGGTAGTAGATTCAACGCTGCAGTGGACCCCTGGCGATACGGCTGTTTCCCACATGATATATCTGAGCACAGACGAGACAATCGACGAATCGGACTTTCTTGCCGAAACGGATTTGTCAGTATATTTCGCAGCCTTAGAGCCGGGGACGACCTATTATTGGCGAGTCGATGAGGTCGAGGCTGAAGTACCCACAGACTGGAGCAATTGGGAGATAGAGGTTATTGGAGCCGTCGTAAACGAGGGTGCAGTCTGGAGTTTCACGACGATGACTATTGAGGCTCATAAACCGAGCCCATCTGACGGCGCTGAGTCGGTAAGCCTTGATGCCAAGCTTAGCTGGACGGCCGGTAAGGATGCGATTATGCACGATGTTTACTTCGGCACAGATAAAGAGGCTGTAGCGGCTTCAGATCCGAGTACGTTTATGGGTAAGATAATGGAGACATCGTTTGACCCCGCTCCGCTGGAGAAGGGCAAGACGTACTACTGGAAGGTCGATGAGTTTGCTGTTGTCGCAACGAATCCGGGGCCTCTCTGGAGCTTCACGACAGAGGTGCCGTCGGCCTCCGATCCGGTTCCACAAGACGGAGAAGAAGATGCCGTGCAGGCAGTGGTCCTTTCCTTTAGTCCCAGCGTGAAGGCTGCCGAGCATGACCTATACTTAGGCGATGATGCCGATGCGGTAGCCGCTGCCGATGTCAATACACCTGACATCTACCTTGGCAGGCAAGCCGAAACCAGCTTAGATGCTGGGGAACTGGAATGGGGCAAGACTTATTACTGGCGTGTTGACGAAATCAACGACCTCGCTGAAGGTTCACCGTGGAAAGGCGCGGTCTGGAGCTTCACGACTGCCGACTTCTTAATTATCGACCTTTCGGAGACGGTCCTTGACTATGACAACAGTGCTGAGCCTTTCACCACTGAGGTTTCGTGGGATACGCCGCAGGACTTGACAGTTAATGGAGTTACGGACCTGATGTTCAGGTTCCAAGGCGCACCGGGTCCTGAAGGCAGTGTGAGCTTAGACGAGGCGACCGGGACCTATTCGTTAACTGGTTCGGGGGCTGACATCTGGGGTTCATCGGATCAGTTCCACTATATGTACAGGGAGCTGTCCGGCGATGGTTCAATTATCGCACACGTTGTCGATAATGGCACCGGCTCAAACGCCTGGGCCAAGGGTGGCGTGATGATTCGTGAGACGCTCGATGCGGACTCCAAACACTCGATAATGGCACTGACAGGCGGCGAAGGCGGCGGCATAACGTTCCAGGGCCGTCCGGTGACCGGCGACCGCTCCAACAGCATGCATGGGGATATCACGGCGGAACCGCCTTATTGGGTAAAACTGACGCGCGAAGGCAACACGATTACAGCTTACTCTTCTGCCGACGGTGTTGATTGGGCGCTATTCACGGACACAGCGACGGACGGCGATATAACGAACCCCATTGACGTCGAGATGGCGGATCCCGTCCTGATCGGTCTATTCGTTACCTCACACGCAGCCGGCGAGAAGCGGACATACACGTTCGACAGTGTCAGTACTACAGGTAAAGTGAGTTCTGCTGCTGTGAATCAAGACATTGGCATACCCTCCAATTCTGCCGAGAAGCTGTACTTGGCAGTAGAAGATGCTTCCGGCGCCCTTGGCGTGGTAACCCATCCAGACCCGGCAGCCACACAGATTGATCAGTGGTGGACCATGAAGGTTCCGCTCCTGGCCTTCAGTGACGCAGGCGTGAATGTGGCAGATGCCAATAATCTGTACATTGGTGTAGGCGACGTAGATAACCCGATGGCCGGTGGTTCCGGCACAATCCGCATCGATAACATCAAAGGCGTCAAGCCGATCGTCATCCTGGAACCGAATGATGTTACCGCACCAGGTGACAACGTCAGGGGCATTCCGACAGGACTTCCATGCGGTGGTGATCCTTCTGCTAATTATTCGCCCTGTGGTGAACTGCCTCCTTTGGTGATCGATGATGACAGCACGACGAAGTATCTGAATTTTGGTGGAAATTTTGACCCCAATGAAGAACCTTCAGGTTTCAAGATTACACCGCTTGCCGGTCCGACCATCGTTACGGGACTGACTTTCACCACAGCGAATGACGCGGAACCGCGTGATCCGGTTGCATACGAACTCTACGGTTCTAATGCGGGCATCGAAGGGCCGTATAATTTGATTGCCAGTGGTGATATCGTTGATTTCAACGATGAAGTAGCTTGGCCTCGCTTTACAATGAACGCAACGCCGATTACATTTGATAATGCGACAGTGTACAAGCACTATCAAGTTCTGTTCACGGCCATTCGAGATGCCGCAAACGCGAATAGTATGCAGATTGCAGAAGTCGAGCTAATAGGTGTCACCGAAGACGTACTGGTTGATATCACCGCACCAAGTAATACCATCTATGGATGGCCGAGCGATGGCGATTGGTCCGGCTCGGAATCACCTCTAAAGGCGCTCGATGATAACATCCAGACGAACTATCGGCATAAGAAAGGCGAGGATCAGCCCACTGGTCTCCTGGTAACACCATCAAAGAAGAAAGTTGTTAATAGGCTGATTTTCACCACAGCAGGTGACGCTCCGGAACGAGACCCAGTTGCATTTGAGCTCTATGGTTCTGATCAAAGCATAACTGGGAAATGGACGTTGATTGCCAGTGGTAAAATTGACGATTTCAACCAGGAAACTCCGTGGCCGCGTCTCACAAAGAACGAAACGCCAATTATGCTTGATAATGATGTAGCGTATAAGCACTATAAACTTATGATCACGGCCGTTAGAGACCCTGGAAGTGCGGATAGTATGCAGTTCGCTGAACTTGAGCTAATTGAGGCTCTCAAGTAATAACTCTGAGCCCAACGAGCTCGATAATGTTGGCTTAGGGTTGATGATGTTTACGGGTTTGGGGGCACGTGGAGTGTCCCCAAACCCTTTCTATTTAGGTATCCAAGAAGATGGGATGATATTTAAAGATACTTTCCATCAGCGGCTATCGATACGACGAAATGGACGGTTGTCGATGGAGCCACGGTGGGGAGTGTTGATGTGGGTGAGCCTTCTCGGAGGTGTTCTTTTTAAAGTACCTCGAAGCTTGGATTGGGATAAGGAATTCCGAGGGTAATTAGGAAGTTAGTCTTGCCGAACAAGATTGAACTTGGGGCTGTAAGTTTAGAGCTTACAGCCCTTTTTTATGTTCGCTTCGCTATGCTCATAATGACATGTGTATTGCGTAACCCGAAGTTCGCGGGTAAAATGGATTGGGGAATTGAATGGACAGTTAAGGCTCGGATTCAAAGGGATGCTTGAATTCATTACGGACAGAGATATATACGAAAAAGTGATTTGCGGACGAATCGGAGAAGCTCGCAAGTTCGTCTGGATAGCAACGTCCGACTTGAAAGACCTCTATGTGGAAAAGGCCGGCGGGATGGTGCCGTTTCTTGAGATTTTGTCCGATTTGGTTAGAAGTCACGTCGAAATAAGACTGCTGCACGCCAAAGAGCCCGGGCCAGCTTTTCGAAAGGATTTCGATAAATACCCAAACCTTATAAAGGGAATGGAACGAATCTTGTGCCCGAGAGTTCATCTTAAAGCCATGATAATTGATGGGGGCTTTGCTTACAGCGGCAGTGCCAATCTTACCGGTGCCGGGATGGGGGCAAAGAGTGAGCACAAGAGAAATTTCGAGGCCGGCATTATTACCGACGAGGAAAAAATAGTCGGTAAAATTATGGAGCAGTTTGACAATATCTGGAGTGGAACCCACTGTAGGTCGTGCGGCCGAAAGAAATTTTGCGCAGACTACAAAGACATTTTACTTTGATGGAAGCTGCGATTTTGGTGGTTATGTGACCTAAAAGATGATTGCTTATGTTAATCAAAAGGGCCAAGTTCGTTGTCCATCAGGTTTTTTCCGAGAGATTTCGTGCCAAAACTTGGCACCGACTTCACTCCGGGTGCAAAATACGAGATAGTATAAGGGACGACTTTTGCTTGGTATTCGTTCATGCCCAATGTGTGGATACCCAAGATTTTGTTTAAGTCGCTGCACATAAAATTTCCTTAACTCCTCAACCCGATTGTCCGGAGGAGCATTGTCCAAAACAGACCGCCAGTCAGAACCCAGCCCCAAGTGACGATCCAGCTTCGAATTTGGATCACTGTAGTAATAGTGTTTCCAATTGCGCAATATATCTAACCTATCGGGGAAAAATATTATGAGATCAGCTTTTTTTGACGCAAGCACTCTTAATGTTCCGAAGTCGATCTGTAAGCCATATGGATCAAGAAAAACTAGCGATAAAGTTCCATAAGGTATCTCTTTTGCAATGTCATGAACCTTTTCATTGGCATCACCTTTTAAGATTTGTGAATCCGGTCTTTTGATGGTTATTCTTTTCTCAAGAGCCTGATACTTTTTAGGGTCTAATTCACAAAGATGGAGTCTATTGAATGGTTTAGGGGCATATACTGCAATCATTGGTGAACCCCAACGCAGTTCCTGAGAACCTCGTATCCTCTCAATTCCAGCGCCAGCGAAGAGATCAATATAATGCAGGCCTTTCCATTTCCCCTTCATTGCTGTAGTAAAGATATCAATATACTTCATTAAGAAGTAATGCTTATCGGACGACTGCTTTCCAACTGTTGGAATATATAGACCATCATTTGAGAGCGATGGAAGGTTGAACATAGGTCAGTTCCTTTGATTTCAAAATATCCGGCGTTTGGCTCCACATGCGGCCGTCCAGTGTTCGCCCATTTTTTTTCTTGTTTATACCTCCCCATTGTTTGAAAAAGAAGGGAACGTCAGCATCAAGACATTGGTCGCGGATATCAATGGCCCATTGGGGTCTCATTGGTCTTGAGTTTGGACCGGATTCACCGCCAACTATAACCCAATCGATGCCTTCGAGGTCAATATCGGGAATTGGGCCCAAGAGTGGTTCAAAGGAAATAAATTTTATCACAGCGGGAGTTTGTCGAAGGTCGTCTATGCGGAATCCGCAATCGGCATTCTCGACAGTAACTCCCATCCAAACGTTTTCCGGCCAAATGAGCCTGGAGCTTAGCTCCAGCAAACGGCCGGAACGTTTCGTTAATATCTGAAATCGGTGATGAGATGCCCGGCGCATAACGTCAAAAACTTTTAAGATGAAATCAAAAGGAATATCTTTATGAAAAAGGTCGCTCATAGAGTTTACAAAAATTGTACGATGCTTCTTCCAGCGTAAAGGTATTTCGAGGGCATGGTGATGGAGCGTCACGCGAAAACCATTGGCGTAGTTGGGACTACCCGCAGCTTTTAATCGCAAAGCCATACGTTCCGCATAGCAGTTCTTGCAGCCTGCGCTTATTTTCGTACAGCCGGTAACCGGGTTCCAAGTGGATTCGGTCCATTCAATTTTTGAGTTCTGAGCCATTTAGCCTCCACAACAAAGTCCATCATAGAAGAAAGATAACACCCAAAAGCGGAAAATCAAGAGATTTATCAGGCCCTTTCGAAGTTCGGTGTTAGATTTTTGAGATTGTCACCGGATTAGCGGGTGTTTATACTTTCCGATATGCTGAAAAAGGTATTAACTTTTTATACGAAGTATTTTGCGGTATGGGTGATTGTGTTTGGGGTGGTGGCGTATCTGGTTCCAAAGCCCTTTGTGGCGTTGAGGGATTATATGGATTGGTTCTTCGCCCTTACGATGTTCGGGATTGGGGCGGTATTGCAAATCGAAGATTTCAAACGGATCGCACAAAAGCCGATTATCGTTTTAATCGGCTCGGCTGCACAGTTTAGTATTATGCCGTTAGGGGCGTTTGCGCTGGCGAAGCTGTTTGGATTGCCACCTGAGATTGCAGTTGGATTGATACTGACCGGCTCGGCGCCAGGGGCGATGGCGAGTAATGTGATGAGCTATATAGCGAAAGCGGATACGGCATACTCCGTTTCGCTGACAACTGTTTCCACGCTGTTGTGTCCGCTGTTGACGCCGGGTTTGACATTCGTCTTAGCGAGGTCGAGACTGGAAGTTCCTTTCTGGGAAATGATGTTCAGTGTCATCAAAATGGTGATAGTGCCGTTGTTTGTGGGGTTTGGAGTTAGGCATTACTTCAAAGAGAAAATTGAGAAGATTTCAGAAATATTTCCGGCGATATCGGTTACGTTTATCATATTTATCTGCTCATTAGTGATAGCGCTCAATAAGGAGCGCCTGGCACAGGTGACAGGGCTGGTTCTGGCCTCGGCGGTGATTCTGAATATTTATGGGATGCTAAGCGGCTATGGTGTGGGCTCAGCTTTTCGGATGGAGGTGCGGCGAAGGCGGACTCTGGCGATTGAGATTGGGATGCAGAACGCCGGCTTAGGGACGGTCCTGGCGTTGAAACATTTCGGCGAAAAAGCGGCGATACCGGCGGCAATTTTTGTATTTATCTGTATTATTACAGCGTCTGTAATGGCGGAGCTCTGGCAGAAAAGGCCGAGCGAAATAGAAGTAATGTAAGAATAAAATATTATATATTAGTGGAAGGCTGTTGCATTCTGCTGATATAAATACTATAATTTGACTTTAGTTTTGGCATTGGTAAGTTTGATGGGCAGTCTTGTTTGGCTGCCTTTAAGTTTGTATGCGAGAGAAGATTTTGAGGAGTTTATGGTATGGGTTGTAATCTGGCGATTGCAGGAGTAACCGGTGCGGTTGGACAGGAATTTCTGAAAATCTTGGAAGAGCGTGATTTTCCGTTTGACTCCTTGAAAATGTTGGCGAGCAGCCGGTCGGCCGGCAAGAAATTCAAATTCAAAAGCAAAGAATATGTCGTTGAAGAGCTGACGAAGAAGAGCTTTAGTCGCGTTGATATTGCGTTGTTCAGTGCCGGTGCAGCGCGGAGTAAAGAGTTTGCGCCCGCTGCGGTCGAAGCCGGTACGGTCGTCGTTGATAACTCCTCGGCATTCAGGATGGACCCTGATGTCCCGCTGGTTATACCTGAAATAAATCCGCAAGTAATTAAAGAGCATAAAGGCATAATCGCCAATCCGAACTGCTCAACAATTATCGGTATCGTACCGGTCTGGCCTCTGCATAAGGCCAATCCTGTCAAACGGATGGTTGTGAGCACTTACCAGGCGTCCAGCGGGGCAGGACAATCAGCGATGCTTGAGCTGGAAAATCAGACGCGTGAGGTTTTGGCCGGGAAGGAGCCGACCTGTAAGGCGTTCAAGTATCAAATAGCGTTTAACGTGTTCAGTCATGACTCGGCGCTCGGGCCGAACGGATATAATCTGGAAGAGATTAAAATGGTCAACGAGACCAGGAAGATTTTCGACTGTGCTGAGATTGCAATTACCTGTACGTGTATTCGTATCCCGGTGTTCCGGGCGCACTGTGAGAGTATCAACCTTGAGTTCACCGAGGCGATTACGCCTGACCAGGTCAGGGACCTTTTGAGCACCGCGCCGGGGGTTTCCGTACTGGATGACCGCGAAAATAACCGGTTCCCGATGCCAATCGATGCTTCGGGCAGGGATGATATCTTTGTTGGCCGAATCCGGCAAGATGAGTCTATGCCTGAGAACCGCGGCATCAATATCTGGGTCGCCGGCGACCAGTTGCGAAAAGGCGCAGCTCTAAACGCCGTTCAGATTGCTGAGAAACTGCTTTAATCGGTAATAATGGCCGTTCGCAATATAAAACTCACCGTGCAATACGACGGCAGCCGATATCACGGCTGGCAGACACAGCCGGGGAAAAGAACCATCCAGGGTGAGCTTGTCGAGGCCGTCTCAAATCTTGTCGGTGTCCGAACTTACGTCCACGGTGCAAGCAGGACCGATGCCGGCGTAAGCGCTCTCGGACAGGTCGCACTATTCGAGATTGATTCTCCCATCCCCACGGAGAACTTCCCAAAAGCAATCAATGGCCAGCTTCCGCGTAACATCGTAGTTACCTCTGCCGAAGAAGTGCCCTGGGGATTTGACCTGATGAGCGATGTGAAAAGCAAGCTCTATCGCTATGCGATTTATACAGGCCGGCACCGGCCGGTTCTTCGCCTGAATCAATGCTGGCACATACCGAAAAAGCTTGATGTGGAAGCGATGAACCAGGCGGCGCAACTGCTCGTCGGAACGAAAGACTTTAAATCATTCGCATCAGCCGCTGATAGGCGTGAAAACTCCGTCCGGACCATTTTTCGCTGCAATGTTACAGCAGAAGATAAATGGATATACGTGAATGTCGAAGGGGACGGCTTTTTGTATAATATGGTCAGAAATATCGTCGGCACTCTGGTCGAAGTAGGCAGGGGTAGATGGAAGCCGGAAAAGATTAACGAGATTCTCGACGCAAAAGACCGAACCGCAGCAGGACCGCTCGCCCCGGCTCAGGGGTTATGTCTGATGTGGATTAAATACGACTAAAGCGTATGCAGGAGGCATATTGAAGATTGTTCATATTATAACGCGGTTAATACTCGGCGGGGCACAGGAAAATACGCTTATAACCTGCAAGCTCTTGGCACAGCGGGGGCACGATGTTACGCTAATCACCGGCCCGGCTATAGGACCGGAAGGCGAGCTTTTTAATCAAACTAAGGGACAGGATTACAAAGTGATTGTTCTCCAGAGACTTCGCCGGGCAATAAATCCTTTTAACGATATCGTTGGTTACTTTCAAATCAAAAAACTTCTGCGCCAATTACAGCCGGATATTGTACACACTCACTCGGCAAAGGCAGGGATATTAGGCAGATTTGCCGGCTACGGCTTAAAAGGAAAATGGGCGGAAAATTTACCAAGGGTCGTGCACTCAATACACGGGCTGGCATTCCATCCGTATCAAAGCCAATGGCTGAACAAGTTTTATATTGCTATCGAGAAATCCGCTGCAAAGCGAACGGATTTTTTTATCAGCGTTGCAGATGCAATGACCGCACAGGCAACCGCTGTCGGCATCGGCAAACCTGAGCAGTATGTTACCGCTTATTCGGCTATAGAAGAAGATGACTTCTTAGAGCCAATCTCAGAAGAACGCAAAAGAGATTTTCGCCGGAAGTACGAAATCGAAGAAGATTCGATTGTGCTCGTAACCATCGCACGGCTGTTTATGCTCAAGGGACACAAATATATTATTGAATCGGCCAAGCGGCTTTCGAAGCGATTTGAAAAGTGCGTTTGGCTGTTCGTTGGGGACGGGAATATGGCCGAGCAATTCAAACAACAGGTTAGAGAATTGGGATTAGCTGAAAAAATCAAGTTCACAGGTCTTTTGCCGCCGGGCCAAATCCCGCTCGCCATACAATCATCGGACATCCTTGTCCACTGCTCGCTGCGGGAAGGGCTTGCCCGTACTCTGCCCCAGGCAATGCTCTGCGGTAAGCCGGCTGTCTCCTTCGATGTGGACGGCGCAAGAGAAGTTGTAAATGAAAACACCGGACGGCTGATTGAGCCGAAAAACGTTGAGCAATTAACAAAGGCCAGTGCGGAATTGATAGAAGACGAGGACATAAGAAGGAAACTCGGTGAAAACGGAAGGGAATCAGTAAAAGAAAAATTCGCACCGGAAACGATGGTCGATACAATCGAGGCGGTCTATGAAAAATTGCTAAAATAGTAAACAGAAATAATTACCTTTATGGCAAAGGAGTAAAAAATGGATGAGATGATAAGTTTTTGCGGTTTGCTATGCAACGAATGCGGCGCATTCATAGCAACTAAGAATGATGACGACCAGAAGAGAGCGGAAGTAGCGGAACAATGGTCCAAGGGGTATAACGTGGATATTAAGCCGGAAGATATTAATTGTGACGGTTGCTTATCAGATGGCGAACGCCTTTTCAGTCATTGCAAAGTGTGCGAGATTAGAAAATGTGGAAAGGAAAAGAGTATTGCGAACTGTGCTTATTGCGATGACTATGCGTGTGAAAAGCTCGACAAGATTTTCCAGATGGTTCCAGATGCCAAGAACCGATTAGATGAGGTAAGAAGCGGACTCTAATTTCGTTTGAATTGGTACGAAAAGAGTCATCAGACAGGGGAAAGTGGTTCTGGTGAGAGACACGACAGCAGGGAACTGCCTGCTTTTTGTAGAAGGCATATTAGGGGTGTTCAGGGATATTTAGTTAGAAAGTCGTGTGCATGGAACGAAAATATAGAGGGGAAAAAGAATATTTCGTAAAATATTACAATTATTAGGGCAGAGGCAATAGTGCTTTTAAGCCCCTTTATAGCAACTACTTGTAACATTCCTACTCCCTAAGAAACCTGTATATTCAAAAAATTTTTCAAAAAATCTCAAAAAATACTTGACGTTCATGCGTCTATACTATAAATTGGTTTATATTGCAAACTGATATGTAGTACAAATAAGTTTGGATTAAGGATATTGACAATGAAAAAAGAAGAACTCAACCTAAAACAAATCGAACAAAAGGCTTATCGGGTCTCCTTTCAGGATGGCCTGGTGGAGATTATGCTTGGCATCTTGCTTATAGGACTTGGCGCCACTTTCGGTTCCGTCTTATATGTTTTCGCAATTTTCATTCCAATATTCCTATTTCCCCGTTTCATAGAGGTCATAAGGAAAAGATATACCTACCCAAGGATAGGTTACGCCAAATTACCTATGGATGATCCGAAGAAGACCGCCAAAGGCATTTTCGGTTATACGGCCGTCGTGTTAGCCCTATGGGTTATTTGCTTTCTTCTTTTCAGCAAGGTCAAAGATGCGGCTGCCTATAAAAGATGGTCTCCTGCTCTTATGGGCGTCTTGTTGGTTGGCGGATTTCTCTATGCACATGGCAAGTCAGGGAATATCCGTTACATAGTATTTGCTGTCCTGGCCGTCGTTTCCGGCCTTTTATTTTCAATAATGAACTTTGAGTCTTACAATGGGCTTATCATTAACTTTTTTGTTATGGGAGGTATATTCATAGTGACTGGATCAACATTATTCATATTATTTTTATATAAACATCCTAAGCCCGCAGAGGAGGTATGAAATGGTATTTTCGATTGATATGAGAAGAATAAAACGACAGTCTTATCGAATCATTCGGCAGGATGATCTGTCCGACGTCTGCGCCGGGCTTATGCTCGGCATAATGGCCATATTTTTCCTTGAGTTCAGGTATTCAGTTGCATTGATTGTGGGTTGCTCAATGCAAACAATTGTACTTCCTGTCTGCAGAAAGAAATTTGCCTATCCCCGCGTCGGCTATGTTAAATTTCCGGGGCGTGCAGACAAAAAGAGTCTGATAGTGTGGGATATCGCTGTACCGCTGATTGTAGTTGGATTGATTATATGCGCTGGTATATGGGTAAGGCCGTTACTTCCCCTTTGTCTGGGGGCATTCCTGGCCGGGCTTTCTTTGGCCGGTGCGCGTATTACCGGATATGTTCGTGATTACATATTTGTCGGATTGTTTTTGGCAAGCGGCCTTGTCGGTTTAATACTCGCGTTGCTTGGTTACGATCCGTTTGTTGTTACCGCTTATCAGCTCTGGGGCTTGTCCGGTATCCTTATTCCCGTGGGATTGATTCAGCTAATCCGTTTTTTACGCAAATATCCTAAATCTATAAAGGAGGCTAAAAATGACAATGTTTAATTTGAATGAAATCGAAAAGAAGGCTTACAGGTCAACTTTCCAGGACGGCATATGGGACATCTTTTTGGGTCTGGTGCTGCTTATACTTGCCGTCGGCGCATTACTCTCGAACATCGGTGTACCGGAAGGACGGAATATGATCATCCTCGTTGTGCTGCAAGTCCTGGCTCTTCTGGCTTTCATTGCCGGAAAGAAATGCATAACAGTTACCCGGATGGGCTTCGTCAAATTCGGTCCGAAGCGAAAAAACAAAATAAGGAAATCTCACATAATACTGTTAGTATCTGTCCTCGCGGGATTAGTAGTATTTGTTGCCGCTGCACTGGTGATACGAAGCTATCCGGCGGGTCGGCCAAAACTGCTGCTTCTTTTGCCCGCCGCCTGGGTAGCCAATGCTGTCATCGTCTTCAGCTTTTTAGCCTACTATCTGGATTGTACACGCTTGTACGCATACGGTGTGCTGTTTGCCCTGCCGGTACCGATTGATATGGTGGTAAAAGAGTTCGCGGGTGTTAATCTGAGCCCCATCGCGTTTGCTGTTCCCGGGATGGTCATGCTGGTCATCGGAACGATGCTTCTGGTCCGTTTCCTGCGCGATTACCCATTCCCGGCAAAGGAGGTATGCAATGACGCAGAAAATTGACTTGAAAGAAATCGAACTAAAAACGCGCATGTCCCTTCACCAGGATGGATTAGATGAGATTCTGGTCGGCCTCTCGCTGGGCATAATGGCAATCTTTTTTCTGGATTTCAGACTTTCGATAGCGATGGTTGCCGGCTGTGCGATACAGATTCTCTTGAAACCAGCCTGCCGGAGGCGAATCACTTATCCGCGAGTGGGATACGCAAAGCTGCCGGAGCCAAAGGATAAAGCGACGGGTCGAAAAATATTCGTCATTGCCATCGTTCTTGTTTTGATTGGCACTGGTTTATTTTTTGTTTCACAGCTTCGCTGGTTGCTGCCGTTGTACCTCGGGATTGTGCTGGCCGGTGTAACCTTCGCTCAGGTTTGGCGAACCGCTAACACTTACGATTATTTTATTATCGGTTTGTTTTTGGCCAGCGGTTTGATAGGTCTGCTGCTTGTGTCACTCGATTATGAACCGAGGGTAGCTTCTGCAATACAAGGCTGGTGCCTGGCGGGACTTTTGATACCAATTGGCATAGTCAGGCTCAATCTTTTTCTTCACAAATATCCAAAATTAGCAGAGGAGGCTAATGATGGCAAAGAATGAAATAAATAAAGATAGCCTCCAGCCGCTTGCGGAAATCGACCGAATTATTCACGAACCGGCAAGACTGCTGATTCTGGCATATCTTTCCGTCGTTGAGAGTGCCGACTTTCTTTTTTTGATGAACCAAACTCATCTGACGAGGGGCAATCTTTCCGCGCATCTGAGTAAGCTGGAAACCGCCGGTTATGTCGAGATTAAAAAGGAATTTGTAGAAAAGATTCCGCGAACGCTTCTGTGCCTTACTGAAAAAGGCAGCAAAGCATTTCAGGAATATCGGCGTAGCATGAAGCAGGTCCTCGACAGCTTAGCCGAATGATGGGGGAAAAGATTACGACTCGTATAGTAAAAAAATAGCGTTTATATCAGCAACGGTCTTTTTTTCAATTGCGTCAGGCTTCGGCATAACCGCATTTCCTTTGATATTTCAAAATCTGAAAATTGGTTAATATTTGCGAAGATATTTTGTTTAATATAATCAGCTCCCCCTTTATCATATACAATGTTATTCCAAATGAAAGAAAGGCATTTTATGAAAAGTTATAGAAAAGAGCTCTGGTTCAATACGCCAAATAGAAGGGGATACATTAACATTACGACGCAGGTTCAGGAGTGTCTGGAAGAAAGTGGTATCAAAGAAGGCTTTGTGCTGTGCAATGCCATGCATATTACAGCCAGTGTGTTTATCAATGACGATGAGGCCGGGCTTCATCACGACTTTGAGGTTTGGCTGGAAGGATTGGCGCCGGAAAAGCCGTACTCACAATATCGTCATAACGGCTTCGAGGACAACGCCGATGCTCACCTGAAGCGCAGCATAATGGGCAGAGAGGTGGTCGTAGCCGTTACCGGCGGCAGACTTGACTTCGGGCCGTGGGAGCAGATATTCTACGGCGAATTCGACGGCAAAAGAAAAAAGAGAGTCCTCGTAAAAATCATCGGTGAGTAAGTTGGTGACCTTGTGGCATTTCTGTTTTTCTTAGCTCAGGTACTTATCATTTCCTGCTCGGGGGCGATGCAGCCCGGGCCGGTGACAGCGACGGCGATTGCAATGGGAGCGCGCAGCCGTTACGCCGGTACACTTTTAGCCATCGGGCACGGAATTATCGAATTTCCACTGATGGTTCTGATTATTCTTGGCCTGGGAAAATACTTCAAGCTACAAAAAGTCCAGATTACAATAGGACTGGCCGGCGGTGTTTTTCTGTTACTGATGGCAATACAAGGCTTGTTAAGCCTGAAAGCGAAAGCGGATAATAAATCCAAGTCTCTTACAGACAAGCCGATTCTGGCAGGCATAATACTATCGGCCGGCAATCCGTATTTTTTAATCTGGTGGGCTACTGTCGGCCTGGCGTTAGCTACCCAGGCTGCTCAATGGGGTATATGGGCCTTCGCTCTTTTTGCCATAACACATTGGTCGGTAGATTTGACCTGGCTGCAAATTCTGTCGTGGGCGAGTTTCAAAGGCTCGGTATTACTTGGGCCGCGGGGATTGCGAATAGTGCTGGTGATTTGCTCGGCGGCGCTGCTTGTCTTCGGCCTGTTTTTTATCTACAATGCCGCAGACATTTTGTTTAAGTGACCTTAGCTATTCTTTCCGACGTTGAGAATCTGTTTTAAGCTGCATTGAGCCAGGTTGCTTTGCTGTGACTGGGCTATCTGCTGCAGAGGTGCCGGTTGGTCGGTTATAGATTGTGCAAAGCTTGCTGCAGCTATGGCTTCAGCGATGTCCGACAATCTGATATTTGCGGGGTCTTTAACGGGCAGGAAACCCACTTTAGGCTCGGAAGTCTTGGCTATCAGCTTGCTGTTGACCAGATGGCCGAGAATTTTGTCCCCGAACTCGGCGGGAATATCTAACTTACTGCATATAACTTCGGGCGGGACCGGGGCCTGATTTGCCTCGAAAGCAGTGGCTATCTCTCTGACAATGTTGATGGCTGTAAGGTCATTGGCTATGAAATACTCCTCGGTTTTTTGAGAGGCGGCAATCTCAGCAGCATCGAGACTCGTAAGGTGCTGGGTCGTAAATGTCAACTGCAGGCCGAACAGCACTGTGAGCCAGGTAATATAAATCCAGAGCACCGTCATTGGAATCAGAGCCATTACGCCATAAACGGTGCTGTACAGCCTTAATTCCGTTACGCAGTATCCGAAAAAGCTTCTGGCTGCTATCCAAACCAGTGCCGCTACCGCAGCACCCCAGATGGCGGCCTTTGTTTGAACTTTTGTATTCGGCAAAACGAAGTACAGGAAGAAAAACGCCACAATCGCGACAATATAAGAGACCACCGTCGGGGCAATGTAGGTCAAAAGGGTTTTTTGTAACTGTGCCAAAGTAGCATATTGAGCGCTGGCGTACACGCCCAGCCCGAGCAGCAGCGGCCCAAGGGTCAGTATGGCCCAATAATTGATTATTCGATTCAGAAAATTTCTGCCCCTCGTAACGTGCCAGATATTGTTGAAGGTTCTTTCTATTGTTGACAGCAGGGCCAAGGCCGCCCAAATAACAATCACCACACTAAATAGTGTGATAGAGCCTTTGTTTACGCCGGTGAAGAATTTGCCGACTATTTCATCGAGGTGCTCTATAAGAGTTATGGTTTCCTGGGTGTCTTCGGTACCGGTGGCTGGACTCTCGAAAGCTGAAAAGTTGGCCTGGTCGTAAACGAAATTTTTCAGCTTTTCGCCAATATCACTATAGGCGGGAAAGAGCTGGAATATCAAAAGTGTTACGATAGCCAACGGCACAATTCCGAAAATTGTGTGATACGACAGTGCAGCCGCCTGGCGACCTGCATTGTTTTTCTTCAGCAGTCTGATACAATGAGACCATAGCTTAATCTGAAAGACCGCAAATCGACCGGCTTTCCCAAGCTGTGTTGTAGGTGTGGATAAGAGCTCCTTGAGCGTTAACATCTCTATACCCTTTCAATTCCAGGTTATATCGGCCAATTCAGGTGAAACCTGTGGTAAAATGGTGAGCTAAATAAAGAATCTTTGTCGGCCTGCCGTGATTGCCAATGCGTCCGTATCAGTCAGTTTGAGTTATTTAAATAACTCTTCAAGGCCTTTTCGCAACTGGTCTTCCAATTGTTGCCTTAACTGGCCCTCAAGGAGTTTGCCTAAATCAAGTTTGGGCTTGTCGATAGTGCCTTTGAGCGGCACTTGGATCCTTTGGCCGGAGGTCTCTCTGCCGAGCCTTACTGTTCTGCCCTGGGAAGTATAAGGCAGAGTTATCGTCATATCCAGACTCTTATCCAGGCCGATAAGGCCTTTGAAATTGACGGGATTATCGCCGACATCCATTTGCATATCATCATATCTGAGAAATCCGTCCCGCAGCACGAACTTCGTCGGACGGATAGTAATATCCGCACCGCTGGCGCTGGTGCCGGCCACCGTAAGAATCTGCCCGAGCAAATCCGAGGCCTGTAAGCGCACTTTGTCCATTGAAATCGTGCCGACAACTTCAGTTTGTTTTTTGGCGGCGGCACTGAACGGAATAATGAGCTGTTCGCATCTAAAATTGGCAATACCACTGACATTGACGGCGTCTGCAAAAATGGGATTGACGTATCTCAGAAGCTTTTTGGTTGTCTGGTCGTTGATTTTAATGTCTTTCATTAGCTGTAGTGGTTTGGCCATTTTCAATGTTGCAGGCTTTTGCCTGAAATCTGCCTGCCCGGCAAAGTTGAATTGGCCTTCGTTGACGGTCGTTACAAACGGGGGGATATTCAGCAGGCCGTTTTGCATCTGAATATCTACATCGGTGGGGCCGAAATCCAGCCCCATATAGCCGGCTCGTTCAAATCCAAATTTAGCGCTGGCGGTGAGATTGGATAAGAGTTTGTCCTTTTGTCCGGCAGGATATTCACCGATAAAATTTATGGCGTCTTTTCTTTTGCCCCGGAGTGTGAGACCTTCCGGTAAATACGGTGCCGCCACGGCGCTCATCGCCGACCAGTCATATTCACACTCCGCTTGCCCGGACAATTTTGTCCTGCCGGCATCGCTTGATTGGTTAAATTCACCCTTGCGAATCTTTATCTGCGGGCTTTCCAACTGTAGTTCTTTGATATTAACGGATTTCTCTTCCGGATTAACCTCGGCCTTAAAAGACAGTGAGGCTTCTTTCGCTTCAAAGGGCTTTTTGCCGGGGGAAGTGAGCTTTAGAGCTTTAATTTTTGTAGAGTCGGTTGTGATTTTGTAGATTTTTTTATCAGAGCTTACAGAGATTTTTGATTCGGCGATACCGGCAAGTTGTGTTTCCTGCGGCAAAGACGCGAACAGAACAGCAAACGGCTTGACTTTTCCAAGGTCAATATTCTGGGCGGATATATCCAGGTGCATAGGTACTTTAGATTTTGGGCCGATTGGATAAACGGCCTGCTCTATATTGACCTGGCCGAGACTTGCATTTGCCTGGAAAGAATCAAAGGTCAGGACGTCAGCCTGCCAGTCGTAACCGAAAGCAAATTTAACCTCGGCCATTGGCTCTTGCGCTGTGATGCCGTCAGTCGAAGTTATGCTAAGACTTTTGACCTGCGAAGAGCCAACACCGGTTATCTTGTCTTTATTAACGGACAGTGTACCTTGTTCCGAAATCTCACCGGCTATCTTGTATGGACCCAAATCAACAAATTGGCCAAACTCCGATAGTAGTTTTTCAAGGTCAACATTGCCGTTATGTTTGAGCTTTTCAAGAGGGCCGCTGGCATTGATTTTTGCAAATGCGGCTGATACATCAAGCGCATCGAAATTTATCTTTTTATTATCGGCTGAAATCTGAACTTTGGCGGTGAGAGGTTCGGAAAGGGCAAGTTTTTTGTCCTCGACGGTGCCGGCCAATTCGGTTAGATTTACCTCGCTGTTCAGCCTTCCGCGATTTGCCCTGATATTTCCGCTCAATTTACCGGATGTTACCTTTGTTGCCTCTTTGATACCAAATGTATTAGGCATTTGCGATAATAACTCATCAACATCAAGGTCGAATTCGGCGTTAAGGTCGAAATTTGATTCGGTGGTTAAAAAGTCAGCCCACGATTTAAACGTTGTGGGAACCATTCCACCGGCATTTGCACTGAGAAAGTCACTCTCGAGTTTCAATTTCTCAATATTTATCAGTTGCTGCTGACTTTTAAGTGCTACAGCAACATTCAACAGACTTGTTTTTAGCTGGTCGCCTTTTAGTTCCGGGCTGGTTATATCCAGGTTCTTTGCTTTGATTGAGCCGTTTAAATTTTCAAAGTTACCGTCTTTAACCACAGCTTTTACATCAGCGGAAACAATACCTTTGGCTTGTACTTCGATTTTAGCCAATTCGAAAATCGGCCCAAGGGATTCGAGGTCCAGGTCGTTGACCTCGATAACCAAATCGCCTGTTGTCCCTTTCAGTGTCCAGCCTTTTTTGGCCTTGCCCGGTTTAATTTTGCCCGCTGCGTGAATCGGTGACGGCCCAGCTTTTTGGCCCACTACAGCCAGATTGATATCGAAATCTGTTTGTCGTCCCGGCGGCCGTAAGTTTAGCCTTGAGTTTATTTGTGAAAGCTCAACAGTCCTGGCTTTCGAATCTGTTACCTTCAAATTGCCGTCGTTAATTGCAAGGTCCATAACCAGAGCGATATAAACGTTTTTGACGGGAACCGGCACGGGTTTGCCAGTAGGCTCTCGCTCGGCCGCAGGTTGACCTTTGAGATTTACGCTTACCTTAGGCTGGTCAATTGTCGTTTCGCCGAAGGATAGATTTCCCATTACAATGGAGCCATAATGAGGCTTGGTGGTGATTTGCTTTACCTGGGCGGAAATTTGGCCGAGGTTATCATTGAAGATGAAATCCGCAACGCGGACACCTTTGAGCCAGCCCATAGACAGGTCGGCGAAATCTATTTGGCCGGCGATTGAATCGTTGATCTTGGCCAATATCAATCGGCGGCCTTTCCCGGATGACATGAACGCTGGTACAACTAAGAAAACCAGCACAGTCAGAACGACTATCAGCAGCAATACCAGCTTGAGTATTTTTGTGGAGGTTTTTTTCCGCGACCCAGACTTTGATTTCTTTTCAGTCTTAACCATTTTGACCCCCAAATATAAAGTTGGTGCATAACGACACAATGCGCTTCACTTATGCCTTGTGCACTTTTTAGCACAATCAATCGAGCATTATCTCGTCCGCTTTATGTTTAATTAGCTCGTCAACCTTGTCGGAGTATTGCCTGGTAATATCATCGACTTGCTTCTTGCCTTTTTCGAGGTCATCTTCAGTGATGAGTTTGTCTTTCTGCTGTTTTTCGAGCTGCTTGTTGGCCTCTCTTCGAATGTTGCGAATACCAACTTTTGTCTGCTCGCCGGTTTGTCTGGCCTGCTGGACAAGCTGTTTTCTTCGTTCCCCACTAAGTGACGGGACATTGAGTCTGATTATTTTGCCGTCCACAATGGGTGCTATGCTCAGGTCGCTGGCTTTGATTGCCTTTTCGATATTTTTGACCGAAGCAGGGTCGAACGGCTTAATTACAATCATATCCACCTGTGGCGCTGCCAGTGTTGCCATCTGTTTCAATGGTGTGGGCGTTCCGTAGAAATCGGCCTTTATATTTTCGACCAGGCCGGTAGAAGCCCTGCCGCTGCGAACGGCTTTCAGCTCGTCCTGCAGGACTTCGACACTCTTTTTCATTTTGGATTCGCTATCAGAGAGTATCGCTTTCATGGGCATTTTCAACCTCACCTCATCATTATTTTGGTGCCAACTTGCTCGCCACAAATGGCCTTCGTTATGTTGCCCTTCTCGAAAATATTCAAAACAATAATCGGGATATTATTGTCCCGGCAGAGAGTTATTGCCGGATGATCCATTATTCTGAGGTTTTGCGTCAATACCTGGTCGTAAGATAATTTTTCAAAAAGCTGTGCATCCGGATTCTTCTCGGGGTCATCGCTGTAAACACCTTGGACTTTTGTTGCCTTTATGAGAAGGTCCGCATCGAGCTCCGATGCCCTTAAAGCTGCACAGGTGTCGGTAGTAAAAAAAGGGTTTCCGGTTCCGCCGGCCAATATCGCAACCCTTCCGCGCTCGAGGTGCCGAATAGCCCTTCTGCGAATAAAGTGCTCGCACATCGCGGGCACCTCTATTGCGCTGAGGACCCTCGTTGGCTGTCCAAGCTTCTCAAGTGTCTCCTGCAGTGCACAGGCATTTATAATAGTGGCTAACATCCCCATATAATCAGCAGTGTTTCGCGGTATGTTGCTGACCTGTGAGAAACTTTCTCCACGCAGAAAATTACCTGCGCCGACCACGATGGCGACCTGCGGCCCGAGTTCGCATATTTCTGCTATCCTTTTGGCAATCGACTCAAGCGAAGAGCCGTCGATACCGAATTCGCCGGGCCTGCAAAAACTCTGGCCCGAAAGTTTCAGCAACACACGATTATATTTGCTCTCTGCCATCTTTTTCTTTCGAAAGTCTTAAACAACCAATTAGTTTCTGTTGCGGAAACAGCATTTGTCATTCCCGCGGAAGCGGGAATCCAGCTTATTCGCTCTGGACCCCTGCTTTGGGTTCCCGCAAGGCGGGTTCCCTCGCAGGAGTGACATCGTCGGTTTTTGTTTTCTGCAACAGATACTAATTTAGTTCTAAGTTTTGGATTCTAAATTGTGTGTTGACTTAAAACTCAACGCTAAAAACTTAAAACTATAATTGCTACCCGACTTCGAATCGGACGAATCTTTTAATTTTAGCCTCGCCGCCGGCTTGTTTGGCAGCGTCGGTAAGGACCTGCTCGACGGATTTGCTGTCGTCTTTGACAAACGGCTGCTGCAGAAGACAATTCTCAGCAAAGAATTTCCTCATCTTGCCTTCGACGATTTTATCTATGATGTTGGCCGGCTTGTTTTTGACCTGCTCGGCGAATATGGACTTTTCCCGTTCAATCGTTTCAGGAGCGATATCGTCTTTATCCAACGCCAGGGGCTTGGTGGCAGTGATGTGCATCGCTATATCGGAGGCTGTCTGCTTTAGCACATCTGCGGCTGCTGTGGTTTCATCGCTGGTCTCAATCTGAACCATTGTGCCAACTTTTTCGTTGAAGTGAATGTACGTGCTAAGAAGCCCTGGGCCATCGAGTTTGTATTTTGCGTAATCTCCCACCTGTGTTTTTTCACCGGTCTTACCGACTGTTTCGGTCAGAATGTCACTGAATTTTTTGCCGTCAACAGTGGTCTCAAGGATATTCTCTGCGCCCTGGTCGGCTGGGCAAGCCAGGGCGTAGTCAATTAGAGTTTGTGCCGTGGCGACAAAATCATCGTTTTTGGCTACAAAATCGGTCTCGCAGCAAAGCGTTGCGATAGCAGCCGTTTTGCCGTCGGCGCTGCTTTTGCACACGACAAGCCCTTCGGAAGTTTCTCGCTCGGCGCGTTTGGCTAAAGTCGCAAGACCTTTTTTTCTAAGTATGTCCGTAGCCTGCTCGATATTGCCGTTGGCTTCCTGAAGCGCCCTTTTGCAATCCATCATTCCCTGTCCGGTCATCTTCCTCAGTTTCATCACCATTGCTGCTGAAATATCCACCATATTTTAGACTCCTATTTTTGTAATGCGTATTTTGTACAAGTACGAAATACGAAGCGCGAAATGATAACTCGCTACCTGGTGAGTAGTGAGTGGTGAGTGTCCTATACTGACCAATTAACCAATTAACCACTCACCAATTAACCATTCGAGTTTCGAATTTATCTTCTCAGGACTGGTTCGAGTCCTGCTGCTCGGTTTGGCTTTGTTGTAAGGCCGCCTCTGCGTTCTGCGTTGGTTTTTGCTCAACAATAGGCAAAGTCTGTGGTTTGGCTTCGCCGGCGCGGGCCAGAACCGGCCTTCTTGAGCGGGTGCGCCTCGGCCGTTGAGCCGGTTCCTGACGGGCAGCAACCATTGTTTTTCCAATCGCCACAGCATCGGACAGCTCGTTAAGTATCAATTCAATCGCTCTAATGGAATCGTCATTGGCTGGGATGACCACGTCCACTGTGTCCGGGTCCGAATCGGTATCGAGAAGTCCTATTGTTACGATACCCAGCTTCTTGGCTTCCCGCAGAGCAAGATATTCCTTTTTAGCATCGACTACAATCACGGCACCGGGCAAACGAGACATATTCCGAACGCCCTGGAGATTAGCTTTTATCTTTCGCATCTCTCGTTTGAGTCTCGATGCCTGCTTTTTGCTCTCACTATCAAGCGTGCCATCTTCAGCCATAGATTCCAATTGCTCCAGCCTCTGCAATCGGGAGCGTATCGTTCTGAAGTTCGTAAGCATCCCGCCCAGCCATCGCTGGGAAACATAGTGCATTCCGCACCTCTCGGCGACAGCCTCAACCGCTTTTTGGCCCTGACGCTTTGTGCCTACAAAAACAGCGTCCTTGCCGGTAGATACCACCTCAGCAAGAAGCTTTTTGGCAATCAGTAATCCCTTTAAGGTTTTTTTGACATCAATAATATGAATATTGCCGCGCTTTGCAAAAATAAATGGGGCCATTTTTGGATTCCATCGGCTAACGCCGTGACCAAAATGCACCCCTGCGTTAATTAGTTTCCGAGTCAGCTCTTTAGCCACAAAGAATCTCCAAAAAATTTACAAAACCAGGTCTAATTTGCCACATACTAACAGATAAACAAAGAACACTAATGTAAATCCTACAGTATGTCAAGAATTTATGCTAAGAATTTTTACCGGGTGTGGGCGGAATTTTCCGGTCCGCTTCGGGTGGATGACACTGTCATATTATCGGATTACAATTTATTTATTTCGCGTCTATGGTGATAGTGCTGGTTGTTTAGAGGCGTTGATTGCCGCTTCGACAGTAATTACAGCACGAGAAAAAGCTCTATTCGCTGAAAAATGCAGACGAAGACCCAACAGCCCCACCTGCAATCATGGCACGTACCCGTGAGAATTTTGAGATGATTTCTTAATACCAGACGGTAATTATAATATTAGGCTCGGTCTTTTTGGCCTGGACCTCGCCTGTAACGATGTTTGTTCGCTTTATCGAAACATTCGGGTTTTCCGTCAGCCATTTGGTGATTTGCTCATCAAGAAAATTCATAGCGCCCGGGTGCAGTTTTGTGAAGAAAGTTTTTACGCCCGTGACTCGCTCGGCGGAAACTACTTTTTCAGCCGGCTTCATCATAACAGGCTTGGGAACCTCAATCTTCGGAGCCTCCACAGGGCTGCTGCCGCCTAAATCAAGGGGTGAATGTGAAACACCCGTACCGCCTGCTCCGGGTTCATCAAAGGGAATTGGGTTATCAAGCGGGACGGGTTCATTGAGATTTTGGCCCCCAAGATTAGCGCTGTCAAAATTATCCATAGATTCTCCCTTTCCTAAAAAATTAAATTCTCATAATGGCATCCGGATATGACAAGAGTAATCACCAGATAAAAAACAAACGGCATGATGATTTAGCCGAATATCTCATTTGTCTTATTTGTTTAAGCCTTGTTTAGCTTCAGGTTCGTCGTTATCTTCTTCGGCCTTTACTTCTCTTGTTCTTCTTTCTTTGCTTTTTCGGCCTCTTCTTTGGCTTTTTCGGCGGCCTCTTCGGCGGCCTTGACCGCTGCATCGGCTTCAGCTTTTACTCTGTATAGTTCTGCTTCTGCTCTTCTGGTTCGTTCTTCGGCTTCTCTGACAGTGTATCGGCTCTGGGCTTTTTCTGCCTCAGCATCTAAGCGTATTCGTTCAGTCTCCGAGGCTTCGAGTTGGTGTGCTTTTTCACCAGCCTCGAATCCAAAGGGATCCGCAATAATTTCGTCCAGGCCTTCGGAGATAGGCGATCTGTGTTTTCTTTTGACCTTTTCGACCATTTCTTTGTTTGGTATGCCACCTGTGGAGATGGTCGGAGTCAATATGAATATGGTCTCTACCACTCGCTCTTCAAAATCTCTGCCTGAGAACAGAATGCCGAGCACAGGTATGTCTTTCAGGAACGGGACGCCGCGGGCGACGTCGCGCTCCTCAGTCTTTCTTATCCCTCCTATCACCAGACTTTCGCCCTTTCTGATGCGGTTTTCTTTATTTTCGATTTCCTTCTTGGTAACGATGGGTAACTGCTTGACACCTTCGGGGGTCAATTTTGACCCGAGAAGAATGCTTGTTTCCAGGCCTATGTAGCCGTCCGCAAAAACGTGGGGAGTGATTTCAAGCGAATCCACTACGTCAATGTATTCCGTTTCACTTTGTTCAAGGGGAACTGGCAGAGCAGGTATATACTTAATTATTTTTTGCAGCGGTACGTGCTGAGTTGATGAGATTGTCGCTGTTTTACCGTTGATGACCTCAAGCGTGGGGTTCATCAGAATTTTCAGATACCCCTTTGACTCCAGCAGGTCCACCATAGCCAGAAAGTTCTCACTCTCGCTCAAATATCCGACCTGAAGACCCAATTTCGTGCGGGCGAGGTCCCTGAGCGAGGCCCCGGGAAATGCGGGCAGCACATCTCCACCTGCGGCTAACATTTCACTGATACTCGTTCCAAAAGACTGGGCTGAGCTTCCCGCCCTAATGCCCTCACCGAATAGATTTTCAATTTCTAAAGTGGTTTCCCAGTCCAATGTCAAATCTGCATAAACCTCGGAAATAAGGCAATCAATTTTAACCTGAATGGGCGGCACATCGACCATTTCCAGCAATTCAAGTACCGCAGTGGCATCCTCCCTTGTTGGGCATCTTGCTATCAGTTGGTTGGTAGCAGGATTACTGCTGACGGTGTAGTCAGTGACGGTAGTTACTTTAGGGTCTGGTTCTGCGGTGAAAAGCTTGGTTGCAAATTGCTCGTGGACGATTTTTTTAAGCTCATCGGAGGTATGGTACATGCAAAAGTAGAATAGTTTGAACTCCGGCTCGCCGCCGACCATTTGCTCGATGATCTTGGGTGGGGTTTTGTATATCTCGGGGACAGAGATGTTTGGGTCGGGTACGGGCTCAATTTTGCTCAAATCACGAATGATGCTTTGCGACTGAAGGCTGGTGGTTTTTCCGCCAAGAAAATCCCCACATCCTCCAACCAACAGCACAACCGCTACAGTCACACCCGCGATTAGCCATTGACTGCGGTTAACATTTTGGCCGCTGCTTGTCATAATTCTGTACCCGTCATTGTAATCCCGGGCCCGACGAACAGTGTTTTTCATAATTCTATGCACTTCTGACCCAGGTATAGACGGTAATTTGCAACATTATATCGCATATTTCCTTTATCGTCAAGTATATTCTGAAAGAATGAGTAAAAAATAATTTCTTGTCCTGAGCTTGCCCAAATTAAAAATATTAGACTAAACCACTTTTTTTTGCTATTTTTGAGGGAGTTATGGCAAGAAAAAAACAAAAAGTCACTGTTGGTTTTATAGCTTTAGGTTGTCCGAAAAACTTGGTCGATAGCGAAAGGATGTTGGCTGAAATCGCTCAGGCCGGTTTCGTGATAACCGCCGAGCCTGATAATGCCGACGTCATTGTCATCAATACCTGCGGCTTTATTGCCCCGGCCAAAGCCGAATCACTCGAAGCAATAAAGCACGCTGTGGACAGAAAGTGCAGTGGTCCCGTTAAAAAAGTGATTGTTGCAGGCTGTCTTCCGGAAAGAGAAGGCCGGCAGCTTTTTGGCCAGGTAGATGGCATTGATGCAATTGTCGGCCTCGGTCAGCGAGATAACATCGCCCGGATAATAAAAAAAACTCTTTCTTGCGGACAGCCAGCTACTTATCTGGATCAGCAGAGGGACATAATCCATGACGACAGAGCCAGGTTACTTATTACACCGGGCCATTGGGCGTATCTTCGAATCAGTGAGGGCTGTAATCACCGATGTTCATTCTGCACGATACCGGCAATCAGAGGCCGATTCCGCAGTAAACCTCGGGAGCTTGTCCTGGCCGAGGCGGCTGAGCTGGTTTCGGCGGGCGCCGTCGAATTGAATATTATCGCACAGGACAGTACATACTACGGGCGAGATTTGAAAATCAAAAACGGTCTGGCCAGCCTTATAAGGGAACTCGAAAAGATTGTCGGTCTGTCGTGGATTCGGTTGATGTATCTATACCCGGCGGGAATTGACGATAAACTCATTGAAACTATCGCAGAGAGTGAAAAAATCGTTCGCTACCTCGATATTCCAATCCAGCATATAAACAGTAAAATCCTCAAGGCCATGTGTCGGCCTGATACGGCAGACCAGCTCCAGCGATTGATTGAGAAGCTGCGCTGCGCTATGCCGGACATCGCGATGCGGACAACAATAATAGTCGGCTTTCCCGGCGAGAGCGAGCGGCAGTTCGCCGAGCTTCTGGATTTTATCAAGTGGGCCCAATTCGACGCCTTAGGCTGCTTTAAGTTCTATGCCGAATCCGGGACCGCCGCAGCCCAAATGCCAGGCCAGATCCCTGAAAAGGTAAAACAGCAGCGCCTCGAAGAGCTGATGCTCACCCAGCAGAAAATCGCCTTTGCCAAAAACAAAAACAGAATCGGCAGCAAACTAACCTGTCTGGTTGATTCGGTTAATAGGGACAAACTCTGCCGGGGACGGTTTTACGGCCAGGCACCCGATATCGACAGCGTCTGTATCATAAAGAAGTACTCGGCAAAGCCCGGTGAGTTTATCAATACGAAAGTCGTTGGCACGAAAGACTACGATTTGCTCGTTGAACAAATTAAGTATTGAATTATATCGCCACGTTAGAAATTTTCTCTTTTGGTTAATATTATTGCTTGAGATGTAATTTCTAACGGGGTAAACTTCTGGTTATGCTAAGGTTTATTCCGAATATTTTAACTTTTGGTCGGCTTGTTTTAACCATCGTCTTTCTGGTTATGATTCTCTATTCACCCCATGTCGCCAACAAGGCGGTATTTCTTGATGTTGCATTTGTTCTGTTCGTGGTTGCCGGCCTGACCGATATGGTCGATGGTATAGCAGCTCGCAGATTGAACGTTACCAGCAAATTCGGCCGAATGGTTGACCCGCTGGCGGACAAAATTCTGGTCTGTGGCACTTTTATTTGCTTTGCAATAATCGGTGAGCCGAAACTTTTTAGGCTTGGCCCAGTGACGCTGGCGGTTATTCAGTGGTCGGTAGCTGGTATTTTAATTGCAAGAGAAGCTTATGTAACGGTATTGAGGCATATTGCGGAGGCCCGCGGCGTCAGCTTTGCCGCAACCATATCCGGCAAGGTAAAGATGTTCCTGCAGTCCTTTGCCATTGGCACGGTGATTATAAAAACGGCTCACGTTCAAACGGCTACGTGGGGATATTGGTTTACAACGGTAACGTTTGTGATTATGCTGGCAGCTACAGTTATTTCAGGTCTGCGTGCAACTCAGCGAAGCTGCTGGAAGCAGGCAGTAACACCTTCGGATACTTGATTATCAACCGGCTTTATACTGAGCATCATCAATATTACGAGGAGAGAAAAATGAAATATCAATCACGATACATTATGAAAGTGCTGGTTCTCTTTGGTGTGTTTTGTGTGATAGCAAGTGCCGTCTCAGCGGCAGCGGGACCCGGAGCTGATACGGGCCGGATTCGGGAGGAATTTATGCCGCCTGCCGGCGAAGGAAAAACCTGGAAGTTGGCCTGGAGTGATGAGTTCAACGCCGCAAAGATTGACAGGTCCAAATGGGAAATCCTCGGCGACTGGAAACGGCGTGACGGTTACTGGGTTAAAGAGGATTCCTATCTTGACGGCAAAGGCAATCTCATAATCCGCACAAAAAAGCATGGCGACCATTATACCAGCGGGGCAATACGAACAAGGAACAGATTTGAGCATAAGTTCGGCTATTGGGTCTGTCGATGTAAATTTCCCGAACAGGTGGGGCATTGGCCTGCTTTTTGGCTTCACGCAAGCAGCGTGACTAAAGTAGGAAACGAAGGCAGGGACGGCACAGAAATAGATATTATGGAAAAACCCTGGCTCGAAGACAAAATAACGCAGAACTTACACTGGGACGGCTACGGCGCCGCCCACAAAAACGCAGGAGGCAAGATCAGCACAATACCGGGTATCAGCGAAAACTTTCACACGTTCGGTCTGCACTGGAAACCTGATGAGTACGTTTTCTATGTGGATGGCAAAGAAACCTGGCGCACTAATGCAGGAGGCGTCTCACAAGTGCCGCAGTACATAAAACTCACCGAAGAAATCGGGAAATGGGGCGGTGATATAAAAAAAGCCAAGCTGCCTGATTACTTTGTGGTCGATTACGTGCGTGTATATGACGCGGTCGAGCAAAGCGGGACAGCGGGACAGAAAGAGCTGATTCGCAAGGCAGCCAATGTCAGACCCTCGGCGCGGCAGCTTGCCTGGCAGCAGAGAGAGTTCATTTGCTTTATCCATTTTGGCGTCAACACGTTCACCGCTCGCGAATGGGGTACCGGCAAGGAGGACCCGAAAATATTCAAACCCGAGAAGCTGGATACCGACCAGTGGTGCCGGATGATGAAGGCGGCGGGGATGACCCAGGCGATTCTGACGGTTAAGCACCACGACGGATTCTGCCTGTGGCAGACGCATTATACTTCGCACTCGGTGGCCTCAAGCCAGTGGCGCGACGGCAAGGGCGACGTGCTGCGTGACCTGGTCGATTCGTGCAGGAAGTACGGGCTAAAGGTCGGCGTGTATTTATCTCCCGCCGACCTGTATCAAATCGAAAGCACTGATGGTCTGTACGGCAATCTAAGCGAATACTCTGAGCGGGTGATACCGCGCCCGGTGCCGGGCCGTCCTTTCCGAAACAAGCGAACATTCAAATACATCGTGGACGATTACAACGAGTATTTCCTGAACCAGTTGTTCGAGCTGCTGACAGAGTACGGCCCTATCCACGAGGTCTGGTTTGACGGCGCACACCCCAAACGCAAGGGTGGACAGAAATACACCTACGCGCAGTGGTATGAGATGATAGGGGAGCTGGCGCCGGAGGCGGTGATATTCGGTAAAGGCCCCGACGTGCGGTGGTGCGGTAATGAGGCCGGGGACACAAGAGCGGCAGAGTGGAGCGTTATTCCCATAAGTGCACCGGTGGAGAAATTTGATTGGCCGGATATGACAGCCCAGGACCTGGCGAGCTTGGACAAACTTCAGGAGAGCCTCAGTCGCGGCGGATACCTGCACTGGTATCCGGCTGAGACCGATACATCAATCCGACATGGCTGGTTCTGGCGGGATGAAAAGCAGCGCGTCAAGACAACCGAGCATATCCTCGATATCTGGTATCGCACCGTTGGGGGCAACACCGCGCTTCTGCTGAACGTCCCACCTAATCGTGACGGCTTGTTTGCCGAGCGCGACAGCAAGGTACTAACTGAAGTTGGGCGAATCCTCCGCGAAACATTCAAGACCAACCTGGCCGAGGGTGCAACTGCAACCGCCTCGGACAGCCGGGGAGCAGGTTTCGAAGCAGCCAACTCGCTCGACGGTGACACAACGACATGCTGGATGCCGCCCGATTGGACTACGCAGGCCGAGCTGGTGATTACGCTGGACGATAAAAAGACCTTCAACTGCGTGATGTTCCAGGAACAAATCCGCGACTACGGCCAGCGCGTTGCCGAGTTCGCTGTCGATGCGTATGTTGACGGCAAATGGCAGCAAATAGCCGAGGGTCAGACGGTCGGCTACAAGCGAATCTGCCGAACGCCGAGCGTTTCTGCGGACAAGGTGCGAATCAGAATATTAGACTCTCGCGTTTGCCCGACCATTTCTAACTTTGCTTTATTCTATGCCCCGCCGATTCGGACGATTATCCGTAACTAACCGGAGTTTTGCAAAATTGAGGTTAGGCATACTTTGAAAAGAAAAAATTGTTTTTTTGATTTTTTCTTTTCAAACAGTAAGTTCTTGTCTGAGAAGAAGTTAGTTCATTATTTAAGAAAACCAAAAAAGCTGATTTTTTGAAATAATATATGCCTAACCTCGATTTTGCAAAAGTCTTGTAACTGAGTGCGAGTCAATAAATTCGTCCGTAATTTCAAGGGGAGTTAAACCTATTTCGTCGAAAATTTCCTCTTCCAGATTATAGATTAACGGGTCAACCTTAGCTATAGTACTCAGCCTTTGAGCTTCCGTCTTATAAAAGTGAGCATTTCTTCTATGGGCTTCGGTCAATCTTTCTTCCAACGGCACAATCTTATCGTGCATAACTCTCATGTCCGCATAATAGACCAATTTTTCTTCCCACGTATTCGGCTTTTCCTTTTCATTCAGTATGCCTACATATCTGTGTTTTTTTATGGTTAAAGCGAGTGTAGGATACTTGTCTTTTAAAATGTCATAAGCGGCATACTCATGAGGGGTTCCTTCATATCTTGCCCGCAACTGCTGCCATTTTGCTTTATCTTCTGCTGTCACGGGCTGTTCAAACCTGCTGTAATCTAATTCCTTAATATTGCAAATCCTTACAATATCGTGTAACAAACAGGCCCTGTCCACAAGGTTGACATCCACCGCTATTCCTTTTTCTTTTAATCTTTGAGCTAAAAAAACGGCTAATTTGGCCACGGTTAAACTATGTTTGACGATATGCGGCGGAACGTGATGCTCTTCTATTATGGCCAAACACTCTTTACGCGTTGGAAGACTGGATTTTTTCATTACTTATAGCATCAATTATTAGCTCAGCGACTTTTTTTCCCGATTTGAGCATTCCGCCGAAGATGGGCCCCATTCTCGGCAGGTTGAAAACGGCACACACCGACATACCGGTAACGTAAAGTCCCGGATAGACTTCACCGGTTTTCTCCACGACACCTGCTTCCGAGGTATCGACATCCATAAAACCATCCTTTATCTTGTTCGGGAAAAGCTCCGGCTTTCTCTCTTTGAGCATTGCAACTAATTCGGCAGGGTGTCCCGTTGCGTCAACGAGGAACTTAGAGCGGATGCAAAACGGGTCAACGTGCAGACGACCAAGCTTGATGGCTGTGTTGTTGACTACAACTCCTTCGACAGCATTCTTTTTTACAATGATATCTTCAGCTTCGATTAGATTGAATATTTCTACTCCGGCCTTTTTCGCTTTATAGGCCAGGGCCGTGGCGAACTCGATCGCATCAGTAATGTACAGGATGCCTTTAGGCATATAAAGTGATTTTTGCTTTTTTGCGGTTATGCCGAATTCGTCTAAAATATCTTTGTCTTCGACTGCGATGACGTTATAGCCTGCGGCACCGCCCCAGATTCCGCCGCCGATTGAAAGCCGTTTTTCGAGAATGGCGGTTTTAACTTCTGCTTGAGCTAAATAATAGCCGGCAGCCAAACCCGCGGGACCTGCACCGACTATGACAACATCATTTTCGAGGTGCTCTAATAATCTTTTGTTATACTCTTCTATAATCGCCCTGGAAATATCTGTTTCTATCATTATTATCCCCTTAACCACGGATTTCACGGATTTCACAGATTTTCTGTGACAAAAACAAAAAGCACTGCCGTGAAAGGAGTGCTTCAAATCTATTTTGCCTTCCTTCGCGGGCATTATCCCGAGCAGGTTCTTAGGGTCCCCCGCACCTGTTAGTCTTGAGCCTATGCTCAATAGGTGCGGGATTCTCAGCCGTGACCTAAACTTGCCTTTGGTCTTCAGCTCCCCTGGCTTATCAAAATTTTCTGAGAAGCATTGTAATAGAGCCCAAAGGCGGGCACAAGAATTTTTTACTAACGCAATCAAATCTTTTACCAAAAATTGGGTTTGATTGGGTTTGTTTTTTTGGGGCCGGAAGGCGGTTTCATTTTCATAATCCTTTTTGATAAAGACATTTATGTTGATTTTGGGCTTTACGGAAATTGGGTTTGAATTGGGTTTGTTTATTCGGACTGCGAAATCATCTTTTTTTCTGTAATCCTTTGTTAAAGTTAAATTTACGTTCATTTTGGCTTTTCGGAAATTGGCTTTGATTGGGTTTGAATTGGGTTTGTTTTCACCAAGTGTCCAATTGGCAATATTTTCATAATTCGTTGTATTATATGTATTTACGTTCATTTGACTTTTTCGGAAATTGGGTTTGTTTTGCATAAAAAGGGTTGATTTGTAGAGGGTTCTCGACAGATGTAGAGGGGCCGTTGGCAGACCACAGACAACAGACACAAGACTCAAGACAAAAGATAACAGACTGCAAACAGCAGACTAAAGACACAAGACCAAAGACTATGGATGATGAATGATTCATAATAGACTCAAAACTCAAGACGAAAGACTAATGGTTAATTTGACTGGGCTTTTTGGCGTGTATCTGCTGATACGAAAACGTTCGGTTCTCCGCTATATCTGCCGCCTGCTGGCGGTTTATGTTAGCCTGCTGGCTAACAGTTAGGTATTTTAACATATTAACAAACAATAATCAATAATAAAATGAATAAAAAAGCACCCTTTTTTGGATGCCTTTTACCAAGTGAGATGCCGGTTGCGGATAGTCAAATGACTACGAGCTTTTTAGTGTTCCGGGCGGTGAAAGGTTCAAGAAACGAACCATAGTCAAATGACTATGTGCTTTTTTATACTATAAAGGTGTACGGTTGAATTAGATGCTGGATTCTCGATTCTTGATGCTGGATTCTTGAAAACTACCATCCACTTCGCTCACTGGGTTCTCTCAGTGGCTGCCGTCCGTCACATACGTAAAGCGCGTACGCGCTTTACGTATATGCTTTTTCTTATAATTAAGTATTTGGCGATTTTGTATGACGAAAAAAAGCACCTTTTTTGGATGCCTTTTACCAAGTGAGATGCCGGCTGCGGGTAGTCAAATGACTACGAGCTTTTTAGTGTTCCGGGCGGTGAAAGGTTCAAGAAACGAACCATAGTCAAATGACTATGTGCTTTTTTATACTATAAAGGTGTATGGTTGAATTAGATGCTGGATTCTCGATTCTTGATGCTGGATTCTCGAAAACTACCATCCACTTCGCTCACTGCGTTCGCTCAGTGGCTGCCGTCCGTCACATACGTAAAGCGCGTACGCGCTTTACGTATATGCTTTTTCTTATAATTAAGTATTTGGCGATTTTGTGTGAGGTAATTTGTCTGTTAATTTCGTGGATTTGTTTCAAAACCATCCACTTCGCTTCCTACGTTCGCTCAGTGGCTGACCCCCGTCGCTGCTTCCAACTCTTTATGTTCCTGCGTTTTTTCTTGAGCACAGAGTTTCACCATTTCTCGTACAAGTAAATGCCATCTGCAATTTTCCAGAGTCTATGACCATAAACTATAGGTGGTTCATCGACAATAACGGGTTTTCCTGCATTGGCTTTCGTTATTAAATAACCAAACTGATCGCCCCAGACAAAGAACCGAAGCCTCGGGATTTCGACATCTACGAGTTGAGCTTTTTTATCAACTTTCACACTACTTGCACATAATGCTCGTATGGAATTGGGCCATTTAGACTTCGCCGGATTTACTTCCGATGTTGCGGCAAGCAAAGCAAGTGCCTCTTGCCTGACCTTTGAGGCACCACCCGCCCAGACAAGTCTATATCGTGCACCAAGTTGGAATGAATCTATACGTCTATCAGTGCGTGTCAGACCCGCCGGATAAAGGATATGATTAATAACTGCAAGCAAACCCAGCGGTATCAACATACAGACCAGATACTTAGCAGACCGATTATAGAATACGGCCAGAGAAAAGCAAGCGATGTGGAATAAAACAACAACTGTAGCTACTAAAGTTACTAATAAAAGCAATTCGATACCGATATAAGTCGAACCAGGATAAAAAATCTCACTGGCTCCATCAATAAAGGGGTAAAAGATCCAGAGTAAGCCTACCAACAAGACGGCTACAAAGGAGATTATAAGCACTTTTTCATTCGACAATGGTTTGAAAATCTTATGAAACAGTTTGGTTTTCGATTTTTCCATATTAAGGTTGCTCTGGGAATACTCGGGTACGATGAGCGATGTCTGCAAATGTGTGCATTTCATTAATCTTTCGATGTCCCTCTTTTTCAATAATATCTGTATTTTATAATGCTTTTCTCTGCTGCCTGACTTTATCTTTCTCGTATTTAGGGAAGTAAAGTATAGCAGAAAAGGAGGGAAAAGGGAAGGGAAGAAGAACGGCAAAATCCTAAATTCTAATCCTTCGATCATACTCAGGACAGGTATCTTATCTTCATGCATTATTCAAGATGTACATATCGCGCCTTTAGGGGTAGAATAACGGAAGGAATATTAAACGTCAAAAATCAAATAGAAAAAATACAAACCAAAATTCAAAGGGATAAAAAGTGCAACGAAAAGGTTTTACTCTTCTTGAACTGCTGATAGTAATGTCCATTATCGTCTTATTAATGAGCATCCTTCTGCCTTGCCTTATGAGAGCAAAAGAAAGTGCATATGAATTATTTGCTATGGAGACGGAAGTTAATGAAGAGGGAAAGGTTCACCTGGAAATTCAAAACCTTTCTGATAGAAAACCATATGAAGACATATATATGATAGGGATTAATCCTCTGAGGAATCGCCGCATTTTCTTAAAAAGACCTCATCCATCTGGTATGGAATTAATAAAAAGAGATGGTCAAGATTATATTAAATGGAGACCTAAATTGGCTGATATTGGTGTGCATATTATTACTGTTGTTTTTGAAGGCGAAGAAACCTCTGAGAAAGAGATTAAAATTTATGTTTTTAATAAAGAGCTTTTAGAAGCTGAGCGAGAGGACAAATTAGACGCGGATTAACGCTGATTATGCGGATTAAAAATATTAGCCTAAGGGGGTAAAGAGGGGAAAAGCAAAGATTATAAATCAAAAATTAAATAGAAAAATATGGAGGCACTTCGCGCGGATACTTGAATAGATTTCTCCACTACGTTCGCTTCGCTCATTCCGGTCGAAATGACGGTTGTTCTTATTGATGATTGATTTATTTGCTCGACCCCCGGCAGAAAAGCAAGCGTGCACAGAACGGGGACAAGCGATAATAAAATTAAAAAATCAAGATGTAAATAGCAAATATACAAATCAAAAATCAAATAGCAAATTGGGGCAATCACATGGTCTTCCCGGCGGACACTCTAATTTCTCTGCTTCTTCAATACTTATCCTGAGCCGGTCGAAGGACTCATCCAATTTATCCAACGATCAACAAAGCTATGAAAGGGATAAGATTGAACACAAAGATAAATATCTTGTATAGTCCGATGAACGAGTATACCGCCACGTTGAAGGTTTCCCGGGAAATGGAAAACCATTTGCTGTGTATTTGGTAAATCCAGTCTCCGGCACAGAGACAGATCAGCGATGAGAGAACCAACACTGCTACGTTCAGAATCGTACACCACATAAAAAATGCTCTGATATTGTCGATATCCATGATATTTCTCCTTTATCTTTCTGCATTCAAAAATGATTATACAGTCTGTATAAAATGCCAAACAGTTTCGTATCCTTCGATTACACTCAGGACAGGTCTCTTATTTCGCTGCACTCTTCAAGATGTCCACATCACGCATTTAGGAAAGAAAAATAACAGAAGAGAAATTAAAAGTCAAAATGTAAACAGCAAAATTAAAAATCAAAATTCAAAAAGCAAATTGGGGCAATCACATGGGATTGCCCCTACGCGGGAATGACTTTTCGATTTATTATTTTCTGGGCAGAACGCAACGGAGTTCAACCAAAGCCCTCTTCTGTTGAGTCGAAAAATATCTTATTCACAAAATTTGACAATATCTTTCCATGTATTTCGATTGACAACTGTGACAGATGAGCCTATTATTTCAATGTAAACTACACTATGAAGAAGGACGGCATAAGTTATGGCAAATAAAGGATTTACACATCTTCATCTGCACAGTCAGTATTCATTACTGGACGGGGCTATAACGTTCGATAAACTGCTCAAACGCTGTAATAAACTCAATATGGACTCAGTAGCTGTTACGGACCACGGCAATATGTTCGGCGTCATCGAGTTCTATACAAAGGCAATCGCCGCACACGTTAAGCCAATCCTCGGCATCGAGGCTTATGTTGCGCCTCGCAGCAGGTTCGAGAAGGCCAAAACCAGCATAACCGACGCGGCATATCATCTGATATTGCTGGCTGAAAACAATATCGGCTATCAAAATCTGCTGAAATTAGCGAGCATCGGTTTTACCGAAGGATTTTACTATCGACCAAGGATTGACAAAGAAATTTTAGCCGAACTCAACGAGGGCCTTATATGCACATCGGCCTGTCCGAAAGGCCAAATCCCAGCCGAACTTATCAGAGGAAACGAAAAGGCGGCGTACTTAGCGGCGGAGAGTTTTTTGAAGATTTTCGGGCCGGATAGGTTCTTCATCGAGATACAACAGCACGAAGGAGACAACCCGAATATCTATGAGGGGCTGATAGAGCTTGCGAAAAAGATGGGGCTTGGTCTTGTGGCAACAAACGATGTGCACTTTCTGGAACAAGACGACCACGAGGCCCACAATTGCCTCTGTGCCATAAGCACCGGCAAGAGGTCCGATGACCCCGACAGAATGATTTATCCGCCGGACGTCTATCTAAAAAGCCCCGACGAAATGCGGCAGCTTTTTACAGAAACTATTGAGGCTTGTGATAACACCCTGAAAATTGCCGAGCGCTGTAATGTTGAGATTGACTTAAAAAAACGGCGCGCACCACGTTTTGAACCTCCGGATGGCTCGACTCCCGATAAATTTCTCACTAAACTGTGCTATGAAGGGGCGGAGAAACGATACGGCGAAATTAGCGGCCAGATAAAAGAGAGGCTCGACAGGGAGCTGAATGTAATCGAATCAAAAGGCTTTGCCAGCTATTTTCTTATCGTCTGGGATTTTTGCAAGTATGCACATGAAAATAATATCCCCATAGGCGCCAGGGGAAGCGGCGTAGGCACGATAGTGGGGTACTGCCTGGGATTGTGTGACGTTGACCCGATTCGGTACGACCTGCTCTTCGAGCGATTTATGGACCCTCATCGCAACGAGATGCCGGATATCGATATCGATATTTGTCAGGCCCACCGAGCGAAAATCATCGACTATGTTCGCCAAAAATACGGCCACGTTGCGCAGATAATAACCTTCGGGACAATGAAGGCCCGTGCGGTTATCCGTGACATCTGCAGGGTGCTCGGCGTTCCATTAATCGAAGCCGACAGATTGGCCAAGCTTGTGCCGTTCTCGCTGGATATGACGCTCGATAAGGCGCTGAAAACCGAGCCCGAATTAAAACTGGCCTACGAGCAAAATGAGCTGACAAGAAAAGTAATTGACATCGGCAAAAGGCTCGAAGGTCTTGCCCGCCACGCATCGGTCCACGCGGCCGGTGTTGTAATTGCCGATGAGCCGTTGACCAACTTTGTGCCCTTGTACAAGGCGCCCGGCTCGGACGACATCATAACCCAGTTCGAAGGGCCGATGGTCGAGAAGGTCGGCCTGCTGAAGATGGACTTTTTAGGCCTGAAGACACTCAGCGTAATAGAGCGGGCATGCCAATTGGTCAAAGAAATCCACGGTGTTGACATCGACCTGGAAAAACTTGACCTTACCGACGCTGAGGTTTTTGAGCTGTTTTCAGACGGCAAAACAAAAGGGATTTTCCAGTTTGAGTCCGGCGGTATGCAGGACCTGCTGATGAAGATGAAGCCTGACCGTATAGAAGACCTGATAGCCGCCAATGCTCTCTATCGTCCGGGACCTATGATACTGATTCCGGATTACATCGACCGAAAGCACGGCGCCAAATGGAGCCTGCCGCACCCGATTATGAACGAGGTGCTTGAAGAAACTTACGGCATTATGATATATCAGGAACAGGTGATGCGGATTTGTAATCGGCTCGGCGATATACCGCTGCGAGAGGCCTACACTCTTATTAAGGCAATAAGCAAAAAGAAGGCCAGAACTATCGCTAAGGAGCGGGAAAGATTTGTAGCCGGCTGTGTCGATAAAGGGCTGACAAAACAACAGGCTGGGCACATTTTCGAGCTTATCGAACGGTTCGCCGGCTACGGCTTCAACAAGAGCCATTCGACCCGCTACGCCTTTATCGCATACCAGACCGCCTATCTGAAGGCCCATTGGCCCGTTGAGTTTATGGCTGCCCTTTTGACTTACGAAATGGACAACACCGATAAGGTCGTCGATTATATCGCCGAATGCGACCGGATGGGTATCGAAGTCCTGGCGCCGGATACAAACGAAAGCGGTGTTGATTTTACGCCGCTCTATGTGCAGGAAAATGAAGAGCAAAAGAAAAAGGAGGTTATACGTTTCGGCCTGGCCGCTGTCAAAGGCGTTGGTGAAAAGGCGGTCGAGCAAATCATTGCTGCTCGCCAAGAAGTCGGCAGGTTCGAGAGTCTGTTCCATTTCTGTGAAAATGTGGATTTAAGAGCCGCCAACAAGCAGGTGCTCGATGCCCTTATCAAGGCGGGCGCCTTCGACAAACTCGGCGGAAACCGTGCACAGATGATGGCCGGCCTTGAGAAGGCAATGGAATTCGGTGCGAGCCTGCAGGCCGACAAGCAAAAAGGGCAGATGAGTTTCTTCGGACAGATGACCGAGGAAAGTGACTATTCACAGGACCATAAAAGCCTGCCCGACGTTGCGCCCTGGCCCGAGCTGCAGATGTTGAGTTATGAAAAACAGGTCCTCGGTTTCTATGTAACCAGCAATCCGCTCAGCCATCACGCTGAGACGATAAATATCTATTCCACGCACAACAGCTCGCAATTGGCCGATGCGCCCCAGGACAGGCAAATTGTAATCGGCGGAATGATAACAAAGATACGATACAATATCACAAAGACCGGCCGAAACGCCGGGGCGAAAATGGCCGTATTCGCACTCGAAGACCTGCAGGGACAGGTCGATGTCGTAATGTTCCCGGATGTGCTGAACACATTCAATAATGTACTGGTCGCCGATACGGTCGTTTTCGTAAAGGGAAAGCTCGACTACAGAAGAGAAAGACCAAACATATTAGCTGTGGAATTGATAACTCTGGACCAGGTCAGAGAAAAGCTAGCTGCCAAGGTCAGAATCAGACTGGATGCCAGAGATGTTACCAAAGAGAAGGTAGCTATGATAAAGAGCCTCTGCCGACACCACAAAGGCAGAAGCCCTGTCTATGTCGCGATTAGGACCGATAAGGGCAAGGTCTATGCCGCAGCCGACAAGGAATTGTCCGTCAATCCCGACCTTGACTTCTGCCGAAAAATGCGACAGCTCGTCGGCGAAGAAAACTTCCAGTTGGCAAGATAAGTATTTGATACTTGGTAATTGATGTTCGATGCTGGATACTCGATGCTTGATACAAAAACTATGTTAATGATGGCTAGACCACTGTCATTCCCGCGATTGTGCGTACTGTCATTCCCGCGAAAGCGGGAATCCAGATATTTGTCATCCTGAGCGAAGCGAAGCATCTGGCCTTGTGAGATAAAGATTATGTGGCTGCCAAAAGAAGAAAGGAAGCTATTGGCTTACTACTACAAGGAATTACACGCATCCGGCGTAGAAACGAGGGGTCAAATTTTTCTGAATGAATTAGAAAAGTGTTTGTCAGGAAAAAATCGACGAAACCGAGCCAAAATCGCCAGTAGAATGCTTCTGCAACGAAATTTGTTAGCCTTTTTGCAGGATCAAGGTGATGCCATAACAGTTGGATTGAGTCTTGAAGGATATGATTTAGGCAGAAAATATAGCTCCAAAACCTCATACTATCCTTTTATGGTGCGAAGAATATAAGTTTTGGATTATTTTTGGTTTAATAATAAGTTTTGTCAGTGTTCTTGTTATGATTCTCAAGGATTGAAAAAGGGAAAACTTTTGAAAGACAGATTTTCAGGCAAGTTTATAGTTCTTGATGGGCCGGACGGCTGCGGAAAAAGTACGCAGACAAAACTATTAGTCGGTTGGCTGCAAAAGCAAAATATTCCAACAGTCGGCTTTCGCGACCCGGGTGATACCGCTATCGGCGAGAAAATTCGACAAATCCTATTAAGCCCCGAACATCAAGCGATGGATACGCGTACAGAATTACTGCTCTATATGGCCTCAAGGGCCCAGCTTTGGGCGGAAAAGATAGCACCGGCGCTGGAGGAAAATAAATGTGTCGTCCTCGATAGATGGCTCTCGAGCACCTGCGCCTACCAGGGCTGCGCAGGCGGCTTTGGAATGGATAAAGTGGTAAAAATTGCGACGGACTGCCTGGAAAAAGTATGGCCGGATTTGACTATCATTCTCGATGTCGATTTACAGACCGCTTCGCAGCGTTTGAATCGGCAGCTTGATAGAATGGAGGCCAAAGGCGACGGCTACCACCAAAGAGTCCGCGATGGTTTTTTACAGTTGGCCAAACAGCAAGAAAACTTTCTGGTAATCAATGCAACAGGTGATATTGAAACAGTTCATAAAAAGGTGTTGGAAATAATTGAAAAAAAGCCAGGGAATTCACCAGTGACGTCACTGAAGGAATTGGAAAAGCAAGCTATTATAGAAGCATTAGCGAAAACCAAAGGTAACCGTGAGAAGGCAGCAAAAATCCTCGGCATCGTGGAAAGATCAATCTATCGAAAGATAAAGGAATACAACTTGTAAAATTGCATGCAATGTCAGGTGTGTTGCCTACATAGTTCTGTAATTGTCTTTGGTCACGGGAACGTATATGCTGAATTTTTGGTTTTGCAGCGATAAGAATATGAGAAATGTTTTTGTCCTATGTGGCTGGTTTTTTAGTTTTTGGATTTTAATATTTTTATATGTCACTTAAAGAGATTTTTTGCCAGGATAGAGCAATCGACATTCTACAGAGGGCCTATACCTCCGGCAAATGGACGCATGCGTATATTTTTGCCGGGCCTGAAGGTGTCGGTAAATTCAAAACCGCCTGCGAATGGGCCAGACTGCTTCTTTGCCAAAACCCCGTTATTGAAAATGACTTTGCCGATAGCTGCGGCTCATGCAAATCCTGCCGGCTTTTCGAAGCCGGCTCACATCCGGACTTCAATCACATCTATAAGGAATTGCGGGAATTCACTAAAGACGGCAAGGGTAAGCCCCCGCCTGTCGATTTGCCGATAGATGTAATTCGAGAGTTTCTGATTGAAAAGGTCTCGACCAGGCCGACCCTTTCGCAAAGAAAGGTCTTTGTCATCAGCGAGGCTGAAAGGCTAAACGACTCCTCGCAGAATTGCCTGTTAAAAGTCCTCGAAGAACCGCCCGAATATTGCTCCATTATTCTGCTTTGCACACGCCTGGATAAACTTCTGCCCACAACAAAATCAAGGTCTCAGATAATCCGGTTCGGCACTATAAATGAAGAGCAGATAATCAAAGAATTGCAACGGACAGGCCTCGAAGAAAAGAAGGCGTTATACTTCGCTCGTCTGGGTCAGGGCAGCTTGGGGACGGCACAAAATTGGGCCAAACTTGAACTGGCCGAGGCAAACCTTTATGAAACCAAAAAAGAGCTGATAAGCTCCCTGGCCAACTATGAAATCGCGGATGCCCTGAGCCTGGCTGAGACATTTCTGAACAAAAGTAAAAAAATCGCCGCTGTCTGGACGAACCTTGACAAGGCCACCAGTAAAACCGACATCAATCGAAGAGCGGCAAAGACCCTTGTCCAAATAATCATATCAGCCATATACGATGCGATGAATTTGAACGTTACGCCGACGAAGGTGGCTATCAATTTCGACCAAAAAGAGCAGATAAAGAAGTTGGCCGGCCGGTTCGATGCCGAGCTCTCGGCGGAAAAAATCTCCGACTGCTACAAGGTGCTGCACTGGATCGAGTCCAGCGTCAATGAAAAGCTTATTTTCGAGAAGCTATTGTTAAATCTCGCCGATTCTGATAGAATAAGGGTTTAGTGTTAGCACAGCTTAGCGATGGTATCAATCGGAGTAACCCGGATGCCAAAAACCTTAGAAACAAAGCCGAGACAGGCAAAACATAAAAAGTATATGCTGGTTCGCTACGGTCGGATGAGCACGCTCGGTCTCTTCGAGCACCGCGAAACGAAAATATCCAAAATCATACCCCGCGTCGTGATAAAAACCGACAGAGGTCTCGAATTAGGTTATCTCGTGGGCCAGCTCACCGCCTACAAAGGCGGTCAGCTTAAATTAAGCGAAGAGCAAATACAAGAGTATTTCGAGAACAGCGATATTGATTTCTCCCCCGGCAAGGCCGGTAAATTCATTCGTTACGCAACCACTGCCGATGTAAGCGAAGAACGGCATCTGAGAAAAATCGCAAAAGAAGAAATGGAATGCTGCAGGCATTTCGTCAAAGAGATGGACCTGCCGATGAAAATAGTCGATGTAGAGCACGTATTCGGCGGGGAACGCATCATCTTCTACTTTATGTCCGATGGACGAGTGGATTTTCGCGATCTGGTAAAAAGAGTTGCCCAGGAATACCAGACAAGAATCGAAATGCGTCAAATCGGCTCGCGCGATGAAGCTAAACTGCTCGGTGATGTAGAGAGCTGTGGACAACAAGTCTGCTGCCAAAGATTTCTTAAGCTCTTAAAGCCGGTCAATATGCGAATGGCCAAGATGCAAAAGGCAACTCTCGACCCGGCCAAAATCTCCGGGTATTGCGGCAGATTGAAGTGCTGCCTGCGGTATGAAGACGAAACTTACACCGAGCTTAAAAAACGGCTGCCAAAAAAGAATGCCAAAGTAAAGACTAAACACGGCCAGGGCAAAGTCGTGGATACCCAGATATTGACGCAACTCGTTGTGGTCGAATACGAAAGTGGAGAAAAGGCCGCCATCCCTGTCGATGAGATTGAGATAATTCCTGCCTCTGAAACGACAAAAGAAGAACAAGACAGCACCCCAACAAACAATAAGCAAAACAATAAGGACAGTGAAAAACAATAATCGTCAAGGAAGAAATATGCCTCGCAAAATCGTCGTAACATCGGCTTTGCCTTATGCGAACGGCCCGATACATATAGGGCATTTGGTAGAATATCTTCAGACCGATATCTGGGTGCGCTTCCAGAAGATATGCGGCAACGAGTGTCTCTACTTTTGCGCCGATGACACTCACGGCACGCCTGTAATGATAAGTGCCCGTGCTGCCGGTATAAGCCCTGAACAGCTAATCGAGCAAATGCACAAAGAGCACAAAGCAGATTTTGACCATTTTTACATCGAGTTCGACAATTATTACTCAACCCACTCACCTGAGAATAAATATTTCAGCGAGCTTATTTTCAACCGCCTGAACGAGGCCGGCTCAATCGTTACACGAGACGTGGAACAGACCTACTGTGAAAACTGCAAGATGTCACTGCCGGACAGATTTGTCCGCGGCACCTGCCCGCGATGCAAAGCCGAGAACCAATACGGTGATTCCTGTGAAGTATGCGGAACAGCCTATCAACCGGCCGACCTCATAAATCCCTATTGTGCAACCTGCGGAGCCAGACCCGTCCTGAAAACATCTAAACACTATTTTTTCAAACTTGCTGATTACGAACACCAACTCAGAGAACTTATCACATCGGGACACACACAAAAATCAGTGGCAAACAAGCTCGATGAATGGTTCAATGCCGGCTTGAAGGACTGGGATATATCTCGCGACGGCCCATATTTCGGGTTCAAAATACCCGGAGAAGAAAACAAATTCTTCTATGTCTGGCTGGATGCGCCTATCGGATATATGGCTTCAACCAAAAACTACTGCGATAAAAACAGCATCGATTTTGACAAAATCTGGCCGGGCATCGGCTCTGCGGGAGCAAGCAGCAATGAATACGAGCTTTACCACTTCATCGGCAAGGACATTATGTATTTTCATGCGCTTTTCTGGCCTGCAATGCTGATTGGCGCCGGCATTAAAACCGCTGAAAAACTCTTCGTCCACGGCTTTTTAACCGTGAACGGCGAAAAAATGAGCAAGTCCCGCGGCACTTTTATTAAGGCAAGCGCCTACGTTAAGCACCTGGACCCCGAATACCTGCGGTACTACTACGCAAGCAAACTGACCGACGGTATCGAAGATATAGATTTGAGAATTGAGGATTTCATAAACAAAACGAATTCCAATTTGGTCGGCAAATTTGCAAACCTGGCTTCCCGCTCAGGCCCGATGCTGACGAAAAAATTTGACGGCCAGCTTGGCCGATTAGACGACCAGGGCGCCGAGCTAATCAATAAGCTCGCTGCTGCAAAAGACCGTATTATAGAGGACTATGAGAACCTTAAATTTGCTGCCGCTGTCCGAACAATTACCGCCCTGGCCGACGAGGCAAACCGATATGTCGAGCAGAATCAGCCGTGGGTAACGATAAAAACTGATTTGGAAAAAACGCGAACGACCTTGACTGCCGTAATAAATGCCGTTCGCATTCTGACTATTTACCTCAAACCCATCCTGCCCAAATACGCTGAAAAAGTGGAACAATTTCTTAATGTCAATAAATTAAGTTTTGAAGACCTCGATACGGTGCTGGAAAATCATAAGATAAACGATTTTAAACGATTAGTCGAAAGAGTTGATGAAGAACAGGTGAATGCGATGATAGAAGAAAGTAAGGAGGGCCCGCGCATGGCGGGAACCCAAAGTCAAAATCCGCAGCCAACGGCAGCAGAACCCGCCGAGCCGTTCAAGCCGGAATGCACAATGGAAGATTTCGCGAAAATTGATATGCGAATCGCAAAAGTTACAAAGGCGGAGGCGGTCGAAGGTGCCGACAAGCTGCTGCGTCTGGTTCTGGATGTAGGTGGGCCGGAAAAGAGCGTTCTTGCCGCCATAGCCAAGGCCTATAAGCCGGAGGAGCTGACCGGCAAAATCGTAATCTATCTGGCCAATCTCAAGCCCAGACAGATGAGGTTCGGCCTGTCCGAAGGTATGATTCTGGCAGTCGGCACCGGCGGAAAAGACATCTTTATGCTATCAGCCGACGCCGGAGCAAGACCCGGACAAAAAGTGCTTTAGTGCCCTATCACGCGTAAAATGATGGACTGTCATTCTGAGCGCAGCGAAGAATCTCTTATTTCTGCCAGCCAGATGCTTCCCCTTCGACTTCGCTCAGGGCTAAAGGCTATCTTTGCTCAGCATGACTATAAGAGCGAACTTTCATTTTGTTAAAAGCTTTTATAAATATTCGACGTCAAGCGTATGCGGTAGTTTTTCAAGGGGACAATCGGTGCATCTGGCTTTTGGCCTGCAGAATTCTTTACCCACTCGTACCAGCAGTGCGTGATACTCATTGAAAAGCTGAGTGTCCTGCGGCAGAGACGACTCAAACAATTCTCGTAACTGTTCATAATCAGCGTCCAGCCCGATTAGTCCGTGCCGGCAAACGATTCGCGCGGTATAGGCGTCCACGACGAAAACAGGCCTGTCGAAGGCATAAAGTAAAATCGAATCGGCGGTTTCGCGGCCGACGCCCTTTATCGCCAAAAGCTCGGCCCTTAGCTGGTCGGTGTCAATGCTTTCAAGGTTCGTCAACTCGCCCTGGTAATTGTCAAAGAGCCAGTTTACGAAGTTTTTGAGCCGCTTGGCTTTTATATTGTAATAGCCGGCCGGCCGGATAAGCTCAGCGAACTGTGCGAGGTCAAGATGATGGAGTTTTTCCGGTCTCAAACGGTCGGCGGATTTCAGATTTGTTATTGCTTTTTCGACGTTGGCCCAGCTCGTATTCTGAGTGAGTATCGCGCCTATGATTATCTCGAACCGGGTTTCGCCGGGCCACCAGTGCTGAGGCCCGAACGCATCATAAAGCAATCGATAAATCTCAGTTAATGCCTCACAGGTCATTATACTACATTTACAACTTGTTTTTGCATCTTCTGTACTTGCTGTATTTGACTATTGTATTTTCGGCTTATTTTAATTAAACTCTGCAAAAATTCAGTAGTGGAAATTGAGAAACAGCTACAAAGGGCATGAAAAAACTAAAACATTAAAACGACAAAAGTCATAAACAGCTTATAAAATGAAAGACAAGTACAAGTACAGCACGAGCCAGTTGTTTAACTTTGCAAAAGATTCTTATCTGGAGAGAACGTCTCGTCCGATTTACGCTATCGTTTTTCTGCTGCCGTTCATTATATTCTACGAGGTGGGCACTTTTTGCATTAATACCGACATTCTGAACCAATCACAGATTCGTGTAGTAGCGTTTGTTTGGCTGCAGAACCTGCTTGAGTCGTTAGGTTTCGGCGGTAAGTTTGCATGGGTGGCGCCTCCTCTGGCGGTTGTGGTGATTTTGACGGCGCTGCAAATCACATCATCTAAACAGTGGCGTTTCTGGATTGGTGATATTTTGCCGATGACGTCCGAGTGTATCCTGCTCGCGGTGCCGTTGATTGTCCTGACATTATTCCTGAGCAGCTCGGCTGGGCCGGAGGGTAATATTAGCAGGTTCGACGACAGCGCGATACAAGCACAAGCCGAGTCGCTACCGGGCTGCTTTTTGGTCACAGGCAGTAGTTTATCGCCGCTGAGCGCCGAGGCCGGCGAAGTTGGGCCCGGCCAGTCACTACTGGCAAATATTGTTACCGGAATAGGAGCCGGAATTTACGAAGAGCTTGTTTTTCGCCTGATTTTGATATGTCTTTTGATGCTGTTATTTCAGGATGTGCTGAGGCTTACTCATATTAAAGCTATCGTGCTTTCAGTTCTTATTTCGGCGGCATTGTTCAGCGCACATCATCATGTAATTTTTGTGGACGGGCAGCTTGGACAAACCGCTGCTTTTAACTGGACGGAGTTTTCTTTTAGAACAATAGCGGGTATTTATTTTGCAGTCCTTTTTGCAATTCGTGGTTTCGGAGTTACAGCCGGAACTCACGCCTTTTACGATATCATTGCTACTATTATTAACGTGGTTTTTTTTCAGCAGTGAAAATCAATCGCCAATCAGATTTTTTTTGATTTTTTCAAAAAAATATTGCTGCCGTTAGTCTTTTAGGTTGGGGAGCTTGCAACACAATCGTCCTATAAGAGTCAATATCGGCCTTATCAGTACTGATATAAGGCTTGAATTTATGCACTTATTTTAGTATAATATGGGTGAAAAATAGAAGATGGTATCTGTGTCTGGATTGTTGTTGATGGAATCACCACAAATCAATGTAGCTGTTGAAGAATTGATGTTCAGCCTATTTCAAAGACCTCTACATCCGGAGCTTTTCCAGATTTATGCCAGCCGAAACTTAAATACTGAAAAGTACGAGGCCATTATCTGGATTACAGGATGCACCCATGTTGTCAGCGTCTTTGCCGGTGATATCTGCCTTGCCGAGGTTGTAAGCATACCTGGCCAGATGCTCCCATCTCGAGGTTTGATAGAACGTTTTCAATTCCGGGGCCCAAGGACTCATAAATGCACTTTGAGCCGAGGTGTAAGTTATATGACCGATTTTCAGGTAGAGAAGATGAGTCCCGGTTTGTATCGGCAGAGCCATACCGACCTTGAGCGTTTCGCGCGAAATCGAGGCGTGTTTGTAAAATTCCCGGAGCTGGAAATCGGTAACCTCCAGCCGTTCTGCTATGTTGATTTCGAGGCCCGACAATCTGAGTTGCACATTCACACGTTTGCTGCTTATCCGGACCAGGTAACAATGATTAAGACCCAATCATTGTTCGATTTTTCAACAATGTGAAAATCAGGTCCATTTAGCTGCTCTGTATCTGAACGTTTTGTTTTAAGACGTCCAATTTTCCGTGGATTTCCTCAGACATTCTGCTGTTTGGAAATTCTCTGATAATATGCTGGCCGACGTTAAGTGCGTTGGTCCACTGCTTTTCAGTAACGGCGATGGAGAATTGAACGCCGAGGTTGTGCAGTTTTGTCCGGAAGACGTCCCTGGCTGCTTCCTGCAGGGCTAATCCTTCGTTTGGTGTAAGGTAGAGGTCAAGCTCTTTTAGAATATCCAGGCTGCGGTCGGTTTCCTGGGCTCTTACGGCATCGTCCCAGGCAGCCAGGAGGATTCTTTTGCGCTCCTGCTTTTTATCAAGCAGGATCTGTCGCATTGACTTTATCTGTTCATTATCCGGATAGGCTTTAATCAGTCCTTCGATCTGGGCGCTTGCTCTGACCCAGTGACAATTATTGAGCAGTTTTTCGATATGTGCTGTCGCCTGATTGAGCCGTTCCTGGTCGGTCGCGGTATGGTATTTTTCCACCTGTGTTCTTAATTGCTCAGCCAGCTCCTCATATTCCGGACGCTTGGCAATTTCATCAATTAATTTCTGGGCGGCATCGAAATCCTGCTGCTGGAGCTTCTCGAAAACGGCCTCCCGCAAAGATTGTTTGTCCACATCTCGGAATGCAATCGCCTTTGCTGTTTCGCTGACACGGGTGCTGTGATTGATTTGCGTCAGTCCTGCATGGATCTTTTCCAGAGCTCCTGTAACTTCTTCAAGCTTTGTGGAGTTGTCTCGAAGCATTTCAAGTATGTTAAATAACTTTGAGAGCATTGCCAGAAAGGCGCTGAGGAGCACCAGGCCGCCAAGCATCAATACGAGCTGACGCAGCAGGTTTGTTTTTTCTGCCTGGAAGATGTCAGTGAACATCGTAAGTAGAACAACGATTACTAATGCAGCGCAAATAATAACAATATGCCATTTGAATCGCTGTAAGAAGCTGTCTTTCTGCGAGTCCATAACCTTCCTTTTGTGAAAAAAAATGGTTTTTTCACAGCCCGTCTCTAAGCTATCATAATATAAAAAAAAACTGCTTTTGTCAACAATTGAAAGATAATAACTCAACAAATTATGGCTTGAGGCTAAGAGCCTATCCCAATAACCTGCTCTATTGCGGCCGGCTGCAAAGCCCGATGCCTGCGTTGTCGGTGAAAAAACGTTCTCAACGTGGAGAAAACCACTTCTGGCGAGCCTTTTTGGCCTGCCGCCTTGGCCTCGAACTTTTCGCTCGGCCTCATAACGAGACGGTTATTCGGATAAGCTCTAAGCAATTAGCCGTCTTTTTGCGATATTTTCAGCTTTTTCCCGCCATTTTTAGCCGTGGGCTGTCAACCAATCAGCTATAATCAGCGTAGTAGTTTATATGGAGCAAATGTATATAAGTAATATTAGACAATTAATAAGAGGGCGGCAAATATGAAAGCTATTAAATGCGTGCTTGTCTTGGCGATTGTGATGACAACTGCGGTTGACTGCCGGGCGGTGGATGAACCAACTGCGAGGGAAAAAATGAACAAACAGCTCATTGTGACGGGAAATAACGAATTTGCCCTGGAGCTTTACGCAAAGCTGTCCGGCAAAGAGGGAAATCTGTTCTTCTCGCCGTACAGTATCTCAACAGCTCTGGCGATGGCCCATGCCGGTGCGCGAGGCCAAACAGAAGCGCAGATGGCCAGGGTACTGCACTTTCCCGTTATTGCCAAGCCGGGCACAGAATTATCATCGAAGCTAATACCGGACCGACATCAATTTGCTTCGGTGTTCGCAGAGATTATAGAAGACCTAAACAGCAGAGGTAAGAAAGGCGGCTACGAGCTTCGTGTCGCCAACGCTTTGTGGGGCCAGGAGGGTCATGAATTCCTTGAAGAGTTTCTGGGGCTTATCAAAACTAACTATGGCGGGCGGCTAAATGAGGTCGATTTCGTAAGGGCTGCTGAGACTGCACGCAAGACTATCAACACCTGGGTGGAAAAAGAGACCAACGATAAGATTAAAAATCTCATCCAAAAAGGTGTGCTGGACTCGATGACACGGCTGGTCTTGACAAACGCTATTTACTTCAAGGGCAACTGGGCAAGGCAGTTCAAAGAAGATAGAACAAAGGAGGCCCCGTTTACTCTTGCCGACGGAAGGAAGGTGGACGTTGCAATGATGAACCAGACGGGCCAGTTTAACTATATGGAAACTGAAAGTTTTCAAGGTCTTGAGCTGCCATACGTGGATGATGAGCTGTCGATGATTATCTTACTTCCAAATAAATTTGACGGACTGGACAAATTTGAGAAAACACTCACAGCCGAGAACCTTTCGAAGTGGATGGACGAGCTAAACAATCGCGAAGTCAGAGTTTCTATCCCGAAGTTTAAGATGACCAGTCAGTTCGCTTTGGCCTCTGTACTCGAATCAATGGGGATGACAGATGCCTTTTCAGCGAACGCGGACTTTTCCGGGATGAACGGCAGAAGGGACCTTTTTATCTCAGCGGTCATCCACAAGGCCTACGTTGATGTGAATGAAGAGGGCACCGAAGCAGCGGCGGCAACGGCAGTAACTATGAAGCTAACATCAGTTGGGCCGGCCCGGATACCGGTCTTTTGTGCGGACCATCCATTTCTATTCCTAATCCGCGACAACCATTCCGGCAGCATCTTATTCATCGGCCGAGTAATGAACCCGAACGTTTAAGCAACAAACTGTTTTCCATTTCTTGAAACATAATACTTCGACTTGATACCTCGGTTCTAACCGCCACTTTTTCATTCAAAAATACTGCATCAAAAAAGTGGCCTTGTAAAAAAATACCCTCTCCAAATAACTTTAGCATTCTTGAAGCTCTCGGAAAGATAAATAACCTCAATAACAGACTCAAAAAAGCGGATTTCCATACCCTAATCAAATAATAAATTTTTTAATTTTTTTAAAAAAATACTTGCCAAGGTGGTGCAAGTAGTACATAATGTATTAGTAGTATTAATACAATTTACTTAATAGTGGATTCGTTGAACTCAAAGAAAGCTCAGATATAAAAGGAAAACAGTTCTAATGCCTTTGTGGATACAAATACTGCCCGGATCGGATGAGCCAATTTATATTCAGGTCACCGAACAAATAAGCAAGGCCATCGCCAGAGGCGAGTTGGCAAGCGGCGATAAGCTGCCTGCTGTAAGAAAACTCGCATCGGAACTGGTTATCAATCCCAATACGGTTGCCAGGGCTTACAGCCGGTTAGAACAGGCCGGGCTGGTTACCACTAAAACCGGCTCCGGCACATTCGTTACCGACCCGAAGCTTCGCAAAACCGACGCCGCCGATATCAATATGCTCACCGAGAGAATGGATACTCTTATTACCCGGGGTTTGAATCTTGGTATTGAAGCTCAGGACTTAATCAGACTATTCGAGAACAGACTGACAAAATTCAGTGACAAATTAAATGAGCGGAAAGAAGAGAAATGAATAATATAGTATTGAAAACAAAGGGTCTTACAAAATACTACGGCGGCACTCTTGCAGTTGATCATATGGATCTGGAGATTCCGCGCGGCTGTATTTGCGGATTTGTTGGCCGCAACGGAGCTGGCAAAACCACCGCCATCAAGTTAATGTTAGGCCTGTTAAACCCCACCGCCGGCTCATCAAGATTATTGGGATGTGATTCATCGGCGTTAACACCTGCAATTCGTCAACGCATAGGTTATGTGACCGAAGGACATCGCTTATTTCGTTGGATGAATATCGGCGGATTGGAGAAATTTCAGCGGGCGTTTTTCCCAAAGCAGTGGGACGACAGGTTCTTTGCCGATATGATTGAGTATTTCGAGCTGTCAAAAAAGCAAAAGATAAAACACCTCTCGAACGGCCAGCGAGCGCAGGTCTCGTTAGCCCTTGCGCTGGCACCGAATCCGGAGCTGCTGATAATGGATGACCCGACACTCGGGCTTGATGCTGCAATCAGACGGCAGTTCTTAGAGGGTATGATTGAGCTTATTATGCGTCAGGGCCGGACTGTTCTTTTCTCCAGCCATATCCTCGGCGACGTCGAAAGGGTATCCGACCGGATAGTGGTTATCGATAAAGGAGTTTTAAGAGCAAACTGCTCACTTGAGCAGTTCCAGAAAGCGATTAAGAAAGTAATACTGAGCTTTGCCGATTCTGTTCCCGACCTGGTGAATATCGATGGAGTTCTGCACTGCAAACGCAGTGAAAAACAGCTTGAGCTGACGTTAGTCGGCACCGATGACGAGAAAATCAGCGAATGGGCGAAGTCGGCCGGAGCGGAAAATTACAACATCATCAAAATGAATCTGGAGGACCAGTTCATCGAATTTACCGCCCCGGCCAACGACAGAAGACTATTCCAGTGGGAGGAAAGATAAAATGAGATTCTCAAAACTGCTCCGCAAAGAACTTCGAGAATGTCTGCCTTGGATGCTGTTAGCGGCGATTGTCTTTTTTGCTTTTGGCGGTTTTTTTCTGCGCGCAGAGGCCTACTTCGAAAGCGACAGGCATTACTCGCGTTTGTCACCCGGCACTGCCGTAGATTATTATTGGCTTACTTATTATTCAATACTGAATGTAACAGGTCCGTGGTTGTTTTTTTTATCTATCGGGCTTGGTCTTGTCCTCGGTGTTCGACAGTTCTGGATACCTAATTTTACAAGGACGTGGCCCTTTTTGCTCCATCGCTCAGTCAGCAGAAAAACCATACTTGCCGCGAAGCTGACTGCGACAATGATAGCTTTTGTTATTTCCTTAGGGCCTGTCTGGGTCGGTCTTTATTGGTATGCAAGTCGACCGGAGGTCTTCGCAGTACCACAAACACTTAGAGTTTTCATCGAGGGCTGGATTTTCATAATGTTAGGGCTTGTTGCCTATCTGGGAACCGCACTTTCGGCCCTGAGCACAGCTAATTGGTACACTACAAAGATATTCGGCCTTTTATTAGCGACCGTCATTATTGTTACGACATTATCTCAATGGACACTTGCCGGGATTTTTACGTCAATAGCTGTAAGTGTTGCTATCTTGCTTGTGCAAATTTTTGACACATTCCTGAGAAGAGAATTTTGACCAGGGAGTAGTACTATGAAATTAAAAATCAGCTTAAAGCACATTGCAACGCCAACTAAAATCTTTATGACCGTTCTCATAGTCCTGCTCGCCGTGTTGATGCTTCAGGGTATCATTATCCAAACGGAGCGCATGTTTTCTCGCACAAAACAATTCTCGGCCCCTGCAAAAGACAAAGAAGAACTCACCGAGGAAGAAAAACGAATTGACAGAATAAGAAGTTCATCAAAAGAGTTTTTGCCCGATGGGACGATTCACCTTGTCCACAAACCAAGACGTACACCGGGTCGAATGGACGAGCCCGAGATAGAGCAGATATATGACGCCAACGACAACCTGCTCTGGAAAGGCACAAGCGATAAAAGACCATACGAATATCTTTCCTGGGCTAATCAATTACGCCGATATGGCTTTACCAGGGAGCAGATGAAGCAAATGCAAATGATTACGCCCGGCTTTTCCCGATTTATTGAAATACCCATTGGCTCAGATGATAAGACCGTACAGATTTGGCGTTATCATCCGGGCGCACAGTATTTTAAGGGATACGATATCAATGGCGAGAAAATCGGTTACATCGGCTCGACGGGATTTACAAACTCGAAATCAAAAGCAAAACCATTCGGAAAATTCAGATTCTTTACCGCCTGGTGCCCACAGAATTCTTCCAATCCGATATTGCTTTGGCAGACACAAAGACGCATCTATCAAATCAATTTTGAAAGACAAAACGTTGAAATGATTTTTGAAAGTACCGATTCAGATATTGAAATTGAAAAGACAAGCCTGCACGCATGGAGGGATTTAAAACCGGGCGCGGAGGGGTCTTCAGACTCTAAAAAGTACCGACCTTTGCTTCTCTGCGTGACGGAGGACGGTAAGCATCACCTGATATTACGAGAACCCGAACGGCAATTCAGTCTTGCTGTCCCTCGCTCTTCGGCCACCGCCACAAAGCAGGGCATTTTTGTGCATTGTTCCGGGAGCGATGCACTGCCACCTAAAGGCATTGCTAATTCGCGAGAGCTTTATGATAAATGGTTGCAGGAACGATGGGGAAAACCAAGGAACTTTTGGGTTGAGCTTTATAAAGTGGACAACCAGGGCGGCCTCGAATTGCTTAATCGTTACGATTGGACCCTACCGCCCCAATCCGAATCTGTGGTCAGAGCCAGAGACCTCAGGCTGGCAGTCCAACGTTATGTATCTCAATTTTCGCCGCCGTTGTATGACTTAATCTTTCACTTATTAGGTGTTAGATTTTGGTCAAGTGCTTATTATTATCAGCATAGAGGAGATTTTTTCTTAGATTTAATTCGGACGATACTGGATTTTCGGCCGTATGGCGGCGTCATAAACAGGGTATTAAGTGCACTGATGATGGGCTTTGCATTTTTGCACGGATGGCCGAGACGAACCTCCTGGGCTGGATTTGTCTTTTGGCTGGTTTTTGTAGGGATGTTCAATCTGGCCGGATTATTAACGTATCTGGCCCTGAATAATACTGCTGTTATCAGATGTCCGGCTTGCGGAAAACCCCGAGGACTGGCTCGGGTTGATTGTGTAAGATGCCGAGCCGAATTGCCTGCGCCTGAGAGGGGGAAACTCGATCTGATATTCAGTACTTAAGCATGTACAATTCACCTTCGCTGCTCTCACGGTCCAATCTTGCCTTATAGAGTAAAAAAACTATTTTATGGGGCTTTAAGGGCATAATTGAGGCTATAAATCAACAGCGATGTTTACAATAGTCAACGTTAATCTAACTGTTTTATGATAAAGTTGTTATCCACAGCGAGAAATTGTGCGTAAACTCGAAGTGTTGTTTTTTGGCAACATGGGGTTTTAACCCTTATAACGGCTGTTTTTCGGAAAATAGAAACAAAACTTACGGACGACACAAAGGGTTGCTCTGGTTGGCTTTTTTCAGGGGTAGGAAGCGAAATTGAACAGAAAAACGCTTTTTAGGCATTCGGGTATAGGCTTTGCTATGTTCATAAACATGGGGCCATGGGGGTTCCCTGTTTAAGGGTGATAAAAGAACGTGCATTTGAGAGGAGAGCAGTGTGATGGACGAGACAAGCCTGGAAGACAAACTTAACGAACTGGTCAAGGAATTCGGAGAGACAGCTACCCCCCAACATCAAAAGCTGGCGAAGCTTGCCAAAGAAGCACAGGCAAACCGTAAGAAGCTTGAAAAAAGTATCAATAGTCTGCAGGAATCGCTGGATTACCTGCGGGTATGTATTAAATACCAGGTCTTCGACCTTGAAGCCACTCGCCGGGAAAACGAATACCTCAGAAAATTGCTTGAGGAAAACGATAGATAAAGCGAAAAGCTTAGAAGACAGAAGACAAAAAAAACATATCCAAAAATCACCTTGTGTCCTGTCACAATTGATTGGCTACAAAACTCATTCTTTGTTCTTAATTCTTAAGGCAGCATTTCAACAACTATCTCTGCGACCTCCTGACGGGCTTTTTTCTCAGCTAACGGCTCAACTAATTTAATCAGCTCACCGCTGATTTGAGTCAGCTTGTCCCTGTCTTCCAAAAGCCGCTCAATGCTTTCGGCAATCGGCTCAATCGAGCTAAAATACGGCATAAATTCCGGCACTAATTCTTTACCGGCTAAGATATTGACCAGAGACAGGTATTTGGGTTTTATCAGCCACCACCCAACCAGATGCCAGAGAATCCTGCTTGATTGATACATTATCACCATCGGACAGCCGGCCGCCGTTACCTCCAGAGTAGCGCTGCCGCTGGCAACGAGCGTAAAATCAACCTCCCCGGCGGTTTTATTAACCGAACTAATAGTATATTGACATTCAAAGCCGTGGACCTGTGTTTTTCGCAGCAGTTGTTCTCGTTCGGTATCCACAGCCACGGTAACAAAGCTTGCTGCCGAGTATTTATCCTTTAAGCGCAGTGCTATCTGCTGCATCGGCTCCCAGAGTGAATCTATCTCCGTGTTGCGTGAGCCCGGCATAAGGGCGATTATTGCGTTTTTAGCGTTAAAATCCGCGTATTTTTTATGATGCGCTGAATCGATCTGTAATTCATCCAAGAGCGGATTGCCCACAAAAACCACATCCATTCCTCTTTGGCTGAACCAGTCCTGCTCGAAGGGCAGTATGCAGCAGAGTTTATCGCAGCATTTGCGCAGCTTGCGAATTCGCCAGCTCGCCCAGGCCCAAAGCTGCGGAGCAACGTAGAAAACGGTTTTTAGGCCTGCTTTTTTGGCGGCTTTTGCGATGTGGAAGTTAAAAGAAGGAGAATCACAAACGATAACCAAATCGACATTACTGCTTTTTAAAAAACGAGTTATGCGCTTTATCAACCTGTAATAACGGACGACGTGGCTAAAGGCCTTGTATATCATTACGGCCTTTCCGACGGTCGCTTCCAGCAACCTGCAGCCGGCCTCGGCCATTTTTGGGCCGCCTACGCCGACAAATTCAATGTCATAACCGCTTTTTTGTAAAGCGGCTATCAGGCCCGCACAGTGGGCGTCGGCACTTGGCTCGGCGGCACTAATAAAGATGCGATACTTTTTGTTTTTGTCCGGCATAGGCTTATTTGTTAACAAGATTTCGAGAAAACATCAACCGGATAATTTGAATGCCCCGGGAAATTCAGCAGGCCGCTTGGAGTAGCTTCTTGAAAATCAAAATGATTAACCAAGAATACTGTTGTTTTCTACATTCTCATATTGCTCTAAAGCAAGTGGGCCTATACCAAAATTACTCGGTATAGGCCCCGAATTAACACGAATCCGTTGTCCTCTTGTTTGGCATTGCAAGTCCGCCAAAAGCGGATGCGGCAATCTCAAACTTTGAGGGCTTTGTACCAGTCACGTCCCCATATTTTGCTTAGCCTGCACCCGCGTTTTTCGACGCGAGTCGGGGCGGCGGGCAAGAAGCAATGGGGGCCGGCTAAATCCAGGCTTACGGCGCTGATTACGGAGCATACAGTCGGATGTCATCAAAGTACATAGTACCTGAACCACCAGCAAATGGATTGTTCCTGTTACCAAGACCAAGAGAAATCGTATTTACATTAGTTAAGTTAACGCCCTGGTCTGCAAACGCCTGCAGGTCGATAGTCCATTCCGTCCAGGTAATTACCTGTGCTGCATTCGGATTATCATTAGTAACGATCGCATTGCCGTTGAGAGCAACATACAACATCTCAGCAGCGTTATCCGAATTGCCTCTGAACCAGATCCTCAGTGTGCTGACACCATTCTCGGTCCAGTCACGCGGATAAGTCAGCGTCAAAGTTGCCTCAGAGTACCCGACACTATTGTCGAAGAAAAACGGCATCGACTGATTGCCTCCGTGAACGATAGTTTGCTCGCAAAAAGGAGGATTATCATAACCAACGAGAGAGCCATTTGTCGGGTCGTCGTATCCGTCTATCCAGGCGAAAAATATCCTGTTGCTATCGGGGTCAGTAGGGTCAAGGTCATTGTAGCTCTCGAAGTCGTCCACGATAAGGAAGTTGGCCGTCGTAAAGCTCCAGACAGGGCCTGTCCAGGGACTGTCGGCATTGGCGTTATTTAACTCATCAATACGCCAATAGTAGGTGGTATTCCACTCGAGTTTTCCGGGTTCAGAACTCTCCGAACCAAGGTTCCCGGCACCTTTGTACTCCGGCGAACCGGTATCGGCATTACGTACTGCCTCTTTATCTGTGCCGAAATAGACCTGATGCGAAGCCGAATAGACTCCCGGCGACCAGGTCAGAATCGGTGTCTGCGTTATATCCACAGCACCATTAGAGGGGTTCGGGCCCGCGACGCCGCCCTCGGTAGTAAAGCTCCAGACATCTCCTTTATGCGTCTCGATAATATCAAACTCATCGATTCGCCAGTAGTAAGTCTTGGCCAATTTAAGTGTACCGGGAGTATAAGTCGCAGCTCCCATTGGAGTACCCCCAGCGGCATTGTTCACTTCGTCAAAATTATCACCGAAGTAGACATAGTGTAATTTCGCACCGAAACCAGGCTCCCACCTAAGTTTAGCATTCGGGTCTACAAGCCCGGCACCATCAGCCGGCTGAGGTAAATAGGCGGTCTTTGGTGGAATCATAAAGCTCCAGACCTTACCTCTGTGTTTCGTAACACCATCGGCTTCAACATCATCGATCCGCCAGTAATAGGTTGTGCCCGGAACAAGGCCGTCCGGATAAGGAAATCCCGGAAAACCGACAACAAAATATGTCGAAGGCTGGTTGCCCCGGAATGCTTCTTCGGCGCCGTCATTCACATTGTCAAAATTATCGCTAAAGTACACATCGTGCGAGGCCGCATAAGCACCCGGCCCCCATTCGAGACTGAGCCATGTGTCCGGATGTATGGCGCCATCAGCGGGAATGGGACCTCCCGATATCATGGTCATGTATTCTGCGACACGTATAATGTCATCAACTGTTTCGGGCGCACCTGTGCGGTCAAATATCCGAACAAATCCTCGATACTTATCGCCCGGCAGATAATGCTTCGCCCACGCCGCTGCACTTCCGCTGCTGATTGTTGCCAAAGGTGTAAGGTTCTCCGTAATAGTAACAGATGTCGGACGCTGCGATTCCCACGTTTGGGTCAATCCCCAGGCAATTCCTACCTCGGTAAAAACCACTTCGTCGAGGGTGTCATTCGGCCCGCTGGAGGCATTAAATCCCAAAACGCTGGTCGCACCGCCGCCGCCCCATGTAACCATGCTGCCATCCGAGCTGCCCTGGTAGTAAATAGGCCAATCCGAATACCACACAACCTTACCGCCTGCATCAAGATATTTTCGAAGCGTGCAAGTGTCTGACATCGACTCTGCAACAGTATCCGGCACTACGTCCTTACAGAACACGACCACACTTAACGCTTTGTCGGCGATGTGGGCATCCATCCATACCTTCAGTTCGTCCGCGTCGAGAACCGTATAGCCGGCCGCCTCGAGACCGTCTCGTATGGCCTCGCCACCGCCACCCCAGGCCGATGGATACCGCCCATCCCAGTACGCAGCGCGGTCCCACTCTTCAACCTGCGCTTGTACCTGAGCTGTCCCTAACACCGACACAAAAAAGATTAGATAAATTAATTTCCTGCACATCATAGTCCTCCTTCAAAAATAGTTAAAATAATTTTAATTTTCTTTGGCCACACACCAAAATCCCGACCTCTCGGGGTTGTTTTCAAAATATGAATTTCTCATTGAAATGTGAAAATCTCTCTCTTGCGAGGCACAAAGTCCTGACCTGAAATTCTATACCTCACATAATGCATAATAACTCCTCCTCTGTTCGTAAAAACTCCGAAAATTTTACCTGCCAGAGGACCAATAATCCACAGGCTCAGCCAGATTTATTTATATCATATTAGCAATCTTGTCGTCAAGAAAAATCAATGTTATTGGAGGAAATATCGAGTTTCGCGATAGACAAATCGTTTTGTTCGTTGACCCCAAAATCCCGAAAAGTCAAGTCCCTCAAGTAGTCTTTTCCAGACTTGGTCAAAAAGTCTGCATTTTCCCAAATTTTTGTGAAAAAATACGAAAAAATGCAAAAAAAAACGCTCATTTTTAAAATTGTCCCGAATTAGTGTAAGTGTCAAAGCATAACCCTAATTTACTGATCCTTTTTCTGCAATATTTGTCCAATTGTCCTTTGATTGCTGTTTTTAAGAAGCCTCACTCTTACTAAGTCGTTTTTTTTCAGCTTTTTCTCTGTTTTTTCGAGATACACCATAAAATATCTTTCGCTTCGTCCGCAGAATTGTCCATCATCGTTTTCCAGCAGGATTTCAGCAGTTTCACCAATAAACCGTTGCTGGAATTTTTGATTTAACTCTATGTTTAAGTTATGCAGTATTCTTGAGCGAGCTTTGATAACTCTATTATCAACAGTATCTTGCATATTTGCCGCAGCAGTGCCTTTACGCGGCGAAAAACTGAAAATGTGCATTTTTGCAAAGCCTACATCTTCGGCCAAATCGACCGTTTGCTCAAAGTCAGCATCGGTTTCACCCGGAAAACCAACGATAATATCGGTCGTTATGGCCGGCCTGTCGAGCTGATGTTTAATTAGCTCAATCTTTTCTCTGAATTCATCTGCACTATATTGTCTGCGCATCTTTTTAAGGACCGCGTTGGAACCGGACTGCAGCGACAAGTGCAGGTGTGGCATAATGTTAGGGTGTTTACGGAAAGTATCGAGTAACCGCGGCGTTACGTCGGCCGGCTCCAGCGAGCTTAATCTTATCCTTGCAAGATGCGGTATTTCTGCCATTTTATCGAGCAAATCAGCCAAGTTATCATTTCGCTGACTGGGCCAGTTTTTTCGTCTGACGCTTTCCCGGCCGTAAGCTCCGAGAAATACTCCTGTTACAACAATTTCCCTATGTCCGGCTTTTACAAGCGCCTGTGCTTCCTGGAGAACGGCATCGTCCGGTTTACTGTGAACAAAAGGGCGAGTTTTGGGTACTATACAGTAGGTACAATAACCATCGCAGCCATCCTGGATTTTTAGAAAGGCTCTGGTATGGTCCCTAAAGGAATTTAATGGCGGCAACTTCCGATAATTCTTCGATTCATTTTTATACTTGATTTTTAAGTTGCTTTCTGCTTTAATTATAGTGTTAATGTATGGGCAGGATTGAGAGCTTTGGGAGCCCAAAGCGGTAGCTTTGTTGCCAGCTATCCGGCTTAGCATGGCAGCAAGGTTTTCTCGATTTTTGATGAGATGAACATTTTTGCCGACGCTGTTTAATTCGCCGATTTGCACAGTTGGCAGACAACCACAGACAACTACAACAGCATCAAGATTTAGCTTTTGGGCTTTTCGGATATATTGTCGGCTCTTTGCTGAGGCAGTGTGAGTTACACAGCAGGTATTGATAACAGTTAGGTCGGGTTTTTTAGCCGGCTCGACTTTGTGGAGTCCGAGTTGTTCGAGCAGCTCTCGAATCTGCTGGCTTTCATATTGATTGACCTTGCAGCCAAGAGTATTTATGGAAAAAGTCTTCATATTATGGTATAATTTATATTTGTTAGAACGGATTTACAAGGCTAATTGAAAAACCAAGCGGGAGGTTTGTTATGGCTGGAGAAACCGGTACGGTTTGGGCAATCGATATAGGTAACAATTCCCTGAAGGCATTGTACCTGAGCACAGAGCGAGGTGTTGTTGAAGTGATAGGCTTTGACAATATCCGTCACGGCAAGATTCTTAGCGGAGACGGCGTGACAGATGCTGAGAGAGAGGAACTTGTTGCCTTGAGTTTGCGGAAGTTTGTCAATAAGTACGATTTGAGCATGGACGAGATAATTATTTCTGTGCCAAGTCAAAATAGTTTTGCACGGTTTGTGAACCTGCCACCTGTCGAGGCAAAGCGCATTCCTGAAATGGTCAAGTTTGAAGCTGTCCAGCAGATTCCTTTTGGCATTAACGATGTGCAGTGGGACTGGCAACTGATGACGGAGGAAGACAGTCCTGAAATCAAGGTGGGGATTTTTGCGATTAAAAATGAAGTGGTCGACGCGGCATTGGAGCATTTGAACAGAGAAGATGTGCAGGTCGGCTACGTACAGATGTCACCTATGGCTCTGTACAATTATTTGTTGCACGACCGTCCTGATTTGGTCACTTCCGACAACAGAGCTGTAGTTATTCTTAACATAGGTGCGGATAATACCGACTTGGTTGTCTGCACAAAATCAACGGTCTGGCAGAGATGTATTCTGATAGGAGGTAATGCCTTTACGAGGGCGATATCAGATGCTTTCAGACTTAATTTTGAAAAAGCTGAGAAGTTAAAACGTACAGCTCCAGTGAGCAAATACGCCCGGCAGATATTACAGGCGATGAGGCCGGTTTTTACGGATATAGGTTCTGAAGTGCAGCGGTCGTTAGGTTTTTACAATAACTCGAACCCCAATACTAAAATCGTGAAGATTATCGCCTTAGGTGGCGGAACGAAGCTGCGAGGTCTGCTCAAATATCTACAGCAGACACTGCAGATACCCGTGGAGAGGCCGGATTCGTTCAAGAGGCTTGCGATAGGCCCGGGTGTCTCGCCGGCGAAATTCCACGAGAATGTCTGCGATTTTGGTATTGTCTATGGCCTTGCTTTGCAGGGCCTGGGTCTGGCCAGGATAGAAAGCAATCTGCTGCCTCGGAATATTGCCCGGTCAATGGTATGGGCGAGCAAGGGCAAGTACTTTATTGCCGCAGCGTGTATGCTGCTTGCAGTTTCACTTTTGTGCTTTGCGAGAACCGGCCTGGACAAGATGAATTACAACAAGAATAGTTCTGTCCGCGGAGACACTATGGGCGTTCTTGACGATGTCGAGCAAGCCAAACAGAAGCTCAAAGACGAAAAACGTAAAGGTTCCGAATATGAAGCGATAATAGAAAAGGAGTTTGAACCTTTCGAATATCGTGAAATGATTCCGTATCTTCATGAGGTTATCATTTCAGCTTTGCCGAACGAGAAGCACAATCCCGAGCAAATTCCGCTCTATAAGGCTTTTGCGGATGGTGATGTGAAAGGGATTTTGGCGTATCCGCGCACGGAACGCAAGCAGATATTTATAACGAATATGTCAGCTTTCTTTTCAAGCGACCTTGCCACAGCCCAGTTTGGCGGGGCGGATTTGTGGCGGAGGACCCGCGGCACTCCCGGAGCCGAAGGTGATGGGTATGAGATGATGGAAGAGTACGAGTTAGAAATGATGATGGAAATGGAGAGGATGGGGGGACAATATGGCCAGTATTATCCTGGTGGGATGTTCGGCTTGGGGAGCACTACCGAGGAGAAGAAGCCGGGCTTTGTGATACAAATAGCGGGTTATAGTCCGTATGCAAAAATAGGCGAATTGATGGACCCTCATGGAGTTGAGGATAAGCAGGATAAATGGGGATTTGTTACCCGCTTATTGCACCTTGACGATTTTGTTGCTGACGGCAGCAGCCCCTTCGAGGTGTATAATAGGACCGACCCAAACCAATTCAAGATAGAAATAGGGGAAGTAAACTTGGAAGAACAGATACCCGCGGGGATAGGTATCATGGATGTTAGATACAAGCCAACGCCGGCCGGGTCCACACAGGAGGAAGAAGCGGAGTGGGTTTTGATTGACCCGATGACAAATGAATTAATTAGTAAAATCGCTGAGTGGGACGAGAACGGAAGACCCAGGCTCGACCGCTATGGTAGGCCCCTTTATACAGTCAATGACCATTGGTTCGTATTAAGCGTTAAGTTTGTCTGGGTAGATGCGCCCGAGAGTGTCAAGGCAAAGGCCCCTGAAATGCCTTCGTATATGCTGGGACGGACAACTATGGGCAGGACGGCTGCGCCGCAGAGTCCCCCTTCAAGTGGCAGAAGAAACCTGACAACCGATATAGAATAATTTTGTGAGCTAAAAAATGAATTTACCGAATTTCAAAGATATTTTACAGAAGTTAAGCGTTTTTAGGAACAACTTATGGCTGTCGATGACGGTTGTTATAGTGCTGATTGGTGGAATACTTTTTGGCACTACGCTGCTTATAGGCCGTAAACTCAAGGGTGAGATACAAAAAAATAGTATTGCAATTGGTAAAAGAGTGCAGAACGAGATCGAAAACGCCGTTTCCAGTGAGGGATGGAAAAATGAGCAGAAGCGTCATGAAGAACATGCCAAAGATGCCAATGAGATAGCGCGTTTGGCCGAGCAAAGCACCCAGAGGGAATTATTAAGCTATGATATATTTCTTGACCCTAACATTTCCTCTACGCTGGTTTTTCAGCAATTTGGCAGGCGGTATCGCGAAGCAATAAATAAGCTAATTATCCGTGCAAATGCTGGTGATTGTCCTACAGAAGCCGAGATACAAAGAGGTCTTGAGGACTCAGCAGTAAATTCCCGCTTGAGGCGGGGACGGTCTTCGATGTATGGACGTTCTTCGATGTATGGAAGTTCTCCGATATCGGAACGTTCCCGGATGCCGGGACGTTCCGGGATGCCGGGACGTTCTGGGATGCTGGGACGTTCTGGGATGATGGGACGTTCTGGGATGATGGGACCGTATTCGACGATGGGACGGTCTTCGATGGGAGGTACAAGAACATCTCGGGGGATTTTGGGTCGGTCGATGATGATTGGCGAACTTGAGTTAATGATAATTGATGAGATTTGCCGAGAGAGGGCGAAGTCCATATCCGTTTATGTTAATCCGGCTGATTTGAGTGGATACGAATTCTGGGCAGATTATAAACTTGCTGTTGACCCGAATGAGGCCGTTCAGGATTGCTGGTATTTCCAGTTAGCTTACTGGGTCTTCGAAGATATTTTCGATACTATAAGTGCTGTGAATTCGGGGTATGACAGCGTTCTGACAGCACCTGTTAAACAGTTTATGCAGACAAGTTTTAGTATGGGCCTGAGGAGGCCCGGTGCAGGGGGCGCTGTGTTTACGGGGCGCCGGCGGAAAAGCTCGCGAACAGACAGAGATAATGTTGATAAGCCCGTTTACGTTCTTACTAAAGACGATGCTCTGACAGAATCCTGCACGGGAAGAGTTTCCAACGATGCTAATAATATTGATGTTATACATTTTAATGTTACCGTTGTGCTTAACATAAAATCTGTTTTGCCGTTTATACAAGAGCTTTGCAGTGCCAAGGAGCATAAATTCAGGGGGTTCACCGGCAATGAGCCGGAGCAGACTTTCAAGCATAATCAGATAACGGTTTTAGAGACTAAGTTCAGGTCGATCGAAGAGGATGCTTACAGTCTTTACGATTATGGGGAAGATGTTGTGGTAGAATTGGATTTAATTTGCGAATATATCTTCAACAGGAAAGGCTATGAGGAAGTAAAACCGGAAATTGTTAAGAAAGCGTTAAAGGCAGAAGAACAAACTACAGGCCGGTAAAACAGTCAGAAAAAATGTGAAACGGGGTTTGACCCTTCACATCGTTCGAGGGCATGGATATGATTAAAATAGGCAGCTTTTTCGAAGAAAATGTAGAGAAGATGGTTTTGGTAATTGTTGGGCTTGTGTGTGTGTGGCTTTTGATTACGCGTGTTATTTTCAGTCCCAACGAGGTTGCATATGGCGATGGGAAATACAGCCCAGGTTCAGTCGATGACCAGGTGTACGAAGAGGCCGTGCTTTTGAGGGATAAGATTAACACCCCTCCCACGGACCCGGAGCCCTATCAATCGAAACTTCCTGAGTTTGTTGCTCTGCTTGATTCGTCCATAAGTGATATTGACGTTAAACTATGGCCACAGGTACCCTATGCGATTGATGGGGTGATATCAGGAAAAGGAGGGGGTCAGTATCGTCTTCCTCGTATTGGTGAGGTCAACGATGTGGCGGTCGAGCACATCAGAGCGGTGGCTTATGTGCCTACTGTGGCTGTCACCCCAGAATCCCCTTATGATAAAGCTCCGCATGAGCCGAATGATATCGACCTTGTAACTGTGGAAGCCAAGTTTGATATTGAGGGGTTATACGAGAGGTGTAAACACAGTTTTGTCGATGATGTGGCCGAAGAGGTGGCTGACCCGTGCCTTGCGAAGCCGATTTTTGCAGGTGTGCAGTTGCAACGGCAGGAATTGGCCGAGGATGGGAGCTGGAGTGATTGGCAGGTTGTTCCCCGCAGCAAGATTGACCACTATGGTAAATTGTTTGAAATTGTAGAAGATGCCAGCAGTTTGCCGGCAGGCAGGTTAAAAGTATGGAAGCTTCAGTTTGACGACCCGCAACTGCAAATAGACCTGTTACAGCCGGAGGCTTATCAAATTGCATCAGCGAAAGAGGAGTGGTATCCTCCAACGATACATAGAAAGTTCCTTGATATGCAGAGGAGAGAGGACAGCGAGGAAAGGCGAAAAGAAAGGGAAGAGGAGCAGAAGAGCAGTGAAAGCACAGACTCGAGGCGTGCCAGAAGAACCCCTACGAGGTCAGGATCTACTACGACCGGAAGGGCCGGGGGTGGACTTTACTCTGGAGGAAGGGGTAGTACGGATAGTCTTTATGGTGGTGCGGGCGTAGACACAACACGGAGAAGGCGCTCTGGGACCAATAGAAGGCGTTCAACGGATGATGTCTATAGTGGCATTGGCACTGGTTCGACTGATAGACGTACAAGAGGCTCAAGAAGCACAAGAGGCAGAACGGATACAGGTGGATACGAAGATTACATGATGCCGGGTCTGCCTGGAGACAGACTCGCCCGAAGGGGGCCATCAATGTATGACGTTTATGATGAATTTGACAAGATTCGGCTTACGTGGAGAACGCCTTTGGAGAAGATGCGTGAGCCTCTGGTTTTCTGGGCGCACGATGATACTGTTGAGTCGAGAAAGAGCTACCGATACAGAATTCGGTTGGGCGTATTTAATCCGGTGGCAGGGACGAATCAGTTGAGCGAGCAGGACATATCGCGGAAGAACGAAGTTGTTTTATGGAGCGAGTTTTCCGATATTACAGAGCCGGTAGAGATTCCGGGAAGGTTGTACTTCTTCGCGAAGCATATACGTGAAGCGGCCAAGGTTGTTACAGTTCAGGTCTCCAAATATGTGATGGGGTATTGGCGCAGTGAAGATTTTACGGTAAGCCAGGGAGAAGTTATAGGTAGTGTTATTGAGAACGAGTCCGCAAAGCCCGAAATTGGCAGGGGTAGCAGAATTAGCAGAGATAGCAGAATTAGCAGAGATAGCAGAATTAGCAGAGATAATAGCAGATTAGATATGCTAATTAGTCCTGTTGCCAAGCCTGAAGACGAGGCTGTGGAGCCTGAGACGATTGATTATAGTACCGGAGCTGTTATGGTTGACGCTGTGGCAGTGAACGACTGGTCTGGCGAAAAGAATCTGAGCACCAGGCGTTATTATGATATGCTTTACAGTTTTGATGGGACCAATATTGAGCACATGCCCGTCAGAACAGCATACTGGGCAACAGATTTGCAGAAGTGGTATAGTGACATTGTAAGAATGCAAAGAGAGAAGCCGGAGCCTTTAAAATCCTGGGGTACAGGTGGGCGCAGACAGCGTCCGAGAGATACTGAGTATCAGGATTATGGCGATGATTATTACATGGAAGAGATGATGATGGAGGGTATGGGAGGACGACCACTTTATTAGTTTTTGATACCGATGCTTGCCTACGCGACTGTAAGTTTAAGTGAGTGTAGCAGGAGCGTTGGTTCAATTGAGGAAATCTGCTGTTTGCAGTTAATTCTTATCACAAGCTCATTGGGGGCAAGAGAATCTTATGCGAAGAAATGTGACTCTTATAAGCTGCTTTATTGTTCTTGCGTGTGCCTTCGGTGGTACTTACGGGGAGGATGTCATTACAAGCCCTTATGTAAAATGGAAGAACGGTCCGTCGCACAGTGCCGATTTTTTTCCAATTGCGGTCTGGCTGCAAAATCCAAATAACGCGTGGAAATACAAGAGGGCCGGTATCAATACGTACGTGGGTCTCTGGAAAGGCCCAACGGAAAGCCAGCTTGCAGAATTGAAAAAGTTTGGTATGAAAGCCGTCTGCAACCAAAACCAAGTGGGTCTTAAACACGTAGATGATTCGACTATTATCGGCTGGATGCACGGTGACGAGCCGGACAATGCCCAATCTCTGGGAAGCGGTAAAGGCTACGGTCCGCCGATTCCGCCACAAAAGATAATTGATAACTACCGTAGGGTCCGCCGTGCCGACCTTACGCGGCCGGTGTTTCTCAATCTCAGCCAGGGTGTGGCCTGGGACGGCTGGCACGGCCGTGGTGTTCGTAAGAACCACCCTGAGGATTATCCCGAATACGTAAAGGGGTGCGACATTGCTTCATTTGACATCTATCCGGTCGTTCATGATAAACCACAAGTGGCGGGGAAACTCTGGTACGTCGCAACAGGTGTCGAGCGACTGACAAAATGGACAGAAGGAAAAAAAGTCGTATGGAATTGTATTGAATGCACGCGAATCCACAATCGAGAAAAAAAAGCTACTCCGCACCAGGTCCGCTGTGAGGTATGGATGTCCATCATTCACGGCTCGATGGGCTTAATCTATTTCGTCCACGAATGGCAGCCGAGGTTTAATGAATCGGCGCTTCTGAGCGATGGGAAAATGCTTTCGGCGGTTACTGAGATAAATCGGCAGATTACCGAGCTTGCACCGGTGTTGAACAGTCCGACAGTCAAAGATGCTGTGTGCGTATTGTCAAAAAACGAAGATGTTCCTGTGGCGATTATGGCGAAGGAGCATGAAAGTGCGACATATCTTTTTGCGGTGGGGATGCGAAACGGTAAGACGAGTGCAAAATTCACACTGCGGTCTCTGGAAGACCAGAGGACAGTGGAAGTGCTCGGCGAGAATCGAACAATCATATCAGAGGACGGTGTTTTCGACGACAATTTTGAGGCCTGGGACGTTCATCTTTACCGAATCTGGGGCAAGAACGCAAATGGCGCAAGCCAACCTGTGGACTGATTTTCTCGTATGAGACCTCGGTAACCAAAGCGATTGGGGATGGGCCCAGATAAGACACTCTGGTTTCAGCCAAAGTTAACTACGGCTACCGTTTGCAGAAATAAAAAGTTGCAAATCTTATCTGCTTACCTTAGAATTCAGGCCGATAGTTTACTTTTTTGAAAGGATCGATGGATGAAATACGACGTAGCTGGTTTGTCACTGGCGGCGGAGGGTAAAAAACGTATTCTCTGGGCTGATAACGATATGCCGGTTCTGGCGGCGATACGCAGGCGATTTGCAAAGAGCAAGCCCCTGAAGGGCAAAAACGTTTCTGCTTGTTTGCACATCACCGCTGAGACGGCTAATCTGGCAAGGACGCTGAAGGCAGGTGGAGCGAATGTTGTTCTTTGCGCATCTAATCCGTTGAGCACACAGGACGATGTGGCTGCTTCGTTAGTGAAGGATTTTAAGATAGCGGTCTTTGCTATCTGCGGTGAAAATCGCAGCACCTACTACAAACATATTAACGCGGCTATCGACCATAAACCCGTTATTACGCTTGATGACGGTGCTGATTTGGTGAACGAGTTACATACTCGCAGAAAGAAAGATGCCCACCGAATTATTGCGAGTATGGAAGAGACCACTACGGGAGTTATTCGTCTGCGGGCTCTGGCGAATGAAGGCAAGTTAAAATTTCCGGTCATTGCCGTCAATGACGCTGCGACAAAGCACCTGTTCGATAATCGCTACGGCACGGGACAATCAACTGTTGACGGTATCATTCGCGCTACCGATTTTCTGATGGCCGGCAAAAAAGTTGTTGTGGCAGGGTACGGCTGGTGCGGGCGCGGCTTTGCTATGCGGGCCAGGGGAATGGGGTCGATTGTTATTATTACAGAAGTTAATGCGGTCAAGGCCCTTGAAGCAGCTATGGACGGGTTTGAAGTTATGCCGATGGCGAAGGCGGCAAAAGCCGGTGAGCTGTTCGTAACACTTACGGGCAATAAAAATGTTATACGGGCTGAGCACTTCCGTGCGATGAAGGACAGAGCGGTTGTCGCCAACAGCGGACATTTCAACGTTGAGATAGATATACCGGCCCTGAAACGGCTCAGTAAAAAGGTAATCCGTAATGTGCGCAACCACGTTGATGAATATATCCTGAAAAATAACAAGCGGATTTATCTTCTGGCTGAGGGACGGTTAATTAACCTTGCAGCCGCTGAGGGGCATCCTGCAAGCGTAATGGATATGAGCTTTGCAACACAGGCGCTGCAGTGTGAATATGTGGTAAAAAAACAAGGCAAGTTTTCTGTTGCGGTTCACGATGTCCCGATGGAGATAGAGCGGCAGGTAAGCAAGCTCAAACTAAAATCAATGTCGATTAATATAGACAAACTTACAGCCGAGCAGGTTGTTTATCTTGCCAGCAGCGGTGAAGGAACATAAAATTAATCATTTTCTATTTTCTATTTACTATTGACTATTGAAAAGAAAATCGGCACTCAAATTCAATAGAAAATAGTCAATAGTCAATAGGTAGGCTTATGGATAGTAAAGAGACAGAGAAGGCGCCGATAGCGGTCTCGAAGTCTTTTATGGCTGTTGGCCCCACGCTGCACTACAGCCATAAGAATGTTCAGAGGTGCTGGTTTCTTGCTCTTACGGCCTTTGTTATAAGCTGTTTTTTCTGGTCGAAGATAGCAACCAACTCTTTCTGGTCGTTCGACATTCAGACGGCAATAAGACCGGAATCCTGGCATTTGGGCCAGACAATCATAAGCGGAGTGAGCATATTCGAGTATCCCTGGCAGATAGTTGTTTTAGGACTGCTTATGGGTATTCTGTCAATTGTTCCGGTGTTGATATCTCAACTGATGAGCTTCAGTTACAGTTTTGTTTTTATATTGTCGGTGTTTTTTTTGGCCAATTTGCCTGGCTTCGCGATTTGTCTATTAGTAAGCTGTATTGCGGCGGCGTGTCGGCCTCTTCGTTTTCGCTCGCGTTTTGTTGCGATAGCGTTATGCACGGCGCCCCAGCTTCTTTACTGGGCATACTTCGGCGGTGTCAGGGGGGTAGAACCTATTAAATGGGGCTTTTCTTTTGCACCCTGGATTTGTGCGTGGCTCGATGGATTGACTATAGCGGGATTTGTTCTGGGCATAGGCCATTTTACGCGTTATCGCCCGGGCCTGGTCTGGATTTTCACTTCCATTACACTTGTGCTGGCTGTTGTTGTGTTTGAAGTAACAATCGGCTTTGATGAATTAGATTATCAGCTTTATGTGGCCAAGAATAATCCGGAGTACGTTAGCGAATTTCACGACCACAGTATCACAGAAGCGCTGGACAAAACAACGAGAGACCCTATTAAGAGGAAATACCTGGAAGGTTTCTTTTACCCTGCCGACCCTATAGCGCTGCGTGCAGAGCTCAAGAGAGAAATCCAGATTAAGTTAAGTTACGACCTTTGGCCAAGCTGGTTTATAGTGCCGCAAGAATTGGAGTATCAGGCGAAAAGACAATGGCTTTTCAGGCAGTACGATTTGTTTATAAGCGAGCGTTCCAACAGCCGTCGCATGCCGATAGCGCTTTATTGCAAGGCACTTCTGAGCGAATACAGCCCGGATATCAATGTGCTTGGGCAAAACGAACTTTTGCATTTTTACAGCGATTATCCGTACAAAAGGTCACGTGAGATATGGTATCGTCTGTATATTGAGTTTAGCGAGAGTCCGGAATCAATAGAGGCACGATGGCGTATCGCAAAACATTGGGCCGGTCGGGGTCAGTTTGAGCTGGCTGAGGAGCTTCTTGCCCAGGCCGAAACGATGCTGACGGCTGAGCGGTCGAAACTGCTTGAAAAAGAACAAACATCAGACGAGTCATTGTTCGGCCTGTTTCGCCCTCCGGCTGATTCGGTTATGACAGTACCGAAGTTAAACGAATTGCAAAGAAGATTAGGTCAAACGCGGACGTTAATAGGGCCTGAAAATCGAGCAGATGAGACAGGAGCAATTGAACGTTTGGCCGAGTTTGTTATGCTGAATCCACATGCCTCCGATTATGACCAGCGTCTCAACGGATTGCTGGAAAAGATAGAAGATAAAGACGGGCTTCGTGACAATATCTTGTTAGCTCAGACAAAACTCCTCGCCGATGTGCAGCTCCGGGCTGAGAAATTAAACGAGCTGCACAAGGAATTCGGCAAGACCGATGGCGGGATGTCGGCATTGTACGAATTAGGGCTTTTGAAGATTGGTCTGTATCAGGGCCAGGCGAATACGGAGCGGAAGAAAAAGTATTTAGCAGATGCCAGAACAACTCTGGAGAGCTTCCTCAATTTGTATCCTAACAGTTTTTGTGCTGAGCAAGTTAAAAAGAATCTGGATGGCCTGCCGACTAATTGATGATTGTTTTTGACGTATTTTCCGACTATTAATCATCGATAATCAGTTGTTTTTGGGGATTTGAGTTGACATTTCGGTAGATTTTGTTAGTATAAAGATTGGCTGGAGGCATTTAGATGAAAAACTATAATTCATTCTCTGACCGAGACACTCGGACTTCATCGAGCCCCGACGAGCCGAGAATTCTGCTTGTGGGCGACGTGGGTAAAGCCTTTTTAGATGCCGGTGCCGTTACGGCCAGATGCTGTGAAGTCTGCACCACTATGCCTGATGCAATTGATGCTGTTGTGAAGAATAACTTTGCAGGCATCGGCGTTGTGATGTTCGGGATGTCAGCCAAATTAAGCTCGGCCCTGAAAGCTTTGCGAGATAACTGCGATGCGAAAATTATTCTTTTAGCACAGATGTATGAAGAGCCGATAGCGATACGGCTGGTCGGCTCGGCTTATAACGGGACAAGCATGGCGGATGATTATTTGATTTGTCCGGTCCAGCCGGACAGGTTTTACGAATCCGTTATAACCCGGGGCCGTAGTACGGGCAAGATCGGCCTCTCTACCACCGTCGATGCAACAATAGAAATGAAAATCAAACATCTCGAAAGATTGGCTACGGAGGATGATTTGACCGGCCTGAAGAACAGGAGATATATCTGGGAATTTTCGCGGCAGATTATAGAGCACGCCAGGACGGAAAACGGACGGGTGACGCTGCTTGTTTTTGATATTGATGACTTCAAACATTACAACGACCTTTACGGCCATCTCGCCGGCGATGAGGTTTTGAAACAGGCTGCCGTTTTGATGCAGCGCTGCTGCCGGGGGCACGACGTTGTCGGCAGGATCGGCGGCGATGAGTTTGCAGTTGTTTTCTGGGATGAGCCCCAGGCCAAACAGCTCGGCGCACCGGCCGAGGGCACCGAGAGACGCTCGGCCAGAGCCGACCACCCTAAAGAAGCAATTTCCATAGCAAAGCGGTTCGTAAGAGAATTGGAGAAATCTGAATTTTCCGCACTTGGCGGATTAGGCCCGGAAGGTAAGGGTGTTTTGACGATAAGCGGCGGACTGGCAAGCTTTCCCCGTGATGGCTCGACCATACAGGAGCTTTTTCAGCAGGCGGACAAGGCACTGCTGGAGGCTAAACGCAGCGGCAAAAACAGAATTTATCTTGTCGGTAAGCCCCAGAGCGACATTACCGACATCGATTAAGAATCAATCCGAATAACGGCTGGATGTAGCCGGCGTTCGGATGGGGACATCTCTGCCGTTTTGTAGTTGACACGATCAATAGCCTTTCATGAATAGGGTGGGGCTTGCCCCAACATTATTTCTTATTGTAAGTAAGCGACTTACCGAACCTGTGCTGAGGCTGGTTGCATATGGTTTCTGTATTATGCTTGATAAAACGATTGCCAAGCATTTTAATACGAGCAATTTAAGTTTTAGTTAAATAGTTGAAAAAGGTGGATAGCGTTCGTAAAACGGTTAGCATAGATTAAAGATATCAATCCTTTTTAGCCAAGGTGATAATTTGTTGAGTTAATTTGTCAATAGCTTCAGATAAGCCCTGAACATGACGTGACAAAGATGCAAGAATCTGCCGCTCATTTTCACCAAAATTAATTGTAGTTTTTTCCTCTTGTTTTTCTTCTTCTGGCATTTTCATTCCTTTCTTTAAGACTTTTTGTCCTTAGATTTATCATTCTCGAGTTGACCGAACAATTTGAATGGCAAACTACTTGGTAGTTCATAAGCACGTTTCTGGGCAGATAATATAATATTTGCCAGTTCCCCTATCCTATCAGTTAATGGTTTTATATCCTTACCGAACCGTCCGAGGTTAACGCCTATTTCTATAATGGCTTCCAAAACTTGGGCAAGGGTTGTCATTTTCTTATCAAACTCCGTCTGAAGCTTCTCAAGTTTAATAAGAAGGCGTTGTTTATGTTTTTGTTTAAGTTCTTTAGTTTTAGAAATCAAATCTCTAAGTTCATTGATTAACTGCTGAATTCTTTCAAGGTCTCCTTCTGTAAATTCAAAATGAAATACGTCTTCAAAAGCTATTTCAACAACGTTCTTATAGTGTTTTAATTTTTTTGCATTATTTTGTTTCTCAATATATTGCAGGGATTCTGCGGCCAAATTATTAAAAAATCTCAAAATGTTCTCGACATTTGCTTTACGTGTGCCCGTGAGATTTGGTACATGGTATTTTCGTTTTGGCAGCTTCTTTTCACAAAAGACTTTAAGAAGGATATGGGCTTCTTCTATAATATAATAATATCGGTCATCTTCAAGTTTATAATTGTGTACAGCCTCAAGGAATTTGTTATATATTTTCTGAAAAGCATAGGACCAATCATCTGGTAAGGATTTAAGGAATTCTTCATCAAAATACATAAATCTCTCGGGTGTGACAAATTTTTCTGGCGCTCAAAATAGGTAATCTGTAGAATGTAGGCAATATAGTTTTTGTTTCATTAACCACATTCTAAAGGAGATAGTTATGGACAAGATAAATTTGCCGGTAATTGA
>Ga0315552_1000003_pt1 | contig 175826 bp, 173 predicted proteins | sample SalMarSW160170MG_2_FD_203102 | JGI IMG/M metagenome (GOLD analysis project Ga0315552, IMG submission 203102) | Salt marsh sediment microbial communities from the Plum Island Ecosystem LTER, Massachusetts, United States - Salt Marsh Sediment SW1601-70 ...
CCGACAAATTTTATTTCCGTATTTTTACTCATGTTGTGTTTTTTTTCCAAAAACAAAACTACAACATGAAGGGGAAACCTCAGGGGAGTACCCTTCTCTTTATTTTTTTAATCGGACACTATTGATATTTAAGGAAGAAGCCAATGATACTTGCCAATGTAAAAGATATTACTGAAGAGGAGAGGATTGAAGCAGAACTGAGGGATAATATGTTCAGCCTTGATGCAGCTGTAAATGGTACAGGGATAGGCTTATGGGACTGGCATATTGAAAATGATAATCTAATACTCAATGATAACTGGTTTGCTATGCTTGGCTTTACCAGGCAGGACTTTGAAAACCGATACGAAAAATTTGGTTATAATACCTTTGCTGATTCTGTTCATGCTGATGATCTGATTAAGGTCCAGGAGAAACTTAAAAGTCATTATGCCCGGGAGATCGATTATTACAGGGTTGAGGTAAGAATGAAAACAATTGATAATAAATGGAAGTGGATACTGGCAGCCGGCAAGGTTTGTGAATGGTCAGGTGATAAACCCAGACGAATGGTAGGTATACATACTGATATTGACTACCGTGTAAAAATGGAGGAAAAACTTAAGGAAGCTATTAACAGGGCAGAAGAGAGTGATAAACTGAAATCCGCATTCCTCGCTAATATGTCTCATGAGATACGTACTCCCATGAATGGAATAATAGGATTCATGGACCTTATGGAAAGTCCTGATACCACTGAGGCCCAGAGGAAAGAATATTCGGAAATAATAAGAAGTAGCTCGCACCGCTTACTTGATATTGTGAATGCTATAATAAATATATCGAAAATTGAGGCCGGGCAGATTGAAATTCATGAATCAGTCGTTAATATCAGGAATTTATTTGATGAATTACGTACCCAGTATTCACATACTATCAATGAAGGAGTGAGGTTCGAAGTAAAAAAGGACAGTCAGGTCATTGAGGAAAATATCCTGGTTGATCAGGCGAAACTATACCAGGTATTTTCAAACTTAATATCCAATGCTGCAAAATTTACCTCGAGAGGGGAAATTTCAATAGGTTGTTCTCTCGAGGGGGATATGCTTAAATTTTATGTTAAGGATACCGGTGAAGGTATTGATCCTGCCTATCAGGATATAATATTTGACAGGTTCCGCCAGGTAGATATCCGCCCTGCACGTTTAAAAGGAGGTACAGGCCTTGGGCTGTCAATTTGTAAAGCATATATTGAAAAAATTGGAGGAAATATATGGCCTGAATCAGAGAAAGGGGAAGGAAGTATATTTTATTTCACCGTACCCTATAAACCGGTTGAGTATGTAAAAAGTGATGATGCAATTTTAAAAGGAGAACACTCCGATTTTAAAAATGATGGAGTGATACTTATTGTTGAGGATGAAATATATAATTACCTGTTTGCTGAATATGTTTTAAAAGACCTTGGATACAGGATCATACATTCCGAAAGCGGTCAGAAAGCAATTGAATATATAAGGTTATATCCTGAGATAAGCCTGGTAATAATGGACATACGCTTACCTGATATTTCGGGTTACGAGGCTACCAGGGAAATAAAAATGATGAGGCCTGACCTGCCTGTTATTGCTCTTACAGCCCTGGCGCTCTTTGGAGACAGGGAATCAGCCCTGGAAGCAGGGTGTGACGATTACCTTAAAAAACCGATAACAAAAGAGAAGCTAATTGAGTCTATCTCATATTTCCTGGGGAAAACCAAATGATGAAGCCAGGATCATGCTCAAACAGTTTGGCTATCAGATTGACAGTATTTCAGCTATCTCCAGCAGGTTGCGGTCTACACTCTTATGCAATTTAACTGCTTTCCTGAAAGGAACCAGCGCTATTTCATTATTCTGTATCCCAACCATTGTACTTTTCTGATCATCTAATAGTGCTTCAACGGCAGCATAACCCAGCCTGCTTGCTGTTACCCTGTCAAAAGCAGAAGGTGAGCCACCACGTTGAACATGACCAAGAACAGTGATCCTTATATCATAATTTGGATAATGTTCTTTTATAGTGTTTGCCAGTTTGTATGCACCTCCTTCTTTATCGCCTTCAGCCACAATTACTATATTACTGGCTTTTTGCCTGCGCCCGCTTTCCAGTAATTTATTAAGCTTTTCAACCTCATCATCGACTTCTGGTATAATTATGGCTTCAGCCCCTGTTGCTATACCACTGCGAAGAGCAATGAACCCTGCTTCGGCCCCCATTACCTCGATAAAGAACATCCTGTTATGAGCACTTGCTGTATCCCTGATCTTATCAACAGCCTCCACAACAGTGTTCAGGGCTGTATCATAACCAATGGTATAGTCAGTACCGTAAAGATCATTATCTATTGTACCGGGAATACCTATCAGTGGAATATCAAATTCTTCATTGAATATCCTGGCTCCTGTAAATGTGCCGTCACCTCCGATTACTATAACACCATTAACACCAATCGCTTTCAAATTATTATAAGCAATCTGCCTGCCTTCAGAGGTTTTGAACTCCATGCACCTGGCTGTTTTGAGAATGGTACCACCCCGTTGTATTATATCACTTACATCATGACTCCAAAGGGGGGTATATAAATTTTCTATCATCCCCCTGTAACCTTCTCTTATCCCTATAACCTCAAGATTATTATAAATAGCTGTGCGTGTAACGGCTCTTATGGCTGCATTCATTCCGGGAGCGTCACCACCAGAAGTAAGTACAGCTATTTTGCTTATTTTTGTCATGTTTCTACTATTTCTTTAAGAGCTACAAAAGTAATTTTTTTCCTTAATTTTAATCCTTCTTTCCAGGTATCATTTCAATTTTCTCAGCTACTTTCTTAATCAACCATTTGGGAGTTGATGTTGCACCACAAACTCCTGCCGTGGATGCCTTATCAAACCATGAATCATTTATTTCTGTAATATCTGAAATAAAGTAAGTATAAGGGTTTATTTTTGAGCATACCTCGTATAACATTTTTCCGTTTGAGCTGCTTTTCCCACTAACAAAAACAATAACATCATGTTTACGGCAAAATTTCCTGAGCCATGGTTCACGGTTTGCCACCTGGCCGCAAATAGTATTGTTTACTATAAGCATCTTTTCCGCTTCGTAACCTTCTTTTTCGTAGCGTTTTCTGATCTCCCTTATCAGTTCTACATATTTTTCCCTGCTTCTTGTGGTTTGTGAAAAGATCTCTGCAGGCCTGCTGAAATTTATTTGATCGATATCTTCCGGTTCTGATATCACTATGGAATGACCTTCTGTCTGGCCTAATAATCCCACAACCTCTGCATGTTCCTTTTTCCCGTAAATCAGGTTTTGAATATTATTTCCTGTATTTTCATAGTGGTTTTTTACCTTTTGCTGTATCCTTTTAACAATCGGGCAGGTTGCTTCAATTATCTCAATATTGTTTTCCCGGGCTATTCTGTATGTCTCAGGTGGTTCCCCGTGGGCACGTATAACAACTTTACTGTTTTTGAGCTTACGAAATTCATCATGGTCTATTGTTTTCAGACCAAGATCTTCTAATCTCTTTACTTCAGTTTCATTATGGACTATATGGCCCAGGCAATATATTTCTTCATCCGATTTCAGGGCTTCTTCTGTCAGTTTAATAGCTTGTTCCACACCAAAGCAAAAACCCGAATGCTGTTCAATCTCAACCTTCATTTCCTGATCTTATTATTTAATATGTCCCTGAACCAGTCCATCTGTTGGCTCACAGTCATGTCTGAATTATCAAGCACGTATGCATCCTCAGCTTGTTTCAGAGGGCTTATCTCCCTCCCTGCATCAATGGTATCCCTTTCAGATATATTATTGAGTACATTTTTAAATTCAACCTTTATTCCTTTTTCCTGCAATTCTTTATACCTCCTCTCGGCTCTTATCTCTTCAGAGGCTGTCATAAATATCTTTATATCAGCATCGGGGAATACAACTGTCCCAATATCCCTGCCGTCCATTACAATTCCCTTCATCATACCTGTTTCCCTTTGCATTTCAACGAGCCTCTCTCTTACAGCCCTGATTTTGCTTATTATACTTACCATTGATGACACCTCAACCTGCCTGATTTCGGCTTCTACATTTTCTCCGTTAAGGTATGTTTCATATTGACCAATGTCAGGATTATACCTGAATCTTATATATATATCAGCCATGCTTTCGGTGATTTCCTTTTCCTTCACCATTGATTTGTCGATGTACCCTTTACGGATGCAAAACAATGTAACAGCCCTGTACATGGCCCCGCTGTCAATGTAAAAGTAATTCAACTCTTTGGCAATAGCTTTGGCAAATGTGCTTTTACCACATGATGAATAACCATCAACAGCAATAATAAGTTTCCTGTTCATGTAAATTTTGTTTGAGCTGCAAAGTTAAGAAAATCATTTCATTTCAACCTGTTGAATAATGAGGGCTTAAGTAGTACTGAGAAATTTGTGGTTGATCCTGCAAGGTGAAACCTTGCCCTGCTAATCATTATATCGACCGAGGAAGTTTTTATACCAACACCGAGGCTGAAGCCCACTGTTGATGATCTAACCTGATACTCAAGTTCTTTTCTGCGCTGGTAATTGAATCCTGCGGCAAGAAAGAAATTTTCAGCAGGCATAATTTCGGCACCAAAAATAAGATGGCGCATTATATTTTCAGCCACTTCTCCTGATTTTGAGTACTCCTCCTCATCCTGTTCATCATATTTGTATACAAGGTCATATTTCTCAAGGTGCCTGGCTGTAAGGCTAAAACGCAAGGGGGCATGTCTTAACCTGGTACTTATTCCTGCCATAATCTCGAATGGTAGCTTTTCCCGGCTTCCACTGTAGGTTGTAAGCTGTAATCCCAGGTTCCTGATGACAAAGCCTGCACTCATAAGGCCATCATGGCTTTCCAAGGAAGCTCCAATATCCATGGCAATTCCGAGCGAGATATAAGTCTCAAGCTGTGATATTATAGGTTTAATGTTTACCCCGAGGTTAAACATAGAATCAATCTGCCGTGAATAAATAATATTAAAGGCATACTCAGCAGCATTGAAATAACCATTAATATTACCTGATTCATCTGCTCTTTCAAACCTGCCGTAATTAAGATAGTTTATGCCTGCTGAGAACGATCCTGCACTGTCTGAATAGTGGGAGTACATTATTGATCCGTAATTAATTCCAGCAAAATAATTTACATAATTCAGTGAGAGGCTGCCATGACCCAAAGGGCCCGACAGGGCCGGGTTGAATGTTGCCATTGATGGATCATTGCTGAAGGTGGAAATATTAAAGCCTCCCAGTGAGGATATATAGGCATTAGGGCTGAGGTTCAGGAACTCATATACATTATCGCCTCCAGTTTGTGCGTATACAGTGATTAAACTGGATGATAACAGAAATATTACCACCGCTTTTTTCATATAAGCCCTGTAAGGGAAATAACCAATATTTATTAAACGACTCTAAGCAGTTAATATTATGGATTAAAGATAGATGTAAAAAAGCTAATTAATACTGTCGCGTAATAATTTTTGATTTATAAAGTATATAATCAAATAAACAAAAGCCGATACTGTTATACCGAAAATTATTGGATCCAGGCCGAGGGGCAGGTCCAGCCCTGAGACTATAAGGGCAAAAGTTACAGAACCACCTGATATCATTGACCACAGGGATGCCCGCTTATCCGGTCTTTTGGTAAAAAGTGCTGCAACAACGGGGATTATCATTCCTGATACCATAAATGAATATGAATAAAGCATCAACTCAAGCACGTTGGGCATTTTCATAGCCAGTAAAAGAGCTGTTACGCCAATTATGAGAGTAAATATTTGTGATAACCTGAGGCTGTTCTTTGAATCATGTTTTCTGAAGATATCGGTTATTATGTTACCCGACGAGGCCATAAGGCAACTGTCGGCTGTTGACATTACGGCTGAAAAGTAGGCAGATAATACAATGCCCATGAGTCCCACAGGCAACAGTGCCCTGAGAAGTGCAGGTAATCCCATCTCGGGATCAATCATTCCGCCACTGGCAAAATCTGACAACAGACCGGCATCAAGAGCTACTCTTGCAAACATACCCAGAATTACCCCGGTGAAAGCCATTACAGGGTATTCAAAGAATCCTGCTATCAGCCATGCCCTCTGTGCTGTTTTTCTGTCTTTTGATGCGTATATCCTCTGGTATAATGTCATCCCTATAAACCATATTGGAATTATGGTAAACATCCAGTTCAGTATCTGTTGCCACGACACATTATTAAGCTTAAGGAATTCAGGGGCTAAGGTCTGTTTAATTGCATCAAAACCACCCAGTTTGATATAACTGATGGGTATGGCAATAAATATTAAACCCGAAAGAAGAACAATCCATTGAATAGTATCAGTATAAATAACGGCTTTCAGCCCGCCAACAACGGTATAGGTTACAGCTATCACCCCCATAATAAGCAATGCCTTGTTCAGGCTAAGGTCCATAAATGTGGCTGATGCAAGCTTTGCTCCAGCCAGTAATTGTGAACTTGTAAAACCAAGATATCCTATTGCTGATATCACTCCCGCAATAATGGCAACCTTTCTGTCATAAACTATCTCAAGAAACTGTGGAAACGACAGCAGGCCTTCGTCCCTTGCCATATCAGATATCTTGGGGATAAGCAGCACAGCACTCAGCCATGCACCCAGGAGACCGGTAAACAGGAGCCAGCTGCCCGAGATGCCCATTACAAAGCCAAGCCCTCCCAGGCCAATGGAGAATCCCCCTCCTACATCAGTGGCCACGACGGATAAGCCTATATGCAGACTGCTCATCTGGCGGCCTCCAACATAATAGTCATCGGTTGTCTTGTTCCTTTTGAGAAAATAAAACCCTACGCCCAGAACCAGGGCAAGATAAACTACGATAATGGTGAGATCTATCCAGTGCATATTATTTGTTATAAGGGGTTGCCGTTTCAGGTACCTCTTGACTGCTTTGCTCAAGCTGATATCTCACACAATTTTCCCAGCCTCTTCTGCCCCTGTTGCAGAAAACATTACGTAGTATATGTATTGGAGTTTCAAGCCCTTCTATCTCGTCATTATATACGGGACAGTTATCAGCATATTTACATCTCCTGCCAGAATTCATAAATTGCTCCTATTTTATTGATTTATATAATATATTCATGCTCTCAATACGTCCTGATATGTTGGTGTTTTTGATTAGTGTTCCTGTATATTTATACCCCAGCCGTAAAAAGGTTTTGTTCATTGGCGGGGAGTTAAGTCTTGCAATGGTATATAAGGTTTTGATGTTCATCCTGATCATTTGCGTTTCCATTTCCTTCAATAATACTATAGAAAGTTTTTTGCCTCTGTGAGATTTTAAGACGGCAAAGTCAGTCATTTCTGCATTCAGATTATCAGGGTCAATCTCTGCCGATGATACTGCTATGAATTCGTTCTTATTGTTCTTTATGCCAAAATACCTTGTATCTGTTTTCATCGAATTGATAATATATTCAGGATCGTGTACAGGGAAGGGATAGGTCTTAAACACTTGCCTGAACAGATCGGCTACCTCGGCAGTATCTCCTTCAGTAATAATATTTACATCGTATTCCGGTGTCTTGCCGGGGCCTGGTTCTCCGGAGCTCTCAAGAAGAATATTGCTGAGCTTCCTTAGCATATCGGTCTCAATGCCCCTTAATCTGTCTGAATTGAGAAATTTAGAGACAAAATGAATATCTTCTTCACCTTTTATGTATCCGGGTATATACGCTTCAGTGATATAGCCATCAGCCTTGAACAAAGGCAGAGCCCAGAGAGGTACCCTGGCTAATATTTTTCCGTAACTGTTTTTATGAGCAAGATCATTTATTTCAACAATAATAGCGGGAATATCTTTCTCGTCGATCTTCATAAGATATATGCGATCATTGTATTTGCCATGTTGTATTATAGACCCATTATCTGTACGTATCACTTCATCTTTCATATTATTCCCTTTTTTTATACCTTAAGTTATCACCGGGTATTAATGAAATTGTGTTATCCTGGTCAGAAAGCAGTTTTTCAATACCCAGTGATGCATACTCATCAGCATCATCAAGTTGAAGGTCAAGGTTACATTCATCACAGTTCCTGTCATAAAATTTAGCTTCGTAGCTTTCAGGCTCACGATAGGTAGTTATGATTCCTTCATAATTTCTAAGCACAACCTTATTTGTTAACCATGATATTATATAATTCGGCATCACAGGTATTTTTCCTCCTCCTCCGGGGGCATCTATCACATATGTAGGCACTGCAAAACCGGTGGTATGACCTATCAGGCTTTCCATTATCTCTATTCCTTTACCAATAGGTGTCCTGAAATGTGACAGCCCCTCAGACAGATCACATTGGTACAGGTAGTAGGGTCTGACCCTGTGTTGTACCAGCTTGTGCACCAGTGATTTCATTATCCTGGGACAATCGTTAATATCAGCCAGCAGAACAGACTGGTTACCAAGAGGGAAGCCACCATCGGCAAGCATGGTCAGGGCTTCCTTTGATGAACTGGTTATTTCCCTTGGATGATTGAAGTGAGTGTTAATCCACAGTGGCTGATGCTTCTTAAGAATTTTAATCAGATTATCGGTTATCCTGTCGGGGTACCTGTGGGTTAGGCCCTCAACCGGACTGTCCTTATCCTCTGCCAGGGGATCCTTGAATTCCGAATCATGAATGCTCATCTCATCAATGCTACCGAACGACTGTTTAAATACAGGGTCATACCGGTAATTGTCCGTATCTATTAATGATAAGTAATATGGTGTAATCGACAGAGGGAATTTTGAAAAAGTCTTTTCCAGATCTTCTCTTTCTTCTTCACTGAATTTGATGCCTGTGAGGAACTCAAATTTTTCGATTGATCTTATTGAATGTTTTAATTGCCAGCGCCAGTCTTTCCAATTAGAAATATTAGTGCCTTTTTTTATCTTTTTGGCAATGGATCGCTGCCCTTTATTAAATATTGACATATAATATTAAAATAGTTTCTGTCGAAACAAAAATAGCTATATAATGACAAAAACCCAAGTTAACATCTGCTTCATGCCTGTCTGATGACTTCAATCAACCTATTCAAGATTAACATCCATAGTTATCATTGGAGATGCATCAATGTTATGTATATCAAGAATATCAATAAGAAGCACAAGACTTTCTTCCACCTTTTTTAATTGCTGATTATCCAGTTTATCAAGTTTATTAGAAAGAAGGTCATGCATCAGCGGAGGTATTTGATTCAGTAAATTATCACCATTCGAAGTAAGAGAAATATGTACAACCCTTTTATCACCGGATTTTGGGAGCCGTGCTATCAGGCCTTTGGTCTCCAGACGTTTAATAATGCCATTTACTGTAGACTGGTTGAGATTCAGGAACCTGGCAATCTCGCCCTGGGTAGCCTGGTAGTTGGCTGATTTTTGAAGAAAGCCCAGGCAGAGTACCTGGGGAATACTGACTCCATACAGCTTTTGTATCTTTTTGGATTCGAGATTAATGGATCGTACAATCCTCCTGATCTTAATCAGAATATCTGTTGTATCCATAATATTATATTCAGGGGAAAATGAATAATTATTACTGTACAAATATATTTAGTTTTTATATACTTCTTTTAATTTTTTCCGGTATGAAAATCGTATTTGCGCTATGTAAAGGCCGGTAATCATTATAATTATACCTGTAAATTTTTCAATTGTAATAATCTCACCTATTGAATAATAAGCAAATACAGCAGTTAATACAGGTATTATGTTTGCAAAAAGATTTGCCCTTGTTACTCCTATGATCCTTACTGTATAGCCAAAAAGTATGAATGCACCACAAGAAGCAAAAATCGCAAGCTGGGCAACCGCCAGGGCAGCTTCAGGGTCAAAAACCATATCGGGTATATACCTGCCCTCGGATAACAGGAAAACAGGAAGAAATAGGATAAAGCCAATAATATTCTGAACATTAACTATATAAACAGGCCTGTAATTATTTGCCAGGCGACGAAGAATGAGTGAATACCCGGTTGCGCATAGAACGGCACATAACATCAGGATTATTCCTCTAATATCGAAGGATAGATTGCTTTCGCCGGTAACTATGAAAATAAGTATACCTGTAAATGAGATAATCACACCAACATAGTTTAGGCGATTCAGTTTCTCCCTGAAGAAAACCAGTGCCCCGATGGCGGTGAATACGGGTATTGTGGCTATCAGTACTGAAGCAACGGTGGAAGAAACAAGGGTTAATCCATGACTCTCAAAAATAAAGTAAAGAAAAGGCTCAAAAAGGGCGATAAAGAAGAAATAAATCCTGTCCTCTTTCCTTATTTTTTCGAATCTTTTGGTCAGGTACAGGAAAAGACTCAATACTACAATTGAGGTTGCCAGGCGAAAAAAAACAATTGTAAGAGGTCGGTAAGCCTGGTTTGCTATTTTAAACCAAACATAGGAGAAGGCAAAAAATGCCATTGAAAATACTATTGATATATATGCCTTTACCTTGTTTCCCAATTTATCGTTGATTTTATAAGTGGCGAAATTAGAAATTTTTTTTATATATTTGTTCGCTCAAAAGGTTAGATATGAGAGGGTTAATTTTTATATTTAATCGGGTAATTAGCTATAAAACATAACTTTAAAATCTAAAACAATCTATCGATGAAAATCCTTGTGTGCATAAGCAATGTTCCTGATACAACTACTAAAGTAAAGTTCACCGACAACATAAAGCTTGACACTGCAGGAATACAGTGGGTAATAAATCCATGGGATGAGTTATGCCTTACACGTGCCCTTGAGTTAAAAGACGGTAATCCCGGTTTGATAGAATCGGTAACTGTTGCTCATGTTGGTCCTGTTTCTTCAGAGCCAACAATACGTAAGGCCCTTGCAATTGGAGCCGACAGTGCCATAAGGGTTAATGCCGAACCGCATGATGCGTATTTCGTTGCAGCACAATTAGCAGAGGTTATCATGGAAGATTATTTTGATGTTGTCCTGTGCGGTATTGAATCAAGCGACTTCAATGGATCAACTGTCGGAAGCATGATTGCCGAATTTCTGCAATATTCTTCTGTATCGGCTGTATCAGGCATAAATATTGAAAATGGAGAAATAATCGTTACCCGGGAGATTGATGGTGGAAAAGAATTGCTGTCATTACCCCTGCCATTTGTTGCCATAGCTCAGAAAGGGATAACAAAAGAACCAAGGATCACCGCCATGCGAGGGATTATGATGGCCAGATCGAAACCAATCAAAATCTTTGAACCAAAGGAAGTAAAACCACTTACGGAAATTGTTTCATACGAGATGCCGTCGAAGAAAGAAGCCTGCAGGTTTATTGATGCTGATAAACCAGGCGAGCTCATTGATATTCTGCAAAATGAAGAAAAAATCATCTGAAAATTACCACATAAATAAAAAAATGTCAGTATTAGTATATACAGAAAACTGGGACGGAAAATTCAAGAAATTATCATATGAACTTGTATCATATGCCTCCGGCATAGCCGGAATGCTTGACTCATCGGTTACAGCTTTATCAATTGGTGATGTCGATACTTCTGAGCTGGAGAGCCTGGGGAAATATGGTGCCTCAAAAATTCTAAGTTTAAAGAATGTGCATTTAAAGTCCCTCGACAGCCAGGCTTATACTGTAGTAATTGGAGATATCGCAAAAGAGCTGAATGCAAAAGTTATTGTTCTGTCAAATAATAATACAGGTAAGGCCGTGGCTCCAAGATTATCGGTAAAATTAGAGGCTGGCGTTGGTGCGGGAGTAAGCAGACTGCCATCTTCTTTAGATCCTTTTATTGTATATAAAAGAGTTTATTCAGGGAATGCCTATGCAAATGTTGTAATTAAATCAGAAATAAAGATCCTGACACTTGCACAGAATTCATTTGAAATTATTGAAACAGAAAATAAGGCAGAGATAGAGAATATAAATTATGACCTTGATCCGGGACTGGTAAAGACAGAAATAAGAGATATACAGAAGCAGAGCGGCAAATTGCTACTTACAGATGCTGAAATTGTCGTATCGGGTGGCAGGGGAATGAAATCACCGGATAACTGGGCTCCCCTGGTTGAACTGGCCGACCTTCTTGGCGGAGCAACAGCCTGCTCACGACCTGTTTCGGATGAAGGATGGAGGCCGCATGAAGAACATACCGGCCAGACAGGTAAAATAATTGCTCCAAACCTGTATATTGCTGTCGGGATATCAGGAGCAACCCAGCATATAGCAGGTGTAAGCTCATCCAAATGCATAGTTGCCATAAACATTGATAAAGACGCACCTATTTTTGAAACAGCCAAATATGGCATAGTAGGAGATGCAATGAAAGTATTGCCGGGCATGATAGAAGCATTAAAGAATGCAAAATCAGGTTAGCGCCTAATACAAAATATTTAATATGCAAAAGCAGATTATTTTCGCAGTAGTGCTTCTGGTAACTCTGGGTGTTTTTTCTTTCACAACATTAAGGCTGATACGTTTCTTTAAGCTAACCAGGTCTGCTTTTCCTGTTAAGAATGCCGGAAGGAGGCTGGCGCTGACAATGAAAGTAGCCTTCGGTCAGTCAAAAATATTCAGGATGCCTGTCATCGGTTTCTTCCATGCACTGGTTTTCTGGGGCTTCTGTGTTATCCTGATAGGAAGTATGGAAATGGTTATTGATGGACTGGCCGGGACTGAAAGAGTACTTAAATTCCTGGGCGTGGTATATGATATAATAATTGCTTCGGGAGATATTTTTGCACTACTGGTGGCAATTTCAATACTTATCTTCCTGGCGCGCAGGTTATTTTTCCATATAAGCAGGTTCGAAGGTGTAGAGATGAAAAAATCATCACATACAGATGCCAGTATTGCGCTGACTCTTATTCTACTTCTTATGATCAGCCTGCTGGGTGTTAACAGCGCATATTATGCCCATTCAGTAAAAACAGGCCATGAAATGGCAGGAGTTTTCCCTGTCAGTTCAATTATTTCCGGATTATATGACAATACAGATCCCGGTTCAATATATACTCAGCACGAAATATTCTGGTGGTCGCATATAGTACTGATATTCATATTCGCCAATATATTGCCATATAGTAAACACTTTCATGTGTTTATGTCTGTTCCCAATGTATATCTTTCCAGGCTGAACCCGCTGGGTAAACTGGTGAATATGGATAATGTTACAAAAGAAGTCAAATTGATGCTGGACCCGGAGGCAGATTTCAGTGCTGCACCAGAAGATGCACCGGTTGAAAGATTCGGGGTTAAGGATATCGAGGATGTGACATGGAAGAACTATCTTGATTCACTCTCATGCACTCAGTGCGGGCGATGTACTGCAGCATGCCCTGCTAATATTACCGGTAAAAAACTGTCGCCCCGTAAAATCATAATGGATGTAAGGGCAAGAATGAATGATAAGGGACCCGGGATGGTTCAGAAAGGGAAGGATTATGATGATGCAAAGAGCCTGCTCAGAGATTATATCACCGAAGAAGAGCTGTGGGCCTGCACAACATGTAATGCCTGCGCTGAGGAATGCCCCGTTAACATAAACCATCCTGAAATAATAATAGACATGAGAAGGTACCTGGTTATGGAAGAAGGCCTTGCCCCGGGTGAAGTCAAAGCAGTATTCAATAATATTGAGAATAATGGTGCACCATGGCAATACTCAGCTGAAGACCGCATGCTGTGGGCAGAAAATATTGAAATTACAATCAACGAATAAGAATAATTCCTTCTATGCAGACAAAAAAGATTCAGGTTCCTGTTATGGCAGACCTGCACAGCAGGGGAGAAAAAGCGGAATATCTATTCTGGGTCGGTTGCGCAGGCGCTTTCGACGACAGGTATAAAAAGGTTGCCGCTGCTTTTGCAAAAATACTGACATACCTTAATGTCAGTTATGCAGTGCTTGGAAAGGAAGAAACATGTACGGGCGATCCGGCAAGAAGAGCAGGGAATGAAATGGTATACCAGATGCAGGCCCTGCAGAATATCGAGACTTTTAAAGCTTATGATATAAAAAAAGTAATAACCATTTGTCCCCATTGTTATAATATCTTTAAGAATGAATATCCTGATCTCGGGGCTGACTTTGAAGTTATCAGTTATGTGAGTTTCCTGGTAAATATGCTCAGGTCAGGCAAACTTGAAATTGACGATAGTGTTTTACATGATAAAATAATTACATATCATGACCCCTGCTATCTTGGACGGGCAAATAATATTTATGATGAGCCAAGAACCTTGCTTAACAGCATAAGCCCCGGCTTGCGTGAAATGAAGCGTAATAAAAGTTTTGCCCTGTGCTGCGGTGCCGGGGGAGCTCAAATGTTTAAGGAGGCAGAGAAAGGTAATAAGGAGGTATTCATTGAAAGAACCGAAGATGCTCTTGAAACCGGAGCAGAAATTATTGCAACAGCCTGCCCATTCTGTATGACAATGCTTACAGATGGGTTAAAATATAAAAACAGGGAAGAAGAGATAAAAAATCTTGATATCGCTGAATTAATTGTTAAGGCTATGAAAATATAGATTATAAATCAAAATAAACCAATTGAAATGGAAAACATGGAACTCCTGAAAAGCGGCGAATTCCTGATACGGGATACCAGCCATCAGAATATATTTATACCTGAGGAATTCGACGAAGAACAGCAAATGATAGCCCAAACCTGCAAAGATTTTATTAAGTCAGAAGTTTATCCCCGTCTGGAAGACCTAGACAAAGGTAACCGTGAATTGATGAAAGAAATAGTGAAAAAATCCGCAGATCTTGGTTTGATGGGGATATCCGTTAATGAAGAATACGGGGGCTTCGGACAATCTTTCGTTACCCAGATGCTCACTGCCGAAACTTTAGGAGCAGCTTATTCCTTCTCGGTAGCCTTTATGGCCCATTCCGGAATAGGAACATTGCCAATATTATACTATGGTAATGAAGACCAGAGACAACGGTATGTAACAAAACTGGTGACGGGAGAATTAATAGGTTCTTATTGCTTAACAGAGCCCGGGGCAGGGAGTGATCCCAATGCGGGTAAAACAAATGCCGTACCTTCGGAAGATGGCAGTCATTATATACTTAACGGGCAAAAGATGTGGGCCACCAATGCCGGATTTGCGGATACCCAAACAGTATTTGCCAAAATTGAAAATGACAGGGTATTGAGTGCATTCATTGTCGATTCCGCCAGTGAAGGAGTAGTGGTTGGTCCTGATGAGCATAAAATGGGAATAAAAGGATCATCAACCGCACAGATATATTATAATGATGTGAAAGTACCTTCATCCAACCTGCTTGGTAAAAGAGGCGAGGGCTTTAGAATCGCTCTTAATATACTGCATATGGGCAGGATAAAACTCGGTGCAAGCGTCCTGGGGGCTTCCAAGAAAGCTATTACTGATTCAGTGCAATATGCTAATGAAAGAAAACAATTCAGGACCCTGATAGCAAATTTTGGAGCTATTAAGCATAAACTGGCTGAAATGGTGATCAAAACATTTGCTGCCGAGTCGGCTGTGTACAGGGTGAGTAAGGATGTTGATGTGCTGATTGAAAAATACAAATCTGAAGGCCATGATAAGGGGCGCGCTACAATTGATGCAATTGCTCATTATGCAGTTGAAGCTGCAATATTGAAGGTTTACGGTTCTGAAATGCTCGATTATGTGGTCGATGAAGCGGTCCAGATTCATGGTGGCATGGGATATTCAGCTGAAATGGATGTTGAGAGAGGATACCGTGACTCAAGGATAAATAGAATATTTGAGGGAACAAATGAGATTAACCGCATTTTGTTGGTTGATACTGTTATGAAAAGAGCATTGAGAGGTGATTATGACCTTTTTGACCAAGCAGCAAAACTTGCTGAAGATCTTTCAGGTATTGAAATATATAAAATGAATGCTTCAGATGGTTATTTTACTGTCAAATCAGGCTATATAAGTAATATGAAAAAAATTGCCCTGCTTTTAATTGATGCTGCAACAAGGACTTATGAACGAAACCTTGTGCATGAACAGGAAATCCTGAATAATATTTCTGATATAATAATGGAGATTTATATCGCTGAATCACTTGCACTGAGGGTAAATAAGATAGAAAATATTAAAGGTGAGACAGGTATTTACAGGGATATTCTTGATGTGTACGTGTATGACTCTGCTCAAAAAATACGTAAATCGGCTCTCGATGCAGTCTATTCTATTGATGATGAAAACACCATTGACCTGTTTAAAGCAATCTCTGAGCTTTCTGAAACTGCAGGTGTTAATGTCAAGGAAGCACGCAGGCGAATAGCAGATAAATTAATTGAAGATAATACTTACAAATTCTGAACTTACGGTTTTACTTATTTACAATCAATGGAAACCTGTCAAGGTTGTTAAAATAATGAATCTTAAGGTATTTGAGAATAATATCAGATACATCTTCAGCAAACTTTTTTCTCCTTCCGGGGTCTAGCCTGAGATCAAGGTCAAGTTCTATCTGGATACCATCAACTGTCCCTCCGGCTGCTGAACTATGTCTGCCTGTATTAAATCCTCCGCTGAAGTGGGGCTCTCCCTCTTCTGGATATGGATGGTTGATGCTTGGAACAGTGACGTAACCACTTTCCTCAAGCAATGTGCCAAAACTATAAGGCCCTCTTAAAAGCTCGCTGTACGAGTAAGAGTTTATATTATCCTCAATCAAGTGTCTTATGCTGCTATATTCATAGAAGGATTCATCATTTAAGAAGTCATCATCCAATCTTAGCTCTTCAGCGGATACCATATAACCTAACTCAATTCTTCTTATATTGTGCCGGTGCCCATGCAGATCAATGTACAGACCTTTACCATACTTATCCTGTACATCTTTAACAGCACAATCGATAAAATTGTGAAACTCTGCCCAGGCCGTTTCAGATTGTTTATTACCACTGGCAGCCTCCTCTATATTGCGATTTGGATCTAATCTTGTTCTGTGCAGATGGTTTATTATAAGATAAGGGTAAAATCCGGTTTTCTGGAAGATGAAGTTACTAATGCTGGTCCCTATTTCAATGGTGAATATATCGCGATTCTTTGCACAGTTAATACAGGACCGTTCAGGAATACTATCAGGCTTCAGGTAACCGTCGTGAGGTATAGAGATTACCAGGGGCATATTGCCCTGAATGTATTCTATATACTCATTGGTCCCTTTTACAGAAACAACCGGAGCACTATCTTGCGAATATATATATGAGGAAATTAACAGTAATAAAATTATAGTACCTGATGGTTTTTTTTTCATACAGTGGAAATTGGTTTAGGAAACAAACAAGTAATTTATTCCTGTCCCTTTATTATCAAAAAAGAGACCAAAAGTATTATTTTATATATCTTTTTCAGATAACAAGGCACTGTATTCCTGTGCCAGAAATAATATATGCACTTGAATAATAATATATTATAGTCAATTCAAATTGACATTCTAATTATGTTTGTTGCCTGAAAGTAATAACCGTTTGCATTTTTATCTGTGCTGATTTAGCCCGAGAGAATGGGTTTAATTAGCCCTATTACCAGGATTTAACCGGCCTTATTATCTGTAAACATAAGTAAAACAATAAGATATGATTTCTGGCATGGCATTTGGTTTGGATGATTAACTTAAGTTATTATCTGAATATATGAGCCTTCAGTTGATTATCCTCATATGTATGCTGGCAACATTTGCTGTAAGTGTTTTTGTTTTAAAGATGCCTGCTGGGGTATCTTTGATGTTGGCTGCTGTTGTCGGGGCATTAGTTGGAGGATACGGAATCCCTGTAAGACATTTTGTTGAAGGTGGTTTTGGATTTCTGGAAGCTATATTGATAATATCAACAGCTATGATCTTTATGCGGGTGATGGATGCAACCGGCGCACTAAGAGGGATCAGTTACGGTATCCTCAGGCTGTTTTATAAAAAACCCACATTGCTGATTATCATTATTACTTTCTTTGTGATGTTTCCAGGGATGCTGACAGGACTTTCATCTACATGTATCCTTACCACAGGGGTACTGGTTGCACCGATCCTTCTAAGGATTGGTATGTCAAAACTGGCAGTGGGTGGATTAATTGCCATGGCGGCAGTTTTTGGTGAGGTGGCTCCACCGATAAGCATTCCTGTAATGATAATAGGCGGTGGGGTTGACATGCCCTATATAGGATTTGGATGGCCATTATTAATTGCATCTTTCCCATTAGCTATAATTATATCCTTATATTTCAGATATAGATATTTGCCGGAATATAATATGATTGAGGTGGAGAAGTTATTGAAGAACTCCAAAGAGGAGAAAACCGGTTTCTGGGTATATCTGCCACTCTTTTTTGTGATATTATACATGATTGGAGAGATACGGTTTCATGAATTTTTGCCTCACTTGGGTGTTCCCCTTATTTTTAGTATTGGAGCAATTATGGGTTTATTCACTAAAAAAGGAGTGAAGCTGCTCTCAGTATCAGGGGAGGCATTAAGGAGTGCAATGCCGGTTATGGCGATTTTAGTCGGAGTTGGCATGTTCCTGCAGAGCATGGCTCTCACCGGAGTAAGGGGTTATCTGGCGGTAGTTGCACTAAACCTTCCTGAAGGGTTGAGATACTTTGCTGCTACCATTATGCCATTTATGGGGTCAGCTTATGGTTCTGCTTCTGTTATAGGTGTACCTCTGGTTTATGTCTTCATAGGTAAGAGTGCACTAGTGGTTACTTCAGCACTGGTTCTTATGGCAGCCCTTGGAGACCTTATGCCTCCTCCTGCACTTTTATGTGCTTACTCCTCTCAGATAGTTAATGAGGAAAACCATTTCAGGATACTGAAGGTGTGTATTATCCCTATCGCCATTTCAATGACTGTAGGCGTGTTAATTCTTGTTTTTGCCCAGGAGATTTCGAATTTAATCCACTGATTCAAGCACTTATGATGTACATTATATATACAATTATACTGGCTTATATAACATTCGTAATTGTTGTTGAATTTCTCAGGGAGAAGAAATGGAAGAATAAGGTTGCCATGGCTATGGTTCTTATGATATTTATTTTGCGTCTTGCGCAAATAAAATAAACACTTATGCTAAAGAATCATTTATCAACAATAATAATAACTGTGGTTTTTGCATGTGCAGCAACTATTGCAGCTGTTGAGTTCAGGCAAATGCATAAGCCTGAAACACTTTATCCTAGTGAATCACTTACAAGGATTTGTATGTTGAGTGATTATTTTGATGGAATTACAGGAACTGCCGGTGATACTGAAGTATATATTTACGATAGTGGTGTTCCTGGTGGTACAGCATTTATAGGTGGTGGTGTTCACCCCAATGAAGCTGCAGGATACCTGGCACCGGTTGTCATTCTGGAAAATCTGGTTGTAAACAGGGGAAGGGTAATTATTATCCCCAGGTTGAATAACAGTGCTTTTACATGTAGCGACCCTATGGAAGGATTTCCTACTCACTATGAGATTAAAACCTCAGGGGGATCGAGAAAGTTCAGACTTGGCTCGAGAGTAACAAACCCCTTGCACCAATGGCCCGATCCACTTGTTTTTGAACAGTATCCATCAGGACAGCAATTATCGGGTTTTGAAACCCGGAATATAAATCGTGCATATCCCGGAAGGGCAGATGGTAATCTTAGTGAAAGGGTTGCATATGCTGTTATTGAGTTAATAAAAAAGGAAGATGTCAATATTGCTTTTGATATTCATGAATCATCTCCAGAAGTGCCAATAGTAAATGTGATTGTTTATCATGAAGATTATGAGGATATAGCAATGAATGCAATTCTGGGTTTGGAATTTGTCGGTTTGCAATTCTCACCTGAGTTATCACCGAAAAATTTTCATGGTCTGAGTCATCGAGAATGGGGTGATTATACAGATGCTATTCCCTTCCTGATGGAAACAAGTAATCCTTCCATGGGAAGACTGAGGGGTGAAACAAATGTTGAACTGGTTTTAAGAGGGTATAGTGAAAATTATAAGAAAGCAAAAGAGTCGGGAGCCCTGAGAATTTCATACAGGGAAGAAACCGGGGAACCTATAGAGCACCGTGTCGGAAGACATATAACTGGGTTTATCGAGTTAATAAATGCTTATAATATGTCATATCCAGGTAACACTATAGAAGTTACAGGTCTTCCGACATATGATGAGATAATGAAAAATGGAGTTGGAGAATATTTAAATAATTAAATAATGAATAATATGAAAAATAGAATCTTGAAAATTGCAGCTCTGTTAATTGCAATTATTTCAACATCAATGATCAAGGCTCAGAAATATGAGCAGCCTATCTTAATCTCATCTGCGGGGCAAAGTGCAGATGTTAAGCTTGTGAAGATGCTGGCGCAGAGACAGGATCTGGATGCAAATACAGTGCTGATGGCAACTGCATCAGATCTCGAAGGAGTTAAAACCCTTCTTATTGTTCCGGGATTTAGCTCTAAAGGACTTGGAGCAGCTGGTATCAGTCAGAAAGAAGAATACGAGCGTGTGGAAGCTCTTATTAAAGCCGCTAACGACAGGAACATATCGATAGTCCTAATGCATATTGGTGGCAATGCACGCAGGAAGGGGCAATCCGATGCTTTTAATACACTGGTAGCCGATAATTCGAAAGAAATGATAGTGGTTAAACAGGGCGACGAAGACGGATTCTTTACTGAGCTCTCTAAGAAGAATGATATTCCCCTGACACTGGTTGATAAGATTATTGATACAGCCGAACCTATGGCGCAGCTTTTTAAGTAGTGTAAGTCGTTAAAACTAATTCTAACAAAAAAACCTTAAATGAAAACACGACTAATCAATCTTATACTTCTACTATCCATTGTTTTCTCCCTGCATGTGTTTGCTCAGCCGTCCTCCACAGCGGTCGGGGGGAATGGGATGGTGGCTACTGCCCATCCTCTTGCTACTGAAGCAGCTCTTAAAATGCTTAAAAGTGGAGGGAATGCGATTGATGCAGCTGTATCGGCTGCATTTACCATTGGTGTTGTTGAACCCGACGGCTCAGGAATTGGAGGAGGAGGAGGGATGGTTATTTACATAAAAGAGACGGAGGAATCATACTTCATAAATTATTATGGCAGAAGTTCAGAGAATGCCCTGAGTATAGGCTTTGACAGTCAAAGGGATGCACGAACTGCAAAGGCAATAGGAATTCCGGGTACTGTTGGAGGACTGACCCTGGCCCTTGAGAATTTTGGTACTCTGCCACTTTCAAAAGTACTTGAACCTGCAATTCGTTATGCAGAAGACGGATTCCCCATAGATGCCACTCTGGCCGGGTTAATTCTTGATAACATAGAAATAGTTGGAGATGACCAGAATACTGCGGAGATCTTTACTGAGGAGGGTTTCCCCAAGATGGAGGGAGATATAATTGTTCAGAAAGAGCTTGCACAGGTATTAAGGAAAATAGCTAAAAAGGGCAGCATAGGATTTTACAAAGGTAAATATGCGAAAACACTTATAAAGAACATACAGGAAAGAGGGGGTGTTTTAACCAGAAAGGATTTCGCTACCTATATGCCAAAATTTGGTAAACCTCTTATGGGTACATATCGTGGTCACACTATATTAACTGCAAATTTACCGGAATCAGGCATTACTCTTATTCAGGGACTTAATATGATTGAGAATTATGACCTGAAGAATTCAGGCCACTTTAGCGAATCAGCTAAAACATTCCATATGATGGCAGAGACATCAAAATTAATGTATGCCGACAGGTATGAATATCTTGGCGACCCCGATTTTGTTGATGTACCTGTCGATGTTATGATATCTAAGGGGTACGCCAGGGCCAGGTTCAATACTATAAATCCGGATAAACTTGACCCGCCAACCTACAGGGAGACTGTAACAGGGGATCCCTATGGTTTTGGTAAGGCTGTAATGGATACATCTGTGCCCGAGCCTGAGTTGCAGGGAGGACATACAACGCACATGTCGGTTATCGATAAAGATGGGAATGCAGTAGCGCTCACCCAGACCCTGGGCCTCTTTTTCGGATCAGCCCAGACAATATCTGGAGTCCTGTTTAACTGTTCAATGACCAATTACTCATACGGTTCTAAAACAGCAAATATCCTTGATAACGGGAAACAGTGCAGAAGCTCAATTGCTCCAACAATACTGCTTAAAGACGGGAATCCTTTCCTGATCATTGGCACTCCGGGTGCCGGGAGAATAATTGGTACTCTATTCGAATTAATAATCAACGTGGTTGATTTTAATATGGATGTTACTGAAGCTAACATGGCCCCACGGTTCTATTGCAGAAAACATGATGACTATCTGCATCTGGAGTCAGGGATCAAACCTGAGGTAAGAGCTGAAATGGAGAAAATGGGGCATAAGCTTAAAGTTTACCAGGGCATTGATCTCTTTTTTGGTGGAGCACAGATAATATATATTGACCCTGAAACAGGGCTTTATTATGGATCTGCTGACAGGAGAAGAGGAGGTATAGCTAAAGGATTTTAAACATTATCGAGAGTATAGGTATAATGAAGACTTAAATATGGTTAACTAAATATGGTCCTTGCAATTGTCATGCTTTGTATTGCTATTGGCTTGCTGATTATAGAAAAAATAATAATTGGCAGGAGTGTGACAGCTTTGGATTTAAGAATTCATGTTAACGGTACACGAGGAAAGTCATCGGTTACTGAATATATAGCAGCGGGATTGTTGAAAGCAAACCATGATGTTATGGCAAAAGTTACCGGAGTTATTCCTGCGGTAATTCATAAAGGAATAGATCAGGTTTTAGGTAGAGCAGGAGTTGCCAGGGTTCAGGAGCAATTCTACATTATAAGACATGCTGCCCGCAAGGGTGTGAAAAGCCTTGTTTTAGAATGTATGTCAATTTCTCCTGAACTTCAGCAGCTTGAGAGCAGGGTGTTTAAACCTCATATTTATGTGATCACAAATATAAAAGATGATCACCGGGAGGTAATGGGACGAACAGTAGAAGAGCAGGCAGCATCAATATGCAGAGCTATTCCACATAATTGTAAGGTAATAACCAATGAAACTCATTTTCTGGACCTTATTCAGGAAACTGCGGCAAGAAAAAACAGCACAGTAGTAGTTCCTCGCCTGCCACATAAGACTATAAGGGATAAACTACCTCATTATGTATTCCCCGAAAATGTATCATTGGCTCTTGCTGTTTGCGAAGAAGCAGGCCTTGAACAGAGTCAGGTTGCGGAAGGTATTCTTAACCATGTAATGCAGGCTGAAACCCCACTTTTTTCAATAAGATCAGGAAATAGTGTGGTGAATTTTCTAAATGCGTTTTCTGTTAATGATGTCGATTCAACAATATCATTTATTGATCACTGGCAAAAAATAACCGGTTATAATCGTAAATATTCAGTACTGTTTAACACCAGGGCTGACCGTCCGCTGCGAACTGTCCAGTTTGCTGAATGGATAGCAAGTGCGTCACTTTCAATAGAGCATATTTTTATTACAGGAACTCATGCCAGAAAGGCCAGAGATCTATTTAAAAGAACCGTTGTTGGAAAGGATAGAATTCATATCTGCAAAAAATCTGACATTATAAGAATTAAAAGTATTCTTCTTGATACCGTTTCAGACAAATCGCTTGTGGTGGGTCTGGGTAATATTGGTGGCTATGGAAACAGAATTTTAGACATAATGAAATGATTCTACAACTATTCATAATAGGAATTGTAGTTGGTTTCATATTTTATGAATTGACAGGGATATCTCCTGGAGGTGTTATAGCCCCGGCTTATTGTGCTCTATTTATATATGATCCGTGGAAAATAATTATGACATTGATACTGGCACTGGCAGTTTATTTAATTATCAGGTATCTGTCATTAAAATTGATACTCTATGGGCGAAGAAAATTTTTGCTTGCGGTTTTACTAAGTTTCCTTCTAAAGCTGCTTATTGAAACTCAGATTCAACCAATGGATGTAATGAAAATAGATTTACAGTCTATAGGTTATATTATACCAGGTCTGGTAGCAAACGAGATGGGAAGGCAAAATGTTACTTCAACAATTCTCGGCTTGGGAGTAGTTACCATGATAGTATTTCAAATTTCAATACTAATAGCATGAAGAAGCTGAGTTTAAATATCAGGTTGCTGATTGCATTTGGCGTGCTGCTTGGAGGTACAGTGGTGACTGGAACCTGTTTAATTAAGAAACAGCCGGTAAAATATGTCGAGTCAATGAAAGAAGCTGTTGAACTGACAAAATCATGGTTCTCGGTTATTGATGGGCTAAAGAGAGAAAAAGGTGTCAGCTCTGATGCTTTTTCTAATGTTCCATACAATTATATGATTGGAAACGAGTGGTCAGAAATAACCACAACACTGGGATCCCTTGAGGCGAAAGAAATAGCAACAAATCCTGATTTTTCAGCATTGGTAGTAAGCTTATTGCATGAAGCTAAAATAAAAAAGGGCGACTGCGTTGGAGTTGTTCTGTCCGGCTCATTCCCTTCTCTGGCTGTTTCAGTGTTTGCTGCCCTGCAGACTATGGAGATTGATGCTGTTGTAATGAGTTCCTTAGGATCTTCCACATATGGAGCAAATCAGCCTGAAGTAACATGGATAGATATGGAATCAAGGCTTAACAGAGATGGTGGTATGATCTACAAATCTTCACTTGTTTCAATCGGAGCAGAAGAAGATTCCGGTAAAGGACTCTCTGAAGAAGGGATCATTAAAATTAAGAATGCAGCCAGCAGGAATAATGTAAGACTGTATATACCTGCTACCCTCTTGGAATCAATAGAAAAACGCATTGAAATATTTAAGGAAGAAGAGATTGATCTTCTTATAAATATCGGAGGAAACCAGGCTGCACTCGGCGCATGTTCGCATTCATCAGGAATTCCCAATGGGCTTAACACAAAGATTGACGGATGCTACGATGAAAATCGTGGACTTATAGTCAGAATGAATGAATCTGGTGTCCCGTTTATTAATATGCTGGATATAAAGAATCTCGCAAGTCAATATGGAATAGCTGTTTACCCGGGGATCAAATACTCTGAGTCAACGAACCTGTTTACGAAAAACCAGACCAGGAAGTATGCATTAATTATATTACTCTTTATTGAACTTGTACCGCTCTATTATTTGAGGAAGAGGCATAACCTGGATTAATAATGTTTATAAAAATGTTCAATATCAAGCGATTATATGAATATAGAATATTAAAACAAAAGAATAACTCTAAATACTTAACATTTTATATTAACCTAATTTATGATTCATGAAAAAGTCATTGCTCTTAATTGCCATCTTTGCATTCTCATTAATAAATGTGTTTGGTCAAAGAGTGGTTACAGGCAAGGTTACCGATACCGATGGTAATCCCTTACCTTTTTTGACTATATCTGTTAAAGGCACCGTTATTGGTACTAATACAGATAATCTGGGACAATATTCAATTACTGTCCCGGAAGGCTCTGAAATCCTTGTCTTTTCATTCGTTGGGATGGAATCAAAGGAAGTTACTGTTACCGGGAATATTCTTAACGTTGTAATGGATACCAGTCCTATTGCCCTTGGCGATGTCGTTGTAACAGCTTTAGGTATTACCAAGGATAAAAAAGCGCTTGGTTATAATGTCCAGGCAGTAGGTTCTGAAGAGATATCCAAAAGAGGTAACAGTGATATTGTAAACTCTCTGGCAGGGAAGGTTGCTGGCTTGCGTGTGAGCAGCACTTCAAGTGCTGCAGGTGCATCCACCTATATGACTATTAGAGGTGCCGCATCACTCACCGGAGATAACCAGCCACTTTTTGTGATCGATGGAATGCCAATAAATACTGATGAGTCATATCGTGGCAGTACAGGACAGTCAGGTACCTATACTTCGTCAAGAAGTATCGACCTCAATCCTGAAGATATTGCTTCGATGACTATACTTAAAGGAGGGGCGGCAACTGCTCTTTACGGATTGCAGGCATCAAACGGGGTAATTGTGATAACCACCAAGAAAGGATCAACAAACCAGAAGATGAAGGTAAGGATACACTCATCAGTAGGATTCAAGACACTGGGGAAGCGTATCCCTCTCCAGAATAAGTATGGACAGGGAAGAAACGGAGATTGGGTAGCCAAATATGATGCAGCATGGGGGCCCCTGCTTGATACCTGCAGTTATTCATTGGACCCATCAGATTGGGCAAGCCCTGAGTTGGATGTTGATGGAGCGATAGTAAGTATGAATGACCCTAATGCTACCGGTGATCCAGTAAAGACTTATGACCAGTACGATTTTTTCCAGACTGGAATAAGCAATAATAACAATGTTAGTATCGAGGCAGGTAATGAGAACTCTTCATATTTCTTCTCAGTGGGTAATCTTGAGGAGGAGGGAATAATACCCACAAATACTTTCGGAAGAACTACCTTAAGACTTAATGCAGACACAAGGCTTACCGATAAGATAAAAACAGGGGCAAACGCGATGTATGCCAACACGAGGAATAATCTGGTAAATGAGGGTGGTACATCATCAGGTCTTCTTGGCTTGTTTCGTACTCCACCCACCTTCGATAATTCAGCAGGGTACAAGCTCCCGGATGGAAGGCAAAGAACCCACAGGGGAATTAATGGTAGTTATAATAATCCCTACTGGACAGCTTATGAACAAAGCAAACTGGATAAGAATAACAGATTTGTAGGAAATACATTCCTAAACTGGGAGCTACTGGACTGGCTAACATTCTCATATAATGTTGGTATAGACTGGTTCCACAGAGGATATGCGACAATATACAACTGGAATAGTGTTGGACATATGGAGGGGGATCTTACGGAGAGAAGGGAATTCCATTCCATTTTCAACTCGGACCTGATGCTTGTTATTAATAAATATTTTAGTGAGACTTTTGGGTTTAACCTAACAATTGGACAAAACATGTTCCAGAAGAGTTATGATTACCTTACCGTATCTACCGAAGGCCTGTCATTACCTACATTATATAATGTAGATAATACCAGTTCTCAGACTGCAAGCCAGGGTACAAGCAAGTACCGGACAGCGGCTATATACGCTGACTTAAGCTTGGATTATAGAAGCATGCTCTTTTTTGGAGCAACACTTCGTAACGAGTGGTCTACCACCATGCCCGAGGATAATCTTGCTGCCATGTTCCCATCATTCAGCGGGTCATTTGTTTTTACAGAACTGGATGCTTTTGAAAAAATTCCCTTTTTCACATTTGGAAAATTAAGAGCCTCATGGGCAAAGACAGCTAACATTGCAAGCCCGTACAGAACAACTTCCTACTTTGGTGTTGCCGGTCCTGACGATTTTTACACCTCAGGTGTAAGCTTCCCGTTCCTGGATAATGCAGGATTTACTGTTGGCAATACAATTGGGAATTCTGACCTTCGACATGAAAAGCAGACCTCTGTTGAAGTTGGAGTTGAAATGAAATTCTTTATGAACAGAATCGGTTTTGATGCATCCTATTTCTTCAATGATAACAGTGACCTGTTACTGTCAGTTCCAATTGCAGGAGCAACGGGATACTCTTCTGCATATATGAATGCCGCTACAATGGAGAGTAAGGGTATTGAGTTAAGCCTTAATGCAGTACCTGTAAAAATGGGTGATTTCGTATGGGATTTCATAATTAATTTTACGAAGATGTCCAATATGGTTACAGGATTGGCAGAGGATGTTGAGTTCGTGACACTGAATGGCGATACAAAAGCCCAGATAAATGCTGCAGTTGGTTACGAATATCCTACTATTTTTGGATTCGACTGGTACAGAGATGTAAATGGGAATATATTAATTAATGATGATCCCAGCGACAGTCATCCTGATGGTTTCCCCTGGACAGATAAGACTAAAACAGTAGCCCTTGGGAGAGTCACTCCCGACTGGACAATGAATTTCTATAACACCCTTTCATTTAAGGGATTAAGTCTAATTACCCTTATAGATATAAAACAGGGTGGATATAATAATAATGGAACAAGGTACAGGCTTAACTATCACGGATTAACAGAAGAAACACTTGACAGAACTACACCTGTTGTTTTTGAAGGAGTCCTTGGTCATCTTGATGAGAATGGCAATATTGTTTCATCAGGTATTGAGAATACCACTGTAGTTATCAAGGATCAAAACTGGTACAGGGGTGAAAATAGCTTCAGCAGTGGAGGTGCAGCAACACAGGCAGTAGAGGAAACAAGCTGGGTTAAGGTGAGAGAGATTACACTCTCATATAATTTCAGTAGCAAAATGCTTAGAAAGATTCATCTTTCCAGCCTTGAAGTGTATGCAACAGGTAATAATCTGATAGTGTTATCTCCCTATAAGGGAGGTGATCCGGAGGTGAGTGTATATGGTGCTTCTAACGGGCAGGGCTTTGACTATTTTGCTAGCCCGGGATCCAAATCATATATTTTTGGTATTAAATTGTCGTTCTAGGCATTTGCATTGAACTTTAAAAATTAAGAAAATGAAAAAAAATATTAAATATACTTTTCTGACATTATTATTATCCGGCCTTGTTATTACTGGATGCGAACAATGGATTGATACGGATATTAATATTGACCCCGATGTCCCATCTGAAGTGCCAATGGATCTTCTGATGCCCTCTATGCAGGTCTCACTTGCATACCATATAGGAGGTAACAGGGCTGTGAAAACAACAGCTATTTTTGTTCAGCAGCTGAACGGTGTAAGCAGAAATTCATATAGTGAAGCTAACTATATCCTGGCCGCAACGGATGTTGATGATTTCTGGAGAAGAATGTACTACCAGGGTATGATGGATGCTGTTAAAATAATCGAAATGGCAGGAGAGAAAGATTCTCCACATTATAGTGGAGTTGCAAAGGTATTAATGGCTGTTAGCCTGGGTACAATGACAAACCTGTTCGGTGATATGCCTTATAGTGAGGCTTTTCAGGGTAGTGAAGGGATCCTGACACCTGCATACGACTCTCAGCAGGAGATATATACAGCGATAAATATTCTTTTGAGTGAAGCAATTACAGAACTGCAATCAACAGAGAATGTACTTGATCTTGAAGGAGATCTAATTTATGATGGTGATATAGACTCCTGGATAAGGGCGGCTTATTCTCTTAGGGCCAGGTATGCACTATATCTTGGTGAGTATACAAATGCACTTTCATATATTACTGACGCATTTCAGCCAGGTGAAAATTTAAAGGTGGATTTTGGTTCTGAAAATAACCAGGCAAACCCTATTTATCAGTATAATTCTATTTCAGCCTGGGGTGTTGATATTGTTATGTGTTCTACCTTCATTGATATATTGAATGCCTCTAGCGATCCAAGATTGCCATTCTATGCGGATCTAAGTGGGGGTATTTACATGGGCAGCACGCCGGGTTCGGAAGAAGACGGGGTGTCAGATCTTGGCGATTATAATGATTCACCCGAAGCACCGGTGCTTTTCAGCTCTTATGCAGAAATGAAATTTATTGAAGCTGAATGCCTCTTGCGTACTTCTGCATCTGCTGATGATGCTGCAGATGCATATATTGAGGCAGTTGAATCATCAGTTGATTATGTAACAGGCGGCGCCGATAACGAAGCCTGGCTTGATGCCAATATCAGGATTGAGGATGGAACTTCAATTTCAATAGAGAAAATCATTGGACAGAAATATATTGCAATGTATTCCACTGTTGTACCTTATGATGATTTCAGGAGAACGGGATTTCCGGTACTTACACCTGTACCTGGTGCTGGTGATATCCCGCAAAGGTTTCCATATCCTCAGACGGAAATATCATATAATTCAGCCAATGTGCCGACAATTACCAACCTTACTCAACCACTATGGATATTTAATTAATTGAAGTTAAGAATTACGTATAAAATAAGCATAAATCTGAACCGGGGGTTGTTACTGCTGTAATATTAAACAGTGGTAGCCCCTTGGTTTTTTAAATATGAACTTAATAAATATGAAAACAGGATTAACGTTTATTTTGCTGTTTTCACTCCTGGCTTGTTCGGTTGCTAAGGAAGAACAGTTAAAAGAGCAAAACACTGAACTTGAGAAAGTGCTGAAAAGGAAAAACCTAAGAATCGTTGTAACAGATTCAGGTATTGGAGGATTATCGGTGATGAATGATATTGCATTGAAACTTAAAGACTCGGGAAGTTTTAAAAGCATTGAATTAATATTCGTTAATGCACTTTTCGAGGCAGGATCAGGATATAATGCCTTACAAACCAGAAATGAGAAAATAGAGGTATTCAGTAATGTTCTTAAAGGTATCGAGGATAAATATCAACCAGATTTGATATTTGTGGCCTGCAATACCCTGTCTGTTCTTATTAATGAAACTCAGTTTGTTAAACAAAAAAACAGCCCTCCGGTAATTGGAATCGTAGAGCCCGGAGTAAAACTTATTGTTGAGAACCTTAGTAAAGATAATAATTCTACTGTAGTAATTTTTGGTACAGAAACGACCATTACTGAGAATACTCATAAAGCAGCTTTGCTCTCAATGAATATTGACGAAAAGAGGATTACTACCAAAGCCTGCCCTCAGCTACAGTCTTATATCGAGCAGAACCCGACAGGAGAGGAGACGGGAATGCTTATCTCATTTTATATGGCTGAAGCTCTTTCAGGTATCAGGGACCCAGGCTGTCCGGTACATATCAGTCTTAACTGCAGCCATTTTGGTTATTCAGAGAATCTTTGGCGAAAAGCTATCGAAGAGTCTGGCTATAAACCCGGTAAGATACTTAATCCCAACTATGAAATGGGAAATATCCTCATTACCGCTAAAAACAAAAACAGGTTTTCAGATCCGGATATTTCGTTTATGGTTGTTTCAAAAGTAGAGCTTGTCAATGTTAATTCCATGATTAAGATTTTTAGTGATCAGTCACCTTCATTGGTTGAGGCACTGAGCAATTATCTCATAATTCCTGACCTTTTCTAAAAGGAGAGGATGTTGTACAGCTTTATATTGCTAATTATTGCTGGTTTTTCATAATTTGGTATACTGATAAAATAGAGATATGAGACTACCACGGTCATACAATTCTTTGTTCCTTTACTCCATAGTTTTTACTCTGGCTGTAACAATAATTACCTTTATTACTTATATATCGCTATCAAAATGGGAAGACAGACTGGTTGAAGAAACCAAGAAGATATGCACCACTTATATGAATATTTTATATGAAGCAGGGATTGATGATATAGAAAACCTGGGGAAATACGGATTGTTGGAAAAGGCAGATCTTTCTTCCCTGGAGAGACGGATGCTCGATGACACACTTAAGAGAATTACTGCCGAACAAATGAAAGTAAAGGAGGGTCTCGAAGCTGGTTATTACTTAATTGCACAGGATGAGTTTTTTGGTTACTCTTTTCCAACCTCACCTCCTCCTGAGCCAGTATACGGGCCACCTCCAAGATCCTATAATATAATAAGGGATCAGGTACTTAAGTCAATCAGGGATGACAGCTTGATTATTGATCTTCACTCATTTGATCCGGCTACGTTTCCCCTTGCATCCCGTCCGATTTATAGTAATTCCAGGATCGTTGGTGCAGTGTGGGTTAGAATTCATATTGAGAGAGATCTTCCTGCAATTAAGCTGAAGAAATTAGTATCCACTATTGCCATTTTTGCTGTTGCAGGGTTCCTGGTCTTAATGACCATTTCTATTGTGTGGGCGGGAGAGATAAGAGGAATAAGGAAAGAATTACAGAGAGCTGGACAGAATACTTCACTGAGGCTGAAAAAAAGATGGGGTATATTTAAATATATCTCCTCAAGTGTTAATATGATGCTGGATACTATTGAAGAGGAGGACAGGCAGAGGCAAATATTGGAGAAAAAACTTATTCAAAAAGAAAAAATGGCCTCTCTGGGCAGGGTTATTGCCGGAGTGGCTCATGAAGTTAAAACTCCACTTGCAATAATTAAAACCAGGATCCAGATGTGGCAGAAACAGGTAGAACAATATTCTGACATCACTACATATATATCACCGGAATCGATGCAATTGGTTATTGATGAGATAAACAGGCTGTCTTTATTGGTAAACAGGCTGCTTATTTTCTCCTGTCCGATTGAAAAGAACATTAAGGAAACAGATATCAATTCCCTGCTTGATGAGATACTCAGATTTCTTGATTTGGAGGATAAAGGCAAGAATGTTCTTGTTGAGCGAAAATTTAATCCTGAAATACCTATTATTGAGGCAGATGAGAATTCAATCAAACAGGTGCTCATAAATATTTTGAACAATGCATACGAATCAATAACCCGGGAAGGGATCATTACAGTAATTTCAGATTTTGATCCTGAAAGTAAATCAGTAGTGATTGAGATATCAGATTCAGGAGCAGGAATCCCTGAAGAATCGTTAGACGAAATTTTTGTACCTTTCTTTACCCTTAAAGAATCAGGTGTAGGATTGGGCCTGACCATTTCTGAACAGATTATCAAAGCACATAGCGGAGAAATAACGCTTATGAATAATGCCCGCGGTGGTGTAAAATGTATAGTTAGGTTACCTTTAACTCAGTAAGATGATTAATGACAATTCTCCATGCAGGATACTTATTGTGGACGACGAAAAGTCGATGAGAAAAAATATATCCGACCTGCTTATAACCCTGGGATATGAAACTGTTGAGGCTGATAATGGAATTGATGCCGTACGGGAATTTGAAGAGAATATCCCTCAGCTTGTAATACTGGATATAAAACTCCCGGGCAGGAACGGTCTTGAAGTATTGGAAAAGATGAAATTTATTTCATCGAATGTCCCGGTAATAGTATTCACAGCCTTTGGAACAAGTGAATATGCAATGAAAGCTATAAAGCTAGGGGCTTTTGATTATATGGAGAAACCTTTTGAGCTGGACGAATTTGTATTAATTGTGGAAAGGGCCTGTGAGTATAAACGCCTTCTGGATGAGGTTGAAAATCTTCGTTCTCTGGTAAGTGAATCAGCCAACCAGAATTCGCCCAATACCATTATTGGGAAAAATGCAAAAATGCAGGATATTTTTAAGTTAATTGGGCGTATTGCCCCTACTGATGCAACGGTGCTTATATATGGTGAGAGTGGAACAGGTAAAGAACTCATGGCTGATGCCATTCAGAGACACTCTGCAATAGCAGACAAACCATATGTTAAAATTAATTGTGGAGCACTGTCTGAGTCTCTCCTTGAGAGTGAAATTTTCGGTCATGAGAAGGGCTCATTTACAGGTGCCGATATACAGAAAAAAGGCCTCTTTGAAGTTGCTGACGGAGGAACGGTTTACCTCGACGAAGTAAATAACATGCCTCAGTCTCTCCAGATAAGACTACTGCGTATACTCCAGGACCAGTCATTCTTCAGGGTTGGAGGAGTTAAACTAATAAAGGTTAATGTCAGAGTAATTGCATCCACTAACAAAGATCTTGAGCCAGGTAAAACAAATAGTAATTTCCGTGAAGATCTCTACTACAGGTTGAGTGTAGTAAAAATTAATATCCCTCCATTAAGAGAAAGAAAGGATGATATTAATCTGTTACTAGATCATTTCTTATCCAAGTACAGCCCTGACAATAAACTGGTTCCTTCAGAAGAAACTTATAAAATGTTACATCAATATTACTGGCCTGGAAATATCAGAGAGCTGGAAAATACAATACACAGCGCAATAGTAACGACAAATGACGGAATACTTAATATAAAAAAACTGCCTATGCAGTCGGGCTATTATGAAGAAGGACCTTCTCTTTTATCATATATTGAACAGGGGCTCTCATTCAGGGAGACTATCAATATGCTTGAAGAAAGCTTAATTAAAGAGGCACTGGCATTAAATGATAACAACCAGACCAGAACTGCAGAATATCTTAAAATGAACAGAAGACTTTTATATTCCAAAATAAAAGGCAATAAATCTTAATAAGATGAATAGAAGAAAATCTATAATATATACGATAACCTTTTTAGCTATTTGCGGGTTTAGTGGTATTACCCTGGCTCAAACATATATTGAGGGAAATTCATACTTCGGAAGAAATAACTATATTGAGTACCTGGCCGGTGGATTACCACTGATAATCTCAGTCCCGCATGGAGGCTATGAAACACCCGGGGAGATACCTGACAGAACTTGCGGTACAACAGTTACCGATTCATATACCCTTGAATTGTCGATGGAGCTAGTAGATGCAATTATAAACATTACAGGCCGTTATCCGCATATAATTATTAATCATCTCAAAAGGATAAAACTCGATGCAAACAGGGATGTAGAGGAAGCCACATGTGGGGATGATAAGGCAGAAATATCATGGCTGGAGTATCATAAATTTATTGATAGCGCTAAAGTTACTGTTAATAATATGTTTGAAAAAGGTCTCTTTATCGATCTGCACGGACAGAGCAGCCATGGAGAGAGAATTGAGCTGGGATACCTCATATCAGGATCTGAATTATCATTGTCAGATGCAATATTAAACACGGAGACTTATGAGAATAAAAGCAGTATCCGTAATTTGATTAATAATAATGTAAATAACCTTACATTTTCCGAATTACTAAGGGGAAATAAAAGCTTGGGAACAATGTTGGAGAATAAAGGATATACTGCAGTTCCGAGTTTGCTTGAAGAATCTCCTTCAGGTGATTTCTTCAGTGGTGGATATAACACTGAGAGGCATGGATCGAGATCGGGAGGGACAATAGAAGCTATACAAATGGAGTGTAACAGGGAGATAAGATTTGATGAGGCAACCAGATATGAATTTGCGGGTGATTTGGCAGTCATATTGCTGGATTACCTGAAGCAACACTACCTGCCCAATCTTGAAGATTTTTATAGCACCGGCCAAGCAGTTGATAATCTCCTTTCATCCGGGTTCAGCATATATCCCAATCCTGTAAGAGATGTCCTGCATATTCATAATAAAATCCCCACTGAAGTAAGTGTATTAAACCTATTTGGACAGATAATGCTTACTGAATCTGTTGGTGCAGAGGATGATATATTCTTAGGTAACTTTCCCATGGGTGTCTACATTATTATTTTTTCCAGTAATGGACATATAGTCTATAAAGGCAAAATAATAGTAGACCAATGATTAGCACCAGGACTTAATTTCTTCCTGCTACGTCCAGGATTGCATCAAAAAGGCTGTATGGTGAACTCAATGAAACATCCTGGGATAATTCCCATGCCATAATTCCTCCTATATCATTTTGAATAAGAAAGGATGTTTTGCTTTTTATCAGTGTTCTGCCATTGAAGCTGTAGGCACCATAATTATTTACTGATGGTGGAGGATGCGCCATATCAACTATAGTGGAGTAAGTATATGTACGTGGTGATGTGTCTCCTTCTTTATAAGGACGTTTTGCATAAAAAGGTACACCCATTATTATTTTATCTTTGGGTATTCCCGCATATACGTGCTCGTATGTATAATCTTCAAACATGGTCAGAGGCACCTGGTTCCCATTTTCATCCATGAAACCATAACTCATCACATTGATGAAATCTACAAGGGGATGTATTCCTGCTGAAAAAACTACATCAGACGGAGCCATAGCTATTGAGAAAAATAAACCATTGGCCCTGAGTGAATCTGACATCATACTGGTGAGTATGCTACGGTCCTGGGTAGGAACGTTCACGGGATAACTCTCCCAGTCAAGGTCAACCCCGTCAATTTCATTCTCAATACAGAACTGAACCAGTTGACTCACATAATCTGCCCTTTTATCAGGATCAGCAAACATAGGGAAGATAGTTTCAGATTCATACCAGCCGCCTAAAACAATAAAAAGGAGGGCATCACTTCGGATACGGGCTTTGATAATATTCAAATCAGAAATCCTTCCTTCAGGCACTATAAATAAACCATCCTGGTCGGGAGCAAGCGAAAAATAATAGAGAATATCGAGATACTGCAGGCTATTCATATCTACACTTTCCATACCCCAGTGTGGCAGGTAAGCTGCTATGATAAGATCATTTTGAATATGTTCTGTCTCTTTTTCTGTACAGGCCCAGGCCAGCAGGAGTATTAACGAAAGGGAGAAATATAGGTTCTTCATAAAGGCTATTCTCTTATTTAGAATCTTAACATATTATAACTGTGTTTTGCAGAATATATGTTGCCTGAGTATTTTTAAAAATTAAAATTTGGCTATGAAGGTAAGAATTCTTTTACTGATTTTTATTACAATATTGCCTTCCTGCAGGCAGACATCAATATTTAATCCAGTTGATTATGTCGATCCTCAAATTGGGTCGGTTCATGGTCGCTGGTTTTTTTATACACCGGCAGCCAGGCCTTTCGGTATGGCCAAACTGGCCCCGCATACCAATGCATACGGAAGTATGGGGAGCTGGCTTCCATGTGGGTATGACGACAGGCATGAATCAATTGAGGGATTTGGTCACTTCCACGAATTCCAGGTAGGCGGTCTGGTCTTTATGCCTTTTCATGGCGAAATAAAAACCGTTCCGGGCACACTTGAGGATCCTGACTCGGGTTATAGATCACGTTTTTCAAAGGACACTGAAATTTCAATGCCCGGTTACTATTCAGTTGAACTTGATGATTACGATATTAAAGCTGAAATTACCTCAACTGAAAGAGTGGGTTTCCATAGGTATACTTACCCGCAATCTGATGAATCAGGTCTTATTATTGATATAGGACATAAGCAGGGTGAAAGCAGCGATGTAACCGAAGCATATATTGCGAAAACATCAGCTAATGAACTTGAAGGGTATATAATAACATACCCGGAGTATATAAAATTCTGTGATCCCGGAAAAAGGGTGAAAATGTACTTTTATATAAAACTGCATAGGGAGCCTGATTACTGGGGTACATTCACTGATGATTCAATAAGCAGGGATGCGGATGTAACAAAAGGAGTCTCAAACGGGATGTATCTAAGGTTTAAAACTAAAGAGGATGAACAAATTGAAATAAGGACAGGTCTGTCATATACTTCGATTGAAAATGCCCGTCTTAACTTCGAAACAGAGGCTGCGGATAGTGGTTTTGATAAGGTTAGGGATGATTCAATGGAAGCCTGGAAGAAAAAGTTATCAGTTATTACTGTTGAAGGAGGGAAAGAGGATGACATGATAAAGTTTTATACCGGGCTTTATCATGCATTGCTTGGCAGGGGACTGGCAAGTGACGTAAATGGCCAGTATCCCCGTAATGATGGAGGAATAGGTCAGATACCTCTTGATGAAAACGGAAAACCGGAATACAATCATTATAATACTGATGGTATATGGGGTGGATTCTGGAACCTGGGTCAGCTCTGGGCTCTGGCTTATCCGGATTATCTCAGCGAATACATGCAGTCGAACCTGGATTTCAGTGATGAAACCGGCTGGTTGCATGACGGTGTTGCAGCAGGGGCCTATTCAAATGGTGTACAGACTAATTATAATGGTTTAATGCTGGCAGCTACCTATAATTGCGGGATAAGGGATTTTAATATCGAGAAAGCATATGCTGCTGCATATAAGAATGAAACAGGCTATGCCGGCAGGGATTTTGGGTCAGGCAAATATGACCTGCACTATTTCGTTAATAATGGTTATATCCATTCGTATGATACAACCCTGTCAAATGGCTGGGTCTTTAATTTCGGGGCATCCCATACCCTGGAATTCTGTTTCAGTTCCTTTGCTGTGGCTGAGTATGCAAAGGCATTGGGAAGGACTAATGACTATGAAAAACTAATGAGGCAGGCAAATGCCTATAAACTGATATTTGATCCCGAAACAAAATTTATGAGACCAAGGAATGAAGATGGGTCATTTATAGATAATTTCGATCCTATGGAACCGTGGAGAGGCTTCCAGGAAGGTAATGCATTCCAGTATACATGGTATGTTCCACACGACCCGGCTGGAATAATAGAACTTGTTGGTCTTGACCTTTTCAATGAACGCCTTGAGACAATGTTTACCGAGGCCCGCAAAAGCGTATTTGGCGGAGGAGAAGAAATAGACAGCTTTTCAGGCCTTGAAAAGCTGTATAATCATGGTAACCAGCCATGCCTGAATAATGCCTGGCTGTTTAATTACTCGGGTAAACCCTGGCTTACACAAAAATGGGTCAGAAATATATGCAATGAATTTTATGGAACTGAACCCCTGCATGGCTATGGCTACGGACAGGATGAAGACCAGGGACAGCTGGGAGCCTGGTTTGTTATGGCAGGCATAGGATTATTTGATGTATCAGGACATGCTTTCAGTGATCCTGTTTACCAGCTGGGAAGTCCGCTCTTTGATAAGATAACTATTAAACTCGACCAGGAGTACTACCCTGGTAATGAGCTGGTAATAAGGACAATAAATAATAACCCTGAGAGTATTTATATAAGAAATATTGAATTTAATAAAGAAAATATTGATAAGTTCTGGATCAGCAGGAATAAAATTATAAACGGAGGTGAACTACTTATAAAATTGGGAGATGAACCTGCTATTGATGACAGGCGTTTAAAATTACCCCCTTCAATGAGCAATAAAACACGTTAAAGAATATAAAAAAAGTTGACTTATATCAATTATAAACGCCATAAAGATCAGTTCTAACTATGTAAATGTATTTGTTGATCTGCCTATGCACTCATATTTAGATACGATATATTTACCAATTATTAATACTTGAATGAATTTTACTATAATCAAAAAAAATATGAATGAGAAGAGAATAAAGGCTGTAATTAATATTGCATTCACTTTTATAATTATAGCCATGGTCGGGTTAACAGCATGTGAGAAATACAGCTATGATCCGCCTGTTTATGTACCACCTGACACTACCCAACCTTATGAAACAGTTTATTACAGCACAGATATAGCCCCTCTTTTCCCGGCCTATAACTGTACAGGTTGTCACGGTGGAGGTATAAATCCTGACCTGAGGGTATCAGAATCATATGAGGCACTGACAGAGGGAGGTTATATCAATATGAATAGTCCGCAGGAAAGTATTGTAATACAGAAGATCGATGACCCGGGACATGGAGGTACATGGAAAACAAAGGACCTATGGCTTTTACTGGACTGGATATACCAGGGAGCAGGTGATAACTAAAAAACTATAACTAAATAAACCGACAACGATGAAAAAGATATTCTCATTACTATTAATTACTCTGCTTGCAATTCCTGTATTTTCCCAGGAGGAAGAAGAGGATTATCCTGTAAGGTTTACCTTCGAAACGAGCATCCTGGCAGATAACCAAACCGTTATGACCCCTTACAAGGGGATGATCGAATTTGAGATCCATCACCGGTTTGGACTCGTGACGGGTGGGCATCAATCACTTTTTGGTATTTACTCTCCTTCAAATATAAGGCTTGGTCTTAATTACGGCATTACCGACAGGATTATGGTTGGGGCAGGGGCCACCAAGGATTTAAGCTTCTGGGATATACAGGGCAAATATGCAATTCTGCAGCAAACCGAATCAGGTCGTATGCCCGTTTCACTTACTTATTATGGAAATATCGCGGTTGAAGCGAGGGCTGATGAAAACTTTGGTCCACCTGAAAATTTCAAGTCATTCCATAAACTTTCATATTTCCACCAGCTAATTGTAGCCAGGAAATTCTCTGAGGCAATATCATTGCAGTTAGCCCCAACTTTTATATGGTTCAATGCTGTGGAGACCGGTTACAATAATGCTAATTTTGGTCTGCATGCAGGCGGTAAATTCACCTTCGTGCCCTCTCATTCAATAATTTTTGAATATGATTACCTTTTTACACCTCCTGATACGGATCCTGACGGTGACGGAACCGATAACTTTGACAGGACCCTGCCACAGATTGTTATAGGATGGGAAAAGGGAACACCTACACACGCATTCCAGCTTTTCTTTGCAAATTATAAAGGTATTATCGGACAAAGAAATTTTGTATATAATAAAAATGATTACTGGGATGGGGAATTCCTTATTGGTATGAATATAACAGTGAGATTCTAAAAACTGATATTATATGAAAATTGTTTTAGCCTTTATTACAACACTTCTTTCAGTTATTCTTCTTACAGAAAATAATGGCCCGGTACTGCAGGATCCTGAAGAGGATTTTCAGATACAGAAGGGCATTGAAAATAATCTGTTCGCTGAGGATAATGAGAAATGCCTGGTATGTCATGGGGAACCTTATTTTGAGCTGACTGATACCATTCAGGGTATTACGCAGAATCGACTTATGTGTGAGGACTACCATATCGACAGGGACGAATATTATCATTCAAACCACTGGAGCTTTGCATGTACAGACTGTCACTCATATGACCTGGAGATTTTCCCCCATCCAACATCTGCCAGGCTGGAAGAACCTTATCATTGCAATGACTGCCATGGCTATGATGAGCAGTATGCCCAGTATCAATTCGAGGAAATACAGGAAGAATATCTTGAAAGCACTCACGCTGAAATAGATGGATTCTCCTGCTGGAAATGCCATGATCCCCACAGCTACGAAATCAATATCAGAAATTCGACAAAGCTCGAAGAAACAATATTATATGATAATAATATCTGCCTTGAGTGTCATGCCAATTATGATAATTTTCAGTTGCTCACCAATAGAGAGGAGATTGTAATTGTTGAAAGTCACAACTGGCTGCCAAACGAATCAGCACATTTTACTAGTGTAAGATGTATAGAATGTCACACTGAGATAAATGACAGCATACTTGTTGCACATAAGCTGTTACCCAAAGATAAAGCAGTTAAAAGATGTACAGAATGTCATACATCAGATTCCCGATTACTGGCCACTCTGTACAAATTCCAGAGCAGGGAATTCAGGGCCAATGTTGGATTTGTGAATGGTGTTATTTTCAACCAGTCTTATGTTATAGGAGCTAACAGGAACATTATACTGAATATTTTCAGCTTTATTATTTTCGGAGGAGTTATCCTCATTATAGTAGTACATACATTTTTTAGAATAATCAGGAGGAATTAATAAATGGCAAGACGATTATATTTATACCCGGTTTGGATCAGACTATGGCATTTACTGAATGCTTTATTATTTCTTATTTTAATATTCACGGGGATCAGCATGCAGTTTGCAGGGTCTGAGAGGTCCTTTTCCCTTATTCGGTTCGACCAGGCCGTAGTATGGCATAATACTTCGGCTATAATACTCACCTTCAGCTATGTTGTTTTTATACTGGGCAATATATTTACTACAAACAGCAGGCATTACAGGATTAAAAAAGATAATTTCTGGTCTGACCTGTTTACCCAGCTTAAGTTTTATGCATTTGGTATGTTCAAGAAAGAGAAACATCCATTCCCCGTAACATATGAACAGAAATTCAATCCACTGCAGAAAATATCTTATGTTCTGGCAATGTATGTTGGTATGCCCGTAATCATAATTACTGGTTTTGGATTGTTATTCCCTGAAATACTGGTGCAGCAATTTTTTGGAGTTAGTGGATTACTGATAACTGATATATTGCATATAACCATTGGTTTCATCCTTTCAGTTTTCATGGCGATACATATCTATACCTGCACACTGGGTGATAAGCCAACCACATTGTTCAAAAGTATGATCAGCGGGTATCATGAAGAGCATGAGTAGTACTTAACAGATAATTTATGGTTAATGATAAGTCAGATAAATCCAGGCGGAAGTTCCTGAAGAATATCGGAACAGGCCTGGGTGCAATATCCATTGGCGGAGCCAGCGCTATTGCCGGTAATAAGATTATCGGTTCATCAGGTGAAAAGGTAAGGGTTCTTACGGCTGAAGGTAAGGTCGTCGAAGTGGATAAAGATGCTCTGAAGGAGTTAAAAAGAGAAACTAACGAGAGAAGGGAAACTGCCCGGGAGGGAATTCCAAACAGGAAGTTTATTATGGTTATCGACCTTGCAAAATGCGCCAATGCACGTAAATGTGTAGAAGCATGCCAGGAAGGACATATGTTACCTAAAGACCACGAGTGGATAAAACTTTATTCAATCCAGGACGCTGAACATACAGCACCATACTGGCTGCCCCGACCATGTTTTCATTGTGATAACCCTCTATGCGTTAGCGTGTGCCCGGTTGGAGCTACATATAAAAGAGATGATGGAATTGTACTTGTTGACAGTAAACGCTGCATAGGATGTAAATTTTGTATGACAGGTTGCCCTTATTCAGCGAGGTCGTTTCACTGGAAAGATCCTGAAGCTGAAGTGCCTGAAGATCATGTATATGACCCTGAACTGAATATACCACCGGTAGAAGGCACCGTTGGCAAATGCGTATTCTGCGCTGATAAACTGAGGAATAATGAGTTACCACGATGTGTGCAGGCCTGCCCCATGGGGGCACTCTACTTCGGTGACCTTGTGGAGGATGCTATTACTAATGGTGCTGAGACACTTCGGTTTTCAGAGACAATGGAACAAAAACACGGGTACCGCTACCTGGAGGAACTGGGTACACATCCAAGCGTATACTACCTGCCTCCTGTTAACCGCTTATTTGACTATGACAGTGGTATGGAAGGCCTGAGTGAACAGGACAGGAAAAGATATAAGGATACAGGTCCAAGAGATGCAAAAAAATAATATGCCCTGATTATGATAGAGATTAAGAATAAAAGTCTGGTTCATGACCTTACACCTGAAATTGTTTCTACCTCAAGGAAATGGTATTTTATTTTTGGGATTTTTGTAATAATTTGGGCCGTGGGGATCTATGCCCTGGTACAACAGATCGATAAGGGGCATATTGTAACGGGCATGCGCGATAATGTGGTCTGGGGGATCTATATTGTTAACTTCATTTTTTTTATGGGGCTAAGCTACGCCGGTGCGCTTATATCCGGAGTGCTTCACCTTTTCAAATCGAATTGGAGGGCACCGGTTATACGTTTTGCAGAGCTTATTACAGTTATATCCTTATGTATTGGTCCTTTCTTCATATTCTTCTGTATAGGAAGGCTCGACAGGTTGCCTTTCCTTTTCGCATTCCCACGGATACAATCGCCTATTACCTGGGACGTGATCGCAATTATAACTGACCTTTTCGGCTGTTTTATTTTTCTTTACCTGTCGCTTATTGAAGATTTTGCAATACTCCGTGATACTACTGATATCACTATCAAACCCTGGAAGAAGAAATTGTATCGTATACTTGCATTAGGATACCTGGGAACAGAAAAACAATATAAGATTCTGTCACAAGCTAAAAATATCATGGCAGCAATGATAATAGCCATTGCTATTATTGTGTATTCTGTACTGGCCTGGATTTTCGGTGTTACTCTGCAACCAGGATGGCACAGCACAATTTTCGGGCCTTATTTTGTTATTGCGGCAGTATTTTCAGGAACCGGCTTGCTTATAATTCTTATGCAACTGTTCAGGAAGATCTACAGGTTGGAAAAGTATATAACAAAAAAACATTTTATAAATGTAGGTGTACTGCTTCTAATCATAGCCGCATTCTATGGATATTTTACCTTCAGTGATTACCTCACTAAATGGTATGGATCGGTTAAAATGGATAAAATATTGATCGATAAACTGTTTGAAGACTATTACCTCATGTTTATTTTTGCCAATTATCTTGGCATACTTATACCTATAATAATTGTTGGTATACCAAGGTTCAGAACAATCAGGAATATTGTAATTGCAGCTGTAATTGCCCTGGTTGGATTATGGTTTAACCGTTATATTATTGTGGTACCAACATTGGAATCACCTTTTTTACCCATTCAGGACTTCCGAATGGACTTTGTCAAGTATTCACCAACATGGATTGAATGGGCATTAACCGCAGCAGGAGTTTCTATATTTGGTATCTTTATGATGTTAGTGTCAAAATTAGCGCCTCTGGTCTCAATTTCTGAAATGGAAGATTCAGAAGATAACAGGAAACCATAAAAACAAGTGTATGAAAATAAAAAAATATAATAAATTCCTGGTTTCCATTATACTGACGGTATTCTATTTATATCCCCTGACTGCGCAGGAAAAAGGGGAACCTGAAAAAATGAGCCCTTATATGGAGTTCAAGTATCTGAAGAATACCGAGGAACAGCGTATACTTGATGCAAAAATATTTCTGGCCGGTGAATTGGGTATAATACCTGTTGAAGGACTTCCTGTCAGGTTCTATACTAATATGGAGGAACCGGAATTACTGGGAGAAGCTGTAACTGATGCACATGGAATAGCCCGTCTGATTATTCCTGATGACCTTATATTGCCCGTTGATGAGGATAATAACTGGTGGTTCTATGCCGAGTTTGAAGGGAATGAGCAATATGAAATGACAATGGAGGAGATAAGTCTGATGGATGTGAACCTGAGTATGAGCCTTGAGGAAACAGAAGATGGCAAAATGATTTATCTTGAAGCATATACAATGAAAAATGGGGAAAAAGTACCCGTAAGTGATGAGGATATTTTTATTTTTGTACCAAGGATGTTCAGCCTCTTACAGGTGGCGGAAGGATATTTTATTGACGGAGAAGCTGAAGTGGAATTTCCGGATAATGTACCTGGAGATGGAGCAGGTAATCTTACAGTAATAGCAAGGTTTAATGACCACTGGCAGTTCGCAAATGTTGAAAAAAGGATTGAAACAACATGGGGAGTACCTTCATCACATGATGTTGCAGAATCACACAGGGCCCTGTGGACACAGATAGCTCCGCGGTGGATGATAGTTACCCTTAGTATAATGCTGGTAGGTGTATGGGGACATTACCTGTATGCAATCATAAGTATGATAAGGATAAAAAGAATCGAGAAAAAGAAGAATAAATAAATTTTTGCATGATAATTGTACAACTGATAATGAATTAAAATTAAATTGTTATGAAAACACTGAGAATTATTACTATTAGTCTGTTTCTGGCAGGTTTGGGATTTGCATTAATCTCAATGATCCCTCAGCAGCAGAAAATGCCGGAGCCATGGGAAGTACCTGTGAAATATAAGAACATGGAAAATCCTGTTACCGCTGATGCAACAAGCCTGACTAAAGGTGAAGCAGCATATAAAAAATCCTGTGCAACCTGCCATGGTAAAGCAGGACTGGGTGATGGCGTAAAAGCAAGAGCACTTAAAACTTTTCCCGGTGACTTCTCCGGTGAGACATATCAGAGCCAGACAGATGGTGAGCATTTCTATAAAACCAAGTTCGGGCGCGGAGAAATGCCTGCCTATGAGAATAAGATACCTGATACCGACATATGGCATATGGTAAATTATATGCGAACCTTTAAGGCCGAATAGGACACGAATTATCGCGAATTTTAATATAGATGGTGTGGATCTCCAGATCCACACCATCTTGATAATAAGCTGGCGCGGATCTCCTGATCCGCGCCTTTGTATATATACTGGGGTGGATCTCCAGATCAATTCCCTGTGGGATGAGGCTGTCTTATAAGTCCTCTAACCACCCCCTCCTCGACCTTACGGTCGGGATACCCCTCCTTTCAAAAGGAGGGGAAATGGCTGAATTACAATACTATAACTTTCTCCTTCTCTTCAGAGGAGGAGTACCCTGACTGAACGAAGTGAGCGTCAGGGGGAGGTGGTGTACTTTTGAGACAGCCCCAACAATTTCCAACAAACCAAAAAAAAGGGGGCTCCCTCAAAGGGAGCCTCCTTATATTTGTATGAAGACTATCTTTATTACTTAACAACTCCGAATACTACTTCCAGGGTGTTCAGCAGTACTGCTTCAGTGTAAGCAGGATTATGGAAACCAACACTCCTGTCTTCCTCAATAGCCTGCCAGTTGGTAAAGGCTGCAAGGTGCTCTTCTGTCTGTGGTGCAACTACTGTTGGATCGCTTGTGTGTACAAGATATCCGTCGGCATCCATTACACCGGCATTTTGTAGTTCTGTCATCAGTTCCTCAAGCAGTGCGGTAATATTGGTCTGGATTCCTTCCAATACATCATCAAGGTCAAGTATACCTTCAGGTGTATGACATTCTAAACATAAAGCAGGCCAGTTGGCAACTAATGAACTGTGATACTCATAACCAAAATTAAATGTATGACCACCGGCCTGTGTGCCGTATGCATCATTCATATGACATGTTACACATCCATCAGAAGCCGCACCAACAAGGTGGTTTTCTTCTGCGGGATAGCTTGTCGAACCATCAAATTCATAAAGACCTTCACCTACAAAAATATTATATTGTGGTCCGTGGTGAATTCCCCAGCGGTATGATTCAATATCTGAAATTTCAGCCGTTCCTCCATCGTCCCAGTTGGCAAGTGTATACTCAAGCGCTCTTCCCTGGTGGCAGCCTGTACACATATTACCCGTACCTATATCAACGGTGGTGGCGGTTGAACCGTCAACACTATGCCACCCAACTGTGGCTCCGGTCTTATTCAGGTCCCAGTCATCCTCGGTCCAGGTATTGTGGATGCCATGGCATGTGTAGCAATTGATCTGGTTGGGATTACTTATTACTCCTGCTGCTTCTTTGTTGCCAATTGTTGACTCAAAATCACCTGCTGCATTTACCTCAAGGAATCCCTGGCTGGTATGGCAGGGGGCACAGTCAGCGTCATTTCTTTCTGCATTGCCACCGGTAGCATGAATCGATGCCTCCCACTGTGCTGAAACTGCAGTGATGATCTGGTTATTGTCGTGGCATGTAATACAACCTGCAGTACCTGCTGGTCCCTGTGGTCCCGTTGGTCCTGTTGGTCCTGTTGGTCCTGCTGGTCCCTGTGGCCCTTCCGGTCCCTCACAGGCAGTAAAAGCAAAGGTTACTGCGGCAATAATCAGTAATAGATTTGATAGTTTCTTCATGGGTATGAATTTTAATGTCTGTTGATAATATTTTCTTAAATCATAATGCAATGCAATGTAAGGTTTTTTTTTGTTTGTTACTTTTATAACAGTATTGATCTTGTCCTTTGCGTTAAGTGATAGTTTCTTGTATCTTTGTTGATAAATATCAACACACATTATGTTTTCGAGCATTATCCGTATTGATATCATATTCTGGTATTGTTGTATAATTATGTTTTCTTAAAGGGAGGAAAATCTATGGCAAAAGAGAATATTTGCAATTGTGTTGATTGTAAAGAAGGCTGGGCAAATTTCAAGGTGCTGACTGATAAAGAACTGGTGTTGCTGGAAGAAAGCAGGTATGAAGCAGATTTCAGACAGGGGGAGATGATAATTAAACAATCATCACCAGCCTCAAATGCAGTCTTCCTGCGTTCGGGAATGGCAAAGATATACATGGAAGGGCAGGGACGGAAGAACCTAATAATCAGTATCGCCAAACCCGGAATGATGATAGTGGGGCCTGGATTATATACAGATTCGCGGTATACTTTTTCAGTCTCAAGTATTAATGAAGCTAAAGTTTGTTTCATCAGCATTGAAGTAATTAAAGACCTGTTCAGGCACAATAAGGCATTTGCTGAAGGAGTCTTAAAAGAAATGAGCACCATGTCTAATTTTTATCTTGAAAGGTTGCTGAGTATGACACAGAAAAAAATGCCGGGCAGAGTGGCTGAAGTTCTTTTATATCTTGCAAATGAAGTATTTAACTCTGATGAGTTCACACCATCGCTGACCCGCCAGGAACTGGCTGATATGGCCGGAATGGCAAAGGAAAGCATTGTCAGAATATTGAAAGACTTTTCTGATGAAGGTATAATATGCTCGGATTGCCCTGACATAAAGATACTTAAGAAAGACAAATTACAAATGATATCATATAACGGATAATATTACCTATGAAATTTAATTTACGAATGCTTTTTTCACCCGTTTTTACGGGTGTTTTATTTGTGGTCTTTACTGTAGCTATGGCAGTAGCCACCTTTGTTGAAAATGATTTTGGTGCAGCATCGGCGCGCCAACTAATATATAACAGCAAATGGTTTGAACTGATATTCCTGTTATTGGTTGTTAATCTGAGTGGTCAGATCTTTATTTATAAACTGTATAAAAAGAAGAAACTTACTGTACTTATTTTTCACCTGTCATTTATAATAATAATAGCAGGTGCTGCAATAACACGATATACAGGGTATGATGGGAAAGTCCATATCCGCGAGGGACAGGCTGCTTCACACGGGCTAACCAGTGATAAATATATGTCAATTGATATATATAATAACCAGGATGAGCTGCTTGTGTCACATGAAGAAAGAGTGATGGTGACAAATACATCCCTGGGTAGTTTCTACAGGGAAGGTGAAATGGATAATATTCCTTTTTCGGTAAGGTACTCCAGGTATATCCCAAATGCCAGTGAGTCGGTGGTCGATACTGAAGATGGCATACCCATTGTAGCATTACTGATCACCAGGGGCAGAACATTCCGTGAAGTGGTCTACCTGGCAGAAGGAGAAACCAGAAGCTTTGATAATCTCAGGCTGGGATTCGGTGATGATGAGAACTGTGACCTGAGAATAATGTTAAAGGCTGATACTTTCAGCATCATATCAAACACCGGGCTTACAAGTATGAGTATGATGACACGCGAAACAGTTAACATACCTGCAGGTGCAGAAACTGCTTTCAGGGAAATGATAATTTATACCACCCCTCACTACAGGATCGTACCGCAAAAATTATCAATAAGCGGCAGGGTAGTACCGGTTAGCATTGACCAGGAAAATTCTGTTACAGGAAAAGATGCTTTTGAAATTGAACTGAGATATGGTACTGACCTAAGAAGATTATATGTATACGATATTTATAATGGGAATATAGATACGGCAGAGACTGAATTTGGTGATAAAAGGTTCATAGTCTCATATGGACCTGAAAGAATAGATTTCCCGTTTACGATAATGCTGGATGACTTTATACTTGAAAGATACCCGGGTTCATCGAGCCCCTCGGGATACCGCAGCGAGGTTGTGCTCATTGATAAGGAGAATGAAGTAAATATGCCATATTCAATATATATGAATAATATCCTGAAATACCGGGGTTACAGATTTTACCAGTCATCCTATGACCCGGATGAAAAGGGAACTATTTTATCTGTAAACCATGACAGGGCAGGCATGGTGGTTACATATACAGGGTATGCTCTACTGTTTGTTTTTATAATTCTGACATTGATTAACAAAAACTCGGTATTCCGGAAAATCAAACCTTCTTTATGGAGAAATTCAGGATCTAAATTACTTGCAGTGGTTATCCTCTTTCTTTCACTGAACATAGGTGCCAGGGCTAATCCTTCTAAAATAGTATACGATAAAGCGAAAGTTGAGGAGTTCGGGAAAGTGTTGGTACAGGACCAGAGGGGAAGAACAAAGCCTCTCTATACACTCAGTAACGATATCCTAAGAAAGATAAGCCGTAAAAACAGCTATCAGGGTTATTCGCCAATGCAGGTGTTTATGGGATTAAGCACAGATTTTCAGAACTGGCAGGATGAGCCTCTGATAAAAGTGTCAAATAAGGACCTGAGAAAAACCATAGGTATAACCCAAGAATATGCCTCTGTAAATCAACTGATAGATTTTGACAAGGGTGAATATATTCTGTCCGGTATGATACAGGAGGTTGTAAATAAACCTTCAGGTGAGAGAAATAAGATGGATAAAGAGATCATTAAGGTTGATGAGAGGTTAAATATTATCATGATGCTCGCAAGGGGTGAGTTTTTCAGGCTTTTCCCCCTCAGGGACGGCACTGATAACTGGGGTACTCCTTCCCAGGCACTGGTAAATGCAATCCATAAGGAAGATAGCCTTTATATTAGTAATATCCTCTCCCTGTATACCAGTGCATTATTTGAAGGTAAAAATACAGGCAACTATAGCGGGGCAGATGAGTACCTCGAATCACTGATCAATTATCAGCGCAAATTTGCAGGGTATGACCTGCCATCGGAAAGCCAGATTAAAGCTGAAATACTCTACTATAAATCAGTGATATTTGAACGGCTGTTCCCTTATTACGCAACAGTTGGTATTGTAATGCTTATTATACTGATCACAATGATTATAAGGGGCAGAACAGGCAGAACACCGGTAATAAAGGTCTTTTCCGGACTTATCCTGATTGGATTTATTTTTCACAGCCTCGGTCTTGGCATAAGATGGTATATTTCAGGACATTCACCTATGAGTAACGGTTATGAGTCAATGCTTTTTATTTCATGGGTAACAGTTCTTGCTGGTTTGTTTTTCAGCCGCCGGTCTTCACTAACCCTGGCTGCAACAGCAGTGCTCGCATCACTTACCCTGATGGTAGCACATCTTAGTTTCATGGATCCTGAGATAACCAACCTGGTGCCAGTACTGCAGTCCTACTGGCTTACATTGCATGTATCAGTTATTACTGCAAGCTACGGGTTCCTTGGACTTGGAGCAATACTGGGACTGGTGAATATGATTCTCTATTCCCTTAATACACAGGATAACAGGAAACATATACTGAAAACAGTTGATGATCTTTCAGTAATTAATTACCGTACCCTTGCCCTTGGATTGTATTTCTTAACTATAGGTACATTCCTTGGCGCAGTATGGGCGAATGAATCATGGGGTAGGTACTGGGGCTGGGATCCCAAGGAAACATGGTCGCTTATATCAATGATAGTTTATGCTTTCGTTATTCATTCAAAGAATATTAAAGCACTGAACAGCATTTTTGCATTTAATATTATGTCAGTATATGCTTTTTCAGCGGTGCTTATGACCTATTTCGGGGTTAATTATTACCTGTCGGGTTTGCATTCATACGCAGGTGGAGATCCAGTTCCTATACCTGCTTTTGTGTATGTTTCAATAGCAGTATTACTGGTACTGTCCTTTTACTCGTACAGCAGGTATAATAATCTTGTAAAAGCCCTGTCATCCTGAGGGAGCGAAGACCGCCTACGCCGAAGGCCTTGGCGGACGATGTGACCGAAGGATCTTTATAAAGGGATTATTCCTCCTCTCTTCGTTCGGAGTAATGATCCCTTTGGGGAGTACCACCGGACATTTAAAGCCGGCTGCCTTCGGCAGCTACGGCTTTTTATTTTATATGGCTTATGCCAGCGAGCTGTCAGCGCCGTATAAAGGAGGGATTACCTCCCTCACTTTGTTCGGTCGGTGATCCCTGTTGGGGGGTACTTCTGACATCTAAAACCGGCTGCCTCCGGCAGCTACGGCTTTTTATTTTATATGGCTTATGCCAGCAAGCTGTCAACGCCACATAAAAATAAAAAGCCGACACACTGTGTGTGCCGGCTTTAGATGTCCGGGTGAAAGATGGGATTCGAACCCACGACCCCTGGAACCACAATCCAGTGCTCTAACCAACTGAGCTACATTCACCATATCCGGAATGCAAAGAAAATGTAAAAAAATAATATTGCAAAATTTTAAGGCTTTTTACCATACTCACTGTTCAATTATTATCTTTGCACGGTTCCTTAAAAAATGAACCAGGGATGCAATTCCTTTATTTACCTGCTATTATTACGTTTCACACACCTATAAATTAAGAAAATATTTTGGCAAAACCAAAATTCATAAATAATATTTCGGGACTGCAACTGTTTCAGTTACTTCGCTTTGTAGTATTTTTTATAATAAGTATTGTATTTACTAAAAGCTACCTTACTCCTGAAGCGATCGGTTCATGGGAAATGTTCATGTTTATCGCCAGTTTCTTAAGTTTCTTCTGGGTGACCGGCATCATACAGTCATTGCTGCCCTTATATAACCGTAACCGCACGTTCAGGCGACTGGGTGAGAATATCAGTGAAAAATCGCCCGAGATATTCAATGCATTCTTGCTGCTGCTGGCTTTCAGCCTGTTATTTTTCTTTTCAGGCCATGCCCTGAAAAGCAGTTTCTCTGTTTATGGATATACGGGTAATACACCATATTTGAATCTTCTGCTTCTTTACCTGTTGCTAAGCAGTCCGGTGTGCCTGATCGAGTATATTTATCTGCTCAGGGATCGTGCTTATCGAATATTCCAGTATGGGATTTACACTTTCCTGGCACAGCTGGTATTGATTATTGCTCCCATACTGGCCGGTAAAGGTATTATGTGGGCTATTTACGGGCTATTATTCATAACAGCTGTCAGGTGGGTCTGGTTAATAATATTACTTTTCAGGTATGCTGAATTCAGGATCTCATTTGATTTTATGAAGGAGCATCTGAAACTGGGCTGGCCTTTAATAATAACAGCCCTAATAAGTGGATCAGCTCAATATATAGATGGGATCATTGTATCGGCTCATTTTGATGACCCACGAATGTTTGCAATTTTCAGGTATGGTGCCAAGGAGTTCCCTGTTGTCATGATGCTTGCCACAGGTCTAAGCAATGCCATGCTTCCACAGTTTGGAACAAGGGCAAAACTGAAGGAATCGCTTCAGGTCATCAAAAGAAAGTCCCGTAACCTTATGCATTACCTATTCCCTATGTCAATGCTGGTGCTGCTTTTTTCCAGATGGCTTTATCCGCGTATGTTTACACCCTATTTCCTGAAGAGTGCTGATATTTTCATGATATACATATTGCTTGTCATACCAAGAATGCTCTTTCCGCAAACAATTATAATAGGCAGGAAAAAAACAGGTATAGCAATGAGTGCAGCTATTTTTGAGCTGGTGGTTAATCTTCCCCTGAGCTTATGGCTGGTGAAAGATTATGGTGCAGTTGGGGTGGCACTCGCAACTTTCGCCGTATATTTTCTCAGTAAAGTATATCTCGCAGGATACCTCTGGATAAAGATGAAGATAAAACCTACTGAATATATCCCTCTATTAACATTTTTTATCTATTCGGTATTATTAACAATACTGTTTGTACTGATCGACCACAGGATTATAGATATCAGTTAACTGTCATCCAGATCCCCGACAGGGTCATGATGTAGAAGCAGCCGCTGCACTTTACACGATGGCAGTAGCACGTGATCCATCATATACCCTTTCAACAAATACAGGACAGGACCTGATTGATGAGATCATGATACAGCGCCGTGTTGAACTCTGGGGTGAGGGGCAGCGTTTCTTCGATCTGAAACGACTGAATTTGCCTCTCGACAGAACCGGCGGTAACCATTCATCATCCATAAACGGAACCCTTATGCAGGTACCTGCAGGGGATACCAGGTGGATATCACTGATACCACAGGCTGAAATGGATGCCAATCCGAATATGGTACAGAATGATCTCTAGGTATTGAATCATCTGATGATATTAAAAAAGGCTGCCACGGCAGCCTTTTTTTTGTTCTCTGGAAAATGGAAATATCCCACTAATCCATTAATCCAATATTCCAACAATCCATTTGAAAATTCTGAATATATTTGTAAACTCTTTCAATTGTTTATCTAAGTTAACAATGAATGAACTAGAGAAATATTTTCAACAATACAGGGATAATATAGTAGGTATTAATGCATATTTTGACTCCCCCTATGGCAGGCAGAAGATAATTTATTGTGACTGGATAGCCAGCGGCAGGTTGTACAGGCCGCTGGAAGAAAAAATAGTCGGGGATTTTGGACAATTTGTTGCCAATACACACACAGAAACCAGTGAAACAGGCAAGCGTATGACCTGGGCATATCATGAAGCCCAGAAGATAATAAAACAACATGTGAACGCAGGCCCAGATGATGTGTTGATAACTGCAGGATCGGGCATGACAACTGTTATAAATAAGTTCATACGCATTATGGGCCTTAAGAGCTGCCATCATACAAACCTGCCATGTCTGAAAGATATCGAAAAACCTGTTGTTTTCATAACCCATATGGAACACCATTCAAACCAGACATCATGGTATGAAACACTTACTGACGTGGTAATGCTCCCCCCCGGTGGTGGCCTGCTGGTTGATCCTGAAATATTAAGGCAGGAACTAAAGAAATATGAAGACAGAAAATTCAAAATCGGATCTTTTACCGCATGCTCAAATGTTACAGGTGTAAGCACACCTTATTATGAACTGGCAAGGATAATGCATGAAAATGGAGGTATCTGCCTTATCGACTTTGCTGCTTCCGCACCATATATTGATATCGATATGCATCCATCAGAACCTATGGAAAAACTGGATGCCGTGTTCTTTTCACCTCATAAATTTCTTGGAGGACCGGGTTCCTCGGGAGTCATGGTTTTCGATTCAGCCTTGTATAATCGAGAGGTCCCGGATAATCCGGGTGGTGGTACTGTCGACTGGACCAATCCATGGGGCGAGTATAAGTATGTTGATGATATTGAGGCCAGGGAAGATGGAGGAACGCCAGGGTTTATACAGGCTATACGTGCAGCTCTCGCAATAAATATTAAGGAACAGATGGGTACGGGTAAGATCAGGGAAAGAGAGGAACAACTGGTGCATAAAACTTTCAGGGAACTGAGATCAATAGAAGGACTTAAAATACTTGCCGATAATGTGGAAGACAGGCTGCCGGTATTTTCATTTTATCTTGAAGATATCCATTACAATCTTGTAGTAAAGATATTAAGTGATAAGTACGGTATTCAGACCCGGGGAGGATGTGCCTGTGCCGGTACTTATGGACATTACCTGCTCCAGGTTTCCTATGATAAAAGCCATGAAATAACAGAGAAGATCAACAGTGGAGACCTCTCTGAAAAGCCAGGGTGGATAAGGATGTCGCTGCATCCCACTACGACCGACAGTGAACTGGATTATATAATAAGTGCAATCAGGGAAATATCAGATAATAAGGAGATATGGAAGAAAGATTATCTTTATAATAAAAAAGATAACGAATTTGTCCATAAAAAAGAATCAGGAGCGTCCGGTGAGCTGGTGAAAAACTGGTTTGATATGAATAATTAATATTCCAATATGGTAATTAAGGAAGTTATTGATAAAAAAGACAAAAAGAGGTTTCTTGAATTTCATAAATGGCATTACAGGGATGATCCCAACTGGGTTTGTCCACTCGATTCAGAATTCAATGCTATATTTGACCCCGGGAAGAACAAGGCTTATACCCATGGTGTGTTGAAAAGATGGATTCTCCTTAACGGAAACAACAAAGTTATCGGCCGCATTGCAGCTTTTATTGATCACAATCGTTCGAAAGTCTACAGGCAGCCAACAGGAGGAATAGGTTTTTTTGAAGTTATTGAGGATGAAAAAGCTGCATTCATGCTTTTTAATACAGCCATAGAATGGTTGAAAGATAACGGGATGGAAGCCGTTGATGGGCCTGTTAATTTCGGATCAAATGAGTCAAACTGGGGATTGCTGGTGGAAGGATTTGTTCAGCAGGGATATGGAATGCCATATAATAAAGAGTACTACAGTGATTATTTTGAAAAATACGGGTTCAGGAACTACTTCAACCAATATAGCTTCCACAGGGATATTGCCTCGGTAAATGTTTTCCCTGAGCGATTTATGAAGATTGCTGAATGGATCAGCCGCAAACCGGGATATTCATTCGAACATTTTACCTTCCGGAATGCTGGCAAGTATACCAATGACCTCGTTGATATATATAATGCCACCTGGTCTGAATTCAGGGAAGATTTCCAGCCTATGGAGTCTTCAGATTTTGATGATACAGTAAAAAAAGGTAAAGCTTTCCTGGATGAGGAATTAATATGGTTTGCATACCATAATGGTGAACCAATTGCATTCTTTATCCTGTATCCGGACCTGAACCAGATACTGAAACACCTTAACGGCAAACTCCATCTCTGGAATATACTAAAGTTCCTGTACCTGAAAAGAAAGCATACCATGACGCGCATGAGAGCCGTTGTGGCAGGTGTAAAACCTGCCTTCAGGAACAGTGGTGTCGAATCGGCAATTTTCAAATGCCTCTATCATGTTTTTATGAAAAAACGTTACTATACAGAACTGGAGCTGTCATGGGTAGGTGATTTTAATAAGATTATGCTGTCAGTGTACAGGGCTGTAGGAGCAGAACAGGTAAAAACACATGTTACTTACAGGTATATGATAAATAAGGATATCGAATTCATTCGCCTCGAGGATGAAATGAAGGAGCTTGTGGAAATAAAAGAACAAAAATCAGATAATTAATAAAACAATTCTTTGTGTTTTAATAATTCTTGATTAATTTTGCGAGCCCTTAGAGTAAGAATTATTATAATAAACAGAAGAGATGAAAAAGGAAATACATCCGGAAAATTACAGGTTTGTCGTATTCAAAGACATGTCAAATAATATATCCTTTTTAACAAAATCTGCCGCTCCCTCAAGGGAAACGATAAAGTGGGAAGATGGCAATGAATACCCTCTGATAAAGCTGGAGATATCTGACACATCACATCCTTTCTATACCGGTAAAATGAAATTGGTTGATACTGCTGGAAGGGTAGATAAGTTCATGAACCGATACAAAACACATATAGACAAAAAGAAAAAGTAAACCAAATTGATATTATAGTTCAAGCCCCTGATTATTAGGGGCTTTTTTTTTGCCTGGGTCTATGTTCAAGGCTGGCATAATGATTGTTAGGGTGAGAAGGACCTATAAATTACTTGATTTGTGAAAACAAAATGTAATTTTGACATATTAAAACGGTATGCAAAGAAAACAAAATAAAATATTGAATAATATTTTTTCCCCTGATATAGTTGATGAAGAAGGTGAAATAATGCCCATTATTGCCAATGAGGAAGATATAGAGATGGACGATTCACAGGTGCCTGATGAATTACCGGTATTATCCCTTCGTAATAATGTACTTTTTCCCGGCGTTGTACTGCCTATTTCAATCGGAAGAACAAAATCCATTAAACTTATCAAGGATGCCTATGATGGAGACAGGATCGTTGGCGCAGTAGCCCAGATAGATCCTGAGATTGAAGATCCCAGGTTTACTGACCTCCATAGAATAGGCACTATCGGACATATTATCAAGCTTCTTGAGATGCCTGATGGCTCAACTACTGCAATTATCCAGGGCCGAAGAAGGATTGAACTGACAGAGGCTGTGAAGGATGTTCCTTACCTAACGGCAAAGGTAGTGGTAAGAGCTGAACAAAAAATAAAAGAAGATACGAGGGAGTTTGATGCAATAGTCAGTTCTCTGAAAGATCTTTCGCTGAGAATAATAAAACTTAATCCTGGCATAGCACAGGAAGCATCCTTTGCAATCAAGAATATTGAGAATAAGTCATACCTTATTAACTTCATTTGTTCGAATACAGAAATAAAGGTGAAGGACAAACAGAAGCTTCTTGAGGCTAACAGCTTGCGCGACAGGGGCATAATGCTCCTGGAGAACCTGGTACAGGAAATGCAGCTGCTCGAGCTTAAGAATGAACTGCAGTCAAAGGTAAAGACCGACCTCGACCAGCAACAGAGAGAGTTTATGCTGCTCCAACAGATGAAAACCATACAGAACGAACTGGGAGATAATCCACAGGAGAAGGAGGTTGAGGAATTCAGGGGAAAGGCAAAGGATAAAAAGTGGACCGAAGAAGTTGAAGAAGTTTTTGAAAAGGAACTGGATAAACTTCAAAGACTCAATCCTGCAGCCGCTGAATATTCAGTACAGGTAAACTATCTACAGACACTTGTCGACCTTCCCTGGGGTGAGTTTACTGAAGACAACCTCGACCTGGAGCATGCTAAAAACGTTCTGGATGAAGATCATTACGGGCTGGAGGAAGTAAAAGACAGAATACTTGAACATCTGGCTGTAATAAAGCTGAAAGGAAACTTTAAATCACCTATCCTGTGCCTTTATGGCCCTCCCGGTGTCGGGAAAACATCACTGGGCAAGTCGGTGGCCAGGGCTCTGGGCAGACAGTATGTCAGGATGTCGCTGGGAGGACTGCATGATGAGGCTGAGATCAGGGGGCACCGGAAAACATATATAGGTGCAATGCCTGGCAGGGTAGTTCAGAACATAAAAAGAGCAGGGTCTTCAAATCCCGTTTTTATCCTTGATGAGATTGATAAAGTGGGTAAAGATTTCCGGGGAGACCCGGCATCGGCGCTGCTTGAAGTACTGGATCCCGAGCAAAATAATGCATTCCATGACAATTTCCTTGAACTGGAATATGATCTCTCCAATGTTCTGTTTATTGCTACAGCAAATACATTGTCTACCATAAGCCCCGCATTGCGGGACAGGATGGAGTTGATTGAAATAAATGGCTACCTCCTGGAGGAGAAAATTGAAATTGCCAGGAGGCATCTTCTTCCAAAACAGCTCGACAATCATGGTGTCAGGAAAGATCAATTCAGACTCCAGCGTTCTGTAATGACTGGTTTGATTGATAATTATACCAGGGAGTCAGGCGTCAGGGAACTGGAAAAGAGACTTTCAAAACTGATAAGAAGTACAGCAAGGGATATTGCTTACGGTAAAGAACCTGACACGTCACCCGATTATGAAAAGATAACATCTATACTGGGACCACCAAAGTATAACAGGGAGAAATATACAGGGAACGACCAGGCTGGAGTGGTCACAGGGCTGGCCTGGACTGCGGCAGGAGGTGTAATACTTTTTGTTGAGACAAGCCTTAGCAGGGGCACAGGTAAACTTACCCTGACAGGTAACCTTGGTGATGTGATGAAAGAATCTGCTATTATTGCACTTGAATATCTGAAATCGCATGCCGGTCTGCTGGGACTTCCTGATAATCTTTCTGATAACTGGAATGTTCATCTTCATGTCCCTGAAGGAGCGATACCAAAGGATGGTCCTTCTGCAGGTATTACCATGGCAGCATCCATTGCATCTGCCTTTACCCAGCGTAAAGTGAAACGTAATATTGCCATGACGGGAGAAATAACCCTGAGGGGCAAAGTGCTCCCCGTTGGTGGTATAAAGGAAAAAATACTGGCAGCAAGAAGGGCCGGATTGAAAGAAATAATATTATCCTCGGAGAACAGGAAAGATGTTACCAATATTAAGGATGTATATCTCAGGGGGCTCAAATTCACTTATGTTGAAACAATAATGGATGTGCTGGATTTATCCCTTTTAAAACAGAAGGTAGCAAATCCAAAGAAGATAGTTTGATTTTAAAATTATGGCCCGTCTGGTTTCAGAAAAGAAAGCCAATTTCGGGACATTACCGGTCTTTATGACCGCTGTCTCCACAATACTTGGAGCAATATTGTTCCTCAGGTTCGGCTATGCAGTTGCTCATGTTGGTTTCCTGGGGGTAATAGGCCTGATAGTGATAGGTCATCTTGTTACTTTCCCTACGGCAATGGCAGTGGCAGAGATTGCAACTAACCAGAGAGTACGGGGAGGAGGTGCATATTTTATTTTGTCAAGGTCATTCGGCCTTAATATCGGCGCCGCAATAGGTATTGCCCTGTACCTGTCGCAGGCTATAAGCATAGCATTTTATATAATTGCCTTTGCTGAAGCTTTTGACCCTTTGATAACATGGCTGGATAACAGGTTTGGCTTTGTAATACCTGATAACAGGTATATAAGTATACCCACTATGGTATTGCTTTCTGTGTTGTTCCTGACAAGAGGGGCAAACCTGGGGATGAAATTCCTCTACCTGGTTGTCATGCTCCTTTTCTCGGCACTGATACTCTTTTTTGCAGGTAAGAACGGTAATAACCCTGGAACGATTGATTTCACTGCAAGGGTGAGCAATCCAGATAATTTTTTCTATGTTTTTACCATTGTATTCCCGGCTTTTACAGGCCTGGCTGCCGGTCTTGGTCTGTCAGGCGACCTGCGTGAACCTGAAAAGTCAATACCAAGGGGTACATTGCTTGCTACCATTGCCGGTTTCTTTATATATATAGCAGTGGCATATAAGCTTACTATCTCAGCAACAACTGAAGATATGGCTGCTGACCAGTTAATAATGAGCAAAATAGCCCTGTGGGGACCTATAATACCCATAGGCCTGGCTGCAGCTTCATTGTCTTCAGGACTTGGCTCAATAATGGTAGCACCAAGGACACTGCAGGCGATAGGACTCGACAACATTTTCCCCTCGGGACCAATAAACCGTTGGTTCGCAAAAGGGAAAAACATATCAAATGAACCGGTTAATGCTTCTTTAATAACCCTGATAATAGCTTTCTTTTTTGTCCTTATCGGTGAGCTCGATTTTGTTGCCAAAATAATATCCATGTTTTTCATGGTGACTTACGGGGCTATATGCCTGATTTCATTACTCGAACATTTTGCAGCGGATCCTTCATACAGGCCTACCTTCAAATCAAGATGGTACCTCTCACTCATTGGAGCGGTAATGTCATTCTGGCTTATGTTCAAGATGAATACCCCTTATGCAATACTATCTATAGCTTTGATGGCCCTGTTTTATTATATGATCAGCCGGACAGGTACAGAAAAAAAGGGACTGGTGAAACTTTTCCGCGGAGTCGTTTTCCAGATGAGCAGGCAGCTCCAGGTGTTTGCCCAGAGAGCCGATAAAGAAGATCTTGATTCATCATGGAGACCATTTGTGATCTGTATATCATCCGAATCCTTTAAAAGAAGATCAGCTTTCGACCTCCTTCGATGGATATCATACCGGTACGGGTTTGGTACATACATTCATTATATTAAAGGTTACCTTACCAAAAAGACAAACTCCGAATCCAGGCAGGCCGTTGAAAAATTACTTAACCTCTCGGCAGGGAGCAGGAGCAGGGTATACCTTGATACCATAATCAGCCCTTCCTATACAACAGCCATTGCCCAGGTGATGCAGTTGTCTGGAATTTCAGGCAAGGGGAATAATATGATCCTGTTTGAGTTCTCGAGATCTGAACCTGAAACACTGGAAGAGCCCCTGAAAAATTATGAACTCATAAGCTCTACGGGATTTGATTTATGTGTCCTTAATACCTCCTATAAGGGATACGGATACAGAAAGGAAATACACGTATGGATCACATCACGGGATTATGTGAATGCCAACCTTATGATATTGCTTGCCTATATTATTCTTGGTCATCCCGAATGGCAAAAAGGAGAAATAAAAATATTTGCCATAGTTAAGAAAGAAGATCTTGATAGCAGGAAAGAAGAGCTTATAGGTCTTATACGCAGCGGCAGGCTGCCAATTTCTGCTTCTAATATTCAGCTTATATCCGATACAGAAGGACAGGATGAAATAGTCTGCAAGTATTCAATTGATGCCGATCTTACAATAATAGGATTTACCCGCGAAGAGCTAAGCTCACAGGGACCTAAATTATTCTCAAATTATAAGGATATTGGTAATATCCTGTATGTTAATTCAAATCAAGGCAAAGAAATTACCTGAAAATAAAAAGATATGAAGAATACAGAAAAGAAAATAGCAGTGTTCCCCGGCTCATTCGACCCTTTTACACGTGGCCACGAGTCAATTGTTAACCGGGCCCTCAGTCTCTTTGATGAAATAATAATAGCCATTGGTGCAAATGCCCTGAAAGATGGGTTTTTTACACTTGAGAACAGGAAGAGAATGATCAGGGATGTCTTTAAGGGTATAGATATGGTCAGGGTATCACATTACGAGGGACTTACGGTTGATTTCTGCAGGAAGAACAATGCCTCATTCCTTCTCAGGGGTATAAGAACCGCTGCCGACTTCGAATATGAAAGAGCCATTGCCCAGTTAAATAAGGCCATGGCCCCTGAAATAGAGTCAGTGATGCTGCTTACAACACCTGATATGACACCGATAAACAGTACCATAGTACGTGATATTATCCGTAATGGAGGGGATGCTTCAAAATTTGTTCCCTCAAGTATAGATATCAATAATTACCGTTAGATGAAGAAAATCCTTACCCTTGTCCTGGTTATTACTTTATGTTCGGCAATAATCAGAGGCAGGGACGTGCAATTGAACGGATATGCTCCAGGTGGAGCAGGTCAGTACATAGAGGTGTACAATCAACCTGATCCCATAACAGAGCAGCCAGTGCTGATTGACAGGATCCAAATCCCGGATAATGAAAATTTCAGTTTTAGCATAGATTGTAATAATATATGCTGGCTCAGGTTAAGATATGGTGTATACGAATTTATCCTTGTTGTTGAAAAGGGCGGGTCTTATCAACTTGAACTGCCAGGTTACATAGCCAGGACAAAAGCTGAAAAGCTGAATCCTTTTTTTGAATACGAACTTATGCATATTAATGTGGCAGGTAATGATAATATCAATAACAGGATAAAATATATTGATTCACGGTTTTTCAATTACACCAATCGTATTACACGTTCAATATACCTTGGTGAACCACTAGGTGGCAAAGACTCACTGCTGAAATCATTTGCCCGTATCGAAGAATTAATAACAGGAGATTATTCAGCCAGGTATTACGAGTACAGGTATTGCTTGCTGAAGATGATATCAGAAAAACAAACAGTTCCGGGATCAGATGATCTGGCCCTGATAAACAGGACATTCCTGCCCCATATGCCAGCTTATACTGACCTTGTCAGGCAGGTGTTTAACGGATACCTCAGACGTCTGGCAAATGATCGCCAGACATCATCATTGCGGGCGTGTATTAATTCAGGAGGGCCTTACCATGAAATAGTAAGACTTATACAGGAGCAGGAGATTATAAGAGATACATCACTCCTGGAATTTGTAATGCTGTCAAACCTGTACAATGAATATTACATGGGCGGCTTCAGAAAAGAGGGGGTGGAAAAAATTTTTGAATGGATGTCAGCCAATGCCATGAATAAATATAATCGCCACCTTGCAGGTATTATTACTGAAAAGATAAACAGGCTTAAGCCGGGGAATATTCCACCGGGTTTCAGGCTAATGAACCCCGAAGGTAAAATATACACTCTCGATAGCCTCATGGGTAAATTTACAATCCTGGCATTCGGTAACATGGAATTGCCCGAAACAAAGTCCGAATTGGATATATTGAATAACTGGACTGGTGAATATAAAGACAGACTGGCTGTTGTTGTGATATTACTTGATGACGACTTTAAGTCTTCTCTGGAACGGCTTGGAAATGATAATTATGATTTTATTTTCCTGGACGGGTCCGAATCCACTGGCCTGGTGCAGGACTATGAGATAAAGTATTCACCGGTATTCTATTTTTTAAACAAGGACCTGAGGCTTATCCGTTCCCCTGCAGTATTACCTTCTGAAAACTTATGGGGCTCAGTTGTTTTACAGCTTCGTGATGGCCTCATGGATAACATCAGAGACTGAAGGCCAGGTGTTTTGATGTACATATTTTATTTCTTCCCTGCTGAACCACCTTACTTCAGTAATATCTTCTGAAATCTGGGGCGCGGCTTTACCCTCTCCCGTGTCGTTAAAAACATACCAGTGTGTTTCTTTCAGTACCCATTTTTCATCTTTTTTGTAAATATGATATGTCGGGTTAAGTATTAACCTGGCTTCTCCGGCGATAAGCCCTGTTTCTTCTTCGATCTCCCTGACTGCACATTCCCGTACAGATTCATTTTCAGAAAGGTGGCCTTTAGGAATATCCCATTTGCTTCGTCTCCTGATAAATAATAACTCTTCATTATCATTGTACAATAATCCGCCCGAAGCTATTCTGTTCTCAAAATATGCCCTGAATGCGTTCCAAAGTGAGTTAATCTTATACGAATAAATGTTTAGTGAGCTGATTTCATTGTTCCTGATAAAGGCTGAAATTTTAGCATAAAGCTCATCTATATCATGGTATTTATAGAATAAGCGGTATTTTTGCATTCGGTCGGGTTGACTGCTAATAAATATGAACCTTTTATCGAAGTAAATCTTATACACCAGTCTATGGAAAATACTGCAAAATCAATTGCGGATTATTTATTACAAATTAAAGCAATAAAACTACAACCGTCAAATCCTTTTACCTGGGCTTCGGGATGGAAATCTCCCATATATTGTGATAACAGGAAAACACTTTCATTTCCTGAAGTCAGGTTAGCAATCAGGGATGCTTTCGTAAAGAAAATAAAAGAGCTATATCCTGGCACTGAACTTATTGCAGGAGTAGCAACCGGAGCTATAGCTCATGGTGTACTGGTAGCCGATGCCATGGACCTGCCTTTTATATATGTGCGATCAGGAGCGAAGGAACACGGACTTGGGAACCGAATTGAAGGATCTTATGAGCATGGCCAGAAAGTCGTGGTTATCGAGGATCTTATATCTACCGGGAGCAGTAGCCTGAGGGCTGTGAATGCCCTGCGGGAGGCAGGATGCGATGTGCTGGGGATGATCGCAATATTTAAATATGGCTTTAAGAAAGCAGAGGATAATTTCAGGGCTAATGAGTGCAATTTGTTCACACTGAGTGATTATAACATCCTGGTTGAACAGGCAATGGCGTCAGGGTATATTACTGATAATGATATTGATACATTAAGTAAATGGAGGCAGGATCCTTCGGCCTGGGGTAAATAATTTAATTATGGAAAATTTTGCTACATATGAAAGCAGGGTAGGGAAGATTGGCTCGGGAGCAAAAGAGATATTTTCTTTTGTCACCGATATGAGAAATTTCAGCAGGTTCCTCCCTGAACATACTATAGAAAACTGGGAAGCATCTGTTGATGAGTGTTCATTTGAAGTATCACCTGTAGGTAAATCCAGAATTAAAATTGTCCGGAAAGACCCTCATGATACAGTTAAATACGCAGGATACGGGCTTAATAATACCGAGTTTTATCTCTGGGTACAGCTTAAAGAACTGAAGGAAGAAGATACCAGAGTTAAATTGACAATTAAGGCTGACCTTAATCCGGGACTGAAAATGATTGCCTCAAAGCCTATAAAAGAATTTCTTGATAAACTGGTAAGCGGAATGGAAGAATTTGAAGACTGGGCAAATCTTAACCGGTAAACTCAATTTCCCTGAAACCATACACTATGGTATTCCCATTACCCTTGTCAATTTTAATACGGCCAAATCTGTCAACTCCCCTTATCCTGCCCCTGACCGGGCCTTCAGGAGTAATAAAATCGGACGCTACGTTGAGCCTGTACAACCTGCTCGTATATTGTTTATTGATATAATCCAACTGGCCCTCCCTGAGCCTGCTGTACCATTTATCACATGTTTTACAAAATTCAGCTAATATGTCCGCGATATCATATTCACGTTTATTTATGATATTCAATGAAATAGGGTTAGGTATTTCCGGTGGGTAATTAACCTGATTAATATTAATGCCTGCACCTACAATACAATTTTGTATCTTATTTCCTTCAAGTGAATTTTCAATAAGTATGCCTGCAATTTTGTCATCTTTATGGTATATATCATTTGGCCATTTAATACTTATTGCATCAGAATAAGCATCAAGAAACCCGGCAATTGAAAGGGATATAACTTTTGAAATCATGAACTGCTGGTCTGCTTCCAGGAAGCCAGGATAAAGTATTATGCTTACGGTTAGGTTTTTACCCGCTTCGCTTATCCATTCATTACCCCTCTGTCCCTTGCCCTTGCATTGCTCACCTGCATAAATCACTGTACCTTCAACGACAGTTTTCCCTGCCAGCATTTCGGCCGCAAGTTCATTTGTTGATGACACTTTTTCACGATATATGATGTTGGAGCCTATTAACATGGTAGTCAAGCCATTACATTTAATTAAAGCACTTCTTTCATTGCTTCTGCCATATTTACCGAGTCTGGCATTGAAATTGTAAAACTTATGATGCTATAACAAAAGTAAAAATAATGTTCGTATTTTTACTGGCGAAAATAATGTAATAAACAGAATCTGAGATTAATGACAGAAAACAGTGACGAGGCATTACCACTGATTGAGAATATAAAAAAGGGGATCTTTGAAAAAAAGGGAGAAAGAGTTCTTAAACTTGATTTCAGGTCTTTGGAGAATTCAGTATGTGATTACTTCATAATATGCCATGGGAATTCAGTAACGCAGGTAGATTCAATAACAGAATCAGTAGAGTTACAAGTGAAGAAAAACACTGGCGAGCATCCCCATCACAGGGAAGGCCTTGAAAACTGCATGTGGGTTTTACTGGATTATGGTGATGTGGTTGTACATATATTCCAGGAGCAATACAGGGATTTTTATAATCTGGAATCACTTTGGGCCGATGCAGTTATTGATGAGTTAAGGGATAATTAAAATTAAGGGTTGAGATGACTGATAAAAACAGGGGAGATCAAAATACAAATAAACAGGGTGGTAGTTCTGGAAAGAACGATAAACCCAGGATAAATCCAACATGGATATATCTTGCTATAGGAATAGGGCTTATAGCTATTAATTTTATGTTTGGGGGTAAGAAAGTTGAGAATGTGGAGCAATGGGGTGATATTGAAAAAATGATAGAAAATAAGGATGTCCGCAAAATTGTAGTTATTAACAAGGAATACGCGGAAATCTATCTTACAGACCAGGCTATTGAATCAGGGAGATACCCTGATATTTCAGGATCCGGTGGCTTTAGTCTCGGGGGTCCATCTCCAAATTGCACATATCATTTTCCTTCGGTTGAGCTGTTTGAGTCACGGCTTAACGAGATACAGGAACAATATAATTATGCTGAATCAGAATGGTTACATCCCAGCTATGAAACAAGGAAGAATTATTTTGGGGAGATCCTGGGCTGGATATTACCCATGCTCATTATTCTGGCCATATGGTTGTTTATCTTCCGGCGTATGGCAGGTGGCGGAGGTTCCGGTGGAGGGGCAGGGAGTATTTTCTCAGTAGGAAAGTCAAAGGCAAAAATATTCGATAGGGAATCCAATGTAAAAATTGATTTCAGTGATGTAGCTGGCCTTGAAGAAGCCAAAACAGAAGTTAAAGAAGTAGTAGATTTTCTTAAGAACCCCAAGAAATATACTGCCCTGGGAGGTAAAATTCCGAAGGGAGCCCTGTTGATAGGCCCTCCCGGAACGGGAAAAACCCTTCTGGCAAAGGCTGTTGCAGGTGAAGCGAATGTACCATTCTTCTCTATTTCAGGTTCTGACTTTGTGGAGATGTTTGTTGGTGTTGGTGCTTCAAGGGTACGTGACCTGTTTAAACAGGCCAAAGAAAAAGCACCATGTATTGTATTTATAGATGAGATAGATGCAGTAGGAAGGGCAAGAGGCAGGAATCCGAGCTTTGGAGCTAATGACGAACGTGAAAATACACTTAACCAACTGCTTACAGAAATGGATGGCTTCGATAGTAATATCGGTGTCATAATTCTTGCAGCTACAAACAGGGCTGATGTACTCGACAGGGCTCTGATGAGGGCCGGCAGGTTCGACAGGCAGATACATGTTGAATTGCCAGACCTTAACGAAAGAAGAGAGATATTCAAGGTACACCTGCAACCTATAAAGCTTCCTAAATCTTTTGATATAGATTTCCTGGCAAAGCAAACACCTGGCTTCTCAGGTGCTGATATAGCAAATGTGTGTAATGAAGCAGCCCTGATAGCCGCACGCAAAAACAAGAAAGTGGTCGGCAAACAGGACTTCCTTGATGCCGTGGATCGTATAATCGGAGGGCTGGAAAGAAAAAACAAGATTATATCGCAGGAAGAGAAAACAACAATAGCATACCATGAGGCAGGCCATGCTACTGTAAGCTGGCTGCTAGAACATGCAAGTCCTCTTGTGAAAGTCACAATAATACCACGTGGCCGTGCCCTTGGTGCAGCCTGGTACCTTCCGGAAGAAAGGCAGCTTACCACAACAGAACAAATACTTGATGAAATAGCATATGCACTCGGGGGCAGGGCAGCAGAAGAATTGGTGTTTAAAAAAATATCAACAGGAGCACTTAATGACCTTGAAAAAGTTACTAAGCAGGCTTACGCGATGGTTACATACTTTGGTATGAGTGATGAAGTGGGTAACATAAGTTTCTATGATTCTTCAGGTCAGAACGAATACGGTTTTACTAAACCCTATAGTGAAAAAACTGCAGAGTTAATTGATAAAGAGGCTAAACGTATTGTTGATGAGGCATATCAGAGAGCTCTTGATGTGTTGAAAAAGAATAGAAAAGGCCTTGAAACCCTGGCTTCTCAACTCCTTGAAAAAGAGGTTATATTCAGTGAAGACCTGGAAAAGATATTCGGGAAGAAAAAGGGTAACAGGCCGGCAATAGAAGAATCCGGAAGACCTGCAAGAAAAAGACCATCAAAGAAGAACTCATTAAAAGAGAAGGCTGAGGAGAATAACGATGAGCTTATTAATAATGCAGAAGACACTTATACAGGTGAATCAGGTGAAAAGACCTAGGCTGAAAATGCCCGTTCAGGTAAGTAGCCAACACTGCATATATGGAAAGGAACTGGGTTAAGATATATGAATCAAATAATGAAACAAGAATAGAAATGGCCCGCCAAATGCTTGAGGATAATAATATTGATAGTGTAATTATAAACAAAAAGGACAGATCTTACGGTTTTGGTGAATTTGAACTCTATTGCATGCGCGATTATGTAATACGGGCAAAACTATTGATAAAAGAACTCTGATCTTGAGAAACTTATCCAAACGAACATTAACAGGGATTTTCTTAATAATTATTGTACTGGGTGGGATCTGGCTGCACCTGATCTCCTGTTTGTTAATAGGTGGATTAGTGCTGATTGGCTCAATTTATGAATATTATAAACTCGTTTCCACAACAGGAACAGTCCCTCAGAAACCAGCAGGGATAATAACAGCAATAACTATATATATAATTTCGATATTTGTGGCAGCAGGCCTGCTGGATAGTATATTTTATCTTATTGTCGTGGCCGAGTTAATGTTAATAATAATTGCTGAGCTGTTCAGGAAGCAGGATAAACCTTTTGATGCTATTGCCCAGACAGTTTTTGGCATAGTTCTTATCTCTGTTCCATTTTCTCTTTTCCCTTTCATGACTTTTGGTTTTCAGGGGCCCGGAACAATTCTGCCAGGCAGTATTTCTGATTTCTCACCAGGGTTGTTGCTGGGTATATTAATACTGTCGTGGAGCTTCGACATAGGGGCCTACCTGTTTGGATCATGGTTTGGAAAACATAAGCTTCTGGAAAGGATATCCCCGGAAAAATCATGGGAGGGTTTTTTCTTCGGATTAGTAATTACAGCTTTAATTGCATGGCCGGTATCCTTATGGATTCAGACCCCTGATACTAAAGGATGGATAATAATAGGTATAATAATAGCAGTAACAGGTACCATGGGAGACCTGGCAGAGTCGATGCTTAAGAGAAGTGTGGGAGTAAAAGATTCCGGGTCCTTGCTACCCGGTCATGGGGGAATACTCGACAGGTTTGACAGCCTGATCCTGTGTCTCCCTTTTGTGTTCATCTATATTATCCTTTTTGGCTGATTTATGCTATATGATTAGTTTTGTACTCCATGAAGATTCACAGGGAAGGATATAAGTTGATATTATACAGTTCTGCTGCCCTGGCAGTACTGAATGTCATTATTATATACTTCTTCATAGATATAAAGGCTGTCTGGATTACCCTACTGTCTCTATCAGTACTAATTACCGGCTTCAATTTATTCTTTTTCAGGAAACCCGAAAGGAAAATAGAGGAAGAGGCCGGAAAAATACTTGTTGCTGCAGATGGTAAAGTAGTGGCCATTGAGGAAGTGGAAGAGAATGAATACTTCGGGGATAGAAGACTGCAGGTATCAGTTTTTATGACACTGTTTAATGTGCATAGTAACACATATCCCGTATCTGGTACAATTAAGTATATTAAATATCAACCTGGCCGTTATTTTATTGCAAGTCTTCCAAAATCATCGGTTTATAATGAAAGAACAAGTGTGGTAATAGAAACTGAAGAAGGACTTGAGATAATGATACGGCAAATAGCAGGATTTGTAGCGCGAAGGATTGTTACATATTCAAAGCCCGGATTAAAAGTTAAACAGGGTGAGGAACTGGGATTTATCAAATTCGGTTCCAGAGTCGATATTTTCCTGCCACCCGGCACAAAACTGAATATCGATTTGCGAGATTCAGTACATGCTAACAGGGATATACTTGCGGAAATAAAATATTAAAAACATTAATTCATATCAAGAAATGAAAATAACTGAGAAAAAGGAAGATAATGAGGTAATTGAAATAACAAAGGATGTCAGCTGGATAGGAATACTTGATTATGATATTGTTACTTTCGATATAGTAATGGAAACAGAGTATGGAACAACCTACAATTCCTATTTCATTAATGCTGACAGGAAAGCCATTATCGAAACTGCAAAGGAGAAATTTGCCGGGACCTATATCGATAAATTAAAACAGGTTGCTGATCCTTCTGAAATCGAATATATCATTTTCAATCACACTGAACCAGATCATTCAGGTTCACTGAAGCATGTGCTGGAGCTTGCTCCTGAAGCAACCGTGGTTGGAAGCGGGAATGCCATAAGATATCTTAACGATATGTTCGATTTTACTTTTAAGAGCATGGTAGTAAAGGATGGTGACAAGCTCGACCTGGGGAATAAGACCCTGAGGTTTATTTCTGCTCCTAATTTGCACTGGCCTGATACAATGTATACATACCTTGAGGAAGATAAACTGCTCTTTACCTGTGATTCATTTGGTGAGCATTATTGTGATGACCGCCTTTTTGATGACCTTCTGGATGATTTCAATGATGCTTTCAAATACTATTTTGATGTTATACTTAAGCCTTACAGCAGGTTTATGCTCAAGGCTATTGATAAAATACGCCCACTCGAAATTAGCGCAATATTACCTGGGCATGGCGCTGTGCTGCGCTCATACTGGAAAAAATATGTTGAACTGAGTGAAAAATATGCGCGTGAATACCTTGATCTGACAATGGGTGAAGGGGGGAAGAGGGTACTTATAACCTATGTTTCAGCCTATGGCTATACAGGGGAAATGGCCAAAGCCATTGCCATGGGTATTGAAAGTGAAGGCAGTGCGCAGGTTAAGATTCTCGATATTGAGAATATAGAGCTTGGAGATCTTGAATCGGAAATAGTTAAAGCAGATGCCCTCCTTGTGGGATCTCCTACCATCAATCAGAACACCTTGCTGCAGGTTTACAAACTTTTTGCTGTTATAAACCCTCTCAGAGATAAGGGTAAACTGGCAGCATCGTTTGGTTCATACGGATGGAGCGGGGAGGCGCCAGGCATTATTGCTGCTAACCTGAAAAACCTTAAACTGAAAGTGATGGAAGACAATGCAGCCTTTAAGTTCAGACCAGGGGAAGAAACAAGGTCCGAACTGGTTGCCTTTGGAAACCGCTTTGCCAGGGAACTGTCATCCTGATTTGTAAACAATAGCTGGAGCGAGGCTCCAAACTCGTACCCGGCTACAGCGCATAAAGTAAGACTTAGGGCAGGGTGGTTCATTTATGCAAAATTATTTCACAGGGTGAACTTTTATCTTTTGTCTTTATTATCTTTAACACCTGAACCAACCCCCTTGCAGTAAATTTTATAAATATGGGGTTATTACGAAAGTCTGTTTATAATATTCTTCGATTCTATAGGGATGGTTTCAGAACTATGCCTGTCTGGGGTAAGAAGGTATGGTTGGTGATCCTTATCAAGCTCTTCATAATGTTTGCTGTTTTGAGAATTTTCTTTTTCCCCGATTTGCTGAGGAAGAATTTTGATACTGATGAAGAAAGGGGAGAGCATGTATTTGATGAACTAATAATTAAAACTGATACAGATGATTGAGAATATCGACCTTTCTTTAGTCGATTGGTCAAGGGCCCAGTTTGCCCTTACAGCCATATACCACTGGCTGTTTGTTCCGTTAACCCTTGGTTTATCGTTTATCCTGGTGATAATGGAGACAAAATATGTACGAACAGGCTCTGAGAAATGGAAGAAGACTACGAAATTCTGGATGAAATTATTCGGTATAAATTTCGCCATTGGCGTATCAACAGGCCTGATACTTGAATTTGAATTCGGTACCAACTGGTCAAATTATTCATGGTTTGTTGGTGATATTTTTGGTGCCCCCCTGGCAGTGGAGGGCATCATGGCTTTTTTCCTGGAATCGACATTTATTGCGGTAATGTTTTTTGGATGGGATAAGGTCAGCAAGCGTTTTCACCTTGCATCAACATGGCTGGTAGCTATTGGAGCTAACCTTTCAGCCTTATGGATCCTCGTTGCAAATGCATGGATGGAAAACCCTGTTGGCATGATCTTTAATCCCGAGACGGCAAGACACGAGATGCTAAGCTTCTGGGAAGTATTGTTTAATCCCGTTGCTATGGATAAATTCTTTCATACAATAACTTCAGGTTTCGTACTGGCTTCTTTGTTTGTGACTGGTATAAGCGCATGGTTCCTTATCCGCAATCGTGAAAAGGAAATGGCCATAAGAAGCATAAAGGTGGCTACAATATTTGGCACTTTTGCATCAGTTGTCATGATTTTTACCGGTGATACATCATCAAGGACCATTGCCAAAGTGCAGCCTGTAAAATTTGCAGCCATGGAAGCTTTATATGAAGGACAGACAGATGCAGGTCTAACGGTATTCGGTATCCTTACAGATAAAGATGGAGAAGGCGACCTGGATGAAAAGAATATTATTGCCCGGATAGAGATACCGGGGTTTCTGTCAGTTATGACAAATGGTGACAGGGACTCATTTGTTGCAGGTATAAAGGATTTAGTAAAAGGAAATGAGGAGAAGGGTATTATGTCAGCATCAGAAAAAATAGAAAGGGGGAAAATAGCAAGAAAAATGCTACTTGAATATAAGGAGGCAAAAACACAGGGTGATAATGAAAGGGTTTATGAATTAAAAACAAGATTTGAAGACAGCAACTTTCAGGAGGAATATTTCAGATATTTCGGGTATTCTTACCTTAACAATCCGGCTGATATTGTTCCTAATGTTCCGCTGGTTTTCTATAGTTTCCACGTTATGGTAGCCCTTGGCTTTCTTTTCCTCTTACTGCAGCTTCTTGCATGGTACTTCACAGCCAATGGTTCAATAGGGAAAAGAAAAGTGTTTCAGTGGATGCTCTTATTCAGTATACCCCTACCTTACCTGGCCTCCGTTCTTGGCTGGCTGGTAACTGAGATGGGCAGGCAACCATGGATAATACAGGACCGCATGCCTGTTGGCATTGCTGTATCAAGCCTGAGCGCTTCAACGGTACAAACTACTTTCTGGTTATTTGCAGCTCTTTTTACAGCACTGCTGGTTGCAGAGGTGTCAATTATGACCAGGCAAATTAAAAACGGACCTAAAATAGAGGAGGAATAATTATGTTATTAGCAGTGTCACATTCGTTTCTACAGGAGTACTGGTGGTTTCTAGTTTCCCTTCTCGCCAGCCTGCTGGTATTTCTTATGTTTGTACAGGGCGGTCAGTCTTTTATCTTTACCCTTGCCGGTAATGAAGGAGAGAAGACAATGATAATCAATGCCATGGGGCGTAAATGGGAATTTACCTTTACTACCCTGGTAACCTTCGGAGGAGCCTTTTTTGCTTCTTTCCCTCTGTTTTATGCCACAAGTTTTGGTGGGGCTTACTGGGTATGGATGGCAATACTTTTTAGCTTCGTGATCCAGGCTATTGCATATGAATACCGCTCCAAACCATCTAATGTACTGGGAAAGAAAACCTTCGAGGTCTTTCTCCTGATCAATGGGACATTGTCCCCATTATTAATAGGTATTGCTGTTGCTACATTCTTCACCGGAGCTAATTTTTCCCTTAACGAGTTGAATATGGGAAAATGGGATACTCCGTGGCATGGACTCGAAGCAGTACTGAGCATCAGGAATTTATCACTCGGTATAGCAATTCTTTTCCTGGCCCGGCTGCTCGGCCTGATGTATATAATTAATACTATTGATGATGATGAGTTGTTAAGGAAAGCAAGAAAAAAGATTATTGGCAACCTGATACCTTTCCTTATCGGATTCCTGTACTTTGTTATCAGTCTCGCATTATCAGAGGGATTTGCTGTTGATCCGGAAAGCGGTGATGTATTTTTGGAAAAGGGGAAATACCTGCATAACTTTATAGAGATGCCACTGGTGCTCATAATGTTCCTGGCAGGAACATTGCTTGTATTGTTTAGCCTCTACCGTACTGTCTTTACAGAGCGTACAGATACTATATGGTATTCAGGCTTCGGTACAGTACTCGTTGTTCTGTCTTTGTTCCTTGTAGCTGGTTATAATAATACTTCTTTTTATCCATCACTTACTGATCTGCAGAGTTCCTTGACCATCAGGAATGCTTCTTCGAGCCTTTTTACTCTCAGGACGATGATGTATATTTCATTTATCATTCCGATAGTAGTTGCATATATATGGTATGCATGGAGAGCTATAAACAGGAAGAGAATTGATAAGGAGGAGATCAGTGGAGAAGGGCATTTATATTAGTATCAATAATAACAAATGAGTATTCTTAAGATACAGGAATGGTTTGGTGAATTTGGAAGCGGACCTGTAATGATAGCAGGTCCATGCAGTGCAGAGACGGAAGATCAGATTCTGCGCACAGCTAATTCATTAACTGATTCCTGCAAGCCGGCGTTGTTCAGGGCAGGAATTTGGAAACCGCGTACCCGCCCCGGTACATTCAGCGGGGTGGGAATAAAGGGTTTGCAATGGATGATAAAGGTGAAGGAGCAGACAGGGATGAGGGTTACCATTGAGGCAGCCAGCCCACGCCATGTTGAAGCATGCCTGAAAGCAGGAATAGATGTGATATGGCTGGGTGCCCGTACTGTGTCAAATCCTTTCTCGGTACAGGAAATTGCTGAATCACTGAGAGGAGTAGATATACCGGTGCTTGTGAAAAATCCACTTAATCCCGATATGGACCTGTGGATAGGAGCAATCGAAAGAGTATACAATGCAGGTATCCGAAGACTGGCAGCCGTTCATCGGGGCTTTTCTCCCTTCGAGAGAACGAGGTACAGGAATATGCCCAAATGGGAAATACCAATAGAGCTAAGAAGGAGGATAAAAGAAATACCTGTTCTGTGTGACCCCAGCCATATAGCGGGAGATTCTTTGCTGGTCCCTGAACTGGCACAGAAAGCAATGGATATGAATATGGATGGACTAATGGTAGAAGTGCACTATGATCCGCCTTCAGCCCTAAGCGACAGTAATCAGCAATTGTCGCCCGCCGGATATTGCGATATGATAAAAAACCTCGTTATCAGGCGCCCAAAACCTGAAGATCCCGGATTCCTGGACTACCTTGAAGAACTGCGTAACCAGGTGGATTCCGTTGATCATCAATTAATTGAACTGTTGGCAAGGCGACTTGAAATAATAGATTTAATAGGGGAATATAAATTCAAAAATAATGTTGCAGTGCTGCAGATGGACAGATGGTTGGAGATACTTAACACAAGACTTGAACAGGCTGATATTTCAGGAATTGACAGTAACTTTACTGAAAAATACCTGAAACTGATGCACCAGGAATCAATAAGGAGACAAACGGTAATTATGCGAAAGCTTAAAGAAAAAAAGAATGGATCAGCTGATAATAGCCCAGATGACTGATACTATTATATAAAGTATTATAATAAGCGGCAACGCTGCAAATCCTGTACCTGCTATTAACAAAACTGAAGAACCGAGAAAAACTATCCTTAATTCATTCCCTTTAAACCTTAAATGCCTGAACTTGAATGAAAACATTGGGATTCGCGTGATCATAAGTGAGGAAAAGAGAACAGTCAGGAAACATAATACTATCCTTGAATTAACCAGACTCTCAATTAACTGGCTCTCACCATATTCGCTGGCAAAAACAAGGGAAATAATAAAAAAAGCATTCCCGGGGACTGGCAATCCCCTGAAATGTTCACTTTGGGCTTTGTCAATATTGAACTTTGCAAGACGCAGACCTGAAAATGTTGGGATAAGAACGGGTATATACTGCAGGTATCCTGCAATGGTATCAGCTCCTTCAGCAGAAAGGATAAGCCGGTACATTAAAAGACCAGGAGCAACACCAAAGCTGACCATGTCGGCTAGACTGTCTAGCTGAAGGCCTATGTCGGAATATGCATTGAGCAGACGTGCGGCCAGCCCGTCACTAAAATCAAAAAGAAGAGAGGCTGTTATAAACCATACAGAGAGTCTGAGATTGCCGCGCATTATCAGGATAATAGCGATGAAACCTGAAACCAGATTAAGCAAAGTCAGAAAGTTTGGTATCTGCTTTTTCATGTTTTGGGGCCATCCTGAATCTAATGTAAATTAAGATAAATTTTATCAATAATCCCAATTTGTATATTTTTACACGAATTTAATATATAATGGAACATCTACAGAATCTGAAAATAGCAATCGACTTTGATGGAACCATCGTTGAGCATGAGTATCCCAAAATAGGAAAGGATAAATTGTTTGCTTTTGAAACATTAAGAGAACTGCAGAAGCATGGTGCATTGCTCATTTTATGGACCATCAGGGTAGGAAAGGAACTGGATGAGGCACTTGAATATTGCAGGAACAAAGGAATAGAGTTCTATGCAGTAAACAAAAACTATCCTGAGGAGGAATTTGAAAATTCAGTCAGTCGAAAGATTAATGCTGATGTTTATATTGATGATAAAAATGTAGGAGGATTCCCGGGCTGGAGTACTATATGGCAACACTTGAGCTTATACGAGGAAATGGAAAAAGAAGTAGCAAAGAAACTTAACAGCAGGAGATCATTCTTAAAGATATTGTTCAACAGGATACGGAGGAAGTAAAGAAGTTGATAAAGCATAAAATATTGATAAAGTTTATAAAGTTTAATTGGTGATGAAATATATATTCCTGGTTTATTTAGTAATAGCTGCTTTTGCTGTTTCATGCAATGGCTCTGTTAAGTCGTCAGATAACAATGCATCAAAAGAAGATGAAGCTCCGAAAGTGCTTGCTGCAAGTCTTGTGAATATGGAAGAACCTGACGATGGTGCAAGATACAGTTCGGGGAATGAGATAAGTTTAAAACTGAGCCTGAGAGGCAAAAATACACCCGATTCTGTGAGAGTATTTTTAGATGGTAAATCATTGGTAACCCTGGAAGCCACCGTTCTTGAGTACACTATAGACACTAAGTCAGTAAGACTGGGCAGAATACCTCTTAAAATAATGGCTTATGAAGGGAACAAAAGACCTCAGGTACTAACTCATTTCATAACTGTTATTTCTGATATTAAGCCTGATCTGTACTCTTACAGGGTAATTAATACGTATCCACATGATAAAACAGCTTATACTCAGGGTTTAGTATTCCATGATGGTTATTTCTATGAAAGCACTGGAGGAGAAGGAAAATCAACATTAAGGAAAGTGGAAATTGAGACTGGCAATATCCTGAAAACACATAATCTTGAAAGCAAATTCTTCGGGGAAGGGCTGGTTATTTATGACGGGCAGCTTTTTCAGCTTACGTGGCTAAACAATGTAGGTTTTGTCTATGATATACAAAGCTTCACAGAGATCAAAAGGGTTCATTATACAACACAGGGATGGGGTCTTACAAGCAATGGCCATGAACTGATAATGAGTGATGGTACAAATGAATTATATTTTCTGGAACCCGAATATTTTACTGTATTATCAACATTAGAGGTATATGACGATAAGAACCAGGTATGGCAGTTGAATGAACTTGAATACATAAATGGAGAGATATGGGCGAATATATACACGACCGACCGTATTGCACGTATTGATCCCTCTACAGGCAAGGTACTGGCATATATCGACCTCACGGGCATATTGCCTGATGAAGATCATCATCCTGAACTGGCCGAACTCAATGGTATAGCATGGGACAAGGATAATGAGCGATTATTTGTAACAGGAAAGAACTGGCCAAAGCTATTTGAGATCAAGCTTATTAAGCGTCAGTGAAGCCCTGTACAATATTTATTGACCTCGGCAGAATATCAAATTCTATAGGTGAATGACCCAGTGACTCGCCGTCGACCTCAACATGTATCAGTGGGTCAGAGTCAATTTTTATCTTCTTGCCTGTATAACCCTCTACCTTGGGATGGTCGAGAATAGTGCCGTTATAAAGTCTTTTAAGACTGCGTATAATCTCACCCTTGCGCATATTCTTTACGAGGGTAAGCTCGAAAAGGCCATCATCGGCAATGGCTTCAGGGGTTTGCATCATACCACCACCTGAATATTTACCTATGCCAAGACTTATTGTGAATGTGTCGTTCTTTATCTTCTTGCCATCAATCTCAATACTGGTATTGGTATGCTTGTATGACAGCAGGCTTCTCAGTAATGTCCAGAAATACAACATCTTGCTACTATGACCCTTCTCTTTCTGCCTGTTCGATCGTTTTGTGACAATTGCATCAAATCCCAGACCGGCCATATTTATAAAATACCTTTCCTTCACGTCTGTGCCCGAGAAAAACTTTATTACTCCTGTATCCTGTAAAAATGTATTTTCGTCTTTGATCACCTTTATGGCCGATTCATAATCCATGGGTATATTGAACATCCTTCCCCAGTCATTGCCCGTGCCAACTGTTATCATCCCAAGTATTAAATCAGTGGTCAGTATTTTTTGCTGCAGGAAAGCACCATTTACTACCTCGTTCATCGTGCCATCACCTCCTACAACAAGAATTTTCTTGTGTCCTTTGTTAATAATATCAAAAGCAAGCTGAATAGCATGATGCTTGGCTTCCGTGAAAAAGTGATTAAATGAGATGCCAAATTGGGTTAAAAGATCTGAGATGATGTGCCAGTCCTTTTGCCCTTTCTTCCTCCCTGCATTGGGATTGACAATTACCTGCCATTCTCCGGTTTTACCTGATTTACCCATATTAATAAGCTTGAGAAAGTGTAAAGATGCTAAAAAAATATCTAATCGGAAATATTAACCTATTGTAACCATAAAAACCTGTTAATAAAATGTTGAAAACCGTAATTGAAATGTTTACAATTACATGTGTAATCGGGGATTCACGGCAATCATAAATAGTAATTTTGAAACTCCCAAACGAACTAAATAATTTAAATAAATAAATAAATAAATGGCGAGGATTATTTCATTAGCAAACCAGAAGGGTGGAGTGGGTAAAACAACAACGGCGATAAATCTTGCTGCCAGCCTGGCAGCACTTGACAGGAAAGTATTAGTAGTGGATTTTGATCCTCAGTCTAATGCCACATCCGGTATGGGTATCGACACGCGTAAACTTGATAATACAATTTATGACTGCATCATAAATGATGTTGAACCATCAACTACAATTATCGGTACAGAGATAGATAATCTCGAACTGATACCTTCCAATATAGATCTTGTAGGTGCAGAGATAGAAATGCTTAATACGGAACAGAGAGAAAGTATTCTTAAAAAGGTATTGAAGAATATTCCTGACAGGTACGACTATATACTGGTCGATTGTTCACCCTCACTTGGGCTTTTAACGGTTAATGCACTTACAGCTTCCGACTCGGTTATTGTACCTGTTCAGTGTGAGTATTTTGCTCTTGAAGGGCTTGGTAAATTGCTTAATACCATAAAAATAATACAGAAAAATCTGAACAAGGCTCTTATAATAGAGGGTTTTCTGCTTACAATGTACGATTCAAGGCTCAGGCTTTCAAATCAGGTTGTTGAAGAGGTTAGAAAGCATTTCCAGCAAATGGTGTTTGATACAATCATACAGCGTAATGTAAAATTAAGCGAAGCTCCCAGTTATGGTCAGCCTGCAATATTATATGATGCTGAATCAAGGGGAGCGGTTAATTATCTTAACCTTGCACAGGAGTTGATCGATAAAGGACAGAACGGGTCAGGCAGCAATACTGATATATAATCAGTATTTATAATATATGATAGTATAATGACAAAAAAACAAGCATTGGGTAGAGGTCTGGGGGCATTAATTGATGATGCTGAAAGGGAGGTACTCGAACAGAAAGTGGCAGCTAACTTCGAGATCAGTATTGACGATATTGAGCTTAATCCTTTTCAGCCACGCACAAGGATCGATGAACAATTACTTGAAGAACTGGCTTCTTCAATTAGTAAACTGGGTATTGTGCAACCACTTACAGTAAGGGAAAAAGGTAATAACAAATACCAGCTTATTGCAGGTGAGAGAAGGCTGAAAGCCGCACGAATAGCCGGGCTTAAAACTATCCCTGCTTATTTGCGTACTGCCGACGACCAGGCAATGCTCGAACTGGCACTTGTTGAGAATATCCAGAGAGAAGACCTGGATGCAATAGAAATAGCTATAAGCTACCAGAGACTTATTGAGGAATGTAGTCTTACCCAGGAAAAACTCAGCGAAAGAGTAGGTAAGCAAAGATCTACCGTTACTAATTACCTCCGCTTGCTGAAACTGCCTGCAGAAATACAACTGGGAATAAAGAACAAACAGCTTACTATGGGCCATGCACGTACACTAATAAATATCGAAGATGCCAAGCAGCAAATAAAAGTGTACTACAGGATAATCGATGATGGCCTTTCTGTCAGAAAAACAGAAGAGCTGGTACGCAAGATGCAAATGACCAGGCTGAAAGACCCTGAACAAAACCAGAAGAAAAAACAACTTAATAAGGACTTCCAGTACCTCTCAGGACACCTGTCTGAATTATTCAAATCTGATGTGCAATTCAGAATAAATGAAAAGGGAAAGGGTAAAATCGTCATACAGTTTGATAATACCGAGCAAATGGAGCGGATTTTAGAGGTATTGGATAAACTTAACTCCTAAAATATATATCTTTGCCTTACTGTCATCGTGCTTTGCCCGCCGGAGTCTTGATGAGGGTGGGTGTAGAGCGAAGCGACCGAAGGATCTTGATGATTTGAGAAACCAGATTTCAGATTTTACTTCTTAAATCTTAAATCGTTAATCTTAAATCTCATATCATTGATACTCTTCGCTTTGCTCAAAATGACAGTTAAAGGTATTGATATTGAAAACCATTAGACTCATAATATTACTTATGATGCTGGCAACAAGTGCTGGCGCCCAGGTCATAATTCAATCAAAAGATTCAGTCTCTGTTGACCGGGAGCAGAAAGAGAAATTACCTTCATCTGTGAGGGTAATATCTCCTGTAAAGGCAACAATGATGGCCGCTGCTCTACCCGGATTAGGGCAGGTTTATAACAGAAAATACTGGAAAATACCTCTCGTTTATGCCGGTTTTGGAGCCCTGGGTTACAGCATAATACGTAATTCGCAAAATTTCGACGGATACATGGAAGCTTACCAGCACCTGACTGATGATGTGCCTGAAACAATCACTTATGAAAAATATACCTCCGCATTTGACTCAGGGGAGATCGATCCCGCACTGGGAGCAGATAACTACAACCCACAAACACATAGCTGGGTTAAAGACCAGATGTTAAATGCTATTTCATACTACAGGAGATACCGTGATTTGTCATATATTGGTGTGGGACTCTGGTATATATTGTCAATACTGGATGCAAATGTTGATGCTATAATGTCGGATTATGATATAAGCCCTGAACTGAGCCTCAGCGTTGAACCTGTGCCGTTAAGTACAGTTAATGGGCCAACAATGGGGATAGGGGTAAAAATAACTTTTAAATGATTGAACTATGCGAAGAATAATTATACTGTTATCAGGAATTTTACTTTTTAATATGTCAGCCCTGGCGGTAAATGACACGATTATTATTAAAACTGATTGTGAATTTATTGAAAGGCAGTTAGACAGCCTTACACATATATGGTTCCTTGAAAGGATGTCCTATGATAAAGATACCCTGCAGAAAAGACTGGAACCTGTGGTTGAATTTCCTGACTCTGTCTACAGGGAACGCCTGCATAATATTCATTCGGTTGTGAACCTTCCGTATAATAATATTGTGAGAAATTATATCCATGTCTATATTAGGAAAAAAAGGGACAACTTTGAGATCATGCTGGGAATGAGAGAGTATTTTTTCCCGATGATAGAAGATATTTTCGATACTTACGGCTTACCCGCCGAGCTTAAATATATGGCTGTTATCGAGTCTGCCCTTAATCCGAATGCTGTTTCAAGAGTTGGAGCAACAGGATTGTGGCAATTTATGTACAGCACGGGAAGAGCATACGGACTTACTATTAACTCAGTTGTTGATGAAAGAAGAGATCCCGTAAAATCAACTCATGCAGCAGCCAGGTACCTTAAGGACCTGTATGGTATCTATAATGACTGGGGACTGGTAATTGCTGCTTATAACTGTGGCCCGGGAAATGTAAACAAGGCAATAAGAAGATCAGGAAACAGGAAAGACTACTGGGAGATATATTACCGCCTTCCACGCGAGACAAGAGGATACCTGCCCGGATATATTGCAGCCACTTATTCAATGAACTATTATAAGGAATATAATATCAGGCCTGTACCGGTGAATTTCTCGGTTGCTACAGATACAGTAATGACCACCAGGGATATACATCTTGAACAACTTTCAGCTGTAATGAATATTCCACTGGCTGAGCTTAAGGCACTGAACCCCCAGTACAGGGCATTGATAGTACCGGGAAAAAGTAAACCAATGTCAATTACATTGCCTATAAGATACCTTGGCGATTTTATTTCCTTGCAGGATTCTGTGGCTGCTTACCGCGCCGATCATTATTTTAATCCTGAACTTAAAAATGCCAGCCCGACACGATCAACATACATACCACCCAGTATCAGTGGTAAAACAAAATTGATATATACTGTTAAAGAAGGAGATAACCTTGGTTATATTGCCAGCTGGTATAATGCAGGCGTCTCTGATCTGAGATACTGGAATAATATATATCGTAACCTTATTCGAATTAACCAGAAACTTGCAATATATGTGAATCCCTCTGAAAAAGAATACTATTCGGCAGTTGATAACCTGAGCTTCGCTGAAAAACAGGCTAGAATAGGAAAACCCGTTACTGTTCATAACATGGATGAGGAAGTAGTTACGGATCCTGGTTTCATATATCATACAGTTCGCTACGGGGATACCGTTTGGGATATAGCAAAAAAATATTCAGGAGTCAGTGCTACTGATATTCTTAACCTGAATGGACTGGGCCAGTCAGGGAAAATCCATGCGGGACAAAAGCTGAAGATTAAGAAAAGTAGTTAATATAGATTATCTGAGCTCATAACAGCCAGACTATGCGTCCATACAAGACCTTTCTTGTTTTCCTGGTCTTACTGTTGCTTCTTTACGGGCCGATGTTTTTCATGAGCGGCCCACTTAGGATAGCATCCGGTATTTCTATAAGGTGGCCCGACATCAGTTCAGAATATTTTATTCGTAAACCCTCCGCTGAAGATACAGTAAAAACAGATATACTGGCTGATAAAGTGGATATTACAGCCGTTGCTGATACTACTGCCATTCCTGCAACAATAGAGGAAAACTACCTTTTTGATTTTTCTGAATCACAGATACTCTCTGGAATGTTCCGGGATCTGCTAAGAAGCGATACAGGTCAGTTAAGAGTAATGTACTATGGTGATTCCCAGATTGAGGGTGATCGTATCACTTATCATTTAAGAGAGGAGATAAGAAAGATCTTACCCGGAACCGGACCAGGAATGCTAAATATCACCCCGCTTATATCATATACGAGAACATCACAGGTCAAATCATCTGATAACTGGCATAAGTATGACTATCTATCCTACAGGGATGGCCTGATAAACCATCGCAGGCTCGGACCATTAATGAGTATCAGCAGGTTTCTTGAACCGGGAATAAAGGAAATTACTCCAACAAGCGCCTGGTTCAGTGTTGAGCCATCACGATATGCCGATTCATTATCTGCTATATATAATGAATTCCGTCTTTTCTATGGCAGGCTGGAAGATACCCTGGTTATTACAGTCTATACAGGTAAGGATGTAATAATGAAAGATACCCTGAAGCCGGCTGATACTGAACAGGAATATTATGTTAACCTGGGTTCCGCGAATTACCTGAAAGTCGAATTTGAAGGCAGGAGCAGTCCTGACTTCTATGGCTTCAGTATCGAAAGCAGCAAAGGTGCAATAGTGGATAATATTCCAAACAGGGGAAGTGCCGGGCTGGAATATACAATGGTCTCCCGTGATAACCTGGGCAGTTTATATGATATGATAAAACCTGATGTGCTGGTATTGCATTATGGGCTTAACGTAGTATTGAATATCAGTACCAGCTATAAATATTATGAGGAGGGAATATACAGTCAGTTAAGAAGATTGAAAAACTTATGCCCGGGGACAGTCATTATCCTTATGGGTCTGACTGATATGGTACATAAGGTTGATGAGGGAATGCAATCATATGATAATATTCCGCTTATCAGGGATGCACAGAAAAGGGCAGCGCAAAGAGCAGGCGTCCTGTTCTGGGATTCATGGGAGGCTATGGGAGGCAAAAACTCGATAATAGAGTGGAGCAGGCATGAACCGCCCATGGCAGCCAGTGATTATACCCACCTGACCTATGCCGGGGGTGCTGCACTGGCTGACTTATTCCTTCAGGATATCAATAGACAACAAACTTCTGAAGAACAGGAAGAGTTTTTAACCGAAAAGAATACCCTGGTTGCAGCTACTGATTCTGTGGGTATGCAATTGGGACGGGAAAGAGATCTTAAATTAGACACTGGGAAACTGCTTCTTGAATTAAAATCATATGACCAGAACAAACCACTGCTGTTTACAGGTGAATCATTCTGGATATTCCTGTTTATTGCACTGCTGCTTTATAGCCTGATATTCAAAAAGCCTCTGCTGAGGAATACTTATCTTTTTCTCTTCAGCCTGTTCTTCTATTACAAGTCGGGGGGCGTGTTCTTCTTCCTCCTTATAATATCAACACTGACAGACTATATTGCTGGGCTAATAATATATGCAGCCAAAAGAAAACCGGTAAGGAGACTTTTCGTTTTCCTCAGTTTACTGGTCAATCTTGGTATGTTGTCTTATTTTAAATATACCGGATTCTTTACAGGTGTATTTAATGATATTTTCAATACCAATTTGCCTGTCACTGACTGGATCGCTTCAATCTCCAACTTTTACCTCGGTACTGGTTTCAACATTGATATTATTATACTTCCTGTTGGTATTTCATTTTTTACTTTTCAGACCATAAGCTATACAATGGATGTATATAGGGGTAAGACAAAGCCCGTAAAAAATATCCTCGACTTTGGCTTCTATGTTTCCTTTTTTCCACAGTTGGTAGCAGGCCCTATAGTAAGGGCATCCGAATTTGTTCCACAGCTCTATGCTCCATTCAGGTTGTCAAAAAGAGAATGGGGTCATGCCTTGTTCCTGATAGTAGGAGGTTTAATAAAAAAAATCATTATATCAGACTTTATATCTGTGAATTTTGTTGACAGGGTATTTGTTACGCCCCTGTTGTACTCTGGCCTTGAAAACCTGTTGGCCGTTTATGGCTATGGACTACAGATATATTGTGATTTCTCAGGTTATACCGATATAGCTATTGGCATAGCACTGATGCTTGGTTACAGGTTACCTGTGAACTTTAATTCACCATATAAGGCATATAATATAACCGATTTCTGGCGCCGATGGCATATATCACTGTCGCGCTGGCTCAAGGATTATTTATATATTTCGATGGGAGGTAACAGGAAAGGGCGTTTCAGGACATATGTGAATCTTATGATTACCATGCTGCTGGGAGGTCTCTGGCATGGAGCTGCATGGAGATTTGTGATATGGGGTGGACTGCATGGCCTTGGCCTGGTGGTAAACAAATTATGGACGAAGATCTTTCCCCGCAGGAGAAATCCGGGCAGGATTAAAAGATTTATCTCTGTTTTTATAACTTTCAATTTTGTCAGTTTCTGTTGGATCTTCTTCAGGGCCGTTAATATGGAACATGTTCTTTTAATGCTAAAGCAGATATTTACATCTTTCAGCCCCGGTAACCTGTTTGCTGTATTTACTGCATACGGCCAGGTACTAATAATAATTGTATGTGGTTATATTCTTCATTTCCTTCCGGTAACAGTAAAGGAATCATACCGCGGGCTATTCATCAGGCTGCCGCTGATAGTAAAGATAATACTGGTTTACCTGGTAGCACTTGTTCTGTACAATGTGCAAGCAACAGATATACAACCGTTTATCTACTTCAGGTTCTGAATTCATAGAACCGAGCCCCGAGAATTCGGGGCGAGCTCGACGAACCCCGACTCCTCGGGGTGAGTCAATACTGGATTGATGGATTTAATGGATGGTCATCGAGATTAACATTTATTTATTAATTCATAAATCATAATTCATAATTAGAGGTATTCTTCATCGCTTAAATCAGAACCAACAAAGGGAGCTATTGCTCTCCTGTAAATTCCCTGTACCCAGGCAATGGCCATTCCGTAGTTGGTAACTGGTATTCCGGCTTCTAATGCCGGTCTGATCCTGTTATGTAATTGCTTTCGCGTGATCATGCAACCGCCGCATTGTATAAGTAGTGCATACTCTTTCACCGGCCGTGGAGTGGTATCAAGTCCCGCTACAACATCAAAATCTATCTTTTTACCTGTGAAGCTGCTTATCCATCTAGGTATTTTCACTCTGCCTATATCATCACATGAAACATGGTGTGTACATGATTCAAGCATCAGTACGCGGTCACCGTCCTTAAGATCTGATATTTTTGGGGTGCCTTTAAGGTAATTATCGAAGTCCCCCTTGAGTCGGGCAAGAGCTATACTGAAACTGGTAAGTGGTATATCGCTTGGTACCGAGGCATCTGCTTTGACGAATATTTGTGAATCGGTAATAGCAAGGGCCGGCTTTATGGCAGATCTTTGCAGGAAGGTATCAATTTCCCTCTCTTTTAGTACTATGGCTATAGCATCATTATCAAGCACGTCCCTTATGGCTAGCACCTGTGGCAAAATAAGCCTGCCCTCCGGGGCTTCCACGTCAATTGGTGTTATCAGGAGCACTATATCGCCATTCTTTATTATATCTCCCAGCAAGGTTGGTGTTTTCAGGGCATGTTCAGGTATTGTAGCTTTAATAAGCCTTATGAGATCCTCATAATTTTCTTTTGTTAATGCTGAAAAACTGACTACCTCTCTGCCAGTTATTTTACTTATCTTTTCAACATAATTGTCAGAGGGTTTTACCAGATCTGATTTGGCTTGAACAATAATATAAGGTGTATCGGTATCTTTGAAACGGCTTATAAGCATGTCCTCGTACTCACCCCAGATATTATTGTTCAATACAAGTATGCCCAGGTCAATAATATTCAGGGTTTTCAAGGATTTTTCCACGCGTTTATTGCCAAGCTCGCCCGTATCGTCTATCCCGGCTGTATCAATGAGTATTACGGGGCCGAAACCTGTAATTTCAAATGATTTCTTCACCGGATCAGTTGTGGTACCTGGCTGTTCTGATACTATTGCTATCTCCTGTCCTGCAAGGGCATTGATCAGGCTGCTTTTACCATTATTCCTTCTGCCGAAGATACCAATATGTGGAGTGCTTTCGTGACCTTTCTTCATAAAAAACACAAATAATTAATCATCATGACTCTTGATATCATCCACCGAGAATCCCATTTTAAGCAAATTACCCGGTTTTAATATATCTTCCAGCCTTTCTCTGTCAATATATCCTGTGTGCTCACATGCCTTAAAAATATCAGTTTTCTTTTCTTTCATATATAATGCGATCTCAGAGGCCTTATTATAGCCTATATAAGGAATTAAGGCTGTGCTTATTACCGGGCTACTTATAATTGTATCATAGGCAGCCTTTTTATTAACCTCAAGATCTTTGACCAGGTTCGTTGACAGGCTTTTATTAGCATTTATAAGCATCTTAAGGCTTTCAAGTATACTGTGACCTATAAGGGGCAGGTAAGCATTCAGGTCAATACATCCTTGTCCGCACAGGTTACTTATAAGCATATCATTGGAATATATTTTATGTACTGTGCTGATGATAAATTCAGGAATAACGGGATTGACCTTACCGGGCATTACAGAACTGCCCATCTGGCGCTCCGGTATACTTATCAGGCCCGTTTTGCTTATGTCAGCAGCCAAAAGCCTTATGTCTGATGCTATTTTCTCGAGGTTAACTGCATGAGCTTTAAGTGTGGCATGTATTTCAACCCATTTATCAAGGTTTGATGTAGCATCATTCAGGTTTTCGCTTCGTGTGAGAGGCAGTGATGTAAGATGTCTCAGTTCAGGTACTACTTCGATTATGAAGAAGCGTGGAATAGCCAGGCCTGTACCGGTGGCCCCTCCGCCAAGGTTTACTACCTTGATCCTTTCCTTGCATTTTGACACCCTCCACCAGTCGCGTGATAATGCATCATTATAGGCACTGAATAGTTTCCCGAAAGATGACGGTACAGCTTCCTGCATCTGCGTGTAACCGGGTCTGAGGTAGTCACGGTAAGTTGTTTCAAGACCTTCAAAATACTTCCTGAGTAAATTTATTGATTCTTCCAGGTCAGTAAGTAAAGTCATGGAAGCAACAGTGAGAGCGGTGGGAATGACATCGTTGGTTGATTGGTAGATGTTTGCGTGCTCTATGGGATCAATAACCGAATAATCACCTGCACTGCCACTGCTGTTTATCAGGGCAGCATTGGTAATTATCTCATTAATATTCATATTGATACTTGTACCGGCTCCGCCCTGCATCGCAGGTATTATAAAATGGCTGAAATACAATCCTTCAGATACTTCAATGGCAGCATTTTCAAGGGCATCAATTGTTTCAGGTGGTATCATCTTCAGGGGCATATCCCCGGCATATTTTTTCCGGGTGGCCTCAGAAAACTTTCTGTATACACGGTAGCAGGCCTGTTTTACCAGCCCTGTTGCCCTGTACCATTCTTTGTGAAACGGAATGTCACCTGGAAAGTTTTCCTTAGCCCTGATTGAGTTGATACCGTAAAGAGCTTCTTCGGGGATCCTTACCTCACCAAGCTTGTCAGATTCAATACGATCCATAGGCTTAATTATTGATCCGCCACAAATTTAGTCAAAATAATAATTAGGTGTAATTGGCTCCCTCCCTTCGATAAACTCAGGGCAAGTTGGTCGCGTAATTTGTCACGCTGGTCGCCTCTGTCGGGCAGGTACTATTTATTTCCAGAAATTGGATGTGCGAATGAGACCACATCTTTACCTGTAATTTCTTCAGGGCACAGGATAATAAGTCGTTCCAGAACGTTTCGGAATTCCCTTATATTGCCAGTCCATTCGATTTTCTTAAGTTCCCTGATTGCACTTTCCTCGATTGTCCTCAGGCTAACGCCATATTCATTGCATATAAGGTGGTTAAAATGCTCCGCAAGTAAAGGGATATCATCCAGCCTGTCATTCAGTTTTGGTACATCTATCAGGATAACACTCAGTCGGTGGTAGAGATCTTCCCTGAAACTGTTCTTTTCAATTTCTTCACTTATATTTTTATTGGTAGCAGCAATAATCCTCACATCAACTTTTATATCCTTGTCTGATCCTACACGCGATATCTTGTTTTCCTGCAGTGCTCTCAGTACCTTTGCCTGTGCCGGGAGGCTCATATCTCCTATCTCATCCAGGAAGATTGTTCCCTCATTTGCCTGTTCAAATTTACCTATCCTCTGTTTATGGGCAGATGTAAAAGATCCTTTTTCATGCCCGAAAAGTTCACTCTCAATTAATTCAGAAGGTATTGCTGCACAGTTAACTTCCACGAAGGGCCCTTTTGACCTGCTGCTTTTTTCATGTATCTGGTGTGCAACCAGTTCTTTCCCTGTTCCGCTGGCACCGGTTATTAAAACCCTTGCTTCAGTTGGGGCAATCCTGTCGATCATCTCTTTTACCTTTACTATTGCTTCCGACTCACCAACTATTTCGAACTTTTTGCTAACCTGTTTCTTAAGAGTTTTGGTCTGTATTATCAGGCTTGATTTATCCATTGCATTCCTCATGGTAATCAAAAGCCTGTTCAGGTCAAGTGGCTTTTCCAGGAAATCATAGGCTCCCTTTTTTATTGCTTCAACAGCGGTATCAATATTACCATGACCTGATATCATAATCACCGGGATATCATCAGTTATTTCATGAATTTTCCCGAGAACTTCAATGCCATCCATCTTGTCCATCTTGATATCACAGAGAATAACATCGTAACTGTTCTCCCCGAATAACTCAAGTCCGCTGTCGCCATCTTCTGCCAGGTCAACTTCATGCTTCTCATACTCAAGTACCTCTTTCAGGGTATTCCTAATAGCTTTTTCGTCATCGATTACCAGTACTTTTGCCATTTATGGTTTAGAGGTTTAGAAGTTTATATGTTTAGCCAGCTTTATATTCGATCCCTAATATCTCACACTTTATCTCTCGCCTCTCAGATCCTTCGCTTTGCTCAGTAAATCAAATTCATCTTTCCTCAGCCTCAGCCTTAGCCTTTATATTTTATCCACTTCCACATCTCTTTGTAAGTAACTTTCTTACCATACATTAGTATACCAATCCGGTATATTTTTGCGGCGAGATATACAAAGCCTACAAATGTAGCTATGAGTACTGCTACAGATACCACAACCTCCCAGGTAGGAACTTCAAACGGAAGGCGTGCCATCATTACTATCGGTGAAGTAAAAGGTATCATTGAAAACCAGAAAGAAAGTGAACTTTCCGGATTTTGCATGGTTCCTATAGCAACAAACAAGCCCAATATAATAGGCAGCATTACAGGAAACATAAACTGCTGGGTATCTGAATCAGTATCTACTGCTGATCCTATTGCAGCAAATACTGAGGCATAAAGTAAATATCCAAATATGAAATAAATGAAGAATGAAATAAGTATAAGCGGCCAATTAACATTCATCAGGTTATTAAATATTTTAGCAAATTCCTGTTCCTGGGCCGATAATTCAATAGTTTGTTGAGCCATTTCACTATCCTGACTGTCTGGTACCTGGCTCATAACACTCTGTGATATCTGCTTACTTATTTCCTGTGGATTATCTGGAAGTACTTTTGATTGTACAACGGTTAGAATGGCAAATGTCAGGATGATCCATATTGAAAATTGTGTAAGTCCAACCAGGGCAATACCAATAATCTTCCCCATCATTAACTCTACGGGTTTAACCGATGATATGATCACTTCCACTATACGGTTATTCTTCTCTTCAAAGACACCTCTCATTACCTGCACACCAAAAAGTAGTACTATCATATACATTAATAGTGCACCTATATAAGCCAGTGCCATGGAAATACCGGTGCTGGTTTCTTTTGTCTGTCCGGCATCATCAATCCTGATTGTCTGTACTGATACATCGGTCTGTACACTTTTTAATATTGTACTTAAGTCTTCAATATCGTAGGCAAGTAATTTTTTGTTTTCAATATCTTGTTCCAGTGCTCCTTCAATATGCTGTAGCAAATCAAGGGGTGGCTGTTTTTTGGAAATAAGCTGTACTGCCTGGGGAACATTTGTTACAACAGGTGATATGTACAATATTCCGTAATAGCCGGCTTCTTCGAATGTTGTTTTAAGCTTATTTACATCGGCATTTTCAAGATAAACAAAGTCGGCGTCATCTCTGTCCTTTATTACACCTCTGAAAAGGTCGCTTCCGTCTTCTATCACTGCTATTTTCTTGAACTCTCTATCCTCATTTCCCATTATTAATATAGGTACCAGGAAGAGTGCGACAAAGATAAGAGGGGTAAGAACAGTCATTATTATGAACGATTTCTTTTTTACCCTTGTACTATATTCTCTTTTTATTATGGTTGATACGTTTGCCATGACTATCTTAATTTGGATCAGTTGTTTTTATTGGCTTCAACTACTCTTATGAATATCTCATTCATTGATGGGAGCGCAGGATTAAATGATATAACCTGTCCTTTATCGGTCATATCCCTGATGATATTGTTTATATCAAGCTCGCCCCCCGTCTTTAGACGTATTGTTGACTTGCCATTATCCCTGGTGGATTTCAACACCTCATAATGGCTGTTGGTCTTTATATCAGCTTCACCTCTGAATACAACATCATATTCGTTTGCAGCCCATTCTCCACGTATCCTTTCAACGCTGCCCTGGAGTATTGACTTTGCCCTGTCTATCAGGGTTATATGATCGCACATCTCCTCAACGGAGCCCATATTATGTGTGGAGAAAATAACCGTAGCCCCCTTATCCCGCAGGTTAAGGATTTCATTCTTGAGTATACTCGCATTTATAGGGTCAAAGCCACTGAAAGGCTCATCAAAGATCAGGAGTTTGGGTTCGTGTAATACAGTGGTAACGAACTGTACTTTCTGTTGCATCCCTTTAGACAATTCTTCCACCTTTTTATCCCACCAGTCTATTATCTCCAGTCTGGTAAACCATGATTTGAGCTTTTCCAGTGCCTGCTGCTTACTCAGTCCCTTCAGACGGGCCAGGTATAATGCCTGTTCACCAACTTTCATTTTTTTGTACAATCCCCTTTCTTCAGGCAGATATCCTATTGAGTGAAGGTCATTCCTTGTAATTTTATGACCATCAAGCACTACTGTTCCGCTGTCAGGAGCAGTTATCTGGTTGATTATCCTTAGCAGGGTAGTCTTACCTGCCCCGTTTGGCCCCAGCAGTCCGTAAATCGACTGCTTGGGTACTGTCATGCTGAGATTATCCAGTGCCAGGTGGTTCCTGTACTGTTTAACTACATTTTTAGTCTGTAAGAGTGACATTTATTTTATTTTGTCGGATTAAACAAAGAACCTGCAAATATATAAAACAAATACTTTTTTTGTCAATATAAGTACTTAATATCTATAAAGTGGATTAATTGACCGGCATACTTGCACTGATGCGGGTGTATTTATTCAAAGTATGATTTCATGCGCTCAAAGAATCCCCTGTCATCTTTACCAGGTTTTGGAGTAAATGATTCTGAGTTTATCATTTTTTCTATTATTTTCTGTTCTTCCCCGGTGATCTTTTTTGGTATCCATACATTTACATTAACCAGCAGATCCCCCTTACCATAGCCATTTACTTCAGGCAGACCCTTCCCTCTAAGTCTCAGAATCTTTCCGGGTTGTGTTCCCTGCTCAATCTTTATTTTGACCTTATTATCAACAGTTGGTATCTCAACATTGGTGCCTAATATGGCTTCAGGTACACTTATATAAAGATTATAGATAAGGTCTTTACCTTCCCTGTAAAGTTCCGGGTGTTCTTCTTCATCTATCATTACAAGCAAGTCTCCCGGCACACCTCCCCGTCTGGCAGCATTACCTTTGCCGTTTACTGTCATTTGCATTCCTTTTGCCACGCCGGCAGGAATATTGATCTTAATAATTTCCTGGTCTTTTACTATACCTTCACCAAAGCAGGTATTACATTTTTTTGTGATTATCTTCCCTTCTCCACCACAGTTAGGGCATATTGAGGTGCTTTGCATCTGGCCAAGCAATGTATTTGTTATCCTGGTAACCTGGCCTGAACCATGACAGGCATTACATGTGGAATAACTATTACTGTCGGCTGCGCCTGATCCACCACAGCTTGAGCAGCTTACATATTTAGTAACCTTTATTTTCTTCTCCGCACCTTTGGCTATTTCCTTAAGACTCAGCTTTACCTTTACCCTGAGATTGGATCCTTTATTGACTCTTTGCCGGCTTCTGCCTCCTCCAAAGCCACCAAAACCTCCAAAACCACCGAATGCATCACCAAAAATATCACCGAAGGAAGCAAAAATATCTTCCATTGTCATTCCTGCACCACCGAAACCGTTCTGCCCACCAAGACCAGCATGGCCATACCTGTCATAACGTGACCTCTTGTCATCATGACTCAAAACCTCGTAGGCTTCTGCTGCTTCCTTGAACTTGTTTTCAGCTTCCTTGTCACCCGGGTTTTTGTCGGGATGATATTTAAGGGCCTTTTGACGATATGCTTTCTTTATCTCGTCCTTCGTTGCATTCTTTGATACACCCAGTACTTCGTAATAATCTCTTTTGCCCATCCTGTCTGGTATTATTCTCCCACTACTACTTTAGAGTAACGTATTATTTTGTCATTCAAATAATAACCTTTCTGGATTACATCCACGACCTTACCTTTTTTCTTCTTTTCTGCAACAGGTATCTTGGTTACTGCTTCGTGTAAATCGGTATCGAAATCTTTATCCAGGGCATCTATTTCCTTTATGCCATTCTGTTTAAGAAAATCCTTCATCTTGCCGTAAATAAGTTCTATCCCTTCTTTCATTGCTTTGCAGTCTGATGTTGTTTCCATCAGGCTGATTGCCCTGTCAAAATCATCCATCACAGGTAAAAGGCTTACCAAAACATTTTCACCTGCTGATTTGGTAAGCTCTATCCTCTCCTTTAATGTTCTTTTACGGTAATTATCAAATTCTGCTGACAGTCGAAGGTATTTATCCTGTAATTCTGCCAGTTTTACCTCTGTATCTTCTTCCTTTTTTTCACTCTTGTCAGATTCCTGCTCTTTTTCTTTCTTTTTTTCTTTTACGGAAATTTCAGGATTTAATAATTCTTCATCTTTATCCCCAACAAACCCTTCTTCTGCCTGTTTTTCGGCAGTTTTACTATTATCACTCTCTTTAACAGTCTGTTGGGTTTCTGACTGCCTGTCCTTTTCATCTTCCTTACCGATATTCTTTCTTGTCATATATATTCATTTTGCAGTTAATCATAATGGAAAACAACAAATAACCTGCCATATGAGTCATGGGGACAAAATGTCATGATCATAATGCTTTTACTTTGTAATTATTGTAGTAATTTAATTTCCCGGGAGTCTAATAATTAAACTCGTTTACTAAATATCATGGATGAGATTGTCGAAAAAATATATGGGAATCAGAACATTTTAAACAAAATATGCTTTTCATTCTGCAGTGTAAGAGACGACAGGGAGGACCTTTTCCAGGAAATTGTTTACAGGGTTCTCAGATCTTATAAGGACTTTAATAAGAAATCATCATTCTCAACCTGGCTTTACAGGATTGCACTGAATACGGCAATAACTTACAGGAAAAAGAAGAGACCTGAGCTTTTTACAGGGCAGGATCAGTTAAGTTTACAGTTCTTACAGGGTTGCCCATTAAGTTTGTTCTGCTGGATTGGATAGTGGTATTTTCGGTAATGGCTTCTGAACTTACCAACCTTATATTTTCAATTTCAGCATTATTTATTATTACACTGGGCATGATTGCCTATGATTTTTACCTTCTGAAAATAATTGCCGGGATTAATAATTATGCTGATAATATTGAATCCAGGCTTGGTAAATTAAATGATTTCCTTTCGGTACATTTCTCAATTTTTCAGATCGAAAACTCATTATCAAACCCTGTACTGGTTATCCTCGGAATGTTCTACTATCATTTTCTGAAATACTCAAAATTTGAGTTCAGGGCTATTGATGATATTATCGTTTTCGTCGCGGTTACATTGATCAGTTACCTGGGTGCTTTTTATGTGTCAAAATACAGCTTATCTGCTTTTAAAAAGGAAGCTGTTGAGCTTTTTGGAACAGGAGATGAGCAACAAGCAATCATCAATTTTGAAGATAGAAGGAGGAAAAATCGAAGAAAAAGACTGTTTATTTCATTGATTATCCTTGTGACAGGCATAGCTTTATTTGTTCTTTTACTTATGGCATAAATCAGGGAATCCGGAAGGCAGAACTTTCAAACATCCAGGGGGATGTATCTTTAATGCCATATTATCAGATATTTTAGACATAAACAGAACATATTTGATGTTTCTCTGTTATAGAGATAATAATTTATATTAACAGGGAAACAAGAAAATCAATATGGAACTTGAAGTATTTTTTGAAGAGAATAAGAAGGTTAATGCAAGGCTTAATGGTTATGTAATACCCACAGATCAACCAAGGAGAAGTGGTGGAGATGAATCAGCGCCGGAGCCGTTCAGTCTTTTTCTTGCCTCAATAGGCACATGTGCCGGTATTTATGTTAAATATTTTTGCGAAAAGCGTGGCATAGATTCCAGTAAAATAAAAATAATTCAGCGTCATAATTTCATTCCAGAAACCAGGCTGATTGATAGGATTGAACTGGAAGCAATATTGCCTGATGATTTCCCCGAGAAATACAGGAGTGCAGTAGTAAATGCGATGGATCTCTGTGCTGTAAAAAGGCACTTGAAGAACCCGCCGCAGATAGAGACGTTTACAACGCTTGACAGTAAAACAAATTAGGAGGTCTGGTAGATAAAGGCAGTTTATGAATATCGAACACCGAATGCTGAACAATGAATAACGAATTTATATTCAGAATATCAGATACTTCTACATTCGCTAATCGATATTCATTCTTCGATATTCAGCAATCATATCGCCGCCACCGCCTCAATCTCAATTAACACGCCATAATGTAATTTATTGGTTGGTACCACTGCCCTCGCCGGCTTGTGCTTGCCAAAGAATTTTTTATATACTTCGTTCACCCTTGACCAGTGTGACATATCAGAAATATAGGCAGTGGTTTTAAGGATTTTATTCTTGTCCGAACCCGAATCTTTAAGGATTGTTTCAATATTTTCCAGAACCTGCAATGTTTGTTCTTCTATATCACCTTTGACTGGTTCACCGGTAAACGGATTCAATGGCAGCTGCCCCGATACATAGATCGTATCATTATATTGAACTGCCTGGGAATAATGTCCTTTTGGTTCAGGGATGTTAGGTGTTAATAATTCTTTTATCCTGTGGTCTTTTTTGGACATGGCATATTTATTCTTAAAGGTTTTACTGGTTGATTCAGGTACTGGGATCTGGGTAAAGTTGCCCGTTACTCGTTTCTCGTTAAACTCTTACACTACTTAAAACCAACTAATAAATAATCAATAAAAATTAATAAATTCATCTCTCATCTCTCGCCTCTCATCTCTCTTCACTCACCACTCAATCAACCCTTTGTATACTGGCTCCCAGTGTATTCAAACGGCCATCAATATCCTGGTATCCCCTGTCAATCTGTCCTATATTATGGATGGTGCTTATTCCTTCTGCCGACAGGGCTGCCAGCAGCAGGGCTACTCCGGCCCTGATATCAGGTGATGTCATTACCGTTCCCCTGAGATTAAATTTTCTCTCAAGGCCTATGATGGTAGCACGGTGGGGATCACACAGGATTATCTGTGCTCCCATGTCTATCAGTTTATCTACAAAGAACAGCCTGCTTTCAAACATTTTCTGATGTATAAGCACTGATCCTTTTGCCTGTGTGGCGACAACGAGAAAGATACTCAGCAGGTCGGGTGTGAGGCCGGGCCATATTGCATCAGAGATAGTCATTATCGAGCCATCAATATAAGTTTCTATCTCGTAACATGTCTGTGCAGGTATATAGATATTATCGTCTTTTCTTTCAAGCTGAATGCCCAGGCGTTTGAAAGAGTAAGGTATTATACCCAGGTTATCATAAGAAACGTTGGTAATGGTTATCTCAGATCCGGTAAGTGCTGCCATTCCTATGAATGATCCTGTTTCAACCATATCAGGTAATATGGTATGTTCACAGCCCCCAAGTTCATCCACTCCTGCAATATGCAGAAGGTTTGATCCTATTCCGTCAATTTTTGCACCCATAGATACCAGCATGCGGCATAGCTGCTGCACATAGGGTTCACAAGCTGCGTTATAGATAGTGGTTCTTCCTTTTGCCAGCACAGCGGCCATTATTATATTGGCAGTGCCGGTGACCGAAGCCTCATCAAGATGCATATAAGTTCCCCTCAGCTGTTTGCCTGAAACGGAGTATATTGATTTTTCAACATTATAATCAAATTTTGCACCCAGGCTATTAAAACCACTCAGGTGAATATCAACCTTGCGTCTGCCTATCTTATCGCCTCCGGGTTTAGGCATGCTTGCTTTACCAAATCTTGCAAGCAGTGGACCAAGTATCAATATTGAACCCCTGAGAGCGGAGCTCTGTTCAATATATCCCGGTGTTTGAAGGTATTCGAGGTCAATATCAGCAGCTTTAAATGAGAAGGTCCCTTTTTTGAGTTTTTTTACCTGGGCACCCAGGCTGCTAATAAGCTCAATAAGTTTGTTTACATCCCTGATATCCGGTATGTTTCTTATAATGATTTCTTCATCAGTCAGCAGGGTGGCACAGATTACCTGCAGGGCTTCATTTTTAGCTCCTTGTGGCTGTATGCTACCCTTAAGTTTCCTGCCTCCTTCAACTATGAATTTGCTCATTGTCGTTTCGACTGGTATTTTTTCTTATGCTGTTTGTTTTGTTTACCCAGAGGTTTTTTCTTTTTTGGTCCGAGAAGATCCTTAACATCAAGAAGCCGCAATCCTTCCGGTACTTTAAGCCTGTTTTCTGACAGGTCTTTCAGGTCATTTAAAATAACATCGTCGTTTACCTGGCTGCGATTCCATGTTGCAGAGGCTTTCTTCATCTGGTTGGCTATAAGCATGACAAGGTAATCTTTTTTCTCTCCTTCCTCCATCTTACATGCCTCTTCAATCATCATTTCTATTACCCTGCCATAATGAAGGTATTTAACTTCACCCTTTTTATAACCTATTTTTTTTGGTTTTTGAAGAAGGATCTCCTTGGCGGGAGGTGGAAAAGGTGCGTCTATATCAAGTTCGAAATCAGCTATGATAGTGAGGTGGTCCCATAGTTTATGTTTTACATCACCTGAATCCCTGAGGCTGGGGTTCAGGTTCCCCATTATCTGTATAACCGACCTGGCAGCATGCGTACGTTCATTCCTGTCCTTAATGGTTTTTATGTGATCAACCATCTTTTGTACGTTCCTGCCATATTCCGGCAACGCCATCCTCTTTCTCTGAGTGTTATAATCGTGTTCCATTAAAATAATTTTCTACAAATCTAAGTATTTTAGTTGTAACGGTACAGGGAAACAGTTTATTCTTTCCTTAATGCAAGTCTGGAGACAGCTTTCACGGCCCTAATTGAATGACCAAAACACAGCAAAGTTATAGAATTGCAATTAATGAGCTGTTATTTATATCAGGAATGTTTTTCAAAAGATATAACTTTGCAGACTGATCATACAAAACCTGAAACTATGAGAATATTAACAGGCATGTTACTTTTCCTGATATGTGTTACGTTGTCAGCAACGGATAAATATCCCAGAAACAGCAATATTGATGTTGTCCATTATGAATTCAGCATTTACCTTTCTGACAGTTACAATCTTATCAGGGGAGAAGCAAGATTAAGAATTAATCATACAGGCAATACAGATGAAATCAACCTTGATCTTATGGCTCTGAACGATGATGGCAAAGGAATGACTGTTGAGGAAGTAAGGATTGATGATAGGCCTGCATCATGGCATCACGAAGACGATCGTCTTAAGATTGATCTTGCATCAATGAAAGTTGAGGGTGAAACATCCAATTTATTAATCCGTTATTATGGCATTCCTGCAGATGGATTGATTATTTCAAGGAACAGGTATGGCGACCGTACTTTTTTTGCTGATAATTGGCCCGACAGGGCAAGAAACTGGATACCATGTGTTGATCATCCTTCCGATAAGGCATTTGTTGATTTTATTGTTTATGCCCCTGACAAATACAAGGTTGTTTCAAACGGTTACCTTTACGAAGAGAGCACATTACCGGAAGGAGTGAAGATAACCCACTGGAAAGAGGAAATCAGTATACCAACCAAAGTGATGGTAATAGGAGTTGCAAAATTTGCCGTTCGTCTTGCTGGTAAAATAGGTGGGACTGATATATGGACATATGTATTTCCTGAAGACCGCGAAGCTGGCTTCTCTGATTATTCGGTTGCTATAGACCCTTTTACCTGGTATAGTGAAAAAATTGGACCTTATGCATATGAAAAACTGGCCAATGTGCAATCAAAAACCATGTTTGGCGGTATGGAAAATGCCAGCTGCATATTTTATTCCGAAGTTTCAGTTACAGGAGATGGCAGGGCAGAACGCTTAATGGCTCACGAGATTGCCCATCAGTGGTTCGGCAATTCTGTTACAGAGAAAGACTGGCATCATATCTGGCTGAGTGAGGGTTTCGCTACATACCTTACGGCTCTTTACCAGGGAAGCAGGGAAGGAGAAACAAGGCTAAGGGCTGTTATGAACATGGCAAGGCAAAGAGTTATCGGCTACCATAAACTGAATCCAGCACCCGTAATCGACACTACTATTGTTGATTTTATGAAATTGCTCAGCACAAATTCATACCAGAAGGGTGCATGGGTTTTACATATGCTCAGGAATGAAATTGGAGATGACCAATTCTGGAGTGGGATGCAAACCTACTATGCACGGTACCGTAACAGGAATACTCTTACATCCGACTTTGAAAACACCATGGAGGAAATATCAGGGCGTGACTTGAGTAAGTTTTTCCATCAATGGCTATATTTAACCGGACATCCCGAATTGAAAATAAGCTGGACATATAATAACAGGAGAGAAGAGATCAATGTACTGGTTGAACAGGAACAAAAAAATCATATTTTTGAATTTCCGCTTGATCTGCAGATAAATGACCGGTCAGGTAGCAGGATTGAACGTATAATGGTAAATCAACAGGTCCAGTCTTTTGTACTGAAATCAGCAAATTCCCCGTATGAAGTAATACCTGATCCTGAAGTCAGTCTTCTCTTTGAAGACAAATCCTGAAAAAATACTATTTGCTTCTTTTGATAAACTTCACATTCCTGAAACGTAATGCACTCCAGTCTTCATCTATGGAGACCTGCCTTACAGGTTCTAAACCATAGGAGTTAATGAGATCCCAGCCTTTATCCCTGCTTATATCAGAGTTATACTTCTTTGAACTCTTCTTGGGATAGGCAAACCATAACACTCCATCCTCGGCAAGATTATGAATGCTCTGTGGAACCTTGTCTGTCAGATCAGATTTGTGTTTGACAAATATCAAACAGAATTCATAAAGGTACTTGGGATCTATCTCTTTATCTACCCTGACTGGAAGCTTCAGCTTTTGAATTTTATCAATAAATCCATTATTGCCGTTTACTATACAAATCCTGTACTGATCCCTGTAATTTAGCTTCTTTAAAAGATATTCCATATTCTACCCCCAGCAAATAAATTTGCATGACAAAAGTAAGAAATCTTTTATAAATGATATAATCATGCTCATATTTGCAGACATATGACAATCTTCTTACATTTGTAATATCAAAAAAATGGGGTGCCTTAATATACAGGCTGAGATCATACCCTCTGTACCTGATACGGATAATGCCGTCGTAGGAAAAGAGACCTCATTCTTTTGGTTTAAATAAGCATCGAATCAAAAGAAAATGAAAAAAATCTTATTTAATTGCTCGCTCTTATTTCTTATTGCATTAAATGCTTTCCCAATGCAACAGGAGCAAAAATGGACCATCAGCGGGAAAGTGATGGATGAAAATGGCCGTCCGCTTACCGGTGCCACTATCATTATTAAAGAGACATACCTTGGAACAACTGCAGGTTCTGAAGGTAATTTTAACTTCAAACCAATGAAACCCGGTGATTATGTTGTCGAAGTGGCACACTTGGGTTATGAGTCAGTCACCAGGGAGGTGCGACTTGATGGGGATGTTTACATAGAATTTGAACTTAAAGTGGCAATTATCCAGGCCGATGAAATAATGGTAATAGGAACCAGGGCTTCAGAAAATACCCCTGTGGCATACAGCAACCTGAAAAGGGAAGATATAGGAAAACTGAATACCGGACAGGATCTGCCATACCTGCTTTCTTCATTGCCATCGCTGGTGGAAACATCTGAAGCAGGAGCGGGACTGGGATATACAAACTTCAGGATCAGGGGGACCGATCCCAGCCGGATAAATATTACAATTGACGGAATACCTATTAATGACCCTGAATCACAGCAGGTTTTCTGGGTAAATATGCCTGACCTGGCATCTTCAGTATCGGATATTCAGGTTCAAAGGGGTGTGGGTACTTCAAAGAATGGTGCTGCTGCATTCGGAGCAAGTGTGAACTTTCGTACAGAAATGCCTTCCGATGAGCCTTATGCCGAAGTAAGCAGCAGTGTGGGATCTTTCAATACATTCAAGGGTACAGTAAAACTGGGTACCGGGATCATAAATGAAAGGTTTAAATTTGACCTCAGACTATCAGGGCTCACAACAGATGGCTATATCAAGTACAGTGGATCCGATCACAGGTCCCTTTTCCTTACAGGCCTGTATAATTCAAAGATCGGTACTTTTAAGGCAAATGTCCTCCTTGGTGAAGAAATTACCGGCATAAGTTGGTGGGGAGTGCCTTTAGAAGTACTGGATACGGCCAGGACCTATAATCCCGCAGGTGAATATACAGATTCATTCGGAGATAAAAGATATTATGAAGACCAGAAAGATAATTATAATCAATATCATCTTCAGTTACTTTACAAAAAGTCTTTGAATGATCATCTCCAGCTGAGCGCTGCATACCATTTTACCTATGGTGCAGGCTTCTTTGAGCAGTATAGGGGAAATGCATTATTGTCTGATTATGCTCTTCCTAACTGGATGGCAGGGCCAATCCTGATAGACAGGGTTGACCTGGTGCGAAGAAAATGGATGTTGAATAATTTTTATGGTGGAATAGCCGACATAAAATATAATAAGGATAAAATCAGCCTGAGCCTGGGAGCAGGGATAAATAAGTACATAGGGGACCACTTTGGAAGGGTGATATGGATAAGATATGCCGGATGGACCGAAAAGGACTATGAATGGTATTTCAACGGTGCCTCAAAAAGTGAAATGAACGTATATGCCAAGTTCGATTACAGGCTAACGGATAAACTGAGTGTTTTTGCTGATGCACAATATCGAAATATTAATTATATCATGGAAGGTAAGGATGATGACCTCCTTGACCTGGGCCTTAATAAAGAATTTAAATTCTTTAACCCCAAGGGTGGAGTGTTCATGAAAATTGATCCCAATCAGGACGTTTTCCTTTCTCTCTCGGTGGCAAACAGGGAACCAACAAGGGCAAATTACAAGGATGCCAAGGGTGACCCTGGTGCTATGCCTGAGCCTGAAACACTGTACGATCTTGAAGCAGGGTATAACCTCGGCATGTCGAAATTCATGTCTGGTATTAATCTATACTATATGTATTATAATGACCAGCTTGTCCCCACCGGCGAACTAAGTAATGTTGGATATCCCATAATGACCAATGTTGAACAGTCGTACCGCGCAGGCGTCGAAATCACAACAGCCGTAAAGCCGTTTGATTTTCTCGAATGGGATGTAAATGCAACATTGAGCCGTAACAAGATTAAGGATTTTGTAGAACATTATATTGACTATAATACTGTGACATCAGAGGAGACAGCTATGACTAAAGAGCTTGGTGATGTGGATATAGCGTATTCACCCGGTTTTATACTTAACAGCGACCTGGTTCTTTCACCTTTCAGGGAATTTGAGATGCATATCATTAGCAAATATGTGGGTAAGCAGTATTTCGATAATACAAATAATGAAGAACGTGTGATCAATCCATATTTTGTGAATAATATAAGGTTTGATTATAGATTCGCGGTGAAAGGAATTAAGAATATTGCGCTGCAGCTGCAAATAAATAACCTGCTTAATTCACTTTATGAAAATAATGCTTATGGCGGCAATTATTATATTGACGGACAGGAGTATACCTGGGCATACTATTTCCCCCAGGCAACTATAAATTATCTATTCAGACTGGTAGTTAGCTTCTGATCTTTATGAACTGGCTGGCTGATCATTATATTGAAGTCTTCGGTGCTCTAACAGGTATCATTTATGTAATTCTGGAAATCAGGCAGAGCATCTGGCTATGGCCACTGGGTCTTATCACCTCGGCTTTGTATGTATGGGTCTTCTTTACAAATAAGTTTTATGCAGATATGGGACTGCAGAGCTACTATGTGCTGATAAGTATATACGGATGGTACTGGTGGCTGAGGGGAGGGGAAAAATATAATACTGATTCCTTACCTGTGACCAGGATAAGCTTGAAGCTGGCAGGTATACTGGTCTTTGTCTTTATATTGCTGTTTGCAGGTATTTGGTATATTCTGCTCAACTACACTGACTCACCAGTTCCTCTGGGTGATGCATTTACCACGGCATTATCAATAGTTGCAACATGGATGCTGGCACGCAAAATTATTGAGCACTGGATATTATGGGTTATTGCCGATCTGGTGTCCATGGGGCTGTACATTTACAAAGGCTTATATCCCACAGTGATATTGTTTGCAGTTTATACCTTGATGGCTGTTATAGGTTACCGTGAATGGAGAAAGACAATGGGTCAGAATCAGGAAACAGGGAATTTTTTTTAGGGGGTGTATCAAAAGTAAAAAAATCAAGATTTTTTTACTTTTAAAAGCCATTTCAGAAAATATAACATTTTATTAATAAGCAACATAGTAACTAAAAGAATTTCCTTGAAATAGTAATCCATGGCTTTTGATACACCCCCTCTACTTTTCCTTTTTTTTTTACTTTTATCTTTTGTCTTTTATCTTTTGTCTTTTATCTTTTGTCTTTTATCTTTATAATATGTCCAAACCAGTAATAATTCTTGCCAACGGCCGGTTTCCAAATGCCAGCCTGCCCCTGGGCTACCTGGACACTGCAGAACATATTGTCTGCTGTGATGGTGCTGTATCAAGTCTTGTTGATTACGGTCTTGAACCATGGGCTATTGCTGGCGACCTGGATTCAATACCTGAGGACCTGAAAGAAAAATACGCTGACAGGCTATATTACGATGGAGACCTGGAAACGAATGATCTTACCAAGGCCGTCAGATACTGCGTTGTGAAAGGGATAAAAGATATTGTTATCCTGGGAGCGACAGGAATAAGAGAAGATCATACACTGGGCAATATTTCACTCCTGTCCGATTATGCAGAATCAATATCAGCTAAAATGGTAACAGACTACGGTATAATTATACCTGTTCAGTCCGGTAAACCGGTCAGCAGCTGGCCAGGCCAGCAAATCTCGGTATTTACTTTTGATAAAAATACAAAGATCAGCTCATCGGGGCTCAAATATCCACTTGTTGAACTTGAATTGAAAAACTGGTGGATGGGTACGCTTAATGAATGCACAGGCGATCATTTCATCCTAAATTTCGATGAAGGACGCGTACTGGCTTTCCTGGAAATTGAATGAAAAACTATAAAAACAACGTGAGGCCCTTGACAGTAAGGTGGAAGAATTTAATAGTGCTACAGCTGATAAAAAAGAAGACTTAGCAAAAGAAGTCAAGAACTTACAGGATGCACTCAAGAAAAGTATAGAAACTTTTGAAGAAGAAATGAAGAATTAATCAATGCATCTTTGGCATATTAGATGCCTCAGGAAAAATTCATTCTTCATTGAACAGATCGATCATGGTTCTGGTCATAGCGGCCACTCCTCCGCTGAAGGTAGGGAAAAAGTCTGGGTGAAAGGCAGCATTATGTAATCCGGGCAGAGGAGTGCCGTTTTCTCTATAATCACGATATTTTTCCTTTTCCACACCACCCAGCCAGAAAAGGGCTATAGGCACCTGTTCGGGAGTGCGTCCGTATTTCCCAAAATCTTCACCCACAGTGCTTGGATTCACTTCAAACATGCGGTCAGCACCCAGCATCTTCTCCATGGATTGTATCCCCTTATTCACGAGATCCGGGTCATTGGCCAGAGGAGGCGTTAGTCCTTCCAGGGGAATTACCTCCGGAAGCTTTTCTTCTGACAGACCTGCCGAAAGTGCAATACCACGGGTGATCCGCTCCAGGCCTTCAATGATTTGCTGATAGACCTCGTCAGAGAAGAATCTGACTGTAAGCTGAAGGTCTACTCTGTCGGGTATCACATTATGCTTGCTTCCACCATGTATAGATCCAACCGTGACCACAGCAGGCTGGGAAGGCTCTATCTCCCTTGAAACAATGGTTTGGATGGCCAGCACTATGCGTGATGCCAGCACTATCGGGTCTATGGTAGTATGTGGCATAGCACCATGGCCGCCGTAACCATAAACATGAATATCCACCGAGCTTACTCCTCCAAAGATGGTACCCGGATAGTAGCCAATGGATCCTGCCGGTAGTTCAGGATTAACGTGATAGGCCAGGGCATAATCGGGTACAGAAAATTTTTGAAATAAACCGGCTTCAATCATCCTGTTGGCACCACCACTGACCTCCTCGGCCTGCTGTGCAATGGCAATGATGGTTCCCGACCACTGCTTTTTCAGTTGCACCAGGGTGTTCAGTGTGCCCAACCATAATGTCATATGCATATCGTGCCCGCAGGCATGCATTGCAGGGACCTGGTTACCTGCAGCATCTTTCATTACAGCCTTGCTGGCAAAAGGCAGCCCGGTTTCTTCTTTTATTGGCAGGGCATCCATGTCGGTGCGCAGCATTATAACTGGTCCTTTACCGTTTTTCAGTACACCCACAACACTGTTGCCTCCGAAGTTACGACTTACTTCAAAACCCATATCCTCCAGGTGCCCTGCCATCTTCTTAGCCGTCTCAAACTCCATCAGCGATACTTCAGGGTGGGCATGAAGATATTTATAGGTTTCAAAATGTTCATCTTCAATACTTTTGATTATGGATTCTATTTGTGTCTTAAGCTTGTCCTGGGCGATAATGGACATGCTAAAGAGGAGGCATATAGCCAACAGAAATGTTTTTTTCATCGGAATGGTTTTTGGCAGGGGTAAATTTAACTATTATTTATTATTTATTATTTATTATTTTAGGTTTAGGAGTTGAGAGGTTTATAGGTTTAGAATCCCTATCCCTGCTCCATGCTCCCTGCATCCTGCTATCTGTAAAGGTAAAGGAATCCCCTGAACTCTTTCCCTTCGTAAACAACATCATCCCAGCCCCTGGCATGTATTATATAGAAATAAACACCCGGACTTGCCTTACTGCTGCCTATCTTACCATCCCATCCCTGCCAGTCCTTAAGGGAATCACCCTGGCCATCAAAAACATATACTCTCTGCCCGTTCCTGCTGAATATCTGCACGAATATGCTTCTGAGTGATTTATTGTCAACAAAGAAGAAGTCATTATTTCCATCACCATCGGGGGTAAATACATTGGGTATATTCAATGAAGAGGGCTCCACTGTAATAGTAATGCTTGTTGAATCTTTACAGAACTGGTCACTTTCAATAAAAAGTCGCATCTTGTAAGTGCCAGGGAAATAATAGGTATGCGAATAAGGTTCTGCCAGGTATGAAATTGAATCATCACCAAATTCCCATCTGTAAGTACTGGCACGGATAGAATTGTCAGTGATGAATACCTCAAGAGGCGCTTCACCCTGGTTGGGATCTACTTCAAAATCCGCATTCACATGAATCGATTCATAAAAAAAAGCTGAATCAGCTGCACATCCAAAGCTGTCAACAACATGGAGGTTATACCATACATCTTCAAGCGGTGGATTGAATGTCTGGGGATTGATCTCCAATGTTGGGTAAGGAATGGAGGATTCCGGATCAGATGACCATTCAAAGTTGTAATCATTGAGAAGCATTATTGGAGTCCCGTTATTCACATCAGCATAATAAAAAGTGTCGATCGCAGCAAAGCCTGAAAGGGCAACGTAATTGCATTTGAAATCACGCAGACTGGCAACGGATACAGGTTTGTCCAGGTGTATCCAGAATGTCAGTACTGTATCATAACCATAATCATCTGAAATTTCAACCCTGTAACCTCCTTCAGAAAGTCCTGAAACTTCTGAAAACTCTGCATCAGGATGTTGAGTAACCGGTATTGAAAAACTGGAACTTATTTCATCCCATTTGGTCCAGGTAAAATCAAAGGGGGCTGTACCACCGGGGCTTCTGGCTATTATGTAGGCCGTTGAAGTGCCACTATAATTACAGAAAATAAATACAGGATCGTTTATGCCTGTGGATAAATAATCAGTATATCTTGTGGCACTCGAACCGGGTGCCGTTATCTGGGCATTGGCAATAAGTGTGCAGCTTAGGAATATTATTGAAAAATATGATCTCACTCTGTTTATGCTGATTAGTCAGAAAAATAACGGTTACGCCCCTGATTTGGTATATTAATGTGCAAGTATAATAAATGTGATGCGCCTGTGCAAGCAATGATATCCGTATTTAACTGTTGATAACTTGGTGGTGATTGCGCTTCCCTGTTTTACTTATTATGATCTCTTTTAGTAACTTTGTGCCACTCTAAATGTGGATTTTCTCTATGGCGGATAATTACCTCAGTGAATTAAATGAAGCACAGAAAGTTGCGGTAGTCAATACCGAAGGGCCTTCACTTGTTATTGCCGGAGCCGGATCCGGAAAGACCAGGGTGCTTACTTACAGGATAGCTCACCTTCTTCAGAAGGGAGTACCTGCTCATTCAGTACTTGCCCTGACCTTTACCAATAAAGCTGCCGAGGAAATGAAGGGAAGGATCATTGGAATAGCGGGCTACAGTAACAGCAGGTATTTATGGATGGGGACATTCCACAGCATCTTTGCCAGGATCCTGAGGGCTGAATCAGACAAACTGGGATATCCATCAGGTTATACCATTTACGATGCCACTGACTCGCGCAGTCTTATCAGGACAATTATCAGGGAAATGGGGCTTGATGATAAGGTCTATAAACCATCATCCGTAGCTGCCAGGATATCAGCAGCCAAGAACAACCTTATTACGGCTCAGGCATATGCGTCCAACAGGTCAATTACCGAAAGGGATAACATTTCAAAAGTACCCATGATGTCAGAAATATACCTGAGGTATGCTGCCAGGTGCTATAAGTCGGGAGCAATGGACTTTGACGACCTTCTTATGAATACCAATATCCTCTTAAGGGATTACCCTGATGTACTTGCAAATTATCAGAGAAGGTTTAACTATATCCTGGTTGATGAATACCAGGATACGAATCTTGCCCAATACCTTATAGTAAAAAAATTGTCTGAAAAACACCGAAACCTCTGTGTTGTCGGGGATGACGCCCAGAGCATATATTCCTTCAGGGGAGCGCGTATTGAGAATATATTGAATTTCAGGAATGACTATCCTGATTATACTCTTTATAAGCTCGAAAGGAATTACAGGTCAACAAAGACAATAGTAAATGCCGCTAATAGCATTATTCATCATAATAAGGGACAGATAAGCAAAACGGTATACTCCGAAAACATACAGGGTAACAGTATCAGGATAATAGAATCAATGACTGATGGTGAAGAAGGATTCAGGATAGCTTCCGATATCTTCGATCGCAGCCTGTCGGAACAGCTTAAATGGGAAGAGTTTGCAGTGCTTTACCGCACAAACGCCCAGTCGAGGATCTTTGAGGAAACCTTCAGGAAGAAAAATATTCCATACAAGATATACGGGGGACTGTCATTTTATGAACGAAAAGAAATAAAAGACATTCTTGCTTACTTCAGGATGGTAATCAATCCGCGTGATGAGGAGGCACTGAGGCGTACAATAAACTATCCGAAGAGAGGAATAGGAAAAACCACTGTTGAAAGGATATTTGAAGCGGCTGCAGGAAAAGAAATCACAGGATGGGAAATAATATCAGGTCCGTCATCATATGAATCCCTGCTGACACCCGCCACATGGAAACGGATCAAGGTGTATACTGATCTGGTTAATTCCCTGTCATCAGAATGTTCAAATGCCAATGCATATGATGCCGCAATGAAGATAGCTTTGGTAACCGGAATACTGAAAGAACTTAAGGAAGGGCAGACACCTGAAGAGGTGAGCAGGTATGAAAACCTCCAGGAATTACTGAATGCTATAAAGGAATTTACTGATGCTGCGGAAACCAACGGTGAACCCAATGATCTTGCAGCCTACCTCGAATCGGTTGCTCTGCTTACCGACAGGGATACTGAGAAAGAGGAAGACAGGAATAAGGTTACACTGATGACAATGCATTCAGCCAAAGGGCTGGAATTTAAACATGTATATATAGCCGGACTCGAAGAAAACCTCTTCCCCTCACTGATGTCCCTCTCCGAAAATAGTGGACTTGAAGAAGAAAGGCGCTTATTTTATGTTGCCATTACCCGGGCAAAGGAACAGGCAACCCTTAGTTATTCACTTAACCGTTACAGGTGGGGCAAACTGGAAAATTGCACGCCCAGCAGGTTTCTTGCAGAGATTGATGATGATTACCTTGAGCATCCTAATGGCACTGGAAGAGATGATAATTACAGTTCTGGCAGGTATATAGGACCGTTCGGAAGAGGAAGAAAAGGAATAAGAGATAAAAAAATTGAATATGTTACCCCCCCGGGCAGGAATCTTAAAAGGGTGGAGCAGGGAACCAATTATAATTCTGATAATCAGAAACTGGCTGCTGAAAAAGATCTCAAAGAGGGAACGGTAGTATACCACGAACGCTTTGGCCGGGGTACAATAATATCCATTGATGGTGAAGCTCCAAATACAACTGCACTGGTTGATTTCGATAATTCAGGTGAAAAAAAGCTGCTTCTGAGATTTGCCAAACTGAAACTCAATAATAGTTAAAAAGGGGAAACCATTTTTCAGGCCTCCCCACGGTCAGGTATAAAAACAGGTGTTACTTGTACTACTCTGATTCAGGTATCTCAGGTAGTTCACCTTTCACTGTAAGTACATCATTATAAAGGGTGGCAAAGGCTCCGCTGATCCACATGATTGCAGGAAATATACCAACGATCAGCATTAGCAAACCAAAAAGTATTATGAAAAATGATACTATTGCCATTGCAAAAATAGTCCAGCCATATCCCTTTGTCAGTCGCCAGCTTTCCTCAATGGCTGTTATGGGTTCCATCTTTTTGTCCATAACAAGGTAAGGAACAAAAGCAAGCCGGCAACTTATTATGATCCCGGGTATGATAAGCATAATAATTCCGATCATTACCAGGGCAAAAGTCAGGAGATTAGCCAGAATGATCTGGATATAGTTTTCGGAAAAACCGGAAACCAGGTATTTGAAGTCAATTTTCTGCTTCCGTGCAGCATGTACGAATATCAGATCGCTGCCAAAATCAAATACAGGAATAACAAGAAATGAATAGGCAAGAGCAAAGAGCCCAAAAATAGCTACGAATAAATTGAAGCCTGCTAATTCGACTGTTATTCTTACAATCTGGGTGGGTACCTGTATGACAACAACCACGATAATAACAAGGAGCAAGGAAAGAAAATTATCTCCCAGTATTTCCAGCCCTTTTGAGAAACTCCTTCCAAATGAAGGTTTTAAGTTATTCTGCACTGGATTTTCCATAATCGGATGTTTTTTCATGAACAAATCTAATATATAGTATAGAATTGGGACTCATACTTAAGTATTGTTCTTAAAATATCCTACTTTAGTATTCAGTAATCAACCAAAGTAGTGAGTATTTTTACGCAAGAACCAATGGATTGAACATGCTCCGTTTCCTGTCATATGTCATATTTGCTCTGTCAGTTGGTTTATCTGCACTGGGAATACTCACGGCAGTAAGGTTACGCAAGGAATACCAGAATGGGTTTACTTCAGCACTTATTTATTTCCAGATCTTTGCATACACATTTGGGTTTTACGGTATATGGGGCCAGGTCTTTATAGATAAATTCCTTGCCGAATATCTTTCAGGAGCCGTTATGGAAAGAATAATAACTTCCCAGGCCCTGATAGGTTTGCCTTTTATGATCCTCAGCTGGTATATGATGATAAGATTTGCGATGAGTTTACAGAAACGCAGGGAAAGCATGGCTTTCACAATCATATTCTTTATAGTCTGCGGAGCAAGTCTGGGGGTTGTGGCTTATCTTACCTTCAATGGGCTTAATATGTCACAGCAGTTATACGTATTGTACTATATTGCTTTTGGCATTTTTACGCATCTGATATCCGGAGTGGTATTGCTTATACGTCCGCTGAGCAAAACAAGGATAAAAAGAAACAAACTAAACCTGCTTGCAATAGTGACTATCCTTGCAGGGATTCTCCAGTCTGTTATACTGTATTTCTTTGAAATACAGGGATACATAGCCCTGTTATTTGTGGTTGTTTTCTTTTCCTGTTATTCTTTTGTCCCTCTTATACTGAGGTATTATGGAATTCTTACTTCATATATAAGGACCAGTGATGATGAACTTGATTTCGATGATTTCTGTAATCGTTTTGAAATATCACACAGGGAAAGAGAAATAATAACGGAAATGTGTAAAGGATGTACAAATAAGGAGATTGCAGATAATTTATTTATCAGCCTTCAGACCGTTAAAGACCATACACATCGTATTTATATTAAAACCGGCCTGAGGAACAGGGTGGAACTGGTAAACAGCATACGAAATATATCTCCCTGATCAAGTCAGGGATGACAATAATAAACTGGTGCAATATTCCTAAGATTGACTGTGTTCTCCATAGCCTTAGTCTCAGTTTCATTCACCGACCTATTTACCCCGTTCACCGATTTTAATAGAAATTTAACGTTTAAAACTTTGGGAACTCGAAAAGTTTTCTCATTATTGCAGTCCGGAAATTTAAAGGATGGATCATAGGGAAAGAATAACAGAAGCAGCAGCAGTTTTGTTCTCGAAATTTGGCATCAGGGCTGTTACTATGGACTCAATAGCGAATCAGTTGGGAATGTCCAAGCGTACCATATATGAGTATTTTGCTAATAAGGATGAATTGCTGGTAAGTGTCATAAACAACATGGCCGCAAAGCAGAGGAATGTCTTCATGAAAATAATGGATGAATCTGATAATGTTATTGAAGCACTTTTTGAAATGCTCAGGATTGCTTCCACCCATTTCAATAATACAAATCCCACCTATTTTGTGGATCTTAAGAAATATCATTACAAGGTATATGAAATGATATGCCAGAAAGGGGACATTAAAAATTTTGAAATGTCACTGGCAATGCTGCGCAGGGGAGTGGAGGAGAAAATTTTCAGGGATGATATAAATATTGAGATTGTAAATGCAGGGATTCACAGTGTAATTGATGCTACAAGGGATAACGAAGATCTGCCCCCTGATAAATATTCTAGTTTTGAGATAATTAACAACCTTCTTTTCAATTTCCTTTTAGGTATATCAACAGCTAAGGGACAGGAACTAATAAACAAATATAAAAAACAGAAAAAAATTGATTTAAATGCATAGAATAATGAAAATCAGATGGCTATACTTTTTTTTGTTAACACTCATGGGTGCGGCATTGACAGCTCAGGACCCTGATACTGTTTTGACCCTTTCTCTTCAGGAAGCACAGGAGTATGCAGTGCAGCACAATAAAATGGTTAAGGCTTCGAGGTATGAGGTCCAGGCCGCAGAGATGTCGAAATGGGAAGTTATATCAAACGGGCTTCCAAGAGTCGATGCCAGTGGTTCATTAAATGACAACCTTAAGTTAATGACTACACTCCTGCCGGGAGAAGTATTTGGGCAGCCGGGAGAGTTGATACCTGTCCAGTTTGGAACAAAGTATAATACCGGTTATGGTTTGCAGGCTACACAGATGATCTTTAATGCCCCGTATTTTGTGGGAATACAAACAATGAAACTGGCTGAACAAATGAGTCAGCAATCGCTGGAAAGATCGGAGATAGATATCAGGGAACAGGTTATAAACACTTATTACCTGATACTGATATCCCAGGAATCTCTTGACATACTTAACGGAACCAGTGAAAACCTCAGGGAGGTATACCGTTCGACAAAATCAATGAAAGAAGTAGGTATGGCTGAGGAAACTGATGTAGACCAGATGCTTTCAAATGTGAGGGGTCTTGAAACCAATGTACGTTCGATGGAAAGGAACCTTGAATTCAGCTATAATCTGCTCAGGTTTCAGCTGGGAGTAAATATTAATACAGATATCAGTCTCACCACGAATCTTGATGAATTGCTGAAAGAAACAAGTATTGAAGCCCTGATGGAAAGTGATTTCAACATCAGGGAACATATTGATTTCAGGCTTACTGAGAGCCAGGTAAAAATGCAGGAGCTGACGCTGAAGAATGAGAAAGCAAGCATACTGCCTTCATTATCTGCATTCTATTCCTGGAATAAGAACGGTATGGGAAATAAGCTCAATGACATGCGATGGTTCCCTAACTCAATGCTTGGTTTCCAGGTCTCGGTACCCATCTTTGCCAGCGGTCAGCGTTATTCCAGGATCAAGAGAGCACAGATAGACCTTGAGATAGCTGTAACCAATAGGAATTTGTTATCAGACCAGCTGCTACTACAGGAAAAGCAACTGAGATTCAACCTTATAAATGCCCGTGACCAGTATGATACACAGCTGGAAAATGTGGATGTTGCCTACAGGGTATATGAAAGCATTGAGAATAAGTACCGGCAGGGTTTGGCATCGAGCCTTGACCTGACCCAGGCAAATAATAATTACCTGCAGGCTGAAAATAATTATATCAGTGCCGTTATTGACCTGCTTCAGACTAAGCTGGCACTGGATAAATTGCTAAACAATATTTAAAAATGTCGAAAAAAATAAATATCAGAAATATGAAATCCATTAGATTATTGCCAGTTATTGCAATACTGACAGCTGTTGTTACAGGATGTAACCAACAGGACCAGGCCGGTCAGCCTGCTGGTGAAGATGCCGAAATGACCGAGAAAAATGAAATTATCGTTAGAACTCAGGCGCTCGAGCTTTCGACCATAGCGAGAACAATTGACTATACAGCTACCCTTGAGGCTTTTGAGGAAGTGCATCTTGCACCTGCTTCTCCCGGCAGGATAAATAAAATTTTTGTTGAACCCGGCGACAGGGTTGTTAAAGGACAAAAGCTCTTCTCAATGGATCAGACACAACTGTACCAGGCAGAGATTCAACTTGGTAATTTGAAAACAGACCTTCAGAGACTCGCTACGCTACTTGAGACTGGCGATATTCCACAACAGCAATATGACCAGTTGAAGACCCAGGTGGAAGTCACTGAAAGCAATGTTGAGTTCCTGAGGGAAAACACTGTTATATATGCCCCGTTTGGCGGTATAATCACCGGCAAATATTTTGAGAATAGTGAAATGTATAGCGGTGCACCAAACACAACAGCCGGAAAAGCTGCAATTGTAACCCTTATGCAGATAAACCCGGTTAAGGCTATTGTCAATATTTCAGAACAGTATATGCCTCTTGTAAAGAAAAGTATGGATGCAACCATTGTTGCTGACATGTTTGCTGAAGATGAATTTAAGGGCACTGTGACCCTCGTTCATCCTGTCATTGATCCAATGACAAGGTCTTTTAAAGTGGAGATAACAATATCCAATAATAATATGAAACTAAAGCCCGGAATGTTTGTGAGGGTATCTATGTTCCTCGGTGAGGAAGAAGCTTTTGTTGTTCCTGCAAATGTTGTCCTGCAGCAGGAAGGAACAAATAACAGGTATGTGTTTGTTAACAGGAATGGTATTGCTGAACGATCCCCGGTGAGAATAGGCAAACGTTATGATGAAATGCTTGAGATAATCAGTGATGAGCTTGCCGAAGGTGATAACCTGGTTGTTGATGGTCAGACAAAGTTAAGCGAAGGCGATATTATTAAAGTAGTTAATTAATCAATCAGAAAATAAACTTATGAGTATATATAGCAATGCAGTAAAAAGACCCCTTACGACCATTCTGATATTTGTGGCACTGGTGGTTGTGGGTATTTACTCACTGACCAGGCTGCCGGTGGACCTTTATCCCGAGATTGAGCTTCCTTTCCTTACGGTTTTTACCTCCTATCCCGGTGCCAGTGCCTCAGACATTGAGACCAATGTAACGGATTTGCTCGAGAGTCAGTTAAATACAGTTAGCAATCTTAAGGAGGTGACTTCTATATCCAGTGACAACACCTCGATTATTTTCCTTGAGTTTGAATATGAAGCAAACCTGGACGAGGCAGCCAACGAGGTAAGGGATGCCATGAATTTTATAGTAAGCTTTCTGCCCGAGGATGCCGAAGATCCGACAATACTGAAATTCAACTCCAGTATGATGCCAATAATATTCTATGCTATTACTGCAGATGAAAGTTACGAGGGGCTGGAGAAAATACTTGATGAGAAAGTGGTAAATCCCCTGAACAGGATAGAGGGTATAGGCTCAGTAGGTATTGCAGGAGCCCCTGGCCGTGAAATATACGTTGAGGTTGATCCCAGAAGGCTTGAGGCATACAATATGACTTTAGAGCAGATTGGAAGTATACTGATGGCCGAAAACCTTAATACGCCGGCAGGATATCTTGAAATGGGTGAACTTGACTATCCGCTTCGCATACAGGGTGAATTTATTGACAGCGATGTATTGAAAAAGCTGGTGGTTGGTAGCTTTAACGGCAATACTATCTATCTCGGCGATGTGGCTGATATTGATGATACAGTCAGGGACACAAAACTGGAAGAAAGGATAAACGGTCAGCTGGGTATGCGTATGTTCGTTCAGAAACAGTCAGGAGGCAATACCGTGGAAGTTGCCAGGGAAGTACGAAAAACCCTGGAGAAGCTGGAGAAAGATCTGCCCCCTGACGTTAAGATTGAGCCTATATTTGATTCATCTGAATTTATCGTAGGATCAATAAATAACCTGACAAATGCATTGATGTTCGCAGGTATATTTGTGGTCCTGGTGGTTTTGTTCTTCCTGGGTCGATGGAGGGCAACATTCATTGTAGTTCTTACCATTCCAATATCTCTGATTGTTGCATTTATTTACCTTTTCCTTTCAGGGAATTCCGTAAATATTATTTCCCTGTCATCATTATCCATAGCCATTGGTATGGTGGTTGATGATGCCATTGTTATTCTCGAGAATATTACCAGGCATATTGAAAGAAAAAGCAGGCCACGTGAGGCTGCAATATATGCCACCAATGAGGTTTGGCTGGCGGTAATCGTTACTACACTTACCGTAGTGGCTGTTTTTCTTCCACTAACATTCGTCGGGGGCCTGACGGGAGTGCTTTTCAAGCAGCTTGGACTCATTGTAACACTCACCACTGTTACATCAACAATAGCGGCCATAACACTTACCCCGACCCTGAGTTCATTGCTCCTCAGATCACGAAAGAATAATAAACCCAAACGCAGGTTCAGTTATGACAATACAATCAAAAAAGGACTCGACAGATTTGAAGGATTCTATGAAGCTACACTCAGGTGGGCACTGAGGCATAAAATAATTGTGACCTTTATTTCTGTTATTGTATTTGCAGGCTCCATGGCCCTGCTATCTATCGTAGGTACTGAATTTATGCCGGAAGCAGATCAATCAAGCCTCAGTGCAAGCATTGAACTGCAAACAGGTACAAGGGTAAGCAAAACGCAAAAGGTGACAGCACAGATCGACAGTATTCTGGCTGCTTCTTTCCCCGAGGTGGACCTGGTATCATCATCCACAGGTACAGGTGAGGATATGAATTTTGCATCGATGTTTTCCTCCTCCGGTACACATACGATATCTTATACCCTTTCACTGACTGATGTGGAAGAAAGGGAACGTACAGTATGGGAAATTGCTGAGGCATTAAGACAGGAACTTGACAAATTCCCTGAAGTTATTAATTACCAGGTTACTACTTCCAACATGTCAATGGGATTCGGAGGTAATAGTGTAGAAGTTGAAGTGTATGGATATGATATAATTGAAACAAATGCTGTTGCGGAAGAGCTGGCTGCTAAAATCAGTATGATTGAAGGAGCCAAAGATGTACAGATAAGCCGTGATCCGTCAAAGCCAGAACTACAGATAGTACTCGACCAGGAAAAAATGATAAGCCATGGCTTAAATACCGCTTCAGTATCATCAGCAATTAAAAACAGGGTGGCCGGACTGACTGCAACACGCCTCAGACAGTTTGGAGATGAGTATGATGTGGTTGTACGATTCAGGGAAGAGTCAAGGAACTCAATCTCTGACGTTTTGAATATAAGTATAATGAACAGCCAGGGGCAGTCCATCAGACTGGGAGAAATAGCCGAGGTGAACGAATACTGGTCGCCTCCAAACATTGAACATAAAAGAAGGGAAAGGGTTGTTACAGTTTCAGCTACACCATATAAAAGAGCGCTGGGTGATATAGCCAATGATATACAAACTGTTATTGCTGATCTCGAAACACCCTCAGGTGTTCAGGTGCAGATATCAGGTACTATTGAAGAACAGATGGAATCATTCATGGATCTGGGATTACTGATGATGGTCAGCCTTGTGCTGGTATACCTGGTAATGGCTTCTCAGTTTGAATCATTAAGAATGCCACTTATCATTATGTTCTCAATACCATTTTCATTCTCAGGTGTGGCCATTGCACTTTTCATTACCGGTACAACACTGAACCTTATTGCCGGCATAGGTGCAATAATGCTGATAGGTATTGTTGTTAAGAATGCTATTGTTCTGGTTGATTTCATTAACCTTCAGCGTGACAGGGGTCTTGAATTGTATGAGGCCGTTGCCATATCAGGACGATCAAGGTTAAGACCTGTGCTGATGACTTCAGCCACAACAATACTGGGAATGTTGCCCCTGGCTATTAGCATGGGAGAAGGATCGGAGATATGGAGCCCCATGGGAATATCGGTGATCGGCGGATTGATATTCTCCACCATGGTTACATTGGTGCTGGTTCCGGTTGTATATGTCATCTTTGCCCGGAGAGGCGAAAGGGACAGGAAACGAAAAACTCGAGAGGAATTCAAATTCCTGGAGGAAGAGTTATCAACCATTTAAATCAACATTACTATGAAAGCAGTATTTATTATATATAACCAGGCTCATAATGAGAAAGTTGAGTTTATACTCGACAGTTATGGAATCAGTGGCTATTCCGAATGGAATAATATGAAGGGACGTGGTAGCAGGGGAGGTGTTCCTCACCTTGGTACACATACATGGCCCGAGATTAATTCGGCCACATTGGCCATTGTAGATGATGATAAGGTAGACAAATTACTTAGTGCCGTTAAAAAAATGGATGAACTGAATACCGATGTTGGAGCCAGGGCATTTGTGTGGGAAATTACCGCTTCGGTTTAATTGTTATCCTGTGGGGCTGTCTCATAAGTCTACCACCTCCCCCTGACCTGTCGGTCAGGGTACTCCTCCTCTAAAGAGGAGGAGAAAGTTATAGTATTGTATATCAGCCATTTCCCCTCCTTTTGAAAGGAGGGGTATCCCGACCGACAGGTCGAGGAGGGGGTGGTTAGAGGACTTATGAGACAGCCCCGATTTTCCAGGGAATTCAGAAACTCTACCGCCTTAACCATATCCTCCTCGTTCCTTACTTTCAGACCATTGTCATTAATGAAATCCTTTAATGCTTTTTCATTATCCCCTGCTATATCCATCAGATTTCGCTTATTCTTAATAAATACGGGCTGATTATCACCGTAGGCAATATAGAATAAAGGGTCCCTTTCCTGGAACATTGCAGGTTTGGCGTCCTGGTAAGGTTGTGCAGGTTCAGCCTTCTTAAATACTACCTGGTATTGCTTATACAGGGTGTACATGCCTTCTGTAATAAGTTCCAGGTAACCTTCTCCTTCACCGGATTGGTAATTATATGTCATGTATAGAAAGTTATGACCTGATAATGTTACTTTCGATACTATACCGCCACGTTTGAGGTTATAAACACCTTCCTCCATCTGTACCTCAAAAAGGTCATAATAAACATTATACCTTACAGGGACTTTCTCAAATACCTGGTTTTCTGATGATATTACTGTTGCTTCACTGAATTCCTCATCCATGTAAGGGGATCCCTCGTATCTTTCAACTTCTCCCTTGGCGGCATTCCTGATAATAAGCTCGTCATAGAACTTCTGTCCTTCTGCACCGAGCCACAGGTTCTGTGCAGTTAATGATATGGTACAAGCCATTAAGAATAAACTGAGGTATATTGTTTTCATAATTGATGATATTACTATTTGTTACAAAGTTAATGAATTGAAAGGGGAAAGGCGTGGATATAATCCCCACGCCCTTTTATATCTGTGTAATCTGCGGAAATCAGTGCAATCTGAGTTACTCCTCTTCCTGTTCTGCTGCATATGCTTTGATAACAGCATCCTGGACATCAGAAGGAACCTGTACATATTCAGCAAACTTCATTGTGTACATTGCACGTCCGCCTGTAATAGAGCTTAGTGCAGTTGAGTATTTATTCATTTCAGCCAGGGGTACTTTTGCTTTTACCACTTCGAATCCTTTTTCACTGCTCATCCCAATTACCATGCCACGGCGTCCCTGCAGGTCACTTATTACATCACCCATTCTGTCGGAGGGCACCATAATCTCAACATCATAAACAGGTTCAAGGATTTTCGGGTTGGCGGTTTTGAAGGCAGTGCTGAAGGCATTACGGCCGGCGAGTCTAAATGATATATCGTTTGAATCTACCGGGTGCATCTTCCCGTCATACACATATACCCTTATATCACGGGCATATGATCCGGTAAGTGGACCTTCTTCCATTTTTTCCATTATCCCTTTGAGTATGGCAGGCATGAACCTGGCATCAATGGAGCCTCCTACAATACAATTTACATATTCCAGGATTCCTCCCCAGGAGAGTTTATGTTCTTCCTTATCCCTTATTGACAGTTTGTATTCCTTACCGTTGATCTTCATTGCAGGGTTTGGAGATGAACCTTCTTCGTAAGGTTCAATAATTATATGCACCTCACCAAACTGGCCTGCACCTCCTGATTGTTTTTTATGCCTGTAATCAGCCTGGGCTGCTCTGGTAATAGTCTCACGGTAAGGTATCTTCGGGGCATAAAAGTCTGTTTCGATCTTAAAAATATTATCAAGATGCCATTTAAGTATGTTTAAATGATATTCGCCCTGTCCGTATAATATTATCTGCTTAAGCTCTTTTGAATATTCTACCAGTATTGTCGGGTCTTCCTGGTGCATTCGGCTGAGTGCTTCACCAAGTTTTTCTTCATCCCCCTCACTTTTGGGTTTGACGGCTGTGCGGTATTTTGGTTCCGGGAATTCAATTGCTGGAAATTTGTGGCTGCCCTGGCTATTAAGAGTATGATTTGTCTTGGTGTTTTTAAGCTTCACTACAGCACCAATGTCGCTGGCTATAAGTTCTGATACTTTGGTCCTGTTTTTGCCCGTACTGATATATAATTGTGATAACCTTTCCTTGGTACTGTTATTGACATTAACAACATCAAGGTTTTCAGTTATTTTGCCGGATATTACCTTGAAATAATTTATTTCCCCGATATGTTCTTCCATTGAAGATTTAAAAACAAATAATGAGGCAGGACCATCAGCATCACATTTAATTGTTTTACCGTCTTCAGTTATCCATTCGGGCATATCTGCAGCTGCAGGTGCAACATTGCAGATAAATTCAGTAAGCCTGTCAACCCCGATATTGTTTTTTGCCGAAGAGCAGAATACAGGAAAAATACCTCTTTGTATCAGGCCTATTTTAATACCGCTCTTCATCTCCTTTTCGGTAAGGGTATCATTTTCAAAGAAAATTTCCATTAATGACTCATCATTTTCAGCAGCTTTCTCTATAAGCTCCGATTGTAATTCTGCTGCCCTGTCGGCATGTTCAGAAGGTATATCCACTTCTTCATACTTTCCACCTCCTTTGGGATATCTGAGCATCTTCATTTTTATGACATCAATTACAGAATCAAAATCGTGCCCTTCGTTTACGGGATATTGTATCAGTGTGATATTTCCCCCGAAACGGTCCCTGAGCATTTCTATCGATTTATCGAAATTTGTTTTCTCATGGTCAAGGCCGTTAATACATATTATTACAGGCTTGTGCAGCTTATCAGCATGACGAAAATGTATCTCGGTGCCCACTTCAACACCGTTTTGAACATTGATCAATAATACAGACGAATCGGCAACATACAATGATGATATAACTCCGCCTGCAAAATCATCAAGTCCGGGTGTGTCAAGGATATTGATCTTGTGGTCGTCATAATCGGTATAAAGTACTGATGAGAAAATAGAGTTTTCATTCTCATGCTCTATCGGTCGGTAGTCAGATACGGTATTCTTGTGTTCAACGGAGCCTCTTCTCTCAATAATTCCACCGTTATAAAGCATTGCTTCAGCAAAAGTGGTTTTACCTGAGCCCGAATTACCAAGAAGTGCTATTGACCTGATCTGTCCGGCTTGATATTTTTTCATCCTTTAAAATTTATTATTTGTTATACAATATTATATACCCATTTTGAGCGCACAAAGATAATAAAAATTGGAATAATGGAAGAATGGAATAATGGAATAATGTGGAGAAATCCTTTAGACCCAGCATTATTCCTGAATACATCAATACATCAATCCATTATTCCATGAATATTCCCACAAAAATTTGTGCATTACAAAAATTTTGTGTTTCTTTGCGCCGGTTTTTGAGACCCAGGAGTACCGGTGGTTTCCTCCTCAGAGTAAGTGAATAAAAAATGTACCCAGGGAAACAATCGGGAAGGAACCTGTAAATAACTTACGTTTTTCAGGTAAATAAAGAGAGCGAAAACCATTTTAGCTGCATTAAGTTGCAGGCGGGGAATTTTACCCCGTAATGATGATGAATATTTTGATTTACAGTTTAATATAAACAATTGTATTTATGCCAACAATACAACAATTAGTAAGAAAGGGCAGAAAAAGACTTGTTGATAAAAGCAAGGCTCCTGCTTTGGATTCATGCCCTCAGCGAAGGGGAGTATGTGTACGTGTATACACAACCACGCCCAAGAAGCCAAACTCAGCCATGCGTAAAGTGGCAAGGGTAAGGCTTACAAATGGCAAGGAAGTTAATGCTTACATCCCGGGAGAAGGACATAATCTCCAGGAACACTCAATCGTATTGATTAGAGGAGGAAGGGTTAAAGACCTTCCGGGAGTACGATATCACCTTATACGGGGAGCACTAGATACATCAGGTGTTGAGGGCCGTACACAAAGACGTTCAAAATATGGGGCCAAAAGGCCAAAGAATTAGTTGTTAACAATGTAAGGAGTTAGATAATGAGAAAATCAAGACCAAAGAAGAGGATCATTCTTCCTGATCCTAAATTTAATGACCCTTATGTAACCAGGTTTGTTAATAACCTGATGTTGAGCGGCAAAAAGAATCTTGCATTCAAGATATTTTATGATTCTCTTGACATTGTTGAAGGGAAAATGAAGGACGAGGAAAAGAGTGCTCTTGAGATATGGAAGCAGGCACTCGAAAATGTTACCCCACAGGTTGAGGTGAAAAGCCGCAGGGTAGGTGGTGCCACATTTCAGGTGCCCATGGAAGTGAGAGGTGACAGGAAAGTTAGCATTAGCATGAAGAACCTTATCTTCTTCGCCCGCAAAAGATCCGGCAGAAACATGGCCGAAAGACTGGCCGCCGAGGTTATTGCAGCTTATAATGGTGAAGGAGGGGCATTTAAAAGAAAAGAGGACACCCACCGGATGGCGGAGGCAAACAAAGCATTTGCCCATTTCCGGTTCTAGATAGCATTAAGAGTAATATGAGTAATAGCCTCGAATATACACGTAATATTGGCATCATGGCACACATCGATGCAGGGAAGACCACTACTACAGAAAGGATTCTGTTTTATACTGGTCGTACACATCGCCTGGGTGAAGTGCATGATGGTAATGCTCAGATGGACTGGATGATCCAGGAACAGGAGAGAGGCATTACTATTACTTCAGCAGCTACCACCACTTTCTGGAAGTACAGGGATAATGATTATAAGATCAATATTATCGACACACCGGGCCATGTTGATTTTACCGTGGAGGTTGAACGCTCACTGAGAGTACTTGATGGAGCAATTGCTGTATTTTGCGCCGTAGGAGGGGTAGAACCACAGTCAGAGACAGTATGGAGGCAAGCCGACAGGTATGGAGTGCCAAAAATAGCTTTTGTGAACAAAATGGACCGTGTAGGTGCTGATTTTTTGAGCGTCGTTGACCAAATCAGGAACAAGCTGGGTGCAAATGCAGTACCTGTGCAAATACCAATGGGGTCAGGTGAAGATTTTACAGGTGTTATTGACCTGATAGAAAATAAGGCTGTAGTATGGTTCAGCGATGAGACCCTTGGTACCAGGTATGAGTTGCATGATATTCCGGAAGAACTGAAAGAGGAAGCAGAAGAATGGAGAGGAAAGCTTGTAGAAGCAGTTGCCGAAGCTGATGATACTTTACTTGAGAGATATTTTGAAAATCCCGATTCAATAACAAGGGAGGATATGCTGTCAGTAATGCGAAAGTCAGCAATTGAAGGTCTTGCTGTGCCGGTACTGTGCGGATCAGCATTTAAAAACAAGGGCATACAAAGACTGCTCGATGCTATTGTTGCCTATTTACCTTCACCACTTGAGGTGGGAGGTGTAAAAGGTATAAATCCCAAGAATAATGAGGTAACTGTTCGTATGCCTGATGAAAACGAGCCACTGGCTGCGCTGGCGTTTAAAATAGCCACAGATCCTTTCGTGGGGCGATTGGCTTTCCTTCGTGTATATTCAGGTATGCTGAAAACCGGCGACATGGTGCTTAACATGCGTACCGGGAAAAGAGAAAGAATAAACCGCCTGTTCCAGATGCATGCAAATAAACAAAATCCAAAGCAGAGCATATCAGCAGGCGATATCTGTGCCGCCGTAGGTTTGAAAGACCTTAAAACAGGCGATACATTATGCGCGATCCACAAGCCAATATGGCTTGAGTCTATGGAATTCCCCGACCCGGTTATAGGAGTTGCTGTTGAACCCAAAACACAGGCTGATGTAGATAAACTGGGTATAGCACTCAATAAACTGGCCGAGGAAGATCCTACCTTCCAGGTTAAAACCGATCCCGATAGCGGGCAAACCATTATCAGTGGAATGGGTGAATTACACCTGGAAATACTTATTGACCGTCTGAAAAGAGAGTTCAAGGTTGAATGTAACCAGGGTAAACCACAGGTTGCATATAAAGAAGCACTTACAACCCCTGTTGAACACCGTGAAGTGTTTAAAAAGCAGACAGGAGGAAAGGGTAAATTTGCTGATATAGAGGTTGAAATAATGCCTGCTGAGGAAGGATTTGCCGGGCTTCAGTTTATCGATCAGGTCAAAGGAGGTAATATACCGCGTGAATTTATTCCTTCAGTGGAGAAGGGATTCAGAATAGGCATGGAAAATGGCCCTCTCGCAGGATTCCCCCTCTATAACCTGAAAGTTGTACTCAAGGACGGTTCATACCATCCGGTTGACTCGGATTCACTGTCTTTCGAAATAGCCGCACGGCATGCCCTGAGGAATTCAGCCCATAAATGCAAGCCTGTGCTGCTCGAGCCAATTATGAAAGCAGAGGTGGTCACCCCTGAAGAGTTTGTTGGTGATGTGGTAAGCGATTTCAACAGGAGAAGAGGGAAAGTGGAAGGTATGGAATCGAAAGCAGGTTCAAGGCTTATCAAAGCAAAAGTGCCGCTGGCAGAAAACTTCGGTTATGTTACTGTACTCAGAACCCTTACTTCCGGCAGGGCTACTTCAACAATGGAGTATTCCCACTACGAGGAAGTGCCTGAAGAAATTTCAAAAAAAATTATAGAACAAATTAAAGGTAAATTATATTAGAGATGAGTCAGAAAATTCGTATTAAACTGAAATCTTATGATCATAACCTGGTGGATAAATCCGCAGAAAAGATCGTTAAGACGGTAAAATCTACTGGTGCTGTCGTTAGTGGCCCTATTCCACTCCCGACTCATAAAAGGGTGTTTACTATACTCAGGTCAACATTCGTAAATAAAAAGTCGAGAGAACAATTCCAGTTGTCAAATTATAAAAGGTTGCTCGATATTTACAGCTCAACACCAAAGACAATTGATGCTTTAATGAAACTTGAGCTGCCCAGTGGTGTAGAAGTAGAAATCAAAGTGTGAAACCAGTAAAGACTAACAAAAATGCAGGGATTAATTGGCAAAAAAGTAGGAATGACTTCTGTTTTCGATGAAAGCGGAAAGAATATTCCTTGTTCAGTAATCGAAGCCGGCCCTTGTGTTGTTACCCAGGTCAAGACAGAAGAAAATGACGGTTACAATGCACTGCAGCTGGGCTTTGGCGACAAGAAAGAAAAAAATAGTACAAAAGCTGAGATAGGTCACTTTAAGAAAGCTAATACAGGTCCTAAAAGAATGATCATCGAATTTACAGGTTTCCCAAAGGGAAAATATAAAACCGGTGATGTTCTCGATGTGAACCTTTTTGATGATGATACCTGGCTGGACGTCAGGGGATGGTCAAAAGGCAAAGGATTCCAGGGTGTGGTAAAACGCCATGGATTCAGAGGCGTAGGTGATAAAACTCACGGACAGCATAACAGGCAAAGAGCACCCGGATCACTTAGTGCATCTTCTGATCCATCAAAAGTATTTAAAGGAATGAGAATGGCCGGACGTATGGGACATAATAAGATAATGGCTATCAGCCTCAGGGTTATTAAGCTCATTCCCGACAGTAATTTGTTGATAGTTAAAGGATCGGTTCCAGGTCCTAAAGGTGGTTACTTAATAATTACAAAGTAATGAAAATAGCAGTATTTGATATAGAAGGTAAAGATACCGGAAGGAAAATTAGCCTCGATGATTCAATATTTGGTATTGAACCAAATGACCATGCTATATACCTGGATACAAAACAGTATATGGCCAACAACAGGCAGGGAACACACAGTACCAAAGAAAGAGGGGATATAGTAGGGAGTACCCGTAAGATAAAAAGACAAAAAGGAACAGGTACTGCCCGTTTCGGTGATATTAAAAACCCTATTTTCAGGGGAGGAGGACGTACATTTGGCCCAAGACCAAGGTACTATGGCTTCAAGCTTAATAAGAAAATAAAGCAACTGGCCAGAAAATCTGCACTTACGTACAAGGCAAAATCAAATAGTATTATAGTTCTCGAGGACTTCAATTTTGAAGAGCCTAAAACAAGGGAACTCACAAGACTGGAGGCTAACCTTAATGTGGCGGGTAAAAAATCCCTGATAGTTTTTCCGGAACAAAATAAAAATGTATATTTGTCATCTCGAAATTTGAAGGGTATCGAAGTTGTAACTAGCGATGAGTTAAACACTTACATTATTACGAAAGCTTCGGTTCTGATACTTGTCGAGAGTGCAGTTGACGTTTTGCATTCAACATTTAAAAATTAGAAAATTTTTAGTAATGGATATTTTACTTAAACCGATTGTAACAGAAAAAATGACTAACCAGAGCGATAAATTTAATCGTTATGGTTTCATAGTTGCAAAGGATGCAAATAAGATACAAATAAAAAGAGCCGTTGAAGAAATGTACGGTGTTACCGTGGAATCGGTTAAGACTATGATTTATAGTGGCAAAACCAAAATGCGCTATACAAAATCAGGTATAATGTCCGGAAGAACCCCTGTTTATAAAAAGGCCATCATAACAGTGGCCGAAGGAGATACAATTGATTTCTATAGCAATATATAACAGATTATGGCAGTTAGAAAGATAAAACCTGTAACACCAGGTCAGAGACATAAAATAATCAGCGCCCGCGATAATATAACGGGTGTTGAACCTGAAAAATCGCTTCTGCGCCCGCTGAAAAAAAGCGGGGGAAGGAACAATAGCGGACGTATGACGATGAGGTACATGGGTGGCGGTCATAAAAGAAGATACCGTGCAATAGACTTTATACGTAATAAGGATGCAGTAAAGGCTACAGTTAAGTCAATAGAATATGATCCCAACCGTTCTTCCAGGATTGCTCTACTGTTTTACGAAGACGGTGATAAAAGGTATATAATTGCACCCCAGGGCTTACAGGCTGGACAGACTGTTGTATCAGGTAAAGGAGTTGCTCCCGAGATAGGCAATGCATTACCACTTTCAGATATTCCACTTGGTACTATTATTCATAATATTGAAATCAAACCAGGTAAGGGAGGAGCAATGGCAAGAAGTGCCGGTTCATATGCGCAGCTTGTTGCAAGGGAGGGTAAATATGCCACTGTAAAACTGCCTTCGGGTGAGATAAGAATGATACTGGTACAGTGCAGGGCTACAATAGGAACAGTGTCCAATCCTGATCATATACTGGAAATATCAGGTAAGGCAGGTCGCAGCAGGTGGCTTGGACGCCGTCCAAGAACCAGGGGTGTAGCCATGAACCCGGTCGACCACCCTATGGGTGGGGGCGAAGGACGTGCCTCGGGCGGACACCCAAGATCACGTAAAGGGCTGCCGGCAAAAGGTTACCAGACAAGGAGCAAAAAGAAATATTCCAATAAGTATATTATTGAAAAAAGGAAAAAATAATTGATTTAATATGAGCAGATCTATTAAAAAAGGCCCGTTTATCGACTTTAAACTTGAAAAAAGAGTACTGGAGATGAACGACTCAGGGAAAAAGGCAGTAATTAAAACATGGTCGCGACGGTCAGTGATATCACCGGATTTCGTCGGTCATACCATTGCTGTTCACAATGGAAATAAATTCATCCCTGTGTATATAACTGAAAATATGGTAGGCCATAAATTAGGTGAATTTGCTCCTACACGTATTTTCAGGGGGCACGGAGGAAAACAGAGATAACAATTTTTTGATAAGATAAAAACCTGACAAATGGGTGCAAGAAAAAGAATTTCAGCTGAAAAGCGTAAAGAGGAGAAGCTTAAAACTTATCAGGCAGTGCTGAGAAACTGCCCTACCTCACCACGTAAAATGAGGCTGGTAACCGATATGATCAAAGGTATGGAAGTTAATAAAGCCCTTGATGTTTTGAAATACAGCTCGAAGGAGGCTTCACGTAATGTTGAAAAACTTCTTCTTTCTGCAATAGCCAACTGGCAGGCAAAGAACGAGGGAGTTCGTATTGAAGAAAGTAACCTTTATGTTAAGGAAGCTTTTGTTAATCAGGGGCGTACACTGAAGAGGCTGCAGACAGCCCCTCAGGGTCGTGCATACAGGATAAGAAAAAGATCCAATCATGTAACCCTTATTCTTGATAGTTTAAATAAGGAAGAAATAGAAAATACATCAAACTGAAATAGATGGGACAAAAAGTTAATCCGATAGGTAATAGGCTGGGTATAATAAAAGGCTGGGACTCAAACTGGTATGGCGGCAAGGATTTCTCCGGAAAACTGGTTGAAGATACCAGGATCAGGGAATACCTTAATGCCAGGCTGGCAAAGGCCAGTATATCAAAGATAATTATTGAAAGAACCCTTAAGCTTATTACTGTTACTGTCAATACTGCACGCCCGGGGATTATTATAGGTAAAGGCGGCCAGGAAGTAGATAAGCTGAAAGAAGAATTGAAGAAGATAACCAAGAAGGAAGTACAGATAAATATTTTTGAGGTTAAACGTCCTGAACTTGATGCTACTATTGTCGCAAATAATATTGCACGCCAGGTTGAAGGAAAGATATCCTACCGCCGGGCCATAAAAATGTCTATAGCCTCTACAATGAGGATGGGTGCTGAAGGTATAAAAGTGCTTGTTTCAGGCCGCCTGGGTGGCGCTGAAATGGCAAGAAGTGAGACTTACAAGGAAGGACGTATCCCTCTGCATACTTTCAGGGCAGACATCGACTATGCACTTGCCGAAGCACTTACAAAAGTCGGATTAATAGGTATAAAAGTGTGGATATGCAATGGAGAAGTGTATGGTAAGCGTGATCTCTCTCCGGATATTGCAATAAAGAGTCAGAAGGCAGGAAGGGGATCCGGAATGAGAAAAAGGAAAAGGTAAAGAACCTAGATATCAGGATTTTAAGATAGTTAGAAATGTTACAACCTAAAAAGACAAAATACAGAAGGCGTCAGAAAGGAAGGATGAAAGGGAATGCCCAGAGAGGTAACCAGCTTGCTTTCGGATCCTTTGGTATTAAGGCACTAGAGCCTGCCTGGATCACCGGAAGACAGATCGAGGCAGCACGTCAGGCTGTTACACGTCATATGAAACGTGAAGGACAGCTGTGGATACGCATCTTCCCGGATAAACCCATATCTAAAAAACCGGCCGAGGTAAGAATGGGTAAAGGTAAAGGTGCTCCTGAGGGATTTGTAGCACCAGTTACTCCCGGAAGGATAATAATGGAATGTGAAGGAGTACCCTTCAATGTGGCAAGGGAAGCTTTGAACCTGGGTGCACAAAAACTGCCTATTACTACCAAATTCATAGTTAGGAATGATTATGTTCAAGAATAAAGAGTTGTGACATGAAGACTTCAGAAATAAGGGAATTGACAACCCAGGAGATCCTGGAAAGAATCGATAACGAGAAAACATCGCTCGTGCGCATGAAACTTAACCATGCAATTACGCCGCTTGATAATCCTAATAAAATAAAGGAGACAAGAGGTAATATAGCAAGATTACTTTCTGAATTGCACCAGAGAGAGTTGAATGAAAAACAAAATAGCTAGTGTCAGCAATGGAAAGAAATTTAAGAAAAGAACGTACAGGTATTGTTGTCAGTAATAAGATGGACAAATCAATTACCGTGGCCGTAAAAAGAAAGGTTAAACATCCTGTTTACGGTAAGTTTGTGAATAAAACCAAAAAGCTTATTGCACATGATGAGGAGAATACCTGCAACATTGGTGATACTGTGCGCATAATGGAAACCAGGCCACTGAGTAAAAGAAAGTCCTGGAGATTGGTTGAAGTAATTGAAAGAGTCAAGTAATTATGGTACAACAGGAAAGTAGACTAGCTGTAGCTGATAATACCGGGGCCAAGGAGGTACTGGTGATCAGGGTGCTCGGTGGAAGCAGAAAAAGGTATGCATCTATCGGCGATAAAATAGTAATAACAGTGAAAAGTGCCATCCCCTCAGGAGAAGTAAAAAAAGGAATGGTGTCCAAAGCCGTGGTTGTGAGAACAAAAAAGGAAATACGAAGGGCCGATGGCTCTTATATACGTTTCGATGACAATGCAGTTGTACTGCTGAATAACCTGGATGAGGTGCGCGGTACCCGTATTTTCGGACCTGTGGCCAGGGAATTAAGGGAAAAATATATGAAGATTGTATCACTGGCACCTGAAGTGTTATAACAAAAGTAAAGCAATGCAAGAAAAACTACATATCAAAAAAGGAGATACTGTTGTAGTGATAACAGGTGAATCAAAAGGACAACGAGGTCGTATCCTGGAAGTGGACAGAAAGAAGAAAAGGGCAATAGTTGAAGGTGTGAATATGGTTTCAAAGCATTCCAAACCAAATGCCCAGAACCCCCAGGGTGGTATAGTAAGAAAAGAAGCTACTATACATATTTCAAATCTGATGTTAGTTGATCCTGCTTCAGGTGATGGTACACGCGTGGGCAGGAAATTAAATAAGAAAGATAAACTTGTCCGGTATTCTAAAAAATCAGGAGAGGAGATCAAATAATGTATACGCCTACTTTACAAAAGAAATACAGGGAAGAAATTGTTCCTGCTCTAATGAAAGAATTTGGTTATAAAACCATTATGCAGGTTCCACGTCTTGAGAAAATAGTTATAAACCAGGGTGTAGGTCAGGCTATCGCCGATAAAAGACTTATTGAGGTTGGTACAGAGGAAATAACTGCCATCTCAGGACAAAAGGCTGTTCAGACTCTTTCATCAAAGGATATATCAAACTTCAAACTGAGAAGGAATATGCCTATTGGTGTAATGACAACACTCAGGAGAGAAAAAATGTACGAATTCCTTGAAAGGCTTGTAAGGGTTGCATTACCTCGTATACGCGACTTTAAAGGGATAAGCAGTAAGCTCGACGGACACGGAAATTATACCCTGGGAATAACCGAACAGATTATCTTCCCGGAAATAGATATTGATAAGGTGGTAAAAATAATGGGATTGCAGATCACATTTGTTACTTCAGCTAATAACGATGAAGAAGGATTTGCATTACTGCGTCATTATGGTTTACCATTTAAAACAAACAAAAACTGATAAATTATGGCTAAAGAATCAATGAAAGCCCGCGAGGTAAAACGTGCCAGGCTTGTTCAAAAGTACGAAGCCAAAAGAGCAAGGCTTAAAGCTGAAGGCGATTATGTGGGACTTAGCCGTTTGCCACGCAATTCAAACCCTGTACGATTGCATAACCGTTGCAGGATTACAGGGCGTCCGCGAGGATATATGAGACAGTTCGGGATTAGCCGTATTACCTTCAGGGAAATGGCTTCGGCAGGGCTTATACCTGGCGTTAAAAAAGCCAGCTGGTAATTATTAATATTTAAAACGAGAAAGAATGACTGATCCAATTGCAGATTTTCTTACAAGAATAAGGAATGCTATTACCTCCAAACATAAGGTGGTGGAAATTCCTGCATCAAATCTGAAGAAGGATATTACAAAAATATTATATGACAAGGGATATATCCTTAGTTATAAATATGAAGATGATGGTGCTCAGGGCATTATCAAAATCGCCCTTAAATACCATCCTCAGAGTAAGATTTCAGCTATTAAATCGCTGGAGCGAATAAGTCGCCCCGGACTGAGGAAATATGCAAGTGTGAATGAATTACCACGTGTACTTAACGGGCTGGGTGTAGCTATCCTGTCAACATCACAGGGTGTTATGACCGATAAGGAAGCAAGAAAACTGAAAGTTGGTGGTGAGGTATTGTGTTATGTTTACTAAAAAGAGGATTATTTTAAAATGTCACGAATAGGAAATCTACCGGTAAGTCTTCCATCAGGAGTAACAGTAGATGTTACTGATGATAATACAGTGAACCTTAAAGGACCACTGGGTGAACTGTCAGTTAACGTTGATAAAGAGATAAAGGTGGAAGTAGAAGACAATACAGTGAATGTAAAACGTCCTTCTGAATCAAAAAAGCATAAATCATTGCATGGTTTGTACAGGGCACTCATAAACAATGCAGTGGTGGGTGTGTCTGAAGGATATACAAAACAACTTGAACTGGTTGGTGTCGGATACCGTGCTGAGGCAAAAGGTCAGAGACTGGAGCTCAGCGTCGGCCTGTCACATGATATAGTGATTGAGTTACCCGATGAAATAAAGGTTGAAGCAAAAACCGAAAGAAGGAGTAACCCCGTGATTACTCTTACCAGTGTCGATAAACAGCTGATAGGACATGTTGCTGCAAAGATAAGATCACTCCGGCCGCCTGAGCCATATAAAGGCAAAGGGATCAAGTTCGTCGGAGAACATATCAGAAGGAAAGCCGGTAAATCTGCAAGTGTATAATATTTAAAAATTGAGTGATGAGCTTATCTAAAACAGAAAGAAGAAAGAGGATAAAACTGAGGATACGCAAAAATGTGCATGGTACTTCAGAAAGGCCAAGAGTAGCAGTTTTCAGAAGTAATAAGCAGATTTATGCCCAGGTGATTGATGATGAAAACGGGAAAACATTGCTGTCAGCTTCATCAAGGGAAAAAGATATTGCCTCTGCTGATAAAGGAAACAAGACGGAACAGGCAGCAATGGTTGGTAAATTGCTGGCAAGTAAGTGCAGGGAAGCTGGTATCGTAAGTATAGTATTCGACAGGGGTGGTTATAAGTATCATGGCAGGGTAAAATCATTGGCTGAAGCAGCCCGTGAAGGGGGCTTAAAATTCTAAATGTATATGAATAAAGAAATTAAAAGAGTTAAAACCATTGATCTCGAGTTAAAAGATAGGCTCGTGAGTATCCAGAGGGTTACCAAGGTAACCAAGGGAGGTCGTACCTTTAGCTTTTCTGCTATTGTAGTGGTTGGTAATGAAGATGGTGTTGCCGGGCACGGACTGGGCAAAGCCAATGAAGTGACCACGGCTATCGCAAAGGGAGTTGAAGATGCAAAGAAAAACCTAATAAGGGTGCCGGTAATTAACGGTACCATACCGCATGTTCAGTATGCAAAGTATGGAGGGGCATTCGTCTTCCTTAAGCCCGCTTCCGAAGGTACCGGTGTTAAGGCAGGTGGTGCTATGCGTGCTGTGCTTGAAAGTGTGGGAGTGAAAAATGTGCTCGCCAAATCAAAGGGCTCATCAAACCCCCACAACCTGGTAAAAGCTACCTTTGAAGCATTGACGGAACTCAGGGATGCTTATACGGTTGCAAGCCAAAGATCAACATCACTGGATAAAGTATTTAACGGATAGAAAGATATCGTTATGTCAAAGATACGGGTAACACAAATAAAATCTAAGATTGGCAGGCCTGAGCGCCAGAAAAGAACACTGGCTGCACTGGGACTGAAAAAGATGCACCAGAGTATTGAACATGAAGCCACACCACAAATACTGGGTATGGTAAATGCTGTTAAGCACCTGGTGAAAGTTGAGGAAATTTAAAGAATCTTAAAATATCTGATTGAAATGGACTTAAGAAATCTAAAACCGGCTGAAGGACTTGTCAAAAAAGACAGGCGCCTGGGACGTGGACAGGGTACAGGAAGAGGAGGAACAGCCACCAAGGGCCACAAAGGACAGAAATCAAGATCAGGATACTCAAAGAAAGTTGGGTTTGAAGGTGGTCAGATGCCCCTGCAAAGGAGGGTTCCAAAGTTCGGTTTTACAAACCTGAACCGTATTGAGTATAAAGGAATAAATATAAGTACTCTTCAAGAACTGGCTGAAAAGCAAAAACTTAATATTGTAAAACCGGAAACACTGGTTGAGGCAGGTCTGGTTTCCAAGAAAGCAAGAGTGAAGATCCTGGCTAAAGGATCGCTTGAGAAAAAACTTGAAGTACATGCCCATGCTTTCTCAAAAGCAGCAGCAGCAGCCATCGAAGCAAAACAGGGAAAAGTAGTAAAAATAGATTAGGATGAGATTATTTCAGACAATACGAAACATATTCAAGATAGAAGACCTCCGGGCCAGGATCATCTATACCCTCGGAATAATTCTGCTGTACAGGTTCGGTAAATATGTTACCCTTCCGGGTATTGATCCTGCACAGCTTGATGCTTTGAGAAACCAGACAGCATCGGGTATCATGGGTCTGCTTGATATGTTCTCGGGAGGTGCTTTCTCCCAGGCTTCAGTATTTGCACTTGGTATAATGCCCTATATTTCAGCCTCAATTGTAATACAGCTGCTGGGAATAGTATTCCCCTATTTCCAGAAACTGCAGCGTGAAGGTGAAAGTGGAAGAAGAAAAATGAACCAGTATACAAGGTACCTTACTGTTGCTATTCTCCTGCTCCAGGCACCCACTTACCTGGCAAACCTGACTGCACAGCTCCCGTCTAGTGCTTTTATACTGAGCGGAGCCCTGTTTAAAGTATCATCTGTAATTATACTTACGGCAGGTACAATGTTTATAATGTGGCTGGGTGAAAAGATAACCGACAAGGGAATAGGAAACGGTATATCACTTATCATTATGATAGGTATAATTGCCCGGCTGCCACAGGCCTTCGTATTTGAACTGGGAGTACGCCTCGACGGCTCGGGCGGGCTGGTAGGACTTCTGCTTGAAATGGTATTACTGTTTGCCGTTATTCTGGGTACTATACTGCTCGTACAGGGTACACGAAGAATACCGGTACAGTATGCCAGACGAATAGTTGGTAATAAACAATACGGAGGTGTCAGGCAATATATACCTCTGAAAGTAAATGCCGCAGGTGTTATGCCCATTATTTTTGCACAGGCAATAATGATGTTGCCTATAATAGTAGCAGGATATGCCAGCGCTGATCAAATGTCTGGTTTTGTTGCTGCTTTTTCAAATATGTATGGCTTCTGGTATAATATTGTTACTGCTTTACTGATTATTGCTTTTACCTATTTTTATACGGCAGTTACCATAAATCCTGTGCAGATGGCAGAGGATATGAAAAAGAACGGTGGATTTATCCCCGGGGTGAAGCCCGGAAGGAAGACTGTTGAGTTCCTTGACCAGGTAATGTCAAGAATAACGCTTCCGGGATCTATCTTCCTGGCTATTATTGCTATATTACCCTCTATTGCCGTGAAATTTGGTGTTAGTTCGCCTTTTGCACAGTTTTATGGGGGGACATCATTACTGATCCTGGTGGGTGTTGTGCTGGATACCCTTCAGCAGATAGAGAGTCACCTGTTGATGCGCCATTACGACGGCTTGATGAAATCGGGTAGGATAAAAGGCAGGGCCGGTGCTGTCTCAGCAATGTAAAAACGTTCTTTGATGTTACATCTTAAAACAGCGGAGCAGATTGAATTGCTCAGATCGAGTAACCAGCTGGTATCAAGAACACTGGCCGAAATGGCAAAAATCATCAGGCCGGGGATAACGACCCTTGAGCTTGACAGGGTTGCCGAAGAGTTTATTCGCGATCATAAGGCTGTTCCGGGGTTTAAGGGATATAATAATTTCCCCAACACCCTATGCACCTCTGTAAATGATGAAGTTGTCCATGGCATCCCTTCAGATTATATCCTGCAGGAAGGTGATATTATATCTATTGACTGCGGAGTAATAATTGAGGGATTTTACGGCGATAGTGCTTTTACCTTCCCTGTAGGTGAGATAAATAATGAAAAAAGACGATTGCTGGAATATACCAGGGAATCACTTGAAGAAGGAGTTAAGCAGGCTGTTGCAGGTAAAAGGGTAGGGGATATATCATGGGCTGTACAGAATAAAGCCGAGAGCGGTGGATATTCAGTAGTGCGTGAACTGGTTGGTCACGGGCTGGGTAAAAACCTGCATGAGTTGCCTGAAGTCCCGAATTATGGGAATAGGGGCAGGGGACCTAAACTGAAAAAAGGACTGGTTATCTGTATAGAACCAATGATAAATATGGGAGGCAGAGGTGTAAGGCAAATGAAGGATGGATGGACTGTAAGAACAGCCGATGGTAAACCCTCAGCACATTTTGAATATGCTGTTGCAGTAGCTAAGAATGAGGCTGATATATTAACGACATTTAAATTTATTGACGAAGAATTGAATAAAATTAAATAATATGGCAAAGCAACCTTCTATAGTACAGGATGGAACAATAATTGAAGCTCTCTCCAACGCTATGTTCAGGGTCGAGCTTGAAAATGGTCACGTTATTACAGCTCATATCTCAGGAAAAATGAGGATGAACTATATAAAGATATTACCAGGTGACAGGGTAAAGGTTGAAATGTCGCCATATGATTTAACAAAGGGAAGAATAACATTCAGATACAAATAAACATTGTAGTAATGAAAGTAAGAGCATCTGTAAAAAAGCGTAGTGCTGACTGTAAAATTGTCAGGAGAAAAGGACGCTTGTACGTGATAAATAAGAAAAATCCCAAGTTTAAACAGAGACAGGGATAATTTATTTAACTTTGCACACATTTTAATAAAAGTATATGGCACGAATAGTTGGTGTAGACTTACCAAAAAACAAAAGGGGAGAAATAGCCCTTACATATATTTACGGCATCGGGCGTAGTAATGCACGTAAAGTGCTGACTAAAGCCAAGATTGACTGGGATAAGAAGGTTAAGGATTGGAATGACGATGAATTAACAAAGATCCGCCGGATCCTTAATGATGAATACAAGCTTGAGGGTGAACTCAGGTCTGATGTGCAACTTGGTATTAAGCGATTAATGGATATAGGCTGTTATCGTGGTATAAGGCACAGAACCGGTATGCCGGTAAGAGGTCAGAGTACTAAAAATAATGCCCGTACACGCAAGGGAAGGAAGAAAACTGTAGCTAATAAGAAGAAAGCTGTTAAATAATCAGATTATGGCAAAGAAATCCGGAGCATCCAGAAGAAGAGTAGTGAAGATTGAACCTGTTGGACAGGCTCATATTCACTCTTCATTTAATAACATAATTATTTCTCTGACCAATAATTCAGGTCAGGTTATAACCTGGGCTTCAGCAGGCAAGATGGGGTTTAAAGGATCAAAAAAGAATACCCCGTATGCTGCACAGATGGCAGCTGAAGATTGTGCCAGGGTTGCTTATGACCTCGGCCTCCGTAAGGTTAAAGTATTCGTTAAAGGTCCCGGCTCAGGAAGGGAATCAGCAATACGGTCAATCCATAACAATGGTATTGAAGTAACAGAAATAGTCGACGTTACACCAATGCCGCATAACGGTTGCCGCCCGCCGAACAGGAGAAGAGTATAAGCAAAAAGAATAATAAGCAGAATAAAAACTATTTTTTCAATGGCAAGATACAGAGGACCAAAATCAAAAATAGCCAGGAAATTCGGGGATCCCATATTCGGTACTGATAAACATCTGGAAAGAAAAAATTATCCCCCCGGACAGCACGGTAATATGAAAAGGAGAAAGAAAACTTCCGAATATGGAATCCAATTGAGGGAAAAACAAAAAGCCAAATATACTTACGGAGTGCTTGAGAAGCAGTTCAGAAACCTGTTCGAGCGTGCATCACGTAGCAAAGGTGTAACAGGTGAAGTATTGCTCCAGTTACTCGAATCGAGACTCGATAACGTTGTTTATCGCCTTGGTATTGCCCCTACTAGAGCAGCAGCCAGGCAAATGGTATCGCATCGACATATAACAGTTAATGGCGAGGTGGTTAATATACCATCATCCCTTGTTAGAGCCGGAGATATAATTGGTGTGAGAGAAAAATCAAAATCGCTCGAGGCAATAATGGATTCACTCGCCGGTAAAAGACAGCTCAGCTACTCATGGCTCGAATGGGATGACACCCAGATGGTGGGTAAGTTCATGAACACTCCTGAACGTGAAGATATACCTGAAGATATAAAAGAACAACTTATAGTTGAATTATACTCGAAGTAATAAAATTTAAGATTATATATATGGCTATTTTAGCATTCCAGAAGCCCGATAAAGTTATAATGGTTGAAGCAGACAACTATTATGGCAAATTTGAATTCCGCCCCCTTGAACCGGGATATGGGATTACTGTTGGTAACGCCCTGAGAAGAATACTGCTTTCATCACTCGAAGGCTTTGCTATTGCAACAGTCAAAATCGAGGGTGTCGACCATGAATTCTCAACAATACCTGGGGTTACTGAAGATGTAACCGATATTGTCCTGAACATTAAACAGGTGAGGTTTAAACAAATGACAGAAGGGATAGACAGCGAGAAAATAATTGTTACTATCAATGGTCAGAATGAATTCAAGGCAGGTGACATGAATAATTACCTCAGCAGCTTTGAAGTATTAAATCCCGATCACCGTATATGCTCTATGGAGTCTGATGTAAAACTGCAGATGGAAATATCTATAACAAAGGGCAGGGGTTATATACCGGCTGAGGAAAATCAACCGGTCGATTCCGAGTTTGGTCTTATAGCTGTAGATTCAATCTTTACACCAATAAAAAATGTAAAGTACGCGGTTGAAAATTACAGGGTTGAACAGAAAACTGACTATGAAAAACTTGTGCTTGAAATAGAGACAGATGGTTCAATACATCCGAAAGATGCTCTTAAAGAAGCAGCTAAAATACTTATATACCACTTTATGCTCTTCTCTGATGATAAGATTACTATCGATTCAGAAGATAAACTGGCACATGAGGAATTTGATGAGGAAGTGCTGCATATGAGGCAACTGCTCAAAACAAAACTGGTCGACCTGGATCTGTCTGTAAGAGCATTGAACTGTCTTAAAGCTGCTGAAGTTGATACACTGGGTGACCTGGTTAAGTTTAATAAGAACGATCTGCTTAAGTTCAGGAATTTCGGGAAGAAATCACTAACAGAGCTCGATGAGCTCCTTGAATCAATGAATCTTTCATTCGGAATGGATGTTAGCAGGTACAAGCTGGAAAAGGATTAATTGTAAACCGCTTAGGAGAAAGAGAAATGCGACATAGAAAAGGTTTTAACCATTTAGGAAGAACAAGTGCTCACAGGAAAGCAATGCTGTCAAATATGGCATCATCGCTCATCCTGCATAAAAGAATAACGACTACAACAGCAAAAGCAAAAGCTTTGCGTTCATATATTGAGCCTCTTATAACAAAGTCAAAGGATGATACAACACATTCAAGACGTGTTGTGTTCAGTTACCTTAAAAATAAATATGCTGTTTCGGAACTCTTCAGGGAAGTGTCGCCGAAAATCATGGAACGCCCCGGTGGATATACAAGGATATTAAAAACAGGTAGCCGCCTGGGTGATAATGCAGAAATGTGTATTATCGAGCTGGTTGATTATAATGAGAATATGCTCGAAGATACAGCAAGAAAGGCCAAATCAGCCAGGAGAAGAAGAGGCTCTGGTAAGAAGAAAGCTGAAGCAGAAGTGACAGAGGTTTCAGCCTCCGCCGAGGCTAAGGCTGAGGTTGAAAGGGCTACCGAGGTAGAAGAAGAAATTCTGGAAAAGGAAGAGAAGGCCGAAGCTAAAGCTGATAAAGTTGCTGAAGAAAAAGCTCCGGAAAAAGAAGAAGAAATAGATGCCAAAGCTTCAACCGATGGTGAGGATATGCAATCCGAACCTGAAGGACAGGCTGAAGGCACTGATAAAGAGGATGATAAGAAAGAGTAGTTCAATACTGGAATGATTAATAAGGGATAGGGAAATTATAATTCTTTATCCCTTTTTTGTATCTTGCATTTTTGTCTAATTAAATATATGAATTAAGGTTATGAGTCAAATAGTAAGTGTACACGCACGCGAAATTCTTGATTCCAGGGGGAATCCGACAATTGAAGTAGAAGTTATTACCTCCAGTGGCTTTATGGGAAGAGCTGCCGTACCCTCCGGTGCTTCAACAGGAGAAAATGAAGCCCTTGAACTCAGGGACGGTGATAAAGACAGGTACCTCGGTAAAGGTGTCCTGCAGGCGGTTCATAATGTGAATAATGTTATTGCAGAAGAAATAGCAGGCCTGGATGTTACCGACCAGGCAGGCCTTGATATGAAAATGATAGAGCTTGATGGTACACCTAATAAGAGTAACCTTGGTGCAAATGCCATACTGGGAGTGTCCCTCGCAGCAGCAAAGGCAGCAGCAGCATACCATGGCCTGCCACTCTACAGGTATATAGGTGGAGTAAACTCGGTGGTACTCCCGGTTCCAATGATGAATATTATTAACGGTGGATCACATTCGGATGCACCTATTGCTTTCCAGGAATTTATGATCAGACCTATAGGTGCCAGCTCATTCAGGGAAGGACTGAGGATGGGTTCCGAAGTATTTCATGCACTTAAGAAAGTGCTGAAAGAAAGAAATTTAAGTACTGCCGTAGGTGATGAAGGTGGATTCGCTCCTGACTTGAAAGGAACTGAAGATGCGCTTGAATCAATACTTAAAGCCATAGATAATGCAGGGTATAAAGCAGGAATAGATATTACAATAGCACTCGACTGTGCAGCTTCCGAATTCTATGTCGATGGTGTGTATGACTACTCAAAATTTGAAGGGCCTAAAGGAAAGAAAAGAACAAGCCAGGAACAGGCTGAATATATTGACGAGCTGATTTCAAAATATCCTATTGATTCCGTTGAAGATGGCATGGCAGAAGACGACTGGGATGGTTGGGTAATACATACAAGACTTTCAGGCGAAAAGATACAGCTCGTGGGAGATGATAACTTCGTGACAAATGTGGAATACCTTAAGAAAGGCATTGAAATGGGTTGCGCCAATTCGATACTCATAAAGGTAAACCAGATAGGTACACTTACCGAAACAATGAGAACAATAGAAATGGCTCACAGGGCAGGCTATACAACTGTCACATCCCATCGTTCAGGTGAAACAGAGGATTCAACAATTGCTGATATAGCAGTTGCAACCTGTTCAGGCCAGATAAAGACAGGCTCACTCAGCCGGTCCGACCGTATGGCCAAATACAACCAGCTTCTGAGGATAGAAGAGGAGCTCGGTGGTACAGCTGTTTATGGCTTCTGACAATAAAGATGGTGGGGGATAACGTTGGTGTGGGGCTCTGACCCACGCAAGGCGTAGATCTGTAGATAAACGTCAGCGAAACAAAGCATACACACACCCTGGGGATATGAAAGGTTATTAACAATTGTTAATAACCCGTGTTTATACTACGTTAATATATACAGTTAAAAAAATTTGTCCAGGCTTAGAGACTGATATATATTTGTTATTACCAGGTGAGCGATAAAAGGCCGCTCCCGAACGAAGGAAATGTGTTGTTTTACTTAATTGCGATTCAGTACATTTCGCACAGGCTTCAGGGCCTGCTTCCGGAAGGAGCCACAGACCGGAAACAAGGTTCGCCAAATTTCCGGGAAATCGCTAAAGCCGCCTAGCGTTCTTTAGATGATTTTGTCAGAAATGACTCTGTGCCCTGGAAGGTTACTTCCGGGTAATTGAAAGGGCAGCCCGAAGGTAGTACTGTAACAGGTATTATCCAAGGGTTCAGGGTTGTTATAATGGCTTCGGCCGCTATGCAGCCAGTCATAATAACAGTAGCCTGGCACTGAAGATTACTTCGGTAGCCTTCAGTGAAATGGGAATTATTCTTCGTGAATGATTCCCATTTTTGTTTTATAGACGCTGATTACACAGATTGTCGCTGATTACACAGATTTATTAATCCAATAATCCATTATTGCTCGCTCCCACCAGCCACAATCACTGTCCGTCCCGAAAAGCGCTTGCTTTTCGAGGATCCTCGAATCAAAGATTCGGGACTCGCGAGCTCGTCACCTTCGCTTGCTTCGCAAATTGGCTTCGCCGAGCTCCGCTTCGCTCCGGTTCAGGTTCCTCGGTTCCATTAATCCATCATTCAGGTAGAATAGGTATATTTGTACCAAATTTCGCACATATGGCATTTAAAAGTCTGAGGGAATTCAAGAAGCGACTTCAGGAAAAGGACGACCTGGTCACAATAAATGATTTTGTTGATCCGGTACTCGAAATAGCCGAAATGGCCGACAGGTTTGTTAAATCTTCAGGGAAAGCACTTTACTTCAAAAACACAGGAACTCCATTCCCTTTAATAATAAACATGTTTGCATCAGATGAGCGAATGAGCATGGCTATAGGTCGTGATAACCTTGACGATGCAGGTAATGAGATTGAGAAAATATTCAGACAATTCAGCAGACCCGCAGATGGTTTCTTTGAAAAGCTGAAAATGATTCCCGGCCTGTCAAAGCTGGCATCATATATGCCTGCAAAGATCCGCAGAAAGGGCTCCTGTCAACAAAATATTATTACTGATCCGGACCTTGGTATATTGCCTGCACTTAAATGCTGGCCCCATGACGGGGGTCGGTTCATAACCCTTCCGATAGTGCATACCAGGCATCCTGACACTGCAGAGGTGAATGCCGGTATGTACAGGATGCAGATCATGGATAAGAAAACCACAGGAATGCACTGGCACAGGCATAAAACGGGAGCAAACCATTTTGAGGCATGGAAGAAAAAAGGAGAAAAAATGCCCGTCTCGGTGGTCCTTGGTGGCGACCCTGTCTATTCTTATGCTGCAACTGCTCCACTGCCAGAAGGAGTTGATGAATATATACTTGCAGGTTTCCTGAGAAAGAAAAAAGTCAAAATGGTAAAATGTATCAGTAATGATTTATATGTTCCTGAAGATGCTGATATAGTTATTGAAGGATACGTTGATCCTTCTGAAGATCCCGTCTGGGAAGGCCCTTTCGGTGATCATACGGGGTTCTACTCTCTGGCTGACTGGTACCCGGCATTTCATGTAACATGCATTACGCATAGGCTGGATGCAATATACCCTGCTACTATTGTAGGTGTACCTCCCATGGAAGATGCCTGGATCGGAAAGGCTACGGAAAGACTGTTCCTTGCACCAATAAAACTAACATTACAGTCCGAAATAACAGATCTGCACATGCCTGCAGAAGGTGTTGCCCATAACCTTGTGCTGGTTAAGATCAAAAAAAGTTACCCGGGGCAGGGAATGAAAGTGATAAGTTCACTCTTTGGCGCCGGACAGATGATGTTCAGCAAATTCATTGTGGTGGTAAGTGATGATGTTGATTTAAGGGATTATACAGCCATTGCCAAACAGGTATTCTCCAATACCGATATTAATAATGATATAATAATCACTAAAGGCCCCCTCGATATTCTTGACCATTCATCTGACAGCTTTTCGTTTGGTGGTAAGATGGGCATAGATGCAACTGTAAAATACAGGGAGGAGGGTGATAACAGGTTAAGTACCAACTTCAGGACTGAAGCATTATTGCCTGTTTTTAAACCCGTTAAGAACAAAGTTCGTCTAAAAATGCCTTCCGCTGACATACCACTTGTTTTTGCCGGTATATCAAAAGAATCAACCAGGTTCAGTGATCTGCTGGAACTGAATTATGATATTACAGGGCTTGTTTTAATTGCGGTTGATAATACAATTGATCTTGAAGATAACCGCATCCTTTTATGGCAGGTTTTGTCAAACACTGATCCTTACCGAGACCTGAAGCAGATTAAAGGGAATATTATTATTGATTCAACATCCAAGGCACATCCTTCGGATAATTTCAGGCGTAAATGGCCTAATATTGTTATGTCTGATGGCGATACAATAACAAGAGTAGATAATATTCTGAATCTGATAAACCATGGGGAAATCATTCCATCTCCTTCAGCCAGGTTGAAGAAAATGGACTTCGGGGGCGAGGCTTCTGTCAAACAAGATAATGCTTAAGGATGCTATGATCCCGTAATATACTTTCTTAGCATGTCCAGCAGTTTCTGTGGTTGAAAAGGTTTGCTCAGGTAATCGTCCATTCCTGCCGAAAGGCATTTTTCCTTATCCCCTATCATTGCATTGGCAGTAAGTGCAATTATTGGGGTATGCTTGCTCGTACTTGCTTCAATCTCCCTGATCTTTTTGCTAACCATTAAACCATCCATTACCGGAAGTCTGATATCCATCAGGATAATATCATAATTTGAGGTACCGTACCTGTCGAGGGCCTCCTTTCCATTCACAGCAGTGTCAATACTTTTCACCTTTGATTCCAGTGAGATAGTCACAATCCTTTGGTTGCTAATATTGTCCTCAACAAGAAGTACCCTGGTATCTGATAATTTCTTTTTTTGCCGTATAACAGTATCCAGCTTTATTATTTTCTCATCAACTGCAGTGACAATCTCTTTCTCATTCACAGTATCCAGTGGCAGTGTAAAGCTGAACAATGTATGTTTTCCCAGTGTTTTAAATAAATATTTTCCTCCCATCAGGTTAATAATTTTACTGGAGAGACTTTTATCAACCATCTCTTGATCTGTCTTTATATATGTATTACCAGATAAAATTTCGGTTTCGATTATGAACTCGATCACATCAGTTTTTTCGCTCCGCGATTTTGACTTAACATAAATATTCATACGCACCTTTTCTGATTCAGGCATTGATGACCACATACTGAATATGTCAATAAGAATTTGCTTGATTGCTATGGGGTCACCTGAATATTCCTTTTTGATTCTATTATCCCAGGAGATGTCGAGTATTATATTGTCTGCATCTACAATATTCAGTAATTCAATAGTATTGTCAATGGTTTTTTCTAGATCGAACCATATATTTTTACGTGGTTTAATGGATACTTCACCTGCCGACCGTATCGAGAGCTCATTAAGGGCAGAAATCATATTATTTGTTGATGAAATAAGTGTATCCAGCAGTTCTTTTTGCTCATCATGCACGTTCAACTCACTTAATAAATCATTAATGAGGGGCAGATTATTTAAGGGAGTTCTAATCCTGTATGAAAAGTCTGATATATAATTGTCCTTCTTTTCTATCAGATCTTGCAGTTCTTTTATCTCAGTACGGGCCTGGTTAATATTGCGTTTTATGCTTAACCAGGTATATACAATTACTATTAAGCTTATAATTATTAACAGTAAGCTTATAATCCATAATTTGAGAATAATTGTTAAGGCTGAAGCACCTAAAAGTGACAGTATAAAGACCCGGTAAATGAAATTATCTTTATCCCCATTATTTAAAAGTGAGAGCAGATTTACTTTTACCGGCTTATTATCTTTGACAGATTTGATTACCATCTTGCAGAGTGGAATTACTTTGATAAGCGCAAAGATATGAAAATTCTTTTTTACCTTTCTTTTAAAAGCTTAATTTTGTTTATACGGTATGAAATTTGAAGGGTAAAATGGTAAAAAACTACAGGTCATGAGGAGAGGAATATTCATAATACTTGTTACATTTTTAACAATTAGCCTGACTGGACAGGATACAGAAAGAGAAATGGTTGAATTCACACCAGACTTCAGGTTTAATGATGGTATCTTTCTGACCTTTGAACAGGTCAAAGCCAATAATCCAATATCAAAAGCTAAAATATTAACCTCTGCAGATTATAATGCACGAGACTTCTTCAAGCAGGTTTTTGAAAATGATAAAATATATTTCTATGATGCAATGGGGATAAGGCAGGAAATAAGCACGGAAGATATCTGGGGCTATTCACGAAATGGTATTTTATATGTACAGATACAGGGAGGTTTTAACAGGATAACCTATGTGGGCAATATTTGTCATTTCGTTGCAGATATAACGACATATGACAGAAGGTATTACGGTTCACCTTATAATTATTATGATCCTTATTATTCTCCATATTCATATAATTATTACAGTCCGTACTACAGCCCCTATTATATGCCATACAGACCAACTACGGTTTCAAGAAATGAGCTTATACAATACACGATTGAGTTTGAAACAGGAAAGGTTATTGAGTATGATTTAAAAAACGTGGAGCTGTTGTTAATGAAAGACCCTGAATTATATGATGAGTTCATGCAGTTGAGCCGTAAGAAAAAGAAGCAGATGATGTTCCTTTACCTGAGAAAGTATAATGAAAAGCATCCTTTATATTTACCTAAATAATATTATGATGAACAGGCTAATAATCCTCTTTGCTTTTATATTTTACGGAAGTATATTGTATTCACAGGCACCTTTCCCGGAACCTGAAGAAGTAAACAGGTTCTACAACACGAAAACACTTGTTGTGCTTGAAGATGATATGTTCTCGGAGTATAATGTCTTTATAAAAGAGGCTGTTAATAAATACTGGGAGATTACTGATTATGATTTTATCAGTTCTGACAGTTTTGACGGGATGAGAAAAGATCCGGCATATTCCTTTATTGTTCTTACAGCGACAAGGTTTGACAGGGATAAATCAGGAGCATTTTTCAATTTTATCAACCTGTTGTTGGGCAAGGATGTTGAAAGGATAGAAGAAATGCCCGAGTTCTGCGCTGTCCCTCTCTCGATCCAGGGAGCTGATGATACCGAATATTACCATAAGCTGGGTATGGTAATAAGGTTTATGCAGGCTCATGTTGACCATATAAAGGAAGATCCTTCCCTCAAAGGCAAAAAATACCTGAAATATTATAATAAGTTTGTCCCTGAAGCACAGTATAAAACGATTCTTGTTTCTGAGGAAGACCTGGTTCCGGAACTCAGGAGCGAAGATGCAATTAATGAGTATTATCCTCATAACCTGAAAGTTGTAAGTGATGAAGAGGTTGATGAGGCTATTGAAAACAGGGCTGAAAATACACTTGTTCTGCATAAAGTAGGACCGGTGAAAGCTGAAAAAGGCGGCTTATGCTTTAAAATGCTCCTGGGAACCGATGATGCAAGAATGTATTTCTATGGAGAACACAGGATCTCAGAGCGAAATCCTAATGGCTTGCTGGTAAATGATCTGAAACGTATCGGCAGGTTCTGAAAATGCAGCAAAACCTTATATTTACCGTCTTTAAATAAAACTAGTGATATGAATGAAATCAGAGTTTTGTCAGAGTCAGAAAGAAACTGGGCCATGTTTTGCCACCTGAGCACTTTCTCCAGCTTAATAATTCCTTTTGGTGGGATAATCGGACCTCTCATCTGCTGGTCAGCCAAAAAAAATGAATCAGTATTCGTAGATAAAAACGGGAAAGCTTCACTTAACTTTCAGTTATCAATGCTGCTTTATACAATTGTCTGTATTCCATTAATGTTTATAATTATAGGTTTTGTTTTTTTTGCAGCACTGTTGATTATTGAGCTGGTATGTGTTATAATTGCTAGCATAAAGTCAGCACAGGGAGAAGACTATAATTATCCTATTTCAATACCGTTTATACAATAAGAGTAACTTGCTCACTACGTTCGAGTAACTGATCACGTTCCGCTGGTGCGGTTCTCCAGAACCGTGCCACGGGGGTTCGCGAGCTCGCCCCGAAATCTTGGGGCTCGGTTCCAGTATTCCATTGTTTTTTCTTAATTTTACCCATTAATCAAATTATTGGCATTAATGGCAAAAGGCCCCGGTATTCCTAAAGGAACAAGAGATTTCGGACCTGTTGAAATGATCAGGCGGAATTATATTTTTAATACTATACGTTCTGTTTTTCGCCTGTATGGATATCAGCCACTTGAAACTCCGGCATTAGAAAACCTGTCTACCCTGATGGGTAAATATGGTGAAGAAGGTGACAGGTTACTGTTCAAGATACTTAATTCCGGTAATTTCAGATCGAAGATAAGTGATAATGATCTTATTAACTCCAAGTTGGCTGATCTTTCAGCAATGATAGCAGAAAAAGGATTAAGGTATGATCTTACAGTTCCTTTTGCACGTTACGTGGTGCAACATCGTAATGATATTAACTTCCCTTTTAAAAGATACCAGATCCAGCCTGTGTGGAGGGCAGATAAACCACAAAGAGGCAGGTACAGGGAGTTTTACCAATGTGATGTTGATGTGATCGGGGACGATTCACTTTTTAACGAGTATGAGCTGATCAAGATTATCGATGATATCTTTTCCCGCCTGTCGGTCCCAAACAGGATCGAATTGAACAACAGGAAACTGCTGAATGGTATAGCTGAAAAAATAGGTGAGAAGGAAAAGATAGGTGACATTACTGTTACTATAGATAAGCTGGCTAAAACAGGAATTGAAAATGTGAACCGTGAATTGGCAACAAAAGGTTTATCTGCAGGCGCCATTGAGAGGCTGCAGCCTATATTATTTTTGGAAGGTTCAGTTGAAAGTAAGCTCACTGACCTGGGTGAAATACTTGCAGGTTCTGAGGATGGAATGGCAGGAGTAAGGGAAATGAGAACTCTATTTGACTATCTTGGCGATGATACTCTTACTTCAGATTGCGTTTTCGATCTTACTCTTGCACGTGGACTGGATTATTACACAGGTACTATTATCGAAGTTAAAGCTCTTGATGTTGAGATAGGAAGCATTTGTGGTGGTGGCAGATATGATGACCTTACCGGTATATTCGGCCTGGCCGGTGTATCGGGCGTGGGTGTCTCATTCGGTGCCGACAGGATATATGATGTAATGAGCCAGCTTGATCTGTTTCCCAAACATTCTGAACAGGATACCAAGGTTCTTTTCATAAATTTCGGGGAGAAGGAGGAAAAATATTCCATTCCTGTTCTGAGTAGTCTCCGGAAAGCAGGTATCGCATCTGAATTATTTCCGTCAGCCCTGAAGATAAAAAAGCAAATGGCATATGCTAATTCCAGGAATATCCCATGGGTTATCATTGCGGGGGATAATGAAATCAGGAGTGAAAAGATAACTGTGAAAAATATGATATCAGGAGAACAATATATGATCAATAAAGATGAACTTCTTAATTTCCTCAAGGAGAAAAAATAAAATCTTAACATGGCTAAATCATTCGAAATCAGTCCTAAACCCTTTGAAGAAAAAATAATTAATGATATCCTTGATAATAATTACACCCTTAAACTGTCTGATGAATCTGCAAGCCTCATAAATTCATGCAGGAAATACCTGGATGACATGATAAACCACAGTGATACCCCTGTGTACGGTGTTACAACTGGTTTCGGCGCTTTGCATGACCATATTATAAGTAAAGACCAGCTGAGACAATTACAGAAAAACCTGGTGATGTCTCATGCCTGTGGAACAGGCAGGGAGGTAAGGGATGATATTATCAAGCTGATGTTGCTTTTTAAGATCCATGCTTTAAGCTATGGTAAATCAGGTGTACAGCTTAAAACAGTGGAGAGGCTGAAGGACATGTATAATGCTGGTGTATATCCGGTTGTGTTTGAACAGGGCTCCCTGGGTGCTTCCGGCGACCTGGCACCTCTTGCACACCTTGTTTTGCCACTGATAGGAATGGGAGAGGTAAGGTATAAGGGGAAAAAATACAGTTCGGCTGAGATAAATGCAAAAATGGCATGGCCTGTTGTTGAGTTACAGTCGAAAGAGGGCCTTGCATTATTAAATGGCACACAGTTTATGAGTGCCTATGGCTTTTATGTATTAAGTAAAGCCAGGCACCTGCTTAAAGCTGCTGATGTTGTTGCAGCAATATCACTGGAAGCATTTGATGGCCGGTATGAACCTTTCCTTAAAAGCCTGCATAATATCAGGCCACACAAAGGACAGCAACATGTGGCATCCTTTATGCGCAGGGTCCTTGAAGGAAGCGAGATAATAAACCGACCGAAAAATCATGTTCAGGATCCATACTCCTTCAGGTGTATTCCCCAGGTACATGGGGCAAGTTATGAAGCGGTAGAGCATGCAGGTTACACTATAATGACAGAGATTAATTCTGTTACTGATAACCCTACAATATTTCCCGATGAAGGCATGGTAATCTCTGGAGGTAATTTTCACGGTCAACCGCTTGCCCTTGTGTTTGACTACATGGCAATAGCCCTCGCTGAATTGGGGAGTATCTCGGAACGAAGGGTATACAGGCTTATATCAGGACAGAGAAACCTGCCTGAGTTCCTGATTGCAAATCCCGGTCTTAACAGTGGTTTCATGCTTCCCCAGTATACAGCCGCTTCCATTGTCAGTCAGAACAAGCAGCTGGCAACACCGGCATCTGTCGATTCAATACCTTCATCAAATGAGCAGGAGGACCATGTGAGTATGGGTGCCAATGCCGCCACTAAATTATTGACAGTAGTAGAAAACCTGGAAAAAATTCTAGCTATTGAATTACTGAGTGCCAGCCAGGCACTTGAATTCAGACGACCACTCAGGTCTTCTGATTTTATTGAAAAAATAATGACTGAACTGAGGAAGGAAATCCCCTTTGTGGAGAATGATCGTGTTCTCTATACCGAGATAGAGAAATCAGTTAAATTTATCCGTAATTACGATTTTCAGGGTTAAGAATAATCTCCCAATCTTCTTCTTTCATTATTGGCAGTGTTTTCTCTCCTGCTTCGCAACTGGTTAAGAAGATAATTCATAAACCTGTTTTCAGCATGGTAGAGCAACACGACTTTTGAAGGAGGAAGCACCTTTTTGAATTTTTCATGATATCCGGCTTTCAAATCGGCCTCCTTGAGGTTCAGGTTGATTAGCTTATCTCCTGCTTCTTCCAGTTCCCTGTCTGACATACTCCTGAAATTCTGACCCACATTTTGGGTAATCTCGTTCTTTTCTTCAACAATCTCATCTCTTTTGTCACTGTATTCATTATAGAGGGGCCAGAACAGCTCTGCTTCTTCTGAGGTCAGGCTTAGAATTCTTGTGAAAAATGCAACCTTTTCTGCAGCAATTACTTCTCTCCTGTTGACCTGTGCAAAAACAGAGGAAATGCAGAAAACAAATAATAAGATTAAATAGTACTTTTTCATATTTCTTAATTTAAAAATTCCATTATTGATGTATATTCTATATCATGGTCAAGCAGGTAATCAATTATTTCGTCCGGTTCTGCTGATTGTATGTCATCATCAGGCTCTTGTTCCGTCAGTTTATCAATCAATTCAACCTCATCAAACTGGTACAATAATTCAGTAAAGTTTTCCTCATCTGTCTCACCATATTCCGGGAAAAGAAGTCTTAATCCCGTATATGAAATTATTGCAAATGCCATCATGGCCGCTGCAAGCATCAGTGCTGGTTTAACCAGGCCAATGACCCGGTTTTTGCTTTTTAGCCTGCCGGGAGCTTCAGTCCTTTCATAAATCTTCCTGCTGACTTCACTGAAGTAGTTGTCAGGTACCCTGAAGGGATTCTTGTCTTTTATTTTGCTCCTGTCTGTCATCAGAATATTTGATAATAATTACATCTAAAGGTTTAATTGTTAGTTAAATAATCTTTTATTTTTTTTACAGCATGATGATATGATGCTTTCAGTGCACCAACCGAAGTATTCAGTACCCTGCTCATATCATCGTATCTCATATCTTCGTAATATTTCAAGTTGAAAACCAGTTTTTGTTTATCTGGCAATTTAAGAATTGCATTTCTCAGTTTCTGTTCCGCTTCATCTCCATCAAACCACTTGTCTCCTTCTTCAGATGTGTTGAAATATTCGGACAGGTCGTCAAGGAGCAGCCCCGTTTCACGCTTTCTTTTATTTACCATGGCAATAGCTTCATTTGATGCAATACGATAGAACCAGGTGTAAAGTGAACTTTCCCTTCTGAACTTATCAAGGTTTTTCCATATTTTCATAAATGTATTCTGAAGAGCATCATCAGCATCCTCGTGGAGGATAACAATACGTCTTATATGAAAGTAAATCCTCTCATGGTATTTATCAAACAGGAGCCTGAAGCCGTAATGCCTGTTTTTATTAAATTCCTCCAGGATAATTTGGTCTGAGATATCTTCCCTCAATTTAAACGCTTTTTATTATTTGAATCGAGAATATCATACAGGTTTAATGAGTATGTCAGAAAATGCGTAAAGATGATGATCTTCCTGATTCTATCCTGAACTTTCTTTCCATGGTATAATGTGTTGCTTTTGCATACATTGCGCGGTAAATAATACGGTATGCGCCAGGTAATAAAACCAGAGGTATCGATTCTTCGCTTGTATCTATTGTATAAATCCATTTCAGGTCACCATCTTTCTCCTGGAAAAGTTCACAAATACCTGGATTATCAACCAGGATAGTTATTACACCGGGTTGTGGTATTGTGACAGCAGTAAGTTCACCGGGCTTTATTTCAACATCATGTATTTCTGTAACCGGTATAGTAGGTATTTCAATATCATATTTATCGGCAATATACTTTTTATTATCATTCATTTTCTGCCGGCAGAGGGTCTTCATTTTCCCACTTTGCCGCACTACATACTTCAGGTCTTTATACTGATTCCCTTTTTCCTGGTCTATCTTCAGGGTTCCCTGGGGGGCATCAATGGCCACTGTATTATGCTTGCCCGGTGCAAGCTGAAGATTTTCGAGCGTTACGGGGGGCATTGTGTGTACTATTATGCTATAATCAAGGAGAGGATCTATCTTCAGGGTGTCAGGTACGCCCCTTTGATTCATTGTATGAACAAAATTATATTTAAGTTTTCCTGTTTTTAAATTATAGAATGACATTGGCACATCAGTTTCTGAAGGAAAGCCAAAACCATCGATGAGGTTTACCTGCAGGGATGTTTCGTTAATGGCATGGATTATTACTATATCGAGCACTTCTTTGAAACGTTCTTCAGTATATGCATTATAAACATTACCAAGGCAGTGGAATGTTTCTTCTAATTCAGGATCAAGACCTATACCAATAATAAAAGGTTTGAGTATTATTCCCTGTTTCTGTAATTCAAGAGATACTGCGCAGGGGTCACCATCACAGGCCTCAATGCCATCTGTAATAAGAATTATAACATTTCTGCAACCTTCACATTTACTGAAGTCATTTATGGATGCAGCCAGTGAATTTGCTATCGGAGTGGTTCCTTTTGGCGACAGACTGAGCATCTTCCTTTTAATCCGGTAAGCGTTATCAGCAGCAAACGGTACTTCAAGCCTTGTATCATTGCAATCCTGGGGAGGAACAACACTCTGATGGCCATATACGCGAAGAGCCATTTCAACATTATCAAAGGTGCTGAGACTATCAACAGTTCTTGATAGAAACATGCGGGCGATGTCTATTTTTTTGTCTTCTTCCCATCTTCCTGACATGCTCTGGGAACAATCCAGAATAAAAAGTATCCTTGTCCTGGTTGTATTCTCATTTGCCTGCTGGGCATTGACAACATAAGGTATTATGCTCAGTAATGCCACGACAAAAATGATGTTTGTTTTATGCAACTTTATGTTCATAAAGTGTTGTCTATGTAAGGAATTAATCAAATTTATATAAATAATAAACGTAAGTATAAAGATAATTATATAAGTCTTACATGTCTTTTTGATAAATTTACCTTTTCAAACATTAATATTTCATGTTTATGTCACTTCAGTGCGGTATTATAGGGATTACGAATGTAGGAAAGACAACAATCTTTAATTGTGTATCAGACAACAAGGTTGAAACAAATGCTTATGCCTTCAGTGCAACCCGGTCCAATATAGGCTCAATAAAAGTACCGGATTACAGGCTTGAAGGACTTGAGAAATTGCAGCCAACAGAAAAGGTTATACCTACAAGCGTGGAATTTGTGGATATTCCGGGACTGGCCAGGGGGTCCAGCAGGGGAGAGGGTGTTGGAAATAAATTCCTCGGTGATATAAGGAATACCGATGCCCTGATCCATGTACTCAGGTGCTTTGAAGATGATAGTCTGCCTCATATTGATGGTTCAGTTGACCCCCTGCGTGACCTTGGAAATATTGATTTCGAATTGCAGGTAAAAGATATTGAATCAGTACAAAAAAAGATCGACCGGTTGGAAAAGATAGCCAAATCGGGCGATGCTGATGCAAAAAAAGGCATCGAAGTATTAAAAAGACTGTATGATCATATTGAAGGATTGCATAACGCACGCGATTTTGAGATAAGACCGGGAGAGAATAAATATATCGACGATATGTTCCTGCTTACTATAAAACCTGTTATCTATGTATGTAATGTAGATGACAGATCAGCTGTTAACGGTAATATATTTGTTGAGAAGGTTAAAGAGCAGCTTTCGGGCAGCAATGCTGAAATACTAGTTATTGCAGGTGCCCTTGAGGCGGAAATATCAGAATTGGATAATAATGAAGACAGGCTGGAATTTCTTAATGATATTGGCCTATCAGAGCCCGGGGTGAACAAGCTCGTCAGGAGTGCATATAAAATGCTGAACCTCCAGACCTTCTTCACCATGGGTCCGAAGGAAATTAGGGCATGGACAATTAAGAAAGGCATGACTGCACCTCAGGCAGCAGGAGTTATACACTCTGATATGGAAAGAGGATTTATCAGGGCTGAAGTAATGAAGTATGATGATTTGGTTAGTCTTGGCTCTGAACAGGCATGCAAAGAAGCGGGTAAGTTTTGCGTCGAAGGCAAAAATTATATTGTTAATGATGGGGACATATTGTATATCAGGTTCAATGTTTAAATATGCAAATGCTCGGTAATAAATACATACTGGTTATTTTTATCCTTGGCATTGCTGAACTGGCAAATGCCCAGGAGAAAGGTTACGATGAACAATTATTTAAACAGATTAGTAAATACGGCCAGGCTGAAGTCACCTTTGAATATCCCGGATTTAATGAATTAACTGAAATTGGCAAATTTGTATCAGTCTCAAAGATTGAAGACAGCCTGGTGCACTGTGTGCTGTCAGGAAGGGATATCGAGACATTCCTGTCATTGAACCTGCATTATAAGGTTATACCTCGGGATGAGAGTAAAGCTGTTGAATCAGCACTATCAGTTGAGGAGGCAATGAACTGGGACCTGTATCCCACCTATCCGCAATATGATACAATAGTGCATAAACTCGCAGCAGATTATCCTTTTTTATGCAGGGTTGATACCATAGGAGAAAGTATTGAAGGCAGGCTTATACTGGCGCTGAAAATATCAGATAATGTTCATGAGGATGAAGATGAACCGGAAGTATTTTACAGTTCGAATATTCATGGTGATGAACTGCAGGGCTTTGTCCTGATGCTCCGCCTGGCGGAACACCTGCTTGTGAATGCTGGCAGTGGGGGACTCGAACAGGCACTGGTCGATAGCCTGGAGATATGGATAAACCCATTGTCCAATCCTGACGGTACTTATCACGGAGGTGATACAATAACTTTTCCGACAAGAGCCAATGCAAATGGTATTGATCTGAACAGAAATTTTCCCGACCCGTTTGATCCTGGAGATGTGCCTGACCCTGAGAATGAAGCAATGATTGATTTTATGAGGGTGAGGAATTTTGTTATTTCCGCTAATTTTCATTCAGGAGCTGAAATCTTTAATTTCCCATGGGACAGGTGGCTCTCAAAAATTCCGGCCGACAGTGTTTGGTTTTATTATACTGGCAGAAGGTATGCTGACACAGTACATAACTACTCGGTACCTTCGTATATGAATGGTTATAGTAACGGTGTGGTAAGGGGGGCTGTATGGTATATTATATATGGGGGCAGGCAGGATTTCGTAACATACGAGCTCCAGGGAAGGGAGGTTACTATTGAACTGGATATTACAAAGGAGACACCCGCTGCTCAGTTGCCTTTACTCTGGGATTATAATTACAGGTCATTCCTGGGCTACCTCGAGAATGCCCTATACGGAATACATGGTAAGGTAATAGATAATGATACAGATCAACCTGTTGAAGCCAAAATTTATATTGCCGGCTATGATAAGGATAGTTCACATGTTTATTCTGACTCCTTAAACGGTAGTTTTGTGAGGATGCTCAGTCCCGGTACATGGGACCTTACCATTTCAGCCGAAGGTTATGAAACAGAAATGGTAAGCGATATTGCCCTTGATGAAATGGAACAGAAATACATTACGGTAAAACTAATGGGTTCCTCGGGTATAGATCACCCACATGAATCTGATATCAGGATATGGCCGGTACCTGCCGGAGATCACCTGTTTATAAGCACAGATAGATTTATTGGCAATAAAATAAAGATACGCATATCTAATCAGTCAGGCATGCCTGTATACGATATTGAGGATGTATTTATTGATGAGGATCAACTGGTGATTGATATTTCACACCTGCCTCCCGGCTTTTATATAATATCTTTATTCGATACCACTGGTCGCAATTATAATAGAAGCTTTATCAGGTATTGATTCGTATCTAAAATCATGATAACAGGTGCTTGATCTTGCATGTGATTTTAAAACATTTAATTTTGCGAATTAATTCCTTTGCAATGTTATTAGTGATAAGTATGGGCTATAGCTTATGAATAAAATAAAACAAATTACAGGCCTTTTTATTTTGCTGTTTATTTTTCAGCAGGCAAATCCCCAGGTGGCATATATACCACCGGATAAACCAAAACTCGTAATCGGGATTGTTATCGAGCAGTTTCGTTATGATTTTATTGATAAATACTGGGATATGTTTTCCGAAGGCGGATTTAAAAAACTGATCAATGAAGGTACTTTCTGCAAAAATGCATCGTATGACTTTTTTCTTACCCAGTCGGCACCGGCTCATGCAACACTGTCTACCGGAACTGTCCCCAGACACCATGGTATTGTTGCCGATAACTGGTATGTGCCGTTAAAAGAAGAGATAATTTATTGTACATCAGACAATAATGTTAACCCTGTGGGAGGCAGCTTTGAGAGGGGTTTACACTCCCCCGTTCACCTGCTCCCAAGCACTTTTGGTGATGAACTCAAGCTGGCTACCGGGGGCAGGGCAAAGGTGTTTGGCCTTGGTTTCAGGGAGCACAGTGCTATACTGGCCTCGGGCCATTCGGCTGATGCAGCTTACTGGTACGACAATGTTACAGGTACATGGATGTCAAGTACTCATTACCTCGATTCATTGCCCGGCTGGCTTAATGATTTTAACAGTATGCAACTGGCCGATACTTACCTTGATGGTACATGGAATACACTTCTTGATATTGAAGAATATGCAATATGCCTTCCCGATACAAATAAATATGAGTCAGGCATTGAAGGCAGGTCTGTTTTTCCATACAACCTGAGGAAGATGAGTACTGGTTCAGGCCCTGGCATTTCTAAAAAGAAAAGAAACTACTCATTCCTGGAAAAAGTACCGGCATCGGATACCTATACTGCCGACCTGGCTATCAGGCTTATAGAGGAAGAAAACCTGGGAGGGGATGAGGTTACTGATTTTCTTAGCCTGACATTCTCTGCAACAGATAATATAGGACACAATTTCGGACCCAGCTCGGTTGAAATGGCTGATGCAATAATAAGGCTTGACAGGGACCTGGAGCATTTCCTGGCTTATGTAAATGATAAACTGGGGAAAAAGAACGTACTGATTTACCTTACATCAGCTCATGGTCTTGGTGAAATACCTGCTGTCCTGACAGATAATAAGATTCCTGCCGGCTACTTCAGACATAACCAGGCTCTTACTTTGTTAAAGAGTTATCTCAACGTGATTTACGGCCACGGCAACTGGATTAAGGGATATTATGAGAAACAGCTTTACCTGAATCATACACTGATAGAGGATTCAGGCCTGGAACTATCAGATATCCAGCTCACTGTTGCAAGGTTCCTTACTCAGTTCACAGGCGTTTCAACAGCAGTATCAGGAACAGTGCTGACTAATAACGAGTTTACCAGGGGCCATTTTGCAAAGATGCGTAACAGTTTTGATCCTTTACGCAGTGGTGATGTAATCATAAACCTGAAACCAGCCTGGGTTGAAAATGATATAAGGGTGACAAACCATAACTCAGTATATGAGTATGATTCTCATGTTCCTCTTATATGGTATGGATGGACAGTGAACAGGTCAAGTATAACGAGAAAGGTAAGTATGAATGATCTGGCTGCTACCCTGTCGGCTCTTTGCCGGGTACCTTTCCCAAATGCCTGTACAGGAGAACCTATGACTGAACTTTTCAGGTAATGGTATACTTTTTGAATGTTTAATATATAATGCACAGTGAAAAAATTTTTTGTGTTTTATTCATTTTTTTATCTTTGCATGAATTTTTAAAACGTAACTTAAATAAAATCAAATACTATGAGAGTGTTATTAAGGAAAAGTCTAAAAGCATTGTTTCTACTTGTATTTTTAGGCATTACACCGATTATTTATGGACAGACAAATATCAATGATGTAAAATCATCATTTAACCAGGCTGTTCAGATGGAAAAGATCAATCCTGAAACAGCAATCAGTTCCTATGAGAAAGTTATTGAACTGGCAGATGAAGTAGGAGGTGAAGAGGCTGATCAGATTAAAGGGCAGGCTTTGAGCCGTATTCCGAAAATGTATTATGAAGCAGCAAAAAAGCATGCAGGAGAAAAAGACTATGAAAATTCTGTCAAAATGCTGGATGCTTCAATAGAAGGATTTAAGGTTGTAGGTGACGACAGGAGCGCATCAAGGTCGCTTGGTACTATCTTAAGCATCAGGAATGTACAGGGTGCAACTGCACTCAATGAGGGTAATTATACCGAAGCACTGGGTTTTTATGATGATGCCCTGCAGAGAGATCCTAATTATACAAAAGGATATCTTGGTAAACTTCTGATTTACGATAAGATGGAAGATGGGGAAAAGATGGAGGAAATTGCCATGACGGGTATCCAGATTTGCGATCAGGAACATGATAACAGGACTTCAGGTGACATAAAGAAGGTAATGCGTACACATTTTTTCAACAATGCACAAAAGGCAATGGCCGATCAGGATTATGCAAGAGCTGAAAGTAACCTGAAGAGCACCATCAAATATGGCAATAATAATGTTATTGTCCATTATCAGATGGGTCTGGCGCAGAAAGGTCAGGAAAAATGGTCTGATGCAGTTGTCTCATTCAATGAAGCTATTGAACTGGAAGCGGGAGGTGCCGAAGAAAAAGCTAAAATATACTTTGAACTGGGAAGTGCTTACCAGGCCCTTGGCCAGAACGCACAGGCATGTGAAGCTTATAAAAATGCATTGTATGGTGAGTTTGAGGAAGCTGCCCGTTACCAGATTCATAACGTCCTTGAATGTGACAAATAAGAATGTAATCCTGAGGGAACGAAGTGACCGAAGGATCTGAAGATACAGATGGCGTGGAATTACATCCGCGCCATTTTTTTTGTAATACTGGAACCGAGCCCCGAGATTTCGGGGTTAGCTCGACGAACCCCGAATCCTCGGGGTGAGTCAATACTGGTCTTGTATTTTATAATCCATAATTCATCTCTCATTACTCATCTCTCACCGCTCATCTCTCACTGCTCGCAACTCATCCCTTATCCTGCATGCTGTCTCAAGCAGCCCCGGATCATCTTTATAGCCATTTCCCAGGACCAACATATCAGCCCCGGCATCATAAGCACTTTTAATATCTTCAGGTTTACGCAGGCCCCCTCCGACAATAATAGGAACAGATATGGCATTCCGCACAGCTTTAATCATGGCTGGTGGTACAGGGTGGCTTGCACCACTGCCCCCTTCGAGGTAGATAAGTTTTAAACCGAGCATTTCGCCTGCCATGGCAGTAGCAACGGCTATATCGGTTTTTGAAGAAGGTATGGCATCGGTCTGACTGATATATTCAACTGATGTTTTCGTACCACAATTAATTAGGATATAGCCAGTAGGTATAATCTCAATATTCATTTGCTTTAAATGGGGTGCTGCTATTACATGGTTGCCAATAAGCAGATCAGGGTTCCTGCCTGATATGAGAGACAAAAACAATATGCTATCGGCCTTGCCGGTTAGCTGCAGAAGGTTTCCGGGGAAAAGGACAACAGGTATTTCAAAGTTCTCTTTAATATTTAGTATCAGTTCATCTGGTTGCACACTGGTAAGGCTGCCCCCAACAAAAATAAAATCAGGCCAGTACTCAGATTTAATATCTCTCAGCTGCTTAATATCATCAAGTGTGGAATTATCAGGATCCATTAACAGGGCGATACATTTTTGCCTTTTCAGACTCTTTATCATCATATTCTTTTTTAGTCCAGACTATTGCATAGTTTTCATACCGGGTGTACTGTAAATCGAAAATCTCGTTTATAAGATCAGATTGAACTTCACCTCTTATATCACCTGATTCTTCAACCTTAAATGGATATAGAGTGATATTTTTCTGCATATTTATGCCTTCCTTGTCGCATATTTTATACATGGCTTCCTTGGCACACCAGTGCACATAGAGGTGATATTTTCTCAACTCCCTGTCACTTGTAATCTTCTCGTTTCTGTTAATGAATTTTCGTGCTATACCCATAATATTTGCGCTCATATATTCAAGGTCGAGACCTATTCTTTCGCGGGAGCTCAGCATTATGGCTGTTAGCTTATTTGAATGGGAAATACTTATGAAATGTGATCCGTCCTTTATAAATGGCTTATTGTTTTTATTATACACTATCCTGGCTTCCGGTCCCAATAGTTCTGCCAGGAGTGCTCTTACGCTTAAAAATTCCAGCTTTCTTGAATTGCTTTTGAATTTGCTGAATTTCTTCCTGTCTTCCGGGCCAAATTTCACCATTGACAACAATGTCTTCAGGTCCTCTTCGATCTTCCAGACCCCAAGTATTGTGTATTCATTAAGATGGTGTTCCGATATACAAGCCATTTTACTGTTTACTTATCATTGCCATTCAAGTGTCTCAATAAGGTGCACTATATCTTCCCTGAAGAAATCTATCACCGGTGCCAGTGAATCCTTGTCGGGTTGAGCATCAAAATAAAGTGAGCCCCTAAGGTAATGACTTAAACTGTCAGTGACAAAAAACTGTACCGACGAGGCTGCATCACCACTAATAAGGTAAATTATGCCGTAAACACTCTTTTCCCCATTGATCCATAATTTTTCTTCAATAGCATCGGCTTTAACAGAGTGTTTATATGCAAGCTTATGGGCATCATCTGTAAGGAGCTTAAGGTTATCGCTTACATTCATATAGCTAAGGTGCAGCTTCCCCTTATAGTCAGGGAATTCAATATTAAACCAGCAATATTCATTCATACCCGGTTCTTGCTTTATTACACTGTATACAGGATATTCGAAAGTGAAGGGACAGATGGAGTCAAACATTTTATATTCCTTTTCGGGAAGGTCTATCCTGAAATGTCCCCTGGGCTTGGGAACAGAATTATTGTTGCATGAGTATATTAACAGCGAAATGCAAACAAAGAAAAAGGATAATATTTCCTGTTTTTTATTCTTCATCTTCATATTGTCTTATTTCCACCCTTAATTTCTTTATCCTGCGCTTATCAGCAGAGAGTATACGAAAACGGAACTGTTTATAATCGATGCTGAAACCCTGCCCGGGAATTTCACCGGTGAGCTCAAGAATTAATCCTGCCAGAGTATCAGAATCACCTCTTACATCTTCAAAAGGATCACTGTCAATTTCCATGACTTTGAAAAAGTCATTGAGTAAAGTCTTGCCTTCAAAGATGTAAATATTATCCTCAATTTTCTCAAAAGAGATATCTTCTGAATCGTGTTCATCAGGAATTTCACCCACTATTTCTTCAAGGATATCTTCCAGTGTTATGATTCCGCTGGTACCACCATATTCATCTATCACTATTGCAAGGTGTATTTTTTTTGTCTGGAATTCTTCAAGGAGGTCATTTATTCTTTTTGTTTCAGGAACGAAGTAGGGTGGTCGAAGTAGCGACTGCCAATTGAAGGTATTGGGTTTATGGTAGTGAGGAAGAATATCTTTTACGTACAGTATACCCTGCACCTTATCGAAGGTACCGGAAAATACTGGTATACGGGAATAACCCGATTCAATAATCTGGGGTATTACATCCTTGAAAGGCGTTTTTATATCAATAGCCATTATATCGATTCTTGGCCTCATTATTTCCTTTGCCTCTATATTCCCGAATTTGACAATCCCTTTAAGTATTTTTTCGTCATCCTTATTTTCCCCCGAGGCCAGGCTTATAGCTTCAGAAAGTTCACCTTTGCTTATACCTTGGTCTTTTTGACCGGCCTTTCTTTTTACAAGCGAGGTTGCCCTTATCAGGAAAACACTCAGTGGTCTGAAAATCTTTGCACATATATTGAGAGGTATTGCCATAAGAAGTGTGAATTGTACGTTTGCTTTTGTGGCATATACCTTTGGAAGAATTTCACCAAAAAGAAGCAAGATAAAGGTTATTGCCACCACCTCAAGCAGGAAGCCAAGCACTGGGTTACCTGAAAAATCAAACAGTTGTTTGCTGATATAAGCAGATAGCAGAACAATGCCAACATTTACAAAATTATTTACAATAAGTATTGTACTCAGCAATTCTTCAGGTTTAGCCAGGAGCTTCAGAGCTGTTGAAGAATTACGTGAGCGGTTATTTGTAAGCTCATCAATATTTGTAGGTCCCAGGGAGAAGAAGGCTACCTCTGAACCCGAAATAAAGGCTGAACAGACCAGTAACAGTACCAGTACAGCAAGTTCAATAATCACTGGTGTTGTAATGGCAATACTATTTAGGGCTAAGATTTGTTGAAATGGGTCAATAGTTTCCAATTGACAAACATTTGATTAACACTAGAATGGCAGATCATCAGGTTCATCTGTGATGTCGGGAGAATCATTGCTATTTCCGATAGGATTATCTGCCTGCGATACAGAATCATTATCTGCAGATGTGGACTGGCTATCAGATTCAATATAAGACCCACTATCATCAGAGTCTGTTAACTGGCTGTCGGGGCGGCGCCCAAGCATCTGCATATTGTCAGCAATAATCTCTGTAATATATCTTTTGTTTCCGTCCCTGTCATCATATGATCGGGTACGTATTTTACCCTCTATAAAAAGTTGCGATCCTTTTTTTACGAATTTCTCTGCAACTTCTGCCAGGCCTCTCCACAATACAACATTATGCCACTCAGTTGTGGTTATTCTTTCTCCATCCCTGCTCCTGTAGGTCTCACTTGTAGCAAAAGGGAACCTTGCCACAGGAACATTTGTGTCGATATAACGCACTTCAGGGTCCTTTCCTACATTACCCACTAAAATAACCTTGTTAACTGACATTTTTATTAAGTTTAAAATACGATAATTCAGATGGTAAAGGTAGTAAAAATAAAGCTTGTAACAATCAGGCAACAGAAAATGCAGTATATTTTATTGCCTGGCTGGCTTATTAATATATAGGAAATTATATTCAGAACCTGCTACTTCAGGGTTATATAAGCTTTTCGGTTAATATATTAACACTATTTCAATGAGTTATGATCTTAAAAAAAGAAAAAAATACGGTTAAGTGTTTCATTTATATGAAATAATATTTTACATTTGCAAAGTTCGTTCTGAAAAAAATTAAACATATAAATTGTTGAATTAAAACTCATTAAAATGACTAAAGCAGACATCGTTAACGAAATTGCCAAAAAAACTGGTATTGAAAAGGTAACTGTTCAAAGAACTGTTGAAGAGTTTATGGATTCAGTTAAGGGATCAATGGTTGCTGGTAACAACGTATATCTCAGGGGTTTTGGTAGTTTCATAGTTAAGAAAAGGGCAAAAAAAACTGCAAGGAATATATCAAAGAACACCACTATTATTATTCCTGAACATTTTATTCCGGCCTTCAAACCTTCAAAATCATTCATAAATAAGGTTAAGAACAATATTAAGTAAGTAATTTATGCCTAGCGGGAAGAAAAGAAAAAGACATAAAATGGCTACTCACAAGCGCAAAAAGCGTTTGAGGAAGAACAGGCATAAGAAGAGGAAATAAGCTCTTCTGCCTGTGCCGGTTCATAACTTATGCTAAACCTAAAGATTGTCTGATCTTTAGGTTTAGTATATTTATAAAACATACATATAAAAAGATCTATATTACCTTAACGTGATAAGCAAGGATTTAATAATAGACTCAGGTCCAAAGGAAACTTCCATTGCTTTACTTGAGCAGAAACAACTCGTTGAGCTCAACAAGGAGCAGAAGGATATAAAGTTTGCAGTTGGAGATATCTACCTTGGCAAAGTAAAGAAGATAATGCCGGGTCTGAATGCTGCTTTTATTAACGTGGGCTATGAGCGTGATGCTTTCCTTCACTACCTTGACCTTGGTGCCCAGTTCCGGTCATTACATAAATATTATGAGATTGCCCTGAAAAGAAAAGGAAAGATGCTGCCTGTCCATAAGTTCAAAAATGAGCCTGATATAAATAAAGATGGGAAAATAGCTGATGTATTGAAAGCAGGTCAGACAGTAATCGTTCAGGTAACCAAAGAGCCAATTTCAACCAAAGGCCCACGCCTGGGGTCAGAAATATCAATTGCAGGAAGGAACCTTGTCCTGCTGCCTTTCTCTGATAAAGTATCTGTCTCAACCAAGATTGAAAGTGCTGAAGAAAAGAACAGGCTTAAAGCTCTTATTCAAAGCATCAAACCCAAAAACTTCGGTGTGATAATCAGGACAGTAGCTGAAGGCAAGAAGGTGGCAACCCTGGATGCCGAATTGCGAGACCTGGTTGAGCGATTCGAAAGGGCTTTTAATAATCTCCGTAAAGATATTTCCAAACCTAAACTTTTTATCAGGGAACTGAATCTTACCAACGCGATAATTCGTGATATACTTAATGTAAGCTTTACCAGCATTACAGTTAACGACCATGTCATGGCTGCTGATATAAAACAGTATGTACGGGAGATAGCCCCAGGCAAGGAGAGTATAGTCAGGATTTACAAAGGTGACAGCCCTATTTTTGATCACTTTGGTGTTACAAAACAGATAAAGACCCTGTTTGGTAAAACTGTCTCTTTCAAACATGGTTCCTATCTTATTATAGAGCATACCGAAGCACTGCATGTGATAGATGTCAACAGTGGAAACAGATCAAAGATGGATACCGACCAGGAAACAAATGCGCTTGAGGTAAATCTCGAGGCGGCCAAGGAAATAGCCAGACAGCTCAGGCTAAGGGATATGGGAGGTATAATAGTTATCGATTTCATAGATATGCAGTCGAATGAACACAGGCAAAAACTGTTCGATACTATGAAGGATATAATGGCTGATGACCGTACCAGGCACAATATCCTGCCTTTGAGTAAGTATGGCCTGATGCAGATAACACGACAAAGGGTAAGACCGGAGATGGATATCAGCGTTGAAGAGAAATGCCCAACCTGTAACGGGACCGGTAAGATAGGGCCCTCATACCTCTATATAGAAAAAATAGAGAGAGACCTGAAAACAATACTTGAAAAGGTCAAAACCAGTAGTTTCATTCTCAAAGTGCATCCTTTCGTTGCAGCTTATCTTACAAAAGGGCTTTTCCCTTTATATCGTAAAATGGCAAAAAGAAATAATTGTAAGCTTGAAGTCAGGGCTATTAACTCGTACCACCTCCTGGAGTACAGGTTTACTGATAAGTTTGGAGATGAGATCGACCTGGGCTAGTCATTACTGTTTTTCCTTTTTAACATTTACAGGTCTTTGTTGTTTCATATAGTAACCAAGTTTATTATTGTGTATTCTGCTAAATTATAAGCCGATGATGAAAAAAATTACTGCTGTAATCAGCTTCTTTTTTGTAACAGTTGTCTCATTCTCCCAGATATATGATCCGGTTGAATGGTCATTTTCGTATGAAAAGAATAAGGATAATAACTATGACCTGGTTTTTACAGCTACCATTGAAGAAAAATCGCATTTGTACTCTATGCGTCTTCCTGACGGAGGACCCATACCAACCAGTTTCACCTTTAAGAAATCTGATGATTATGAGCTTCTGGGTGAAACACGTGAAATGAATGAAGGTGAGGTTGTTTTCGACCAGGCCTTTGAGATGGAAATAAAGTATTTCAGTGGAGAGGCTGAATTCAGGCAAACTGTCAGTTCCAGTCTTGACAATTTCAGTGTGAAAGGTTATGTCACTTACATGGCATGTGATGATGAAAGGTGTTCACCTCCCCAGGACAAGGAATTTAATATAACTGTTTCCGGAGGTGAAAAGGAGGCAGATATCCCTGCCCCAGGCAGCCGTGGTATCGATTCTGATAACAGGGGGCTTATCGGCTTACTCCTGGTGTCATTCCTCCTTGGTATGGCTGCAATACTCACGCCATGCGTGTTTCCTATGATACCAATGACAGTTGCCTTTTTTTCACAGGGAACAGAAAACAGGGGCAAATCATTTATTAAGGCCCTGATATTTGCATTGTCTATAGTATTAATATATTCATCTCTGGGGATTATTGTTTCACTAACCAGTGCAGGTGCTGGTTTTGCAAATGCCCTCAGCACGCACTGGATACCCAACATACTGTTTTTCCTCCTGTTTGTTGTTTTTGCTGCTTCATTCTTTGGAGCATATGAGATTATCTTACCAAATAAATGGATAAGCAGTGCCGATGCAAGAATCGATAAAGGTGGTATGATAGCTGCTTTTTTTCTCGGGTTAACCACTGTGCTCGTTTCATTTGCCTGTACCGGACCTATAGTGGGTGCCTTGCTTGTTGAAGCAGCCAGCGGACATGTGTTGCGTCCCACAGTGGGCATGTTTGGCTTCGGCCTGGGCTTTGCCCTTCCTTTTTTCCTTTTTGCCCTTTTCCCTTCAGTGATGAGTAAAATGCCCAGATCAGGAGGCTGGCTTAATTCTGTTAAGGTGGTGCTTGGCTTTTTAATGCTCGCTTTCAGTATGAAATTTCTCTCTACAATAGATGCAGTATACGGACTGAATATTCTGACAAGAGATATTTACCTGGCAATATGGATCGTTCTGTTCATCCTGTTGGGCCTGTATCTCATGGGTAAAATTAAATTTGCTCATGACAGTGATCTCCAGCATATCGGAGTTTTCAGGTTCATTCTTATTATAGCTGTTTTCTCTTTTGCAGTATATCTTATACCGGGACTGTTTGGTGCTCCGCTCAAGGGAATATCAGGACTGCTGCCTCCCAAATCCTCAGCAAGGTTTGATCTCACTGAAAATAAATCATCTGTGGGAATGGCTCCTGTTGCTGAATATCCAACTGGAGAAAACAAGGTATGTTCAGAACCGAAATATGCAGATAAGTTTGAATTACCATATGGGCTTAAAGGGTATTTCGACCTTGAACAGGGTCTGGCCTGTGCTAAAGAAAGGAATATGCCTGTCTTTATCGATTTCAAAGGACATGCATGCAGTAACTGCAGAGAGATGGAGTCAAAGGTATGGTCTGATCCCGAAGTGCTGAAGCGACTGAGGAATAATTTTGTGATCATTGCTTTATACTGTGATGACAGGACCAGGCTTCCGGAGAATGAATGGATTACCTCCGACATTGATGGCAAGGTGAAGAAAACACTGGGTCAGATCAATGCAGATCATGAAATTTCAATGTTTAGCACCAACACTCAGCCATTGTATGCCATAACCGATCATGAAGGGAATCCCCTTGTTGAGCCCATGGCCTTTAATCTTAATATTGAAGATTATATCAATTGGCTTGATGAAGGCCTGGAGAATTTCAATAAATAATCCTGGTAATTCAATTCCTTAACTTCGTTCAGGATGACAGACTAGAATGATCCAAACTTAAAGCTTAAATTGTAAGTTAAACCTTCTATTTCTTTTGAATCAGCAGCACCACCCGGTGATTGGGACACATTAAAAGGAAGAGGATATCGGTATGATACACCAATGCCAATTCGCATAAACCTGGCCAGGTTGAGTTCAAGCTCTGCCGACGGTTCAACTATCAGGAAAGCTTCATAATCCTCAACATAATTTGAATCCCAGTCGACATCATCGTAAGAAACGAAAGATACACCGCCTGCACCAATTAACACAGGAAAGGCAAGATGTACCGGTGATTGTGGAAGTAATATAGGTTCCATATATATTCCACCATAACCTCCGGTAAGAAAAACATCCCTGTCGAGCATTAGATCATAATGATATTCGTTGATGAAGCCTGTGCCACCAAAACCAATAGCAAAGTTATGCTGGATCACCCATGATCCACGGCCTCCGAACTGAAATGCATTTTTGTTATCTATTATTGAATATCCTATCCAGAATGCACCGTAACCCCCATTTGACCGGTTCCTGTTAAATAGTGTCTTCATTTCATATTGATCACGTTCAACCCTGGTTATTTCTTTCTTTTCTTTTTCTTCTTCTTCCACCTGGGCCATTGCCAGGTTCACTGTTAAAACTAATGCAAACAGTATGAATATAGTTTTTTTCATTTCTTATGTTTTTGTTTCTTCTGAGTTAAAATGAATAAGCAAATGACAGTCCTATATCACCGGGTACTATACTAACGAATCCGGGAAACATCAATTCCATATACGGTTTTAGGTTCAGGCCTATTGACAGTGGTACAGTTATGAATCTGTATTCGAGTCCTGCCCATCCGTCTACCCCTATAAGGGGCCTGAATCGTGAATATTCGAATTGATACTTCCTGCCAAGGAAATAAGTATGGTCTGTTACAGAAAAACCTGCATGACCACCATACCCCCAGACAAAGAATAGATTATCAGCAATTTCACTTAGACTTGTTTCATAGGTTAATTTTAATACAGTAGCACGAACTGTTTCCCTGTTAGCCGATATCATAGCAAAAAATGATGTTTCTGCCATACCTGCCGGTATAATATTCTGATAGTATACACCTCCATACATACCACCTCTTACACCGATGTGATTTTCAGTGAACTGTGCTCTTACAGGCGTATGAAATAACAGGAGAATAGCCGGCAGAATTAATATGATTAGCCTTCCTCTGTTTTTTATAAAATGCATGATTATATGATAGTTTTAAATCCGGAATAAATGATTTGGGAACAATTACGGTTAGTTAACCTTAATTAATCTGCCACTACCGGTGATATTACTATAGATTACAGGATTACCTTTATAATATATATTACCACTACCTGAAATTGAGGCGATCAGTTCATTGCTGACACTTGTGTATACATCACCTGAACCGGATATAAGTATATTGGATGTACTCAGTAAGAGCTCGCCGGCATAACATTCACCTGATCCTGATGAAGTAAAGTTGCCGTCAACCGATTCACCGCTGATAGTCAAATCTCCCGAGCCTGAAAGTCTGGCTTCCACAGCATCTGACCATGAATCATATACCATAACATCACCTGAACCACTAATTTTAATTTTTATGTCATCACCTTCAGCATATTCAATAAACATGTCACCCGATCCTGACGATTTTATCTCAATAGTACTGCCCAGAAGGTTATCGGCAGACAGATCACCTGATCCTGTTAACGAAATACCATTGATATTTTCTGCGGTGATGTAAATAACTGTTTTAGATGATGGTCGTATGCAGTTCGCTCCCCTGGTTTCAATCTCGAGTGTATTATTACTAACTGATGTGCGGAAATATTGCAAAAGATTGCTGTCGGTTTCAATTATTATACCAGTCTGTTCTCCGGTTGTCAGAATTACTTCTGCAGAAGTTGTATTTATGATCTTCGAAAATTCAGGGCTTGACCTTTCCTCTGACTCAATTCTTCCATTACCATCAATGCATAATATGTTCATTACGCATGAGCTTAAGCCCATTATTAAGGTAATAATAAGCGTTGCAATAATGATTTTCGATGTTTTCATTTTCATTACGAGTTGGTTTTTATCTTAAAGACAGTTGCGGTTTCTTTAAGTTGCATATTTTATTTGTAAAGTCAATATAGCGATAAGTTACCCTTGGTCAGGTTAAGTATTATCCTTGATCTGGTATTTTTGTCCCCTATAATGCCATGATAAAGGTATTCATTATTATCGGTACCAAGGATTGTTTCTTCCAGCTGCCATTCGGATGGTATCACTGCCGGGCAATCATCCAGTTTAAGGTCGATACTGAAAGATGATTCTGGTGGAGTTACTATCTTGACATCTGTAAAGGATGTTTCCAGGGAAAGCAGGCTGAAATCAGTGTCCATATTATTGATATCCACGTTTCCGTACCGTGTATTACATTGCATAGTGTTATATAATTCATATATATTGAATGAGCTGAAATAACTAACAGCATCAAATTTGCTGAGCTTATCTATGGTGTATTTATCTCTTTTTGAGTCTGTATCAAGGCTGACTATTGTACCGGCATATAACTTTGTTGAAACACTGGTTATCATTAGCTCTTCTGCATAGTCAATTCTGAGGTCAGAATAATTAATATCAATCCGGGATTTCTTTAATGACTTAAAAGTGGCATCCGAAAAATTAAGATCAAAATAATTATCCCCCGTTAATTCTTCAGATTTAAGTGATCCATTTGAATGGTAAATATTTAAATCGTTTTCCAGGCTTTCAAGGTATATGTCGCCATACCTGTTATCAATCTTGACCTTAATACTACCTGGTATCCTGACGTAATAGTCAATTTCTATCTTGCTTTCAGTCGAGATTATATTATTCGTAATAATTCTTAGGCTTTCAAAAAAATCTGCAGGTCCCCTGTTAAAATTTGTTTCAGCAATAATAAAATAATTGGTTGAAGAAAGGTTGAAGGAAATACCATCTGTAAGTTTCCGTAGCCTGGAGGGATTTTTTGCGCTTGCCTTCATTTCAACACGGATATGAACTGAGTCATCAGGTGACGGGGCGAGGTGTACTTTACCGTATTTATTCAATACTTCAAGTCTCATTTCGCCAGTTAGAGCGAATGATTTTTCCAGCGACCTGGTTTCAGTTACTGGCTGTGCATCAAGTGTGGGGACACAGATCATAACTGCTACAATACATTGTAATAAAGTATTCCTATAATTCATGGTAAGGGCTATTTTTAGGATTCTGGTTCTCTTTCTCTTCAAGAACTGCCAACATTTCTTCGAGTATATCAACTTTAATACGATAATTAAGTATTAGGGCTTCTATTACTTCCTGGTTGCTTATATTATCTTTCAGGTCGTTCTTAATCTGAATGCAGATACTGTCGAGCACAGAAATATCTTTCATCAATTCTTTTTCCAGATCCGGTTTATCAGTAAGAAGGGGCTTTGTTTTCTCAAGCAGACCGTTCACTTTTATAGTGTAATATAATTCGGCTTCCCTGAGATGTGAGGGCAGGTATCCATCAGAAGATCCATCATTATTAATTTGTGAAGCTGTAGTGAAATAAAAATATGCCACAAAAGACAGGCCGGCAATTAACACCACTACAGCAGCCCTGGAAAAGATTTTACGGAATGATGGTTTCTTCTTGCGTGTGTTCTTTTCTATTCTTTCCCAGACTGAACTATCGGGATTGTACCTGTCAAGGTCATCCCTGTTGTCAAGTATGTATTTTTCTAGTTTGTCCATTTCAGATCCTCCTCTGCAAGTATTTTTTTCAACTTAATTTTTGCCCTGTGATACTGTGTTTTTGATGTTGATTCTGATATTCCCAGGATATCCCCGATTTCAGAATGATCATATCCTTCAAGCAGGTAAAGGGTAAAGACAATCCTGTAACCATTGGGGAGCTTCTCAATAGCTCTGAATACCTTCTGAATGTCTCCACGGAACGGGAATTCATCTTCGTCACTATTATCATTGAGGTTCTCAGGAATATCTTCAGTTACCATTTCAACTTTCTTTCTCTTGAGCTGGTTAATGCATTTATTTATTAATATTGTTTTCAACCATGCTCCAAATGTCGATTCATGCCTGAAAGAACCGAGCTTGGTAAAAGCATCTGTAAAAGCATCCTGTAACATGTCTTCAGCATCTTCTTTATTATTCATCATCCTGTAAGCCAGGTTATACATGGCTCTTGAATATTGATTGTAGAGAGTATACTGTGCTAGCCTTTTACCTTTCTTACAGGCCTCTATTACAGTAGTGTCTATTTTAGTCTGTTCCTGGGTCACGGGATTATTATCTCATAATAAATGACAAGAACCTTTCGGCCGGGTTGCATATTATATATTAAAAATTATAAGGGTCTCGCAATTTCCTGATTGGTGCTGCTATGAATGTTATAACAAGTATGAAGACTCCGAAGATACTTACATACCTTGAAATGAAATCCCCATTCGAGGAGTAAAAAGTCATTTCATTATTAAGGTTTAAAGATTGACTCAATACACCTTTTTCCCACCAGCCTAACTGTTTTATTATCCTGCCTTTCTGATCGATAAAGCATGAAATGCCTGTATTGGCTGCCCTGGCTACCGCCCTCCTGTTTTCAATGGCCCTGATCCTGGCAAACATCAGATGTTGCTTATATCCGGCAGTATTTTCCCACCAGCCATCATTCGTAATAATAACAATGACATTTGAACCATTCCTTATATATTCTGTAACAAACTCCCCGTAAACTGATTCATAACAGATTACCGGAGCAGCCCTTGCAATACTGTCAGGATGCAAAAAGACAGTCCTTTCATCCTGCAAGCCATAACCTGTCATTGTACCTCCAAGGTCAGGTATTATCTTATCTTTTATAAACTTGGGCAGTGCCCTTATTCTTTTTTCTATGCCCGGAACAAGTTTCGATTTGTGGTAGAAATGTACATCTGAACCGGGGTTCACCTGCATGGCAGAATTGTAAACCTCGTAATATACCCTGCTGTTGCTGATCCTGGAAGCTCCCGGTGGCAGGTCTTTATCCGATTCATGAAATAACCTCATAGTAGTGGCGCCTGCAATCAGGCTTATTCCGGAATTATCACCAAGCAGGGAATCAATCATCAGGTAATATTTATTTTCCAGTACATTTTCTTCATAGAAGGGATCATCTATTGCTGTTTCCGGAAGTATAATCCAGTCGGTATCATCATTGATATTCTTTTCAGCAAGACGCAGCATATCCCTTAGTTGTATTTCAAAAGGGTAACCACTGAATTTCTCATTATATGGATCAATATTGGGCTGGATTAATATAAATTCAGCCTTTTCACCATTCTGGTCATACTTAAAATACCTGTAAAAAGAGATACCTGAAGGTATAAAAAACAGCAGCAATAATATCATTACCTGCCTCAGGAGGCTTTTCCTTGTTTTATCTGGTGAGAAGAGGAGAAAGAATAGAGAAAGGTTATAAAGAAATATCCATAATGTGCCTCCGGTAACACCTGTTATATCGTACCACTGGATAAACAGTATGTCCTTACCCAGTGCGTTGCCGAGATTAAGCCATGGTGTTAATATGCTCACCCTGGTGTTTATATGTTCCAGGATGATCCAGAAACTGATAAGGCTTATATATCCAAGGAATGATGATGACCTTCTGTAAATTATAGATGCAATCCAGAATACTGATGCCATGAGGAAGGCGTTAGCCATAACCGCGTATATAGCACCGGCAATGGAGGCATTACGTAACCAGGAAATAGTAAGAATGTTATATAAAATAAAACCCGGCAACACCCTGATAAACAACATGTTAGGTGATTCATCTTTTTTTCTTGTAAGCTGGAATATATACAGAAAAGGAACCAGGGCAATCAGCATTATCAACCCGGTAGCTTTATCGTACCATGCCAGGCCACATAAAATTCCACCCAGTAAAGAAACTAACCATAACCTGTTTTTCATCCTGTTCATCCTTTTTAGCCTGGATTTTTTCTCTTAATAGTAAGGTAAACACCAGCCAGGATGCAAATTACTGAAATAATCATAAAGAGTGTAATATGCTCACCATCTGCGAACCCCCACAATGTTGATACTATCGGGGCAAGGTAAGTTACCGAGACAGCATATACTGGCGATGTCCTTAATATCAGTATATTAAAGAGACCTAATGCGATACCTGAACCAAAAATTGAAAGTATGGAGATAAAGCCAAGGTTACGCAGCCAGTTTTCAGTTTCGAGTGCTGGCCCAAAGTCACTTATAAGAAGAGAGACGCCTGCCAGAGGACCTATGATAAAAAATGCCAGTGATGTAATAACAACACCGTTGAGGTTTTTTATAAGGGTTACCTGGTTTGAACTTATGCCATAGAAAAAAGTAGCAAGAACGATAAACAATCCAAGCGGATCAAAAGAGAATGAACCCCTGTACAATAAACCGGCAGCACCTGCCAGTCCGATAAGTATTCCTGCAACCTGGCTCCACCTTGCTTTGCGGCTGTAGAGAAGTATGCCTATTAATAAAGTAAAAAGCGGAATTAGTGCATTAAGCATACCTGCAATTGAGCTGTCTATTCTCCTTTGAGCAAAAGGATACAAAAATGCAGGCAGGGCATTACCAATCAATCCTATTATTATTAGACTCAGTAGGTTATCCCTTTTTATTTTGCGAATATTGGCAATAGCTACAGGTAAAAGAAAAATATAACTGATAAAAATCCTGAGAGATGCAATCTGAATAGCATCAAAAGATCTAAGGCCTTTCTTCATAAGAATAAAAGATGTTCCCCAGATAAGGGACAGGAGAATAAGTATTGACCAGTTAATTAATTTATCCCTGAGCATAATGAGGACAAAAATAGCATTTTTCATACTTAAAGGTCAACAGTATATTATTTTGTGAATGCTTGGTTTTAATACACTAATAATAGTGGTTCACCATCTGTTATCAGGGTTTGGTGTAAAAAATATGCATATTTATTGAATTAAATCTCAGATAATTGCTTTTTGACCCGATTTTTTATAATTTTACCTTGTTACATAAGAATGGTAATAAACGTTATGTTTAAAACATTATTAAGCTTTAGGCTTAAATGATGCTTTTACTGTCCAAAAGCAATTTTTCCATTCTTTTCATGGCTGCCCCTGACAAAATAGTCAGGGGCTTCTGTTTTCAATATCATTTCACTGCATACAGGATTGCCTGAAATACAAAAATTTACTGATCCAGGTCCTGTCATAACATGATATAATATTAAATCTCAAATATTATCATGTAATTAAATTTCTATATTTATTAAATGATCTCTTTTACACCTTTTTGGGCATGATTTTAACTATCATGTTTTATAATAATAAGGATTTTACTATTATTGATAACTAAT